>Ga0335079_10007198_pt1 | contig 12693 bp, 9 predicted proteins | sample Lox_Sample_33_FD_206719 | JGI IMG/M metagenome (GOLD analysis project Ga0335079, IMG submission 206719) | Soil microbial communities from Loxahatchee National Wildlife Refuge, Florida, United States - Lox_Sample_3.3 | ecosystem: Environmental > Terrestrial > Soil > Wetlands | place: USA: Florida... | reverse complement strand
CGGAGCGGGCCAGGAGATCAAGACGCGGCCCTTCCAGCTGGTCACCGGCCGCGTCTGGAAGGGCACCGCCTTCGGCGGCGCCCGCGGCCGCAGCGATGTGCCGAAGATCGTCGACTGGTACATGGATAAGAAGATCAACATCGACGACCTCATCACGCACCAGATGCCGCTCGAGCGCATCAACGACGCCTTCGATCTCATGCACAAGGGCGAGTCCATCCGCTCGGTGGTCACTTTCTGAACGCAACCGCTACTCAATCGCGCAAGCAGGAGTAAACGTCATGGCTGTCAAGATCCATCCGGCCGTCGACAACGGCGTGAAGGCCGGCAAGACCGATTTCGCGGGCGGCACGCTCACGTGCCAGTGCAGCTCATCCCCCGTCACCGTCACGCTGAAGGGCAACACCGCCTTCAATCACGTATGCGGCTGCACCAAGTGCTGGAAGCCGAAGGGGGCGCTGTTCTCCATGGTGGCCGTGATCGGCCGCGACAAGCTCGCGGTCAGCGCCAACGGCAACAAGCTGAAGGTCGTCGATGACAAGGCGCCGATTCAGCGCTATGCGTGCAGCGGCTGCGGCGCGCACATGTACGGCCGCATCGAGAACAAGGACCATCCCTTCTACGGCTTCGACTTCGTGCACACCGAGCTGTCGAAGGACAGCGGCTGGTCGGCACCGGAATTCGCCGCCTTCGTCTCCTCGATCATCGAGTCGGGCTTCCCGCCGGCCAAGATGGGCGAGGTGCGCGCGCGGCTCAAGGAGCTGAAGCTCGAGCCTTACGACTGCCTCTCGCCGGGGCTGATGGATCTGATCGCCACGCACAGCGCCAAGCGCAAGGGAACGCTGGCGGCGTGAGGCCGGCGGCAGCCCGCCTGGCCGTCGGATCCTTTTTTGCCAGCTGACGCGCCGCTCCCGCGGTGCGACCAGGAGTGTGCGCCCGTGTTAGATCGTCGACGCTTCCTCTCGAGGGCAGGGTCCGTCATCGCCGCCACCGTGACGGCCTCGCTCGCGCGCGTCGCGCCCGCCGCCGAGACGGCCGCGCCGTCGGCAGCCGCGGCGCAGCTCGATGCGCTGTTCGATGTGTTCATGGAGGAGCGCTTCGCGCGCCGCCCGCAGCTGCTCACCAGCCTCGGGCTCGATACGGGGAAATATGCCTGGGCGCGCTCCAAACTCGGGGATGTGTCGCTGCAGGCGGCTCGCGAGGACAAGCAGCAGAGCGCCGCGCAGCTCAAGCGCCTCAGGGCTTTCGACCGTAACTCGGTGACGGGCGCCGATCGCGCCAACTACGACACCGTGATGTTCCAGCTGGTCACGGCCGAGCGCTACGCGCCGTTCGAGTATGGCGAGGGGGTGCGGCCCTACGTCGTCAGCCAGCTCACCGGCAGCTACCAGGGGGTGCCTACCTTCCTCGACCGCCAGCACAAGATCGCCGGCAAGGAGGACGCGGACGCCTATCTCGCGCGGCTGCGGGCCTTCGCGGTGGTGCTCGATCAGGAGACTGAGCGCGTGCGGCACGACGCCGGGCTCAAGGTCATCCCGCCGGACTTCATCCTCGATCACACGCTCGAGCAGATGAAGATCCTGCGCAGCGCCGCGCCCGCCGACTCGGTGCTCACGAAGTCGATCGCCTCGCGCACCGCCAAGCTCGGCCTCAGCGGCGACTGGGGGGCGGATGCCGCGCGGCTCCTCGAGCAGGAGGTCTATCCCGCTCTCGACCGCCAGGCCGCGGCGCTGCGCGAGCTGCGCCCGCGAGCGCTGCACGACGCCGGCGTCGGCCACCTGCCGCAGGGTGCGCAGCTCTACGAGGTGGCGCTGCGCGAGGGCACGACCACCGGCATGACGCCTGAGGAGGTGCATCAGCTCGGCCTCGGCCAGGCGCAGGAGCTGAGCGCGCAGATGGAGGTCATCCTCAAGGCGCAGGGCCTCACCCAGGGGACGGTGGCCGAGCGCGCACAGGCGCTGGCGAAAGACCCGCAGTACCTCTATGCGAACACCGACGAAGGCCGCGCCCAGATCATCGACTACTGCAACGGGCTCATCAAGGCGCTGCAGCCGCACCTGCCGCAATACTTCCGCGTCATACCGAAGGCCCCGGTAGAGGTGCGCCGCGTGCCGGCCTACACCGAAGCCGGCGCCCCCGGCGGCTACTACGAGCGGCCGCCGCTCGACGGCTCGCGGCCGGGGATCTTCAACATCAATCTGCGCGACACCAGCGAGTGGCCGCGCTGGAAGCTGCCGACGCTGGTCTATCACGAGTCAGAGCCCGGACATCACTTCCAGCTGGCACTCGTGCTCGAGATGCCGCAGCTGCCGCTGATCCGCAAGGCGGGCGGCGGCTTTTCCGCCAACACCGAGGGCTGGGCGCTGTACGCCGAGCAGCTGTGCGGGGAGATCGGCATGTACGATTCCGATCCCGTGGGGCGCTTAGGCATGCTGCAGTCGGCGCTGTTCCGCGCGGCGCGCTGCGTCGTGGACACCGGGCTCCACTCCAAGGGCTGGAGCCGCGAGCGCGCGATCGACTATATGGTCGAGACCACCGGCGAGGCGCGCACCGCCATGACCACCGAAGTGGAGCGCTACTGCACCTGGCCGGGCCAGGCGACCAGCTACAAGGTCGGACAGACGCGCTGGCTGAAGCTGCGGGCCGATGCGCGCAAACGGCTGGGCGCGAAGTTCGACATCCGCGACTTCCACGACGTGGGACTCTCCGCGGCGCCGATGCCGCTCGCGGTGCTGGAGGGCGTGATCGATGAGTGGGTGAGGCGCCGTCTCAAGGGGGCAGCCGCATGAGTACCGCGCCGCCGGCATCGCCGCGGAACCCGGCCACGGCCTGCGCGCTGCTCGCGGCGCTCCTCGCAACGCTCCCGGCCGCGGCGGCCGACTACCCGGCTCCCGTCGAGGGCGACTACGCGATTCACGACTTCCACTTCGCCTCCGGTGAGATGCTCCCGGAACTGCGCATCCATTACCGCACCCTCGGCACGCCGCGCGCCGACGCGCAGGGCGTGGTGCGCAACGCCGTGCTCATCATGCACGGCACGACGGGCTCGGGTGCACAGTTCATCCGTGCCGAGTTCGCGGGCGAGCTGTTCGGTCCCGGTCAGCCGCTCGATGCGGCGCGCTTCTATCTCGTATTGCCGGACGGCATCGGGCACGGCAAGTCCTCGAAACCGAGCGACGGCCTGCACGCGCACTTCCCGCACTACGGCTACAACGACATGGTGCAGGCGGATTACCTGCTGCTCACGCAGGGCTTGCACGTGAATCACGCGCGCCTCGTGATGGGCACCTCGATGGGCGGCATGCACACCTGGCTCTGGGGCGAGCAGCATCCGGATTTCATGGACGCGCTCATGCCGCTCGCGAGCCTGCCGACGCAGATCTCGGGGCGCAACCGCGTATGGCGGCGTACGGTGATCGATGCGATCCGCAACGATCCCGCCTGGGCCGGCGGCGACTACCGGACCGAGCCGCCCTCGCTCCGCACCGCGCTCGAGATGCTATGGCTCATGAGCAGCAATCCGCCCCTGCGGCAGAAGGATGCGCCGACGCTCGCCGACGCCGATCGCGTGATCGACGAGTTCGTCGCGGCGCAGCTCAGGAGCGGCGCCGATGCCAACGACTTCCTGTACGCCCTCGAGGCCTCGCGCGACTACGATCCGGCGCCGGGCCTCGAGAGAATCCGCGCGCCGCTCCTGGCGGTGAATTCCGCCGACGACCTCATCAATCCGCCCGAGCTCGGCGTGCTGGAGCGCGAGATCAAGCGCGTGCCGCACGGCCGCGCGCTCGTGATTCCCTATAGCGAGCGCACCCGGGGTCACGGCTCGCACACCGTGGCGGCGCTGTGGAAGGATGAGCTGGTCGGGCTGCTGAGGTCTGCGGAACGTTAAGGCGCTGCAGGCGCGCGCCTCACACCCGCCGCAGGTGTTGCGGGCCGAGCTCGCGCACCGAGTTGCAGCCCAGGAGTCCGAGCGCGCGGTCGGTCTCGGTGGTGAGGATCTCGAGGGCGCGCGCGACGCCGGCTTCGCCGCCCGCGCCGAGTCCGTAGAGGGTTGCCCGCCCGAGCATCACCGCCTCGGCGCCGAGCGCCAGCGCCTTGACGATATCCGTGCCGCGCCGGAAGCCGCCGTCGATGATGATCGAGAGGCGCCCGCCGACCGCGGCGGCCACTTCGGGCAGCACCTCGAGCGCCGCGACGCAGTAATCGAGCTGCCGTCCGCCGTGATTGCTGAGCACGATGCCGTCGCATCCCACCGCCCGGGCGCGCTCGGCGTCGCGCGCGCTGAGCACGCCCTTCACGAGGAGCTTGCCGCGCCAGAACTGGCGGATCCAGTCGATGTCGTCCCAGGTGATGGTCGCCTCGAAGAGCCCCGGCAGCACCGTGCTGCCGCCGACCGCGCTGCCCGCGCCGGGCGGCAGGAAGGCTTCGACGTTGCGAAAGCGCGGCATCCCGTGGCGCAGCAGCACCTGGTACATCCAGCGGGGGTGGCGCAGCACATCGAGCGCGGCGCGCAGCGTCGGCTTCCCCGGCGAGCGGAAATTGCGCTGGTCCCACTCGCGGCTGCCGAATACGTTGGCATCGGTGGTGAAAACCAGGGCCTCGAAGCCCGCGGCGGCCGCGCGCTGCATGAGGTCGCGCGCGATGGCGCGGTCCTTGAGCACGTACAGCTGCATCCACAGCCGGCCGCCGGCACGCCTCGCTACCTCCTCGAGCCGGGTCGTCGACAGCGAGCTCAGTGTGTAGGGAATGCCGAAGCGCGCCGCGGCGCGCGCCAGCCCGAGGTCGCCATCGGGGTTGAACATGTTGTTGAGCCCGGTGGGCGCGATGACCAGCGGCGCGGCGGAGGCCGTCCCGAGGATGGTGGTGCGCAGGTGCCGGCCGGAGGTATCGATCAGGGTATTCGGCAGGAGCCGCAGCCGCTCGAAGGCGGCGCGATTGCCACGGAGCGAGCTCTCATCCTCTGCCCCTCCCTCGACATACTCGAAGGCAGGGCCCGGCACGCGCCGCCGCGCGAGCTCGCGCAGGTCCGCGATATTGCGGGCGCGCGTCAGTGGGCCGCGTGTGAACGGACGTCGCTTCCAGGGCATGTGCGCTCCCGGTGTCCGCTGCAGTTTACTGCTGCAGGTTGAGGGATACCCGTGTGGCGGTGAAGGTGTTGCTGGCGGGGGAGTACTGTCCGACGCACACCAGGCGGTACACCTCGTTAGTGCCGTTCAGCGTGCCGGTGAGCGCCGTGATGAATCCCGCGACGCTGTTGAACGCCGAAACGGCGTCGTTATCGCCGATCGCCAGCAGCAGCGGCGTGCCACTCGCGAACACGATCGTCGGGCTCGCGGGGAGCGTCGTGATATCGGTCCTGGCAGGTCCGGTGCTGATGTAGCGGATCGTGGTGCTGAGGTGCGTATTGGCAAGGTTCACCACCAGTCCCGAGCTGCTCGCGCTGGTGAAGGGCGCGGGCGTGCCGCCGCTCTCCCACTCGACCACCAGTTGCTGCGGCACGGCGCTGCCGGCGGTGACCGTCGCCGCCGTAAAGTCCGGCGGAGCGCCGCCGAAGGGTGCGGTCACCCCGGTGGCCTCGAACAGCGTGCCCGCAGCCGCAGCGCTCTCGTTCAGGGCGCCGATGTTCACCTCGTAGGCGGTTGCGACCGTATTGGTTGCCGTACTCGTCCCGGTACCGGCGAAATTGAACAGCGAGGGCTGGTAGTCCCCGAGCGACAACAGGTCGAGTGACATGCTGCCCGCCGCCCCGGTATTGAGCGTACCCCACACCGGGGTCTGCTCGAGGCGCACCTGGCCCGCGGTGGCATCGAGCGCGGTCACGGCATTGCCGGTGGTGTTGAGCGTGCTCACGCCGGAGACGTTGATCACCTGTCCGACCGAGATCGACTGCGGCGACAGGCCGCTCACCGCCACGCCATCCTCGCTCACGATGGTCGAGGGGCCCACCGTAACCGGCAGATCCTCGTAGTACTGCAGAATTCCCAACACGCTCGCCTGGGTAGCGCCGCTGGCCGCAAAGCTTGCGCCGTGTATGGTCAGGGTATCGCCGCTGCGCGCTGACACGACTCCGGTGATGTAATCGTCAAGCGGACTCTCGAGGCTGGAGCCTGCGTACACCGCGGTCGCCGTAAAAGTCGGCGTAATGGTCGCGAGACTCGAGAGCGTGCCGTAGGCTGCGACCGGGGTGCTCAACTGCAGGTTCTTCATTGCATCGAGCCCGGCGCTCCCGGTATAGGTCACGCCGTCGATGTTGAAGTAGGTGCTGGAGCTCGTGCTCACGGTGAGCGCGCCGAGCGCCGACACCAGGTCCTGGAAGGGCCGCATGTTGACGATGTAGTTGCTCATCTGCGGCTGCGCGATCACGAGGATGCCGCGTGCCCGCATGACGGTGCTGTCGAGCGGCGCCACGGTGGCGGTAATCATCGGCTGGACCGTGACCGTGACCGGCGAGGCGCTGAAGTTGACGGTGTTGGAGGCCGCCAGATCCATGTCGATGTCGATCCGGACGCAGGAGTTGGCGGTGACCACCAGCGGGTTGTTCGGATCGAAGGTCACGATCAGGTTGGCGATCGTCAACGGCGTTGGCGTCGTGTCGTAGGCGACGGCGATGGTCGGCACGCCGTTGACGTTCACGGTGATGTCGGGTGCGGATTCGTAGTCGAGCACCAGGGTGAGTGAGGTATAGGTACCGATCGGGATGGCGGGGGTACTCGCGAGCTCGGTCGCATCGGTGAGCTTGGCGAGGTCGAGGGTCTCGGGCGTCTCGAGGGCATAGACCACGATGCCGTCGTTGCGCGTCAGCGTAACGCTGTCGATGCTGACGATATAGCTGCTGAAGTCGCGGTCGCCGCTCGAGTCGTGGAGGGTGACGACGCCGGTGCCGTAGGTGACGGGATTACTGGGGTGGCAGCCGGCAAGGAGTGTCGCGGTGGCCACGGTGAGGGCGCACGCAGTCCACAGTAGCCGCCTCGGCAGGCGGGCGCGATCGAACATCATCAGGCTCATCCCCTTCTCAGGATCTAAGGCGGCGCCTCTCCGGCGCATTCCGTCTTTAGAGACTGCCGGTCACCCGGCGTTCCGTAGTTATTGCAAGTCGGGGACTTCCGGCCCCCGAAAACTTCCTAGTCTACCGGTTTCGGGGCCGGTCGACCGGGGCTTATCAGTTGACGGTGAGGTCGATGCTCGCCGAGGTGGCGCTGCGCAGGTCGAGCGCCGTGTCGTACCACTGCCGGGTGACCTTGCCGGTGGTCGAGTTCCAGGCCCGCACGGTGACGTAGTAGATGCTGTCCGAGGTGCCGCCCGGGACGCCCTGCAGCTGCACCGAGCCGCCACTCTTGAGCGCCGTATCGATCGCCGCGGTGGCGATCAGCTGACCGTTCTGGCTCAGCATGAGCTCGCCATGATCGTACTCGAGCGCACTCGCGGGCTTCACCGATGCGCTGACCGTGGCAGGGACGTTGCCGGAGGCGAGCGCGAGCGTCGCGACGGTGACTGTGGCGACACCGGTGGTGGGCGCCGACACCTCGATGCCGAGCAGGCCGTCGGCATAGAGCGGCGCGGTCGCTGCGACCTGGTAGGTGCCCGCGCGCTCCTGCGGTGCCGCACTCACCACGGTGATCGTGGCGCCGCTCGATACATAGGTTCCGGAGTCCACCGTGCCCGTGGAGAGCTGCTGCGGGTTGTTGAGCACCTGGTTGAAAGGATCGATGGGCGCCGCCTCGATGACGTAGGGGACCTCGCCCGAGTTCGGCAACGTTTGGTAGAAGGCCACCTCGGCACCGGCCGGGAGCGGTGCGCCCGTGGCGGCGGCGATATTGGCCGTATATTTGCCGGCGGCGCGCGGGATCAGCGTGCCGACCGACACGAGGTTCGAGGGCGTGATGGGCGCCGTGTCCGGATTGGCGGTCGCGATGCTGCTCGTCGTGCCGGTCGTGCTCGTTGCGCTGCTGCCGGTCGGCGGGATGAGGATGTTCTTGAGGATGATGGTGGCGATGCCGGCGCCGTGGATGACGAGGTCGTAGCTCACGTTGTTCGAGGCATTGGCGCTGAGCGGGTAGAGCGTGAAGCTGCCATCGGAGGCCACCGGCGCACTGGCAACTACGTAGTGGCGCGTGCCGTCGGCGCTCAGCGCCTCGGCACTCACCTCGATCCCCGGGGTGCCGTTGGCGCTCGTGATGCCGTTGAGGCTGGTCAGCGTCAGCTGCCCCTGGATGCCGCCCGACTGCGACAGGTCGTAGGCGCTGACGTGCGAGCTCAGCAGCACACCGGCCGCCGTGCCGCCTGCCGTGAGGTAGCTGAAGGCCGCGAGATCGCGCGCCGCGTCGAAGCTCAGGGCAAACTGGGCGGTGGTCGTGGTCGTCGACGTGCCCGAGACTGAAGCCGTCGTGCCGGTGGTGGTCGTACCGGCGGTGGCCGCACCGGTCGTGGTGTTGGTCGCGGCGAGCGCGGCGCCCACACTGCCGAACGGGACGGTGAGCGAGGCCTGGATGCCGAGACCCTTGTCGGGGTTGAGCAGCTCGAGGGGCAGCTGGTGCTCATTGCCGCCGCTATCGACGTAGTCGGCTTCCATGTTGTATTGCGCGCCGAGCGTCTGCGCCGAGGCGGTGAGCGGCAGCGAGGCGTCGACCGGGATGAAGCGCACCTGGGAGTAGGAGCCCGGCTCGACCTTCAGATCCGTGACCAGCGCGCCGAAGTTGCCGCCCGAGTCGGCGACCAGATCGACCGTGGCGGGCGTCGTCAGCGGGAACTTGACCCAGCCGCCATCGTCGGGGCCGGCGGTCGCGCTGCGGTTGAACCACACGGCCTGCGCGGTGACGTAGACGTGAGAGTAGAGCGGGGGGCTGTTGCCGGTAGCCGACACATTGGTGCGCGAGGAACAGCCGCCGAACGCGGCACACAGGGCCGCGAGTGCAAGCGGGAAGCAGGCAGTGCGGGGAAGCGCCATCGAGATTCCCTGGGCGTTCACCGTGGGACCGAAGCATCATGGCCGAAGTTCCGCGACGCCGCAATGCGCGCACCCGCAGGAACTGTGTGGAATTGTGTAGCGCCGTGCGGCGCGCGACCGCCACCATGGGCTAAGTTCATTTCCCGACGTGATGACCCGACATGATGGCGTGGCGTACGTTCGCGAGCGGGGCGTCGTCGGTGAGACGCACCGCATCACCGTCGGCCTCGACGCCGAGTGAGCGCCAGAGCGACGTGAGGTCGGGCGCGTAGGCCGAATCCTTCATGCGCGCGTAGAGCTCTTCCAGGCTCCTGGTGCCGACGGCGGCGTCGCCGGCGGCGAGCACGCGCTCGATCGGCCAGGTGGCGCGCAGTCCGCCGCTCGCACGCACGATGGCGCGCACGGCATCCTCGAGCCCCTTGCGATTGCCGGTCTGCCTACGGATGTCGACGTCCGCCATCAGGCAGAACATCGCCCCGCCCCAGTAGGTACGCGCCCAGGTGTGGGTGCGGTCGAGGCCGGCATCGCCCGGCTGCGGCAAGCCGCGCGGCATCGAGCGCAGCTCCTCCGCCCAGACATCCTCCTCCGTGCGGTTGCCCGCCTGGACGCGAGCTACCCCCTCGACATAGGTCGCGAGCCCCTCGGAGAGCCAGGCGTGCTCCTCTCCCACGTCGGGCAGCGCCAGGTGCGTCATCTCGTGCACCATCACCCAGTCGTTGGCGAGCTGCGCGGCGCTCACCCCGCGTCCGACGCGCACCCGGATGAGCGCATCCGGGTATCCATAGGTCGTGCCGCCCATGACGCCGGCGCCGGACTCCGGGTGCAGCTCGATGGTCGCTGCACGGGTGGGGAAGCCGTCATAGTAGGCGGCGACGATGCCGGCAGAGCGCCGGATCCACGTGAGGATTGCGGGGCTTCCGGCGCTGAAGTCATCCGCTCCCAGATCGACACGCAGCCGCGCCCCGCCCACCTCGAGCGGGGTAACGGCGCGCGGCGATGCGCCCTGGGCGCACCCCACGGCGAGCGGCACCGCCAGGAGTGCCGCGAGCAGCCTGCGGCGCAGGCGCCGCCGGGCAGTTGCCGCGATCATGGCGCTGCCGATCATGACGCACGCGGACAGGGGGTGCAGCCGGGCGCGGGACGCGGCGAGGCCTGTGTGCGGCGGGGCGTTGCGGCCGCCGCGGCGGCGGCCTCAGCCGGCCCCGTCCGCGGTCGAACGGCCGTCGATCCAGGTGTCGAGCACCTTGAGCTCATCGTCCGCCGCCACGAGACTCGCACGGAAACCCGGCGCGATGCGCCCGAGCTCCTTGCCGAGGCCGAGGAACTCCGCCGGCCACTGGCTCGCCATGCGCGCCGCCTCCGCGAGCGGCACGCCGAGCATGCGCACCGCGTTGCGCACGCAGCTCGCCATGTCGATATTGGAGCCGGCGAGGCGGCCCTCCTCATCCACGCACACATCGCCGGAGACCAGGATCCGCCGCCCCTGCAGCTCAAAGGAAGTGGCCTGCGTGCCCACGCCCGGCATCGCATCGGTCACCAGCATGAAGCGGTCGTGGGGCTTGCAGCGCAGCGCTATGCGCAGCACGACGGGGCTGATGTGCTGGCCGTCGACGATGATGCCGCACCAACTGCCGCGGTCCTCGAGCGCCGCACCCACCGCTCCGGGCTCGCGCCCGGTGAGCTGCGACATGGCGTTGAACAGGTGCGTGAAGCCCGAGAGCCCGTGGCGCAGCGCCGTCGACATCTGCGCATAGGTGGCGTTGGTGTGACCGGCCGACACCACGACGCCGGCCGCCACCAGTCCCTGGATGAGCTCCGGAGTCGTCATCTCCGGGGCGAGCGTCACCAGCGTGCGGCCGATGCGCAGTGAGGTGAGGAGCCCGACCGCGCCCGCATCCAGCTCGCGCAGCTTCGCCGGGTCATGCACGCCCTTGCGCTCGACGTTGAGGAACGGGCCCTCGATGTGGATGCCGAGCACCCCCGGGACGCGCGCCTCGATGGCCGCGCGCACGGCGGCGATGGCGCGCGCCACGACCTCGAGGTCGTCGCTGATGAGCGTCGGCAGGAAGCCGGTCGTGCCGAAGCGGCGGTGCGCGCCGCCGATCGCCCGGATCGCCTCGACGCTCGGATCGTCGTTGAAGAGTACGCCGCCGCCGCCGTTCACCTGCGAGTCGATGAAGCCGGGCAGGAGCAGGGCACCCTCGAGGTCATGACGGCGCGCGCGCTTCACGCGCTGCTCGCCCGGCGTGGCAACTGCAACGATACGCCCCTCCTCGATAAGGACGCAGCGCCCTTCGGTGAGCTCGCTGCCGGTGTGTCCATCGCCGAGCAGCATCCGGCCGTTGATCAGCGCGACGCTCATTACATGGTCTCGGTGACCTTGGAGAGATGTGGCGGACGGTCCGGGTCACGGCCGCGCGCCAGCGCCAGAGCGTTCGCCATGCGATAGAAGCTCTGCGTGAAGAGCAGCGGCTCGATGACCGGATGCGTCGCGAGGCTCGGCAGTACGGTGGCGCGTGCCACCCCGGTCCCGGCGACCAGCACGTCGGCACCCTGCGCGGCGAGCTCCTCGGCGAGCTGCGTGACCCCGGGCCGGCTCTCGTCGTTCTGGGTGAAGACGAGCAGCGGAAAATGCGCGCGTACCAGCGCCATCGGCCCGTGACGCAGCTCCGCCGCCGACAGCGCCTCGGCGTGCTGTCCGCAGGTCTCCTTGAGCTTGAGGGCCGCCTCCTGTGCGATGCCGAGTCCCAGGCCGCGGCCGATCACGTACAGGTTATTGACCGCCGCGAGGTGCGCGACCGCCGCGCTCCAGTCGAGCTCGAAGGCGCGCTCGAGCTGCTCGGGCGCGGCGTTGAGCGCCGCGGCGAGCGCGGCGTCCCCGGTCCAGGCCGCGGCGAGCTGCACGATCGCGGCGAGCGAGGCGATGTAGCTCTTGGTGGCGGCGATGCTGAGCTCGGGGCCGGCCCCGAGGGGCAGCAGATCGTCGGCGAGCTGTGCGAGCGGTGAGCTCTCCGCGTTCACGAGTGCTACGACGCGCGCACCTCCCGAGCGCGCGCGGCTCACCGCGCTCAGGAGATCCGGGCTCGCGCCGGACTGCGAGATCGCGAGCACCACCGTGCCGGCGAGATCGGGAGCCACGTCGTACACCGAGCTCACCGACGGCGCGGCGGAGGCGGTGAGGACACCTAAGCGCGTCTCGATCAGGTAGCGGGCGAAGGTGGCGGCGTGATCGGAGCTGCCGCGGGCGATGGTAACGACAGCGCGCGGCGGCGAGCGCCGCAGCCGCTCACCGAGGCGCGCGACGCGCTCGGCATTGGCGTGCAGCTGTGCGCGCACCACGGCGGGGGCCTGCGCCGCCTCGCCGTACATGCGGGTGCTCGCGGGAGAGGCGCTCACGTGGCGATCGAGAGCTCAGCGACGAAATCGTAGATGTCGCCCCGATAGAAGGACTGCGTGAACTCGACCGCGCGACCGTCCTGCAGGAAGCCGAGCCGCTCGACCAGCAGTCCCGCATCCTTCTCCTTCGCCTGCAGGAGCTCAGCCTGCTCGGCGGTGAACAGCACCGCGAGCAGCCGCTGCAGCGCGCGCACCGGACGGTTGCCGGCGCGCTCGAGCGCCGCATAGAGAGAGGACTCGACCGCCTCCATCGAGGGCAGGCAGGAGGCGAGGATGGTCGCGTACTCGAGCGACATCGGCGCATCGTCCGCGAAGCGGATACGGTTGAAGCGGTAGACGGGAGTGCCGGGGCT
>Ga0335079_10007197_pt1 | contig 12694 bp, 12 predicted proteins | sample Lox_Sample_33_FD_206719 | JGI IMG/M metagenome (GOLD analysis project Ga0335079, IMG submission 206719) | Soil microbial communities from Loxahatchee National Wildlife Refuge, Florida, United States - Lox_Sample_3.3 | ecosystem: Environmental > Terrestrial > Soil > Wetlands | place: USA... | reverse complement strand
GCTTTCAGACGGACGTTCGCAAGAACGACCCAGGTTGACGGAGCGCGCTTGGGTTCTCAGGTAATCAGCGACGGAGTGTTTGTCGAGCAAGCGTACCTCTATCGCGTCGCCTAGGATTGGCCCTCACTCCCGCAGGCGGTTGTACTTCTTCAAAAGGTCATGCACGCGGTCGAGGGGAAGGGCCTCGACTTTGTAACCGTTGATGCCGGTCATGGTCTCGGCGGCGAACATGGCGTTGACGATGGCCTCTTCGGTCGCCTGCACTACGGCTTCGAAGAGCGGGTTCATGCGCTCGTTGGGCAGCACGGCAAGTTGGGAAACATCCGTCGCCCCGGCTGTGCCGGGATTCGCGGTGGTGAAGGCGAGGAAGATGTCGCCTGATCCATTGCCGGAGGTGCTGCCATCGCGCGCAAGACCCATGGCGGCGCGGCGCGCCAGGCGCTTCAACTGGTGCGGCAACAGCGGCGCGTCCGTGGCGATCACGATGATGATGGAGCCGCGCTCTTGCTCGCGCGGGGACTGCTTTTCAATCTCGGCGCCCACCGGAACGCCGGCTATGCGAAGCTGCGTGCGGCGGCCGCAGTTGCACTGGACAAGCACGCCGAGCGTGTAACCGCCGGCCTTCGCGTCGAGCTTGCGCGAAGCGGTGCCGATGCCGCCCTTGAACTCGAAGCAGATCATTCCGGTGCCGCCGCCGACGTTGCCTTCGGGCACGGCACCGGAGGTGGCGGTATCGAGCGCCTCAAAGGCGTGCTGCGGTTTTACGTGGAGGCCGTTGATGTCGTTCAAACTGCCATCCCAGGTTTCGGCGACCACGGGGAGCGCCCACCAGTCGCCCGGCACAGAACGATCGACGCGTCGCTTGACCACGGCGTCGCGGACCACGCCGACGCTGTGCGTGTTGGTGATCATGACCGGGCCTTCGAGAAAGCCGGATTCCTCTACCCACGTGGTGCCGGTCATCTCGCCGTTGCCATTCAACGAGAACCAGGCGGCGAAAACGGGATCGACCGATTCTTTGCCGCGCGGCAGAATGGCGGTTACGCCCGTACGGACGGGGCCGGTACCGACCACCAGTTTTCCATCACCCGAGATGATGGTGCTGTGGCCGACCTCGACACCGGCAACGTCGGTGATGGCGTTTTTCGGGCCGGGAGTTCCGTCGAAGGGGACGCCGGCGGCGCGGGCGCGGGGGCGAGGGGCGGGTGAGGCGGCAAGGCAAAACACAAGGGGCAAAAAGCAAAAGGCCAAAGTGTGTCGAGGCATGATTAGTCTTCACTGTCGAAGATGCTGCCGATGGCGCTGAGGGGGTTGTGCTCGTCGCTAGAGGGTTTGCTGGGGGCGAGTTCGCGGCGCAGCTTGTTGATGGTCATGCTCTGCACGATGACGCGGCCGGGTCCGGTGATGGTGGCAAGGAACAGGCCTTCGCCGCCGAACAGAGCGGTCTTGATACCGCCGACAAACTGGATGTCGTAATTGACGGTCTCGTCGAACGCCACGATGTTGCCGGCGTCGATGTGCAGCGTCTCGCCCGCAGCGAGAGTGAACTCTACGAAATCCCCTCCGGCGTGGATGAAAACCGTTCCCGGACCGGTCAGTTTTTCCAGAATGAAACCTTCGCCGCCGAAGAATCCCGCGCCAAGCTTCTTCACCCATGCGATGTTGAACTGAACGCTGGGCTGGGCGAAGAGGAAGGCGTCGCGCTGGGCCATGATGCTCTGGCCCGCCGCCAGGTCGAAAGCCTGGATGCGGCCGGGATAGCTGCCGGCGAAACCCACTTCGCCCGCGCCGTTCGCCCGGAAATAAGTAAGGAACAAAGATTCGCCGGTGATGGTGCGCCGGAGCGCGCCGAGCAGTTTTTCACCCAGCGTGGCGCCGCTCATGCGCGTGTCCCAATCCACGTTGGCGGTCTTGTAAACCATCTTGCCAGCCTCGGCGTAAACTTCCTGGCCGGGCTTGAGGCGCACGCGGGCCACCTGCAGGTTATCGCCCTGGATGGTGTAATCCAGAGACTCGACGACGGGCGTGGGGGCCGCGACGGCGCCGCCTACCGGAGTTCCGCAGTTTCCGCAAAACCTGACATCATCTCCGAGGGAGGTACCACAATTCACGCAAAACGGCATAGAAGAAGTATAGGAACCCTGACGCGGAAATCAAAATGCCGGACAATAATAGGATGCTCCGCGATGCCGCTCTCATCCCCCTTTCCCAGCAGCACCACAACGGCCTGGCGTTGTGCGTGCTCACCGAGCGCACGCTCGCAAGCGACCGGTCCGCCGCGACGCTCGACCGGCTGGCGCGCAAGGCCGTCGACCGGTATGAAATCGAGCTTAGCAATCATTTTGCGATCGAGGAGCAACTGCTGTTCCCGCTTATCGAGCGCGAATTGGGGAAGATGACGATGATCGGCGAACTGGTGGCCGATCACCGGGCTCTCGAAAGGATGGTCGACCGGTTGCGCAGCGCTCCGTCGGCAGAAGCCCTGGAAGAGTTCTGTAGTCTTTTGCGCCGGCACATCCGCCGCGAGGAGAACGAGCTTTTCCAGGACATTCAGGGGCGGCTGCCGAAAGAAGTTTTGGCTCGGGCCGGGGAAGAAATTGACGCGCGCGCGGTGCGCGTTTGCCTGTGAGGCAGCTATGCGAATTGCCCTGATCCAGATGAACAGCCGGGCGGCTTCCCGGAATGAGAACGTCGACCGCGCGTGCGCGTTCATCGAGACCGCCGCCAAGGAGAAGCCCGACATCGTGGTGCTGCCGGAGTTCTTCAACAACGAATATTTCCCGCAATACCGCGATGCCCGCTATATGGATTACGCGGAGGCCGAGGATGGCTACACGCAGACACGGATGAAGGCGGAAGCGCGCCGGCACGGTATCTTCGTGGTATCGACCCTCTTCGAAATGGCGCGCCCGGGCTTTTACTACGACACCGCGATGCTCATCAACCCTGAAGGCGAAATTGCCGGCAAGTATCGCAAGGTGCATCCGGCGGCGCTGCTGAGCCTGGAGAAGATTTATTTTCGCGGAGGCTCGTCGTTTCCCGTCTTTCGCGTGCGTGAGTGGACCATCGGATTTTCCATCTGCTATGACAACCTGTTTCCGGAATCGTGCCGGTGCCTGGCTTTAAACGGCGCCGAACTAATCATCGCGCCGTACGCGACGCCGGTGGCGACACCCTGGGAGAATTTCCTGACCACGCGAGCGCTCGAGAACGGCGTGTTTCTGGCGGCGTGCAATCATGTAGGGCGTGAGGGTGAATGGCAGATGTCGGGGAAGAGCATGGTGGTTGATCCGTTGGGCGAGATCGTCGCGAAGGCCGGCGAGGTGCACGAGGAAATCCTGGTGGCGGCGTTTGAGCGTGAACAGGTCATCCAGGCGCGACGGCGGTTTCCGCTGTTCCGCGACCGGCGTCCGGATGCTTACGGCAGTATCGGCCGCGCAACGGAGGAGCTGACGGGATGAAGGGCTAGGCATCCGCGAGATTTCTCACGTTTGCCTTTGCGAGCAATTCCCAGTATTCTTTGTCTATCCCCCGAGTAAAAACTGAAGGTAACGTGGAATCTACCCAAGAACAAATCATTCTAGAAACCAGCCTCCCAGGCATCGAGCGATTCTCGCAAGGAAAGGTCCGCGACGTTTACCGTGTGGGCGACCACCTGCTGATTGTGGCCACCGACCGCATTTCGGCGTTCGATTTCATCCTGCCCACCGGGATCCCGGACAAGGGGCGCGTGCTCACGCAGATGTCGGTGTTCTGGTTCGACCTACTGCGCGATGTGACCGCGACGCATTTCATCAGCGCGAGCGTGAAGGACTATCCGGCGGAACTGCGGCCGTTCAGCGCGCAGCTCGAAGGGCGGTCGATGCTGGTGAAACGGGCCGCGATGTTTCCCATCGAGTGCGTGGCGCGCGGGTATCTCGCGGGATCGGGGTGGAAGGAATACCGGAAAGACGGAACGGTGTGCGGCATCCCTCTTCCGGCGGGGCTGAAGGAGAGCAGCCGCCTGCCGGAGCCGATTTTCACGCCGTCCACCAAAGCGCAGACGGGCCACGATGAAAACATTTCGTTCGAGCGCATGGCCTCGATGGTGGGCAGCGACGTGGCGCGGCAGCTTCGCGATTTGACGCTCAAGATCTATACGCGCGCAGCAGCCTATGCCGAAACACGCGGCATCATCATCGCGGATACGAAGTTTGAATTCGGTTTCATCGACGGCAAGTTGATCCTGGGTGATGAGGTGTTGACGCCGGATTCCTCGCGGTTCTGGCCGCGCGACACCTACGAAGCGGGCCGGGCCCAGAACTCTTACGACAAACAATACGTCAGGGACTATTTGGAAGAGATTCGCTGGAACAAACAGCCGCCGGCGCCCGAGTTGCCGTTGGAAGTGGTGCAGAGGACCAGCGAAAAATACCGGGAAGCTTACCGGCTGCTAACCGGCAAAGAGCTATGAACTGGCTGGACATCGTTCTGCTGATTCTGATCGTGGGCTCGATTCTGCTCAGCTTCAAGAAGGGATTCTCGCGCGAGCTGATCGAGCTGATTTCGGGGGTGGCGGCGCTGTTTTGCGGTCTGTGGTTTTACGGCTCGGCGGGGGCGTTTCTGCTTCCCTATGTCAGCTCGAAAGAGATTGCGCATTTCTGCGGCTTCATCCTGGTGTTCGTCGGCGTCCTGATTGCCGGAGCTGTCATCGGCCATCTTTTCAGCCGGCTGGTGAAGGCCGCGGGGCTCTCATTTTTCGACAGAGTCCTCGGGGCGGGGTTCGGCGCGGTGCGCGGCCTGTTGATGGCCGTCGCCGTGATAGTCGCGATTGTCGCGTTTGTTCCGGGCTCCGGCGATGCGCCGCCTGGCGCTGTGGTGCACTCGCGCTTTGCTCCATACGTGATCGACACGGCGCACGTGTTCGCATCCATGGCGCCGCGGGAGCTGAAGGACAGCTTCCGCAAACGCTACGGACAGGTGAAGAGCATCTGGGACGAGACCGTAAAAAAGGGCGGGCAGGGGGCTTCGGTTTGAACTCATCGGCGATGAAAGAGACATTTGAAACGCTCGTGGATCACCTGCTGGACAAGGGATTCTTCATGGAGCAGGCGGTCGAGATTCTCGAGCGGACTCTGATGGCCCGGGCCCTGGAGTTCACCGAGGGCAACCGGTGCGAGGCCAGCAAGCTCCTGGGGATTCACCGCAACACGCTGCAGCGGAAGATCGCGGAGTACAAACTGGAGGAGCCGCGTCCACGCAAGAAGCCCGTGCAGCAGGCGCGGGCCGCCAAGCGAAGACTGCGGACGGGTTGAGAAAGAACGGGGACAGACCGCACGGTCGACGGGCACAGAGTGAAGCCAGTCCCCGTTGATCTTCTGATTTTTGATCTGGACGGGACGCTCATCGATTCGAGCGTGGACCTGGCAAACGCGGTGAACGCCACTCGCGCCAACCTCGGCCTTGCTCCCATGAAGCATTCGCTGGTGTACTCTTACGTGGGCAACGGCGCGCCGGTACTAATCCGTAAAGTGTTGGGGCCGGAATATTCGGAGGACGTGGTCGCAAGCGCGCTCGAATACTTCCTGCGGCATTATCGCGCTCACATGCTGGACAACACCGTGCTGTATCCGGGAGTACGGGAAGCGCTCAATCGGTTTCGCGAGGAGGGCATTCGCATGGCGGTGCTCACCAACAAGCCCGTGGCCGTCAGCCAGGCGATCGTGGACGGTCTCGGGTTGCGCGAGCATTTCCGCAGCGTGTATGGCGGGAACAGCTTCGCGCAGAAGAAGCCGCATCCGGTGGGCATCGAAACTCTGATGGCGGAGACTGGCGCGTCGCGCGAGCAAACTCTCATGGTGGGCGACAGCGCCGTGGATGTGCAGACCGCGCGCAATGCCAGAGTGGCGGCATGCGGCGTGACGTGGGGATTTCAGCCGGAGACATTCGCCGAACACCCGCCCGATTTCCTCGTGGACACGGCTGAAGAGCTGGCCGCGAGAGTGATCGGCGATGGCTAAGGCGACCGCGGGCTGCGTCTTTTGCGAGATCGTCGCGGGATCCAGGCCGGCGGCTATCGTTTTCGAAGATGGAACATCGCTCGCGTTTTTCGACCAGCGGCCGGTGTTCCCAGGGCACACGCTGCTGATTCCGAAAGACCATTACGAAACACTCGCCGACCTTCCGCGCACTTTAATTGAGCCGCTGTTTGCCAGCGGGCAGTTGCTGGCGCGCGCCGTGGAGCAGGCGCTGGGAGCGGAAGGAACTTTTGTGGCCATCAACAACCGGGTGAGCCAGACCGTTCCCCACTTGCACATGCACATCGTGCCCCGGCGAAAAGGGGACGGACTGCGCGGCTTTTTCTGGCCGCGGCAGAAGTACAAAGACGCCGCCGAAATCGAGAACTTCAGAAAAAGTATCCGCGAGACTGTGGACCGGCTGCGCGCCGGTGCATAATAGTCCCCTATGTGGCCGCAGAATTATACGCCTGTGGGCGGCAGCCTGGGCGTATCAACGCTGATCGCTGCCGTTCCCATTTTCGTTCTCCTGCTGCTGTTGGGCGTGCTGAGGAAACCCGCGTGGCTGGCGTCGCTGTTTGGTCTTGGAGCCGCCGCCGTGGTAGCGATGGGAGTCTACGGGATGCACGCCGGCACGCTCGCGAGCGCCATCGCGTATGGCGCGGCGTACGGGTTGTTTCCCATCGGCTGGGTGGTATTCACCGCCATCCTGCTCTACAACATCACGGTGGCGACAGGGAAATTTCAGGTGATCAAAGATTCGGTGGGAAGCCTGACCGAAGACCGCCGGCTGCAGGCCCTGCTCATCGCGTTTGCCTTCGGCGCATTCATTGAAGGCGCGGCGGGATTCGGCACGCCGGTGGCGGTGGCCGCGGCCATGCTGGCGGGACTGGGATTCTCTCCGTTCTACGCCGCGGGCATCTGCCTGCTCGCAAATACCGCGCCGGTCGCATTCGGATCGATCGCGACGCCGATCCTGATGCTCACGGGAATTACGGGCCTGCCGCTCGATCGCTTGAGCGCCGGCGTGGGACGCATCTGCGCGCCCGTCTCGCTGATCGTGCCCGGTTACCTGGTGATGGTGATGGGCGGCTGGCGGGCGTTACGTGGTGTTCTGCCCGCTGCACTGCTTTGCGGCGTGGCTTTCGGCGGGACGCAGTTCGTCGTTTCCAATTTTATCGGACCGCAGTTGACCGACATTCTCAGCTCTCTGGCGGCCATCGGATCCCTGGTGCTGCTGTTCAAATTCTGGAAGCCCAAGGAAGATTTCAATTTCGACGAGCACAGTTCCGCCCATGTTGCGCCGCCGCGCCACGCGACCGGCGAACTGGTAATGGCGTGGGCGCCCTACGTGCTGCTGGTCGTCTTCGTGTTGCTGTGGGGCTATAAACCGTTCCAGGTGATTCTGAACGGAGTGACGCGCAGTTTTCCATGGCCGGGTCTGCACAACGTCATCCTGCGCGTGCCGCCGGTAGTGGCGAAGCCCGCGCCGTATGCCGCAGCCTACACCTTTAACTGGCTTTCAGCGCCCGGTACGGCGTGCTTGATCGCGGCACTGGTTTCCGCGGTTGTGCTGCGGATGCCAGTGGCTCAATTCGCGCGCGTATTCCGAAGCACAGTGAAGCAACTGCTGCTGGCCGAATTGACTATTGCCTCAGTGCTGGCGCTGGCGTTTCTGATGAATTATTGCGGGGCCACGGCGACGCTCGGACTGGCTTTCGCGGCGACGGGCGCGCTGTTTCCGTTCTTCAGCTCGCTGCTCGGCTGGCTGGGCGTGTTTCTTACGGGAAGCGATACGGCGGCCAACGCGCTGTTCGGAAACCTGCAGGTGATTACCGCCGGAACGCTGCACATGAATCCAGTGCTGATGGCGGCTTCGAATTCCGCCGGCGGCGTGATGGGCAAGATGATCAGCCTGCAAAGCGTGGCGGTGGCCTCCTGCGCGACGGCCATGAAGTCCGCGGATGAAGGCCGGCTGTTCCGCTTCACGTTGCGGCACAGCATCCTGCTGGCATCGATCATCGGAGTGATCGTGGTGTTTTATACGTACGTGGCGCCGCAGTGGGGGCCGTGAAGAAAATCACGCCGCGGGTGCTGCGAAGTCCGGGGCCAGTTCAAAGCCGGCTAGCAATCGGTCGGTCTCGAGGAGAAGGACAATCTCTTGCGTCTTTGCCCTCTTGGCCAGCCGGCGAACAATGCCATCGTTCTTTACCCGTGCCAGCTCAGCAACTTCTTCGATAGCTCCCGGAAGCAATTTCTCAATCGACAGCGCCACATCAACCATGACGGCGAAGGGCTTACCGTCGTGTCTCAAGATGATGCCTACTCCCCGGGATCTTGCTTGCACCAGATCCTTGAGTTCGGCAAAGAGCTTGAGCATTTTGGAGAGGGCGCCATAACGCGTCCGGGCGACCAACTGCTCCGCTTCGGCGTTCGCGTTCTGGCTGACCAACCGGCCCACTTCGATCCCGATGGCGTGAATCTCCTGGTGCGGCGCGTCGAACTTTCTCAGCTGTGCCGCGATCCATGGATCGTCCGCACGGTAAACGTCGTACCATTTGCCGAAAGCGCACTTGTGCGGGTCAGTGGTCAAGCCGAAGGAGCGGCGCTCCTTGACCGAAGCCTCCAGTTCCCCCAGCCACTTCCGGTGGTCCTGCTCGCGCTGTTCCATCAAGGCGCAGAATTGTTCCACTTCCTCCCCAGCCGACGGCAAGCCAATGCGCTTACGCAGATCGAGCAGCGGCATGACGGCGCCGCGGATGTTGATGACGCCGAGGATGTACTCGGGGACGTTGGGAACCCGGGCGCTCTCCGTGGGCATGATGATCTCGCGCATGTCCTGGGTGGGCAGGGCAAACAACTGCTTCTTCACCTGAACGATCGCCCAAGGCATTTCCGCTGGGTAGGTTCGCAACACGGCAGACATCCCCTCAGTAATGAGTCGGCGCTCTGCCGCCCTTTCTTTAGGCCTATTCAGCCCGCTGTTTTCACCGGGCCGAGGTACTTATCCAGCCAATCGAGAATCTCGCGGATGATGTCGCGCAGGTCACCGGGGACGTGCCCGGCCTCATAGAGGACCATCCGCTTGTCTTTTTCCGGCGCGCCCCAGAAGCGGAACAGGGGCTTCGCCTGCATCTCGGTCGATTGGTCGAAATCGTAACGGCCGTTCAGCATCAGCAGCGGCTGGTGCGCCCGTGGGGCGAAGTTGACGTCGTCGATTTCGGGCGGCAGCGAGGTATCCGAAAAGCCGCCGGCCAGCAGCACACACGTCTTGAATCGCCTTTCCGTCGCGCATATCCTGGTCCCTCGATTCGCGCCCCAGCTCAATCCGTAATATGCGATACGCGTGCGATCGATGTCCGTCCGGGATTCGAGATAGTCGATCGACCTCGCCGCATCCTTGACCGCCTGGACACTCACATCGCGCTCGGTGTTTGGGCCGCCGCCCTCCACCTGGCGTTCGTAGGTCCCCTTGTAAATCGGAAACACAACCGCCCTCCCGCTCCGCGTCACGAAATCGAAGAAAATCAGGCTGATGCCCAGAGTGTCGCTCGATCGCGCGAACGCGGCGTTGGATCCGGGGTGATACACCACTGCTGGATAAGGTGGAGCGGCGTTCTTGGGCAGGAACAGATATGCGGCCATGCGCTCGTTGCCGTACGCCGCAGTGAAGGTGACCTTTTCTTTGCGCCAGTAGGGATGGGAGTCGTCGGACGATTCCACGCGGGCATCGAGCGGCCCTTTGTCATAAGAGTAAAGGTTGCGGTAAGCCTCGAAGACCTGATCGCTGACAGGTTTCTCTTTGGAGTAATCGCGGTAAACGCGCTCGATCGGACCTGTGAGTGCCGCGGACAGAGAACCGCTGTATCTCACGCAACGAAATCCGTTTCTGGCCGAGCGATCGAACGGCGGCCTGGCATCCAGGTCAACGAACATATAGCTGGGCTCATTCCAAGCCCCGCCCAGAAGGTAACGGTTCCCTGCCGTTCGATTCCAGCACCACTCCTTCACGTTGCCGGCCATATCGTAGGTCCCGAAAGGTCCCATCCCCTGATAACTACCGACGCGCGCCGGACCTTTGTGGTCGAAATTGCTGAACCGCAGGATGTCGGAGAAGATGCCGGTGCCGGCGGCGTTGAACCACTGGTGCACGGTCGGCAACGCCTTGCCGGAATATTCAGCGTAGGCGGCCGCTTCGTACCAGCTCACGCCCGCTACGGGAAAATCCGCCTGCCCCTCGGGGTATGCGCCCAGCTCCCAAGTGGACGGGCCGGGGCGGCCGGTGGCATCGCGGAACCTGGACATCGCCTGATCCCATGAAATTGACATCCCGTTTTCGAGGAGCGGCTGCTTCCAGTACTCGCTCTTCTGATAGCCGCCGCGGTCCACAAAGTCCTTGAACTGACGGTTGGTGACCTCAAATCGATCCATCCAGTATTCCGTCAGTTGCTCCGCCTGCGAACCGCCAAACTGATACTGGCCGGGCGGGACTCTCACCATCCCCGCCGCCGCCGAACCCTGGGGTTCGAGGCGAACCTGGATATCGGAAGAGCGGTAGTTCGCCAGTTCGAGCGTCTCAAATCCCGGCTTCACGATCTTCCAGCGAAGATAACCCCCGGGAACCCGAATGTGGTCAAGCGGCGAGCGGCCGAGCGACTCCCACGGGTCGCCGGGATCGCTGTAGTCCTTCACGAAGACTTCGGCCCCGGCTGGATTCGTGTGAATTGAAGCGACCAGCGTAACCGTATCGCGTAATTGCTTGAGCTGCGGATCCTCGGGAATATAGCGTTCGGCCTCGCGAAGGATGCGGAGAGCGCCGTGAAAATGAACTTGTTCGGCCAACCGGCCGGCCACGGGCAGCGCCTCGTTACGGGCCCAGCGAGCACGTGAACCGCGCCAGGCGAACCATGCGGCCATGCCCGCGATGGCGACGATGATGAGAGCTGCCGCAACCACAAATACCGGACGGCGCCGCAGAGCTTGCAGGCCCGTTGGCGGTGTGGCCAGGCGAGCTTGAACCGCGGCGAGGTCTTGACGCAATTCGACTGCGCTGGCATAACGCGATTCCCGATTCTTCTCCAGGCACCGCTCGAGAATTCGGCTGACTTCGCGGGGAACGTCCGCCCGGCTCGCGGTCAACGGATCGGGCCGGTCGCGCAGGACCGCCGCCATAGTTGAGAGCTGCGATTCGCCCTGAAACGGCCGCCGGCCGGTGAGCATCTCGTACAACACCGCGCCGAAGGAAAAAACATCGGTACGCGCATCCACGGGCTTGGCTTCAATCTGCTCGGGAGAAGCGTAAGCCACGGTGCCGACAATGGCGCCCGCGCGCGTGGCGGCTTCAGCGGTGATGGTAGCGTCCTCTGATCCGGTTTGTTCCAGAAGTTTGGCCAAACCGAAATCCAGGACTTTGACCCGGCCCGCCGGCGTCACCATGATGTTGCCCGGCTTGATGTCGCGATGCACGATGCCCGCTGTGTGCGCTGCAGACAGAGCGTCGGCGATCTGCAATGCGTATGCCAGCGCCTGCGCAACGGGCAAGCCGTGCTCCGGAATGAGACGGTTGAGCGGCGAACCCTCCACGTGCTCCATGACGATGAAGTCGGCGCCGTCGTCCGCGTCAATCTCGTGGATGGTGACGATATTTGGGTGATTCAATGCCGAAGCGGCTTTGGCTTCCTGCACGAAGCGGCGCTTGCGGTCGGGATTCGACATCTGCTCCGGCGGCAGAAGTTTGATGGCCACGAAGCGATCGAGACGCGTGTCGCGGGCGCGGTAGACCACGCCCATGCCGCCTTTGCCGATCTCTTCCAGCAGTTCGTAATGGCTCAGGGTCCGGCCCATCGTGAATACCCGGCGCACAAAGTATACACGAGTCGCCAGCCTGAAGACTCAAATGCCTATTCTTCCACCAGAACGATGAAGTCGGTGCTCGGCCACCCGTCCACCATGAAGTGAAATGCCGGCGTGGATGTCCCGGTGGAGGTTGGCAACCGGAAGCTCACCTGCATCACGCCTGCTACCGTTAAGGGTACCGATGCGGCGCTAATCACTTCGAGGTATTGCCCTTGATACAGCACCTCCACCAACGCCCCCACCTGCGGCAATGCGCCCGTCAGGACCTGCCCATCTTTTGGCGGCGGGAAGAGGTAGCCGAATCCGGTTGCGAACACGGAGACGACACTGCCCAACTTCGCGTGATGGGCGATGCTGTTGACGGTTCCGTCGTCGTTTACAGCAGCGGCCCACGAGCGCGCGTTGGTCTTGAATGCCTCGGGCTCCGCAGTCTGTATACCCAGGACTGCTTCATTTGAGTGAACGCCTCCGATACTGACGGTGATGTGGGTTACTGCGCTCATTAAGCCGAACGGCATGATGGCATTGATCTGATCGCCCTGCGCGTATAGCAACGGGGCCGGCGTTCCGTCTACCAGCACCTGAAGACTCCCCAGCTTGTCGGGCGCCTGTCCCGAGCGCAAGTCTGCCGACGCAGGCAATGCCGGACCGATGTTTGCGCCGTATAAGCTCACCAGTTCGCCAGGCGCCACTTGCCCGGTAACCGCTGTGCCGCCGCTATTCATCACAGCGTATATACTGGGCGAGTTGCCGGCTCCGGTCTCGAGAAAAGCGGCGACGTCGCTCGCTCCGGACACAACAAATCCCGCGGGAGTGGAAGCCAGTCCCGTCCCCACGCCGCC
>Ga0335079_10007195_pt1 | contig 12696 bp, 7 predicted proteins | sample Lox_Sample_33_FD_206719 | JGI IMG/M metagenome (GOLD analysis project Ga0335079, IMG submission 206719) | Soil microbial communities from Loxahatchee National Wildlife Refuge, Florida, United States - Lox_Sample_3.3 | ecosystem: Environmental > Terrestrial > Soil > Wetlands | place: USA: Florida... | reverse complement strand
AAGAATGCCTTTTGCTATCGCCCCAAGCTCCTTGGCCTTGGGCTCCTCGTCGTACAAGCGATTCAGCGCAGCAGCAGCGTCACGGTCGATTTCCTCTGCGGTGGCCGCGACTGCCGGACGCGGCATAATGAGCGGCATAACCGCCATCGCGAAGATCATCGCTGCATATGCAATTCGATATTTGGTCATCTTCGTTTCCTTTTCGAAATTCGGCCGATTCCGGCCAGTCGCGTTATCAGCTCGCGCTCTTTTCTTTATTGAGCCAGAGGAATCTTCGCGGCAAGTTCGTAATTTATGACCGCACGCACTTTGCTCTCGATCTGCAAGTAGCGCGCGGCCTTAATCGCAGGCAGTGCCGCCAAAAGTTTGGGCGCATAGGTTTTGGGCAGGTTACCTTCGGCCGCCTTGATTGAAACGAATTCATGTAGAAGCTTTTTTGCTGCCGGATCAGTAAGCGTGTTGTTATTCCATGCATCCGCGTAACTCTGGATTAGCTTCAGCATGCGCTTATTGAGAACATCGAGATCTTTTTGATAACTGTCGTAGATCGGCCAGAATGCTTGCGCCTCGGAGTCTGTTAGTTGCATATTGTCCGCGACCAAAAGCTTCTTGTCCGCTTTAACCTTGTCGTACAGGATTTGCATATTCGTTTGTGCTGAAGTTTCCTGCGCGTACAAAGGCGTGAAAAAGGTGAACGCGGCGAACAAGGACAATAACGAAATCAGGTATTTCATTTTTTCTCCAATTCCTTAATAAGTGAATTAAACTGAATTACGTATTCAGGGGACGGGGGTAAACTAGTTACTGGCCGGGCCCTTGTGGGCCACCAGACGCGCCATTTTACTTTGTTAAACTGCAAAAGCAAGCATTAACATCTCAGAGCAGTACCGAAATTCATTATACAAAGTCAAGCAAACCGGAGTAAACAACGGTAATTTTGTATGCTAACATTATTCGCCACATCTAATATCTCACAAGGGCCCGAGAGTTGAATTGATTTAAATCAAATAGCCTCGATTACTTATTGATATAGGAGTTTGTAGCAAATTGAGCAGTTAAACTAGACAGCGCTGCTGAAGTTTGATTCCAAAATGATACAGGGCGGGCTACCCAAAAGCGCGGGAGTTGCGGCGCTCTCACCCGGGTCGCGAAAATCTCGTTGGCTCAATGTAAGATATTTTTCGCGGCGGTCGCAGAAAAAACAAAGGCCAACTTGTGGCGGATTCAACAATGCGTTCCCCTTGCCGCGATGCGGCCAACCTTGCGATCATGATGATCGTCTCTGGGTGTTTCTTAACGACGGCGGGCGCGCAGGATGTTCAGCGGGGGGAATACCTGGCGCGCGCTGGCGATTGTATTTCGTGCCACACTGCCAAGGGTGGTGTTCCGTACGCCGGAGGATTGCGCATGGATACGCCGTTCGGCTATCTGCTGACGCCGAATATTACGCCCGACCCCGAAACCGGCATCGGCCGCTGGTCTGCCGATGATTTTTATCGCGCCATGCATGATGGAGTGAACAGGCACAATCAGGACATGTACCCGGCAATGCCTTACACTTTTTTTACCAAGGTCACGCGCGCAGACTGCGACGCGATCTACGCTTATCTGCGAACTCTGAGTCCCGTGCGCAACGAAGTAGAGATCAATCACCTGAATTTTCCATTCGATTACCGCAGGACAATGGGATTCTGGCGGGAGCTTTACTTCACGGCGGGTACATTCGAGCCCGACCCGACCCGAACGCCGTCTTGGAACCGCGGCGCGTATCTGGTCGAAGGACTTGGCCACTGCAGTGCGTGCCATTCACCGCGTAATGCGCTGGGCGGAATAGAGAAGAACAAGCAGTTTACAGGCGCAACGATCGATGGTTGGTTTGCGCTTAATCTCACTTCAAACCTCAGCACCGGGCTGGGCGACTGGACTGCCGCGGACATTGCCACCTACCTAAAAACAGGTTCTTCCAAGGAAAAATCAACGGTACTTGGCCCTATGGCGGAGGTTGTGCAAAACAGCCTGAGGTATTTGACCGATGCCGATCTTAATGCAATGGCTGAATATTTAAAATCGTTGCCGCCGAATTCTTCCCTGCGTACCGGCGCACCTGTTCCTGATCCCAATCGTCGAAAAGGAGCCATGCTGTACATGGAAAATTGCGGGGATTGCCATCAAGCCAAAGGCCGCGGTGTTCCCGGTGTGTTTCCTCCATTGGCAGGAAACGGGGTTATCGTCGCTCCTGATCCGGCAAACATTCTAAAAGTCGTCCTCCGCGGTATTCCCGCGCGTAACGGTTATATTGCGATGCCGTCTTTTGCGCAGCGGCTCAACGATAAAGCGATCGCCGAAATCGCGGATTATGTGCGTACCAGTTGGGGCAACAGTGCGCAGCCCAGCGTGACCACGCAGATGGTTGGGAAACTGCGCGCCACGACCAAGTGAAACGAACGATTTGTGGTGAGCACCATTTAATGCAAAAGAGAGGTTGATCGACATGCGCTGGATTTTCGTGACCATTATAGCGTTTGCCTTGCTAACCGGCTGCAAGAAAGAAGAGGCGAAACCTCCGGCGCCTGCCGAGGTTTCGGTAATCAAGGTCACACCGCGCGACACGCCCGTTACTTTCGAGTACGTAGGGCAAACCGAAAGCTCACATCAGGTTGAGATCCGCGCGCGAGTCGACGGGTTCCTCGATAGGCGCGTGTACACCGAAGGCAGCCTGGTCAAAGCAGGCCAGGTCATGTTCAAGCAAGACCCCAGACCTTTCCAGGCCACGCTCGAGGCCAATGAAGGTGCGCTTGCGCAGCAGTTGGCGCGTTTGCAGGTCGCACAGGATAATCTTCGCCGGGTCAAGCCGCTCGCTGCGCAAAATGCATTGAGCCAGAAGGACCTTGACGATGCCACCGGATCCGAGAAGGCAGCTGCTGCTGCGGTGGATACCGCCAAGGCGAATGTGCTGCAGGCGAAGCTCAACCTCGGATACACGACTATTGCGACGCCGGTAACCGGCTTTTCCAGCTATGCACGGGTGCAGGATGGCGCGTACGTCAGCGCCGCGAACAGTCTGCTTACGACGGTTGAACAAATAGACCCGATCTGGGTCAATTTTAGCATTTCAGAAAATGAGCTCCTTTCCGTTCGCACCCAGCGGGAAAAGGGTTTGCTCACCGCGCCCAAACTCGATACCTATGATGTGCAGGTGGTGCTCGCCGACGGCTCGCTTTTTCCCGAGATTGGTCACATAACATTCGCTAACGCAAGTTATAACCCGCAAACGGGGACGTTCCTCTTGCGTGCTACGATTCCCAATCCGCCGGGGGATCCGATAGCAATGCTGCGACCGGGGCAGTTTGTGCGTGTGCGCATCTCGGGAATGGCCCGGCCGAATGCAATTCTGGTGCCGCAGACGGCCGTGCTGAATGGCGCGCAGGGACACTTCGTGTGGGTTATTAATAAGGAGGGCAAGGCTGAGGAGCGTCCTGTCGAAGTGGGCCCCTGGCATGGTGATGAGTGGTTCATTAATAGCGGACTTGCTGCTGGCGACACGGTAGTCGTGGAGGGCGCCATGAGGGTCGCGCCAGGCGTCGCGGTAAAAATTGTAGAACCGGCGGCAAAAGGGGCGGTTTCCGAGAAAAAATCTGCGCAACCCGAAAAAACTGCACAGGAGAAGAAGTAATCGCGGGCGGATTCCAATGATTTCTCACTTCTTCATTGACCGCCCAATTTTTGCGGCGGTCATCTCAATTGTCATTTCGATCGCGGGTCTGGTTGCGATGGTGACGCTGCCGATCGCCCAGTACCCGCAGATCACTCCGGTCCAGATCCAGGTTACGGCGACCTACCCGGGTGCCAACGCTCAATTGGTCGCGCAAAATGTTGGCGCCCCCATTGAGCAGCAGGTAAATGGCGCCACCAATATGCTTTACATGTCATCCACAAGCGCCTCAACCGGAAACTACACGCTCACGGTTTACTTTAGCATCGACACCGACCCGGAGCTTGCGCAAGTGGATGTACAGAATCGGGTGAGCATCGCGATGCCGCAACTGCCGCAGGCGGTGACTAACCAGGGCGTCAACGTGCAGCAAAAGACGCAGACCTTTCTTATGGTCCTCGCGCTCTATTCGCCGGACGGGAGATATAGCCCGGACTATATCGCGAATTACACCAACGTCTTTGTCCTTGATGCGATCAAACGTATCAATGGGGCCAACCAGGCCTCGATCTTCGGCGTCCCAGACTATGCCATGCGCATTTGGCTTAAGCCGGATCGTATGGCACAGCTCGGTATTACCACGACCGACATACAAAATGCTGTGTCAAAACAGAACCAGTGGTTCGCAGTCGGTCGCATCGGCCAGTCCCCCACGCCCCACCCGGTGCAGCAAACATTCCCCGTAACGACAAGCGGGGCTTTTACCGAACCGTCCCAGTTTGAGAACATTATTCTGCGCGCGGAAAACCAGGCTGCGGCCATCGTGCGAGTGAAAGATGTCGGCTACGCGGACCTGGGTCGCAAGGATTATTCGATACGCACCTATTATCAGGGCAAGCCCGCGACCTTGATTGCCGTGTATCAGCAGCCGGGGGCAAACGCTATTCAGGTTTCGAATAATGTGCGCAAGACACTCGAGGAGTTGTCGAAGAGCTTTCCGCCCGGGTTGAAATACGATGTCGCGCTCGACACCACCTTATTCGTACAAGCGTCTATCAAAGAAGTGATTCACACATTTTTCGAGGCAGTCGTGCTGGTGGTGCTCGTGGTGTTCATTTTCCTGCACACTCTGCGGCTCACGATCGTCCCCACTCTAGCAGTACCGGTATCGATCCTGGGCGCGCTAGTCGGAATGTTGGCGCTAGGCTTCTCCATTAATATGCTGACTTTGTTTGGGATGATATTAGCTATCGGCCTCGTCGTGGACGACGCTATTGTCGTGGTCGAGAATACCGAGCGCAATATGGCTCAGTACGGCCTGTCAGCTAAAGATGCGGCCAAGCGCGCCATGGATGAAGTGACCGGACCGGTTATCGCAATCGTGCTGGTGCTGAACGCGGTGTTCATTCCAGTCGCTTTCCTCGGCGGCATCACCGGCCAGCTCTACAAGCAATTTGCGATCACGATTGCCATATCCATGGTATTTTCAGGCTTGGTTGCGCTCACGCTCTCTCCCGCGGTGGCCGCATTGGTGATTAAAGCTCAGCATGGGGAGAAAAAAGGCTTTTTCAAATGGTTCGACAACACTTTTGAGCGCGTCTCCAATGGTTATGTGAACGGCGTAAAGTGGCTCATAAAGCGGTGGGGAGTTGGGCTTATTGCTTTTGCTGTGGTTCTTGGAGCGGCCGGATGGCTGCTCAAAATTTGGCCTACTGCATTCGTGCCGCAAGAGGATCAAGGCTATTTATTTGTGCCCTATTTTTTGCCGGACGCGGCGAGCCTCGACCGCACCGGAGCCGTCGGGCGCCAGGCCGCGGCGTATATGAACAGCAATCCCGCGGTTGCGAATGTGACGCAGGTCGACGGCTACAGCTTGCTCGATTCCCAAAACAAAACTAATAATGGGTTGCTGTTTGTCGCATTCAAAGATTACAAATATCGCAAATCGAAAGACCTGCAGGCGCCGGCGGTTATTGAGGGGGCTAGGAAAGCGTACGCAAACATCCAGGAAGGAACAATCGTGCCCCTCAACCCACCCTCTATACCTGGCCTTGGCATCGTCGCCGGTTTCCAGATTTGGATCCAGCAAAAGGGTGGTGGCAACTACGCTCAGCTGGTCGACGTTGTTCAGCGAATAGTTGACAAGGCTAAAAAGCGGCCCGAGCTATTAGGTGTGCGCTCCACTATCACTGCGACCAGCCAGCAACTACTTGCGGACGTGGACCGCGACAAAGCGGAAGTTCTGGGCGTTCCGGTGCAGGACGTTTACAATACGCTGCAGACTATGTTCGGTTCCTTGTACGTGAGCCAGTTTCCCAAGGAGTCACGTTTATGGCAGGTCATCTTGCAGGCAGAACCGAAATACCGGCTGACACCCGAAGATATCGGCCGCTTTTACGTCAGGAACCGCGATGGGAAGATGATTCCGCTCACGGCGCTTGTGAACACCAGCTACGTCAGTGGTCCGGATTTGGTGACGCGTTTCAATAATTACCCGGCTGTGGCGATCAACGGCTACGCTAATATTGGCGTGAGTTCGGGTACGGCGATTAACGTGATCCGTGGAATTGTGGAGGAGGAACTACCGTCAAATTATGGCTATGATTGGGCGGGCGAAGCGCGCGAAGAAATTCAAGCAGGCTCCACTTCATCCATCGCATTTATCTTCGGCCTGATTTTCGTGTTCCTGATCCTAGCCGCCCAATACGAGAGCTGGTCGCTGCCGGTGGGTGTCATAATGGCGGTGCCATTTGCAATTCTCGGTGCCTTGGTCGCCATTGTACTGCGGCGCATTCCCAACGATATTTATTTCCAGATCGGCCTGATCACGCTCATTGGACTTGCGGCAAAGAACGCGATTCTGATCGTTGAGTTTGCAGTGGAGAAAAACAGGAAGGAAGGGATGTCGTTCTTCGATGCGGCGGTGGAGGCGGCGCGCTTGCGGCTGCGGCCGATCGCCATGACCTCGTTTGCCTTCGTTTTCGGCGTGCTGCCGCTCGCGATCGCGACTGGCGCGTCGGCTAACAGCAGGCATTCGATCGGCACCGGGGTCATTGGCGGCACGCTCGCGGCTACCGTCATAGCCATCTTCTTCATCCCGATGTTTTTCTGGCTGTTGGAAACCATGAGTGCCAAGTTTTCCGGAGGGAAAGAAAAACATGAAGCACTGAAACCTACGGGCGATAAAGGTGCGGGCCCGGCGCCCGCTGGCGCGCACCACGAGAAACGGGAGGGCAACTGACATGCGCCGTTTTGGCATAGCGCTGATCTGTGCGCTGCTTGCCGGCTGCATGGTCGGGCCGGATTATCACCGACCCAAGGTTGAAACGCCCAACGCATACATCTACGAACCGGAGAAGGTCGCCGAAACGGCGAATACGGAATGGTGGAAACAATTTAACGATCCGGTACTGGATCAACTCATAGAAGATGCGCTTGCCAACAACAGGAACGTGAAGATTGCAGTGGCCAACGTAGAGCAAGCGGCCGGTGTCCTTACGACCACACGCTCGCCGCTGTTTCCACAGATTGGGTATCAGGCCGATGCAAGCAGGCAGCGCTTATCGGAAAATAGCGCGTTTGCGTCGGCTTCCAGCACCGCAAACGCGGCCGTGCCAAGTTCTGGAGTCCCCAATCCGTTCTCAAATTTAGAAACGCTTGCCACTGCGAGCTGGGAGCTTGATCTTTGGGGCCGCATCCGCCGACAGACCGAGGCCGCGCGCGCAAATCTCCTCGCGACTGATGCAGCGCGCCGCGGAGTCGTCTTGACGCTTGTCGCGCAAGTTGCCAGTAGCTATATCCAGCTGCGCGGCTTCGACGAGCAGCTCGAAATTTCCAAACGCACTGCCGGCGTCTACCTTGAGTCCCTCAAGCTCTTTCAACTGCAATTCAAGTATGGTCAGGTATCACAGTTGAATGTCGCGCAGGCGGAGTCGCAGTATCAAACTGCTGCAGCCCAGATTCCACTCATCGAGCAGGAAATTGCGGTACGGGAAAACGCGATATCGGTGCTTCTTGGCAACAATCCGGGTCCGATACCTCGCGGAAAATCAATCCTGGAATTAACGTTACCTGAAGTGCCTGCTTCAATGCCCTCGCAATTGTTGGAGCAAAGGCCTGACCTGCAGCAAGCCGAGCAACAGCTGATTGCGGCGAACGCACAAATCGGCGCTGCAAAGGCGTTGTACTTTCCGACCATTTCTCTGACCGGCAACTTCGGTCTGGCAAGCGACGATTTGGGCAACTTGTTCAAAGGTCCGTCGAAGGTGTGGAGCTTCGGGGGTTCCATCATTGGCCCGATCTTTACCGGTGGATCTATCTCCGGGCAGGTCGCGCAGGCGACCGCGGCGCAAAAAGCGGCATTGGAATCTTATGAGCTTGCGATCCAAAGTGCGTTTGCGGATGTTGAAAGTTCTCTGGTTGCCCGCCAGAAGTTAGGCGAACAGGTGGATGCACAGGAAAAGCTGGTCCACGCGCTGCGCGAATACGAGCGGCTTTCGAAGTTGCAGTACGATGTCGGCTATGTGCCTTATTCGACCGTGCTGCAGGCCGAGCAGCAGCTGTTTCCATCTGAGCTCACCTTGGCGACGACACGCGCACAGCTTTTTACTTCGCTAGTTGGGATTTACCAGGCGACCGGCGGCGGCTGGGTTTATAAAGCTGATACGCTTGCTCCACAGCCTCTCGCAGGCAACAATTAGTTTGTCCCGATTCCGCGCGCATGACGCAAGCGGAAATTCTATATGACTGAAGAAGAAAAGCGACTGGATGCTGCGCGCTCCGGCAAGGAGCCGTGGCGCCGTTGGGGCCCTTATGTTAGCGAGCGCCAGTGGGGCACGGTGCGAGAGGACTACAGCGCGGAGGGGACTCCGTGGGAATACCTCCCCCACGATCATGCCCGCTCGCAGGCGTATCGCTGGGGCGAAGACGGCATCGCCGGCATTTCAGATGACAGGCAGCAGCTGTGCTTTGCGCTCGCGCTTTGGAATGGTGCCGATCCGTTCCTTAAAGAGCGAATGTTCGGCCTGACGGGTAACCAAGGCAATCATGGCGAGGACGTCAAGGAGTATTACTTTTATCTCGACAACGTGCCCAGCCACGCCTACATGAAATTCCTCTACAAGTATCCGCAGCGGGCATTCCCATACGCGCAACTCGTCGAGGAAAACCGGAAACGCGGAAGGCATGATCCGGAATACGAGCTGCTCGACACGGGGATTTTCGACGATGACCGTTACTTTGACGTGTTTGTCGAGTATGCGAAGAAGGCGCCCGACGACATTTTGATCCGGATCAGCGCAGCGAATCGCGGTCCGGAAACCGCGACTTTGCACCTGTTGCCGACATTATGGTTTATGAATGACTGGTCGTGGTTTCCCGCTAATTCTAAGCCGCGTATCGACATCTACCGATCCGATGTGCATGAGCTGGTGCTTAAGGCCGCGCATCGCGAGATGGAGCCGTACTGGCTGTATTGCGAACTTTCAGGCGATGCGTTGTTTACTGAGAACGAATCGAACCTGGCGCGCCTGCACGGCGTCGCGAATGCAACTCAATTTGTGAAGGACGGCATACATGATTTCATCGTGAATGGCCGGCGCGATGCGGTGAGTAGCGCCAACTTCGGGACGAAAGCAGCAGTGCATTATGTTCGCGAGCTTGGCGCGGGCAGCGCTACTGTAATCAAACTGCGTCTCTCCAATATAGGCGATTTGCGCGCGCCGCTGGGCAAGGAATTCGATGCCACATTTGAAATGCGCAAGAGCGAAGCGGACGCTTTCTACAAGCGAGTGACGCCGTTTCCGCTACCCGAGGACTTGCGAAATATCCAGCGGCAGGCTTTCGCAGGCATGCTCTGGAACAAGCAGTACTACCGGTACTTCGTGCATCAATGGCTTGAGGGGGATCCCGCGGGACCTGTGCCGCCCGAGCAGCGCAAGCAAGGACGCAACCACGAGTGGTGGCACCTTGCCACCGGTGACGTGCTTTCGATGCCGGACAAATGGGAATATCCGTGGTTCGCCGCATGGGACATGGCATTCCATTGCGTCGCATACGCGTTGATCGATCCGGATTTCGCCAAGGATCAATTGCTGCTGCTCGCGCGCGAGTGGTATATGCACCCCAATGGGCAGATACCCGCTTACGAATGGGCGTTCGGCGATGTCAATCCACCGGTGCAAGCATGGGCGGCAATTCGCATCTATCAGATCGAAGAAAAAATGTACGGTCGCAGGGACCGCGTGTTTCTGGAGCAATTATTTCATAAATTGTTGCTGAACTTCACCTGGTGGGTCAACCGCAAGGATTCCGAGGGAAACAACATTTTTGAAGGCGGATTCCTTGGCCTAGACAACATCGGCGTATTCGACCGCACATCCGGATTGCCTTCTGGCGGACATCTCGAGCAGGCAGATGGTACCAGCTGGATGGCGATGTATTGCCTTAACCTCCTTGGGATTGCGCTGGAACTCGCCAAGGAGGACGCCATTTACGAGGAAATCGCGACCAAGTTCTACGAGCATTTCGTATACATCGGTGCAGCCCTCAATCGCATGGCCGGCCAGGAAACCGGCTTGTGGGACGAGCAGGAAGGTTATTATTTCGACGTGCTCAAGCTTCCGGATGGCCGTTGTATACCGATCAAAGCACACACGATTGCCGGTTTGATTCCAGTGTTTGCAATCGCCATCGGCGATGCTGAAATACTGGAAGTTTTTCGCGGTATCGGTGCGCGCGTCAAGTGGTTCGCCAAATACCGGCCGGAATTGCTGCGCGGCCTAACGGATATAAGCCACCACGGGATTGAGAAGAGGAGACGATTGGCATTAGTTGATTCGCACAAGCTGGAGCGCATCCTCGATCACGTGCTGCGCGAGGACGAGCTGCTTAGCCCGTACGGTGTGCGCTCGGTATCCAAGCGCCATGCGCAGAATCCATTCATATTGCGCCTGGATGACCATGAGTTTGTATTGGACTATGAACCTGCGGAGTCCACGTCCGGACTTTTCGGCGGCAACTCAAACTGGCGCGGTCCAGTATGGTTTCCCTTGAACTTCCTACTCATTGAGGCGCTGCAAAAACATGATTACTTCCTCGGCGACAACTTCAAGGTCTCGTATCCCAGCGGATCCGGGAACAAGGTGACGCTTTGGGAAGTTACAAGCGAACTCTCGCTCCGGCTGATCAAGATCTTCCTTAAAGATGAAACTGGCCGACGTCCGGTTTACGGAAGCCGCGAGAAATTCCAGACCGATCCGCATTGGCGCGATCTGATTCTTTTTCACGAATACTTTCACGGGGAGACCGGTGCTGGGCTCGGCGCAAGCCACCAGACGGGCTGGACCGGTGTAGTAGCGAAGCTCATTCAGCAGTATGCGGAGTACGCCTTGCAACGTAGAACTCCAAAGCGAATAGAAGAGGACTCGTTTGCCGTTGGAAATCCATCGCATTGATCGACCCGCTTGGTTTTAGTCAGAACAACGATCGGATGTCGCATTTTGTCAGCGGACGGTGCTGCTGGCCCTGGCGGCCGAAATGCCGCAAATTTTGGAGTGGAATCTCAAAACGGTTTGGATCCAAAAATTATATAGATAACTAAGATATTGGCTTCAAGAATAGTTGCTTCCGACCCCCCGGTGTTTAGTGGATCACCATGACAAATACTCCTGTTGACCTTGCCCGCGCGACGTTCGCGGTAATTTTTATGGTTGGGCTCATTGCCGCTTCATTCTGGATCACGCGGCCGTTTCTTCCTGCGCTCATCTGGGCGACGATGATCGTGGTGGCGACCTGGCCGCTCATGCTGCGCGTACAGGAACGACTGTGGAAACGCCGCTCGCTCGCGGTCCTGGCGATGACAATTGCGCTGCTGCTTATTTTTCTTATCCCTTTGGCGCTCGCAATTAGCGCCATCGCGGCCAATGCTGATACCATTGCCGGCTGGACAAAATCGCTCGCCACAGTAAGCATGCCGCTGCCACCCGATTGGTTGCACAGAATACCTTTTTTTGGTGGAAGAATTGCAAGCGCATGGAACGACCTCGCTGCATCGGCGCCGGAGGAACTCGCGCATAAAGTCGCGCCATATGCGCGAATCCTGGCTCACTGGTTTGTAAAAGAGGTCGGAAGTTTCGGAGTGATGACCGGCCAGTTCCTGCTCACAGTGATCATCGCCGGAATTCTCTATGCGCGCGGCGAAGTGGCCGCTGCCGGTGTGTGCCAATTCGGCCAGCGGCTCGCGGGAGCGCGTGGCGAACTCGCCATGCGGCTCGCTGCGCAGGCAATTCGCGGTGTTGCGCTTGGTGTTGTCGTGGCATCAATCGTTCAGGCCGGACTCGGAGGCATCGGACTCCTTGCTGTAGGCGTGCCGTTCGCGGCAATTCTCACGGCGATCATGTTCATTCTCGCGTTGGCGCAGATCGGGGCGGTGCCGGTACTGGTGTGCGCGATAGCGTGGCTTTACTGGAAAGGCGACGGCGGCTGGGCGACTGCGCTCCTAGTCTGGACGATTATAGTCAGCGGGCTCGACCACGTTTTGCGGCCGCTTCTCATCAAAATGGGCGCTGATCTGCCGCTGCTGCTTGTCTTTGCCGGTGTAATCGGCGGTCTGATTGCGTTTGGCCTTGTCGGCATTTTTGTCGGTCCGGTGGTGCTCGCCGTGGGCTACACCTTGCTCGTGGCGTGGGTGCGGGAGGCGCTTGAGCCCGGAGCAGCAGCCGGGAAATGACGCGCGTCAGCGAGACGCGTTTTTGTAAGCTGCGATTCACTTTAGTTTTGAAAGCGCCTCTTGTTTACCCCGGCTGCAATCGGTGAGAAACTTAAATGATCTAAAGCAATTCATGCCGTGGCGCTTTTAGAAGGATATTGTGATTGATCTAGGTCAATGCAGCCTGCGTCGAATCAGGGTAGTTTTATTCTAAAAATCGTTGCAATTTCAGAGACCATTTCTGCGGGCGGGGTCGAGGGCAATCTCGAAAGCCTTCAACTTTTTAAATTCGCGTACATCTGCTGGCTACAACGAAATCGGCAACGCGGGGTGGCGT
>Ga0335079_10007194_pt1 | contig 12697 bp, 10 predicted proteins | sample Lox_Sample_33_FD_206719 | JGI IMG/M metagenome (GOLD analysis project Ga0335079, IMG submission 206719) | Soil microbial communities from Loxahatchee National Wildlife Refuge, Florida, United States - Lox_Sample_3.3 | ecosystem: Environmental > Terrestrial > Soil > Wetlands | place: USA... | reverse complement strand
CCATGTCGAACATGGGTTTGGAGATTGCGCTGGAAAAGTCGGGCATTCGCATGTTGCGGGCGAACGTCGGCGATAAATATGTGCTGGAAGAAATGCTCAAGACCGGCGCGACGCTGGGCGGGGAGCAATCGGGGCATATTATTTTTCGTGATGGCGAGGCCACCACTGGCGACGGGCTGCTCACGGCATTGCGCGTGATGGAAGTTCTGGCGCGAACAGGAAAATCGTTGGCGGAGTTGATTGGTGATCTGAAAGTTTTTCCGCAGACAATTCAGAATGTGCGGGTGCGGGAAAAAGTTCCGTTTGCGCAGGTACCGGAGATTCAGCGCGCCATCGAAGCGGCCCAGCGCGAACTGGATGGAAACGGGCGTGTGGTGGTGCGATATTCCGGAACTGAGCCGCTGGCAAGGGTGATGGTGGAAGCAGAATCGGAGGAGAAGATGCGGTCGATGGCGGCGGGGATTGCGGGGGCGATCAAGAGAGCGTTGGAATCATAGACTCGGAGCGCCGAGCTTTGCTCGGCCTGGACGGGCGAGACGCCCGTCCCCACACGGCTCGCAACCCGCTGGCAGGCTCGCGAGGCGCCCGTCCCCACACGGTTATTGCTGATTGCGTGCCTATTCCAAATCCCTCCAATTCCTTCCCACACCGATTTCTACCAATAGCGGCACAGCTAAGTCGTGAACCTGTTCCATCTGCTCGCGGACCAGCGATTTCATCGCTTCGATCTCAGCTTCGGGGACTTCGAAGACCAGCTCGTCGTGGACCTGCAAGGTCATTCTTGATTTCAGCTTCCGCTCGCGCAGGGTGGCGTCGATGCGGATCATCGCGATCTTGATGAGATCGGCGGCGGTGCCTTGCAGGGGCGTATTGACGGCGGTGCGCTCGGCGAATCCCCGAAGGTTGGCGTTCTTGCTGTTGATGTCGGGAATCGGACGAACGCGGCCGAAAAGAGTTCTTACTTTCTGCTCGCGGCGGGCTTCTTCCAAAGTTGCGTCGATGAAAGCGCGCACGCCTTTGTACTTTTCAAAATAGGCGTTGATGAACTGCTTGGCCTCGCCCGGCTCGATGCCGAGATTTTGCGACAGTCCGAAAGCGGAAAGACCATAAACGATGCCGAAGTTCACAACTTTCGCCTGGCGGCGATGATCGGGCGTAACCATAAGCGGAGGCACGCCGAAAACTTGAGAAGCGGTGAGGGTGTGAATGTCGTCGCCGCGGCGGAAAGCTTCGACCAGAAGCGGGTCTTTGGAAAAATGCGCCAGCAGGCGCAATTCGATTTGCGAATAGTCGGCGGCGAGGAGCAGGTGGCCGGGCTCGGCGGTAAAGGCGGCGCGAATTTCGCGTCCGAGTTCGGTGCGGATGGGAATGTTTTGCAGATTGGGATTGGCAGAAGAGAGCCTGCCAGTTGCGGTACCGGTTTGGCTGAAGGTGGTGTGCAGGCGGCCAGTCTCGGGGCTGAGCAGAGCGGGCAGCGCGTCGACATAAGTGGATTTTAGTTTTGTGAGCTGGCGATATTCGAGAACGAGCCGAGGAACTTCATGCTCAGCGGCGAGATTTTCCAGCACGTCGACCGCGGTCGAAATGGTTTTACCTTTTCCGTATTTGACTGGCTTCGGAAGATTCAGCTTGTTGAAAAGCACGTCGCCGAGCTGTTTCGGCGAATTGATATTGAACTCGGATCCGGCAAGTCCGTAAATCTCTCTCGCCTTCGCATCAATTTCCTTTTCCAGGCGAGATGACATTTCGTCCAGCGCGGCACGATCGATCTTGACTCCCGCTTCTTCCATGCGCGCGAGAACCGGAACGAGTGGCAAGTCGATTTCTTGGTAAAGTTTCAAAAGGCCGGATTGTTCAATTTCTGCGCGCAGAGCTGTGGCCAGCCTTCCGGTAAGGTCGGCGCCTTCAGCCAGGCCTCCGCCAAGCTTGAGATTGAACCGGCGCAAAGCGACGTCAGCAAGACGATGGGAAGAATAAGTTGGATCGAGCAGATAGGAATACAGCATGGGATCGTGGCGAAGGCCGGCGATCTGTCCGGCCCCGAGCGCGTGGCTCGCTGCTTTGAAATCGTGGATGGACTTCGGAATACTCTCGTCGGCCAGGACGTGGAGCAATGTTGTGCGAACGACAGAGTCCGGCGGGATCGTAACCGCCGTGCCCGGCGCAGCGGAGATCGCTAGGCCGCGGGACTTATCAACCGACGAAGATGCCCCCCCCAGAGGTAGCAAGCCCGGCCCGGTCTCGGCCTCGCTTTCCGTTTCGTCTTCCTCAAAAGTGGTTTGTTCGGTCTCAATTGCTACCGCGAGCGCGTTGCCGGCGGGAACGGCGCGGATCACGGCTTCAACATCTTCGGCCGATCTGGCCTCGCCGTAATGCGTCTCGCTGACCTGGACCAGCGGCAATAATTCTTTCAGCAGAGATGTGAACTCGAGCTCGGTGAAAAGAGCGCGCAAGGCCTCGACGTCGGGCTGGCCGGTTTTCATGGCGGCGAGGTCAAGATCGATGGGGACGTTGCGGTCAATGGTAGCCAGCTTCTTACTCAGCAGCACGGCTTCGCGATTGTTTTGCAGGGATTCGCGGTAGGTTTTCTTTTCGACTTCGGCGGCGCGATCAAGCGCGTTTTCGACGGTGCCGAAACGTTTGATCAGTTCGACCGAGCCTTTGTCGCCGATGCCGGGAGCGCCGGGAATATTGTCGATGCTGTCGCCGCGCAGGGCCATTACATCGACCACCTGCTCGGGAGAGACGCCCAGGATCTCGACAACTTTTTGCGCGTCACAGATCAGATTGTCTTTGGGAGGATTTAGAACGCAAACGCGCTCGTTGACGAGCTGAAGCATGTCTTTGTCGCTGGAAACCACATAGACCGAATAGCCGTTTGCGGCCGCCTGACGGGTGAGAGTGCCGATCACATCGTCGGCTTCGTAGCCGGGGTGCTCGAGAATCGGAATGCGGTACGCTTCAAGCGCGCGGCGAATGTAGGGCAATTGCTGTGCCAGTTCCGCCGGCATTTCGGCGCGGTTGGCTTTGTAGCCGTGATATTCGACTTCCTGAAAAGTTTGCGTTTTGAGATCGAAGCGGCGCACGTGCGTGAGGGCTTCGGCTTGCTGATCGCGAAACGTGGGCGCGGCCACATCGAACACAGCGGCCAGATATTCCGGAGAAAAATCTTCGCGCAGCTTGCGGAGCATGTTCACGAAGACATAGGTGGCTGCTGTAGGAACGCCACTGCGGGTGGACATGCCTCGCTGGCGCGCCATGGCGTGATAGGCGCGGAAGATGAATGACATGGCATCCATCAGGAAGATTCGGGAGCCGCTGCTCGCAGGGTTCTCAACGGTGGGGGAAGGTTTGGGCACAATTGCGAGCCCTTCGCTCTTGCCGGCTGACGACGGAGATTTTCTCCTAGGAGGCAACCCTTAAGTTTAGCAGCAGGACGATTGAGCGAGGCGCTGGTCGCCGATAGTGCCGGAAGCAATGACAATGGGAATTGCAAAAAAACGGATCTCAGCTTCCGGTTCTCGGTTCTCAGCGCAAACTCTCACTGATTATGGGCGTAACGTCCAAATTCGGAGTTGTAGTGCAGCTTGATCACGCCGCAAGTACCCTGCTCGGGGGAATACACGACACAGGTATCAAACGGCCGGGAATAGACATGCAAACTCACCGCCCGCTGATTGAGCTCGCGAGGATTGCGAACACGATGCACGGGTTCGAGGGGATCGACGGCACAGGGATGGTCGAAATTCATTTCGACCGTTTCTGCCATTTCCAGTTTGCAAACTCCGCGATCGATATCCTGCGAAATGGTGCGGTAATTCTCCACGAGCAGCCGGCCAATCGGCACGGCCATCCAGCAGTTCTGATCGCGATGATTGTGGACGGAGCTGACCTGGCCCGGCTCCCAGCAGATGGCGATCAATTCGTAGAGCGGCGTTTTGTCGATCAGGTTGCGGGTGTAATGTTGGCGGTCCCAAGTGAGGTAAGACGCCAGGGTGTCGGGAGCGACGGGAGCGATCTCGAGAAAACGCAGAATTTCGCTGGTGCCTTGGAAGGCGGATTCGGGGAACTTTCGCAGATCAGTGACCAGATCCTGAATTGAGACCTGCCGAATTCCAGCCCGAGAGGCCATAAGTCTGCTCCAATCGCTTATTGTTGCATCAGTATAGCTTCTATTCCACGAACATGCAGTCTCCGTAGGAGTAGAAACGGTAGTTCTCGTCGACCGCGTGACGGTAGGCCTCAAGCACAGTTTTTGTTCCAGCAAAAGCGCAGACCAGCATGAGCAAAGTGGATTGGGGCAGATGGAAGTTGGTAAGCAAGGCTCCGGCCACGCGAAACTGGTGGCCCGGATAGATAAAAATGTCGGCCAGATTGTGTCCGGGCTGCGCTTTTCCGGTTTCACTGGCCGAATGCTCGAGGGCGCGGACCGTGGTTGTGCCCACTGCGACTACGCGCCGGTTGGCCGCGAGCGCGCGATTGATTTGCTCCGCGGCCGCGCTGGAAATGAAATAAGCCTCGGAGTGAAGCCTGTTTTCCTCGACACGTTCGGCATGGAGGGGCTGGAATGTCCCCAAGCCTACGTGGAGTGTGATTTCGGCAGTTTCGATTCCCCGTTGCTGGATGCGTTGCAAAATTTCGGGCGTGAAATGCAGCCCGGCGGTGGGCGCAGCCACGGAGCCTTGTTCCTTTGCGTAAACCGTCTGGTAGCGCTCCCGGTCTTCGGGAGAATCATCACGCTTGATATACGGAGGCAGCGGCACATGCCCGAAGCGTCTGAGCAGTTCGAAAAAGTCATTTACCGGCGCGAAGCGGAGTCGCCGCTCACCGAAGCTGCCGCGCGCGGTGACCTCGGCGCACAGCTGGCCCGCATCGCCAAAGAATAGCTGCTCTCCCACGCCGATCTTCCTCCCGGGCCGAACCAGGCATTCCCATTCGTTGGGTTGTGAGGAAACCTGGCTGGTGAGCAGAACCTCAACTTCCCCCTTGAGAAATTCCCGCGAGGCTGGGTTGTGGGGACTTAAAGGTTGAGCTTTCGCCCCGCTTCTTCGTCCGAACAACCGGGCTGGGAGGACCTTCGTATTGTTGAAGACGACCAGATCATTCGGCCGCAAGAGATCGGGAAATTCCCGAAACTGCCGGTCACCAGAGTTCGCCGCCGAACGATCAAGATGCAGGAGCCGGGAGGCCGCACGATCTGCCAGGGGCTCTTGGGCGATCAGCTCAGGAGGGAGCAGGTAATTGAATTCGGAAACCTGCACGCATTCTGATTATAGGGTCAGGAAAACGATTTTTCCGGCCCAAAATCCCATCCGCTAATAGAGTGTAAACAGGATTGTCTGAATCCAAGTAGTGCGATACCATTACGCGCGATGTTCGGCGGGTCCTCTCCACCTGCTGCCCTAGGAACATGCCCAGCGAACGTGAATCCCGTCGCGAGATTGTTGTCTTTGGCAAGGCCTTGCATGATCGCGGCCATGTAGCGGCGATGGACGGCAACTTGTCTGTTCGCCTGGACGAGCACCGCATCCTGGCCACACCGACTTCCATGTGCAAGGGGATGCTGCGGGCATCGGATTTGGTGATTGTTGACCTGGACGGCCGCCGGCTCGCGGGCAAACGCGACGTTTCCAGCGAAATCGGAATGCACCTCCTGATTTACCGGCTGCGGCCTGATGTTCGCGGCGTAGTTCACGCCCATCCGCCAACGGCAACCGGATTCGCCGCCGCGGGAATGGCCCTGAATCAGCCATTGGTGTGCGAAGTGGTCATGGGCCTCGGATCGATTCCGCTTGCCCGCTACGGCACGCCCGGAACGCCCGAGTTGACCGATGCGCTTGCGCCCCTCGTACCTCAATTTGACGCCATTCTCATGTCGAACCATGGCGTAGTTTCATACGGCGCGGATTTGCACCATGCGTACATGAAAATGGAAATCGTTGAGCACTTTGCCCAGATTGCCCTTGTGACCCACCTGTTGGGGCGCCAGCAACCGCTGGAAGGGCAGGATCTGGAAAAATTGCTGATTGCGCGAACCAAGTATCAGGGATCGCGATCGGCAGCGCCCCTGCCGCTGATGATTCCCCGCGACGGGGACGGGAACCATCCCGATCATCCCCGCGCCGCGTCAGTTTTTGAGACAGCGGGGAAAACGGGCTCGCTCCGGCAACGCGGTTAACCTCGCTCACCCTGACAACTTCATTTTCCTTTCACTGCGATGGCCGAGATTTCAACTCTTGCGTTCCCCACCAGGGCCGCGACCTGCACCGTTGCTCGTGTGGGCTTGGGATCAGGCACCATGGTGCGATAGACCTTGTTCATGTCTTGAAAGTCGTGGATGTCCGCCAGGTAAACCGTGACGGCGACCAGATCTTTCATTTCGAAACCAGCGGCTTTCATGACTTTCTCGATGTTTTCGAGCGCGGTCTGCGTTTCCGGGCCGATCCCGCCCGGCTTGAGGTTGCCGGTATCGTCGATTCCTTCAGTGCCGGCGATGTAGAGAGTTTTTCCCACCAGAATTCCGTCGCTGAAGGGAAGATTTTTGGCCGGGCCGGGCGGGGTGATCGCGCGTTTTTGCTGCGCGAACGAAGAAAGTCCCGCCAGAACCGTGAACGCCACGATCTGGAAACAGTGTTTTCTCTGCATGTGGATTGGCCTCCGAAAAGCGGAAGCCATTTTAGCCGGAAGCGCCTCGAGGCGCGTTATTCTCCTCCGATTCTGAAGCGGAAGCCGGCGCGAATATTGATGCCCAAAGCCGGGTAGCCGACAACCTCGTTGTACTGTTTATCCAGCGCATTTTCGAGATTGGCATAGGCGGTAATGCGGGGATGAATCTGATACCAGGCGCCCATATCCACACGAGCGTAGCCCGCGGCGTGATCGATGCCCAGCCCGAGAAAGTCGGAATCGAAACGCCGGCCCACGGCGCTGACCCCGAGATTTCCTCCCCAGCGGCTGCCCAGGTAAGTCAGCAACAAACTGCCCAGCTGTTTGGGGCGGCGCAGGAATGGATTGCCGGCATCAAACACCGGATCGCAGAAATTCGCGGGCGTGCAAAGCGGGGCCTGGAGGATTTGAGTGGAAGTGTAGGTATAAGCGCCGCTCAGCAGGAGTCCGGTACGAATTTTCCCCTGCAGTTCGACTTCGGCTCCATGGGCAAGCGATTTATCCACGTTGAAATATTGGCCCAGATTCGGATTCTGAGGATCAGTGCCGAACTCGATCTGGTCGTAAAAGAGATTGTTGAAGTAGTTGGCAGTCAGAACGTACCTGCCGGCCAGAAAATTTTGCTGCAGTCCAGCTTCGAAGGCGCGATTCCGTTCCGGCTGCAGTCCCGGATTCGCGACGCTGAACGCAGTGGCGAACGTTTGGTCCAGTCCCGGCTCGAGGAAACCGTCGGCAAAGGAAAACCGCAAGCGCGTACCCGAAAAGGTTTGGCCTCCGCGCAACGCCAACAGAGTCAGCGCCACGCGCGGCACCGCAGTGTTGCCAAACAGGCTGTTGTGCACGAAGCGCACACCAACCACTGCCGACAGCCGGCCGAGCGTGGCCTGCTGCTGCGCGTAGACATCCTGGTTGAGCCGTTGGCCGTGAGCAATTGGAGGAAAACCTACATCTCCGATGAATCCGTTTTCATCCTCAATGCGATAGCCGATGGTGGTTTGGGTCCAGCTTCGTTCGAGATAGCTGCCCTGGTATTCGACTCCGGCGCGGCCGATGTGATCGACTTCATGGGTTGGAAAACTTCCCACCAGGTCCAGCTCCGTGTACTGGTAGTTGTAATCGAACCCGGTAACGCGGTGCTGCCAGCCCGACGGCTGGGTCACGGTGAGTTGCAGGCTGCTTAACAGATTGTTGAGCTGGGAGGCTTCCACCGGATTCGGCTCGAGCAGCGGCGCTCCGTTGAAATTCCATTCGCCGGGCACGCCGGTATTGCTGTTGGAATGGCGAATGCGGAGCCGAAGAGAAACGTTATCGCTTAGCGCCGCGCCAAGATTGGCGCCTTGCAGCGAATCTGAATACGCGTCGTTCACACCCTGGCCGTTGGTGTTGAATTGATCGCCAAAGACGTTGTAATCGAAGGGCCCGCGGGCGCCGGAAAGAGACGCGTAGCCGTTTGCGGTCCCGAAATTTCCGCCATCGGCGCCGAAGCGCAGTTCGGGAACTTGCGTGCTTCCGGTCCGGGTCCAGACCTGCACCACGCTGGTCATGGCGTCGGTGCCATAGAGCGTGCTCTGCGTGCCACGCATGAACTCCAGACGATCGGCTTCGGTAAGGGGGAGATTGCCAAAATCAAAGCTGCGGTTGGGGACGTTGATGGTAACGCCATCTACGATCACTTTGTTGTAGGTGGAATCGCCGCCGCGGACAAACAGCGACGCCAAACCGCCGCGCTGGCCAGAGGTGCTGATCACGGCTCCCGGAAGAAAACGCAGCGCGCCATCGGCGGCGACGGGACGCATCACTTCCAATTGCCCGCTGCTCAGAGTTGACACGGTCGCGCCTGAGGTCTCACTCGTGACCGGACTGCTGGTTGCGGTGACGACGACGGTTTCTGCGGCCGGCGCGAGATGAAGGTGTACGGTCAGCTCGGTTTGAGAAGCGGCGCGATCGACGGTTTGCGGGCCAAAACCCGGCGCCAGGACGCGCACATGAAACTGCGATTGGGGAACATCGTGGAAAACGGCAAGGCCTTCCGCGGAAGTTCTTTCAACTGCAAGTGCTGTTCCGCTTTCGGGCAGCAATTCCACCTGCGCGCCGAAAACGGCGGCGGACTGTGGATCAACTACTTGGACTCGAAGATCTGCGGCAAAGGCCGTCGTTTTCAAAAAAGCGAACGCCAGGAGAGCGAAGCCCAGGTGAGCATGACCTAGGCGAGCAAAGACACGACTGAACCGCATGGCACTCCTCCTTTACACGCGAAAGGGGTTGGTGTGGACGGTTCGCGCCGGTCTCCTGGCTTTGCGAGATTCACTACTCCGAGTGTGGCCGAGCTTGCCCGCCTCGGACGGGCGAGTCGCCCGTCCCCACACAAGCCGCATTCGGCCTTCCCAGGCAATACCCAGTGGCCGGATGCAAACTCACTCGCTTACAGTTGCGCGGCAGTGCGGGATTCTCACCCGCTTCCCTCCTCATTCGCGAGAATGAGGTCGCGCGCGAACCAAAATTGTGAAAGAGCAAAAGAACGTGGAAGGAATCTACTCGCCTGCGGTAGAGAAAGTCAACTCGCGCGAAATCACCTGTGCTCGAGAAAATTCAAAAGCCTTTAACCGCGAAGAACGCAGAGCACGCGGAGAAAACAGAAGATCTCAACTTAGAGTGTGTGCAGATAGGCCAGCAAGTCATCCATCTGCTGCTGATTCAGCACCTGCCCGAAACCCGGCATCATATTGCGGCCATAGCGAACAATGTCGGCAACCTGCTGATCATTCGCTGGCAGTCCGCTCTTGGCAAGGAACTGGCGTTTGAAAACGCTCTTCAGGCTGCCAGCTTTTTTTTCGCGTGAAGAATAAGGCTCGTGGCAGCGGTCGCAATGCTGATCGTAGATACGCCGCCCTGCCGCCTGCTGCGGGGTCAGGCCGAGTTGAGCATCAGTTTTGCGCAACTCGGTTTCGCAACCCCCAGTGAGCGCCAGGAAAAATGCGACGAGCATGATGAGACTGCAAGAGCGCAAACCAAACCCCGCCGATTCCAGATTGGGGCAAGCAAGAAAAGATTTCATCAGCGTTCCGTTTCCGAGCGTCCGTTCTCGACTTACAATATAAAGCAACGCCATGCCGGTTCGGGTCAAACGAATTTATGAGAAGGTCACCCGCAGCGATGGCACGCGGGTTTTAGTCGATCGGCTGTGGCCGCGGGGGATCAGCAAATCGCGTGCTGCCCTGGATGCCTGGCTGCGAGACCTTGCCCCGTCGGACGAGTTGCGTCTCTGGTACCACTCCCATCCCGAAAGCTGGCAAACGTTCCGCAAACGGTACCTGAAGGAATTGGCCGAGCCGGGCGCGGCGGATGCGCTGAACCAGCTTCACCAGCTTGCCGGCAAGCGCAAGCAGCTGACCCTGCTGTTCGCCTCCAGGAACGAGGATCGCAACAACGCGGTAGTTTTGAAAGACCTTCTCGAGGGCATGCGCAAGCCGCCGACCGGAACAGGCCCGGGCGCGACACGAGGTCTGCAACGCGAAGCCCGACGGGCGCGGCGTTAGCGGGTTCAACAACCAACCTGGATTTTGATATGTCCTTTGGTGTGCCCGCAGCGGTACCGGGCCAGGTGAGCTTCGCCGTTCCTGATTTAGAATCTCGCCATATGCGGTCCATCTTCGAGTGGCAGCTCGGGAAACGCGTGCTGCAACTGGGCCGGCGCACGTTCATCATGGGCGTGTTGAACGTCACTCCGGATTCATTTTCTGATGCCGGGCAACATTTCGACTGCGACCGCGCGGTCGAGCACGGACTCCAGCTGCTTGGCGAAGGGGCCGACATCATTGACGTCGGAGGTGAGTCGACGCGGCCGGGAGCGAAAGTGCTGCCTTCCGACGCGGCCAGCGAGCCCGCGAAACCGGCGCCTCGCCCGGGTTCTGCACAACCCGCCAAACCGAAACCGATCGTCGGCGAAAAAGAAGAATTGGAACGCGTGATTCCAGTAATCACGCAGCTGAAGCAGAAAAAGCCGGATGCAATTTTGTCGGTGGATACGTATAAAGCGGCTGTGGCCCGGGCGGCCATCGAAGCCGGTGCGGAAATTGTGAACGATGTGAGCGGGTTCCTCTGGGACCCTAAAATGGCCAAGACCCTGGCCGAGTTGAAATGCGCCGCTATCCTGGTGCACACGCGCGGGCGCCCCGAGGAATGGCGCACCCTGCCCAGAATTGCTGACATGGTCACCCTGATCAAACGCGAATTGCGCGACCGCGCCGATCTGGCGCAGATTGCGGGCGTAAAGCGGGAGCGGCTGGTGCTTGATCCGGGCTTTGGCTTCGGCAAGAACCACGAAGAAAATTATCCACTGCTGAAGCGGTTTGAGGAGTTTCACCAGTTGCGCTATCCGCTGCTGGTGGGAGTATCGCGTAAATCTTTCATCGGCCGCGCCCTGGCCCACGACGGAAAGGAAACACCGGTAAATGACCGCCTTTTCGGAACGCTGGCGGCTGAAACCACCGCCATCGCCAAGGGCGCGCATATCATCCGCACCCACGACGTGCGGGCCTGCGTTGACGCGGCAAAAGTTGCGGACCTGATGGCGGGATGAAATTCAGAATAATTTCTGTGAGTCGAGCAGAATGGTTACCGGGCCATCGTTCACCAGTTCCACCTCCATCATTTCCTGGAAGCGCCCGGTCTCGCAGACCAGCCCCGATTCGCGAATGCGTGCGACGAAATACTCGTAAAGTTCACGCGCCCGTTGGGGTTGCGCTGCTGCATCGAACGATGGACGCTTACCCCGCCGGACATCGCCGTACAAAGTAAACTGCGAGACGGCCAGCACCGCTCCGCCAACGTCGCCGGCAGCGAGATTCATTTTGCCATCTATATCTTCAAAAACGCGCAGGCCTGCGATTTTCTCGGCCAGGTAGTCAACATCATTCGCAGTATCAGACGCGCCCACACCCAGAAGAACCAGCAGGCCGCGGCCGATCTCGCCAACAATTTCGCGTTTCACTTTCACTCTGGCGTGGCTCACTCGTTGGACGACGGCGCGCATGATTTCGTATCCGCGATTGGCGATTTTCTTGAGCACAGAACAACTGGGCTACGCGCTGGCCGCTTCTTCTCTTCCCAGCGGCAGGAAATATTGCGTGCCCTTGATGGGCGCCGAGACTTTTCGCAAGAGCTCCTGCAAGTCCTCGTTGTGTTCGACGAAGTCGATCTGGGAAGTATTCACAATGAGCAGGTCGGAAGAGGTGTAGTGAAAGAAAAAGTGCTCGTAAGCCTTGACCACTTCTTCCAGATAATCGGCGCTGATCGCCTTTTCGCTGGCCACATTCTTTTTCTTCAGGCGTTTTTTCAGCACTTCGGGCGTGGCTTGCAGATAGATCACCAGGTCGGGCGTGGGCAGCTGTTCGCGAAAGTGGTTGTAGTAGCGGTTATAAATGTCGAGTTCCGCGTCATTCAGGTTCAGGCAGGCGAAAAGTTTGTCTTTCTCAAAAATAAAATCGCTCACCACCATTTCCTGCGTCCGCGGGCCCAGGTCGATGCCGCGCAACTGCTCAAACCGCCGCGCCAGAAAAGCCAGCTGGGCCTGAAAGGCCGCCCCGCGCTCGCCCTCGTAAAACGCGGGCAGAAACGGGTTTTCCTCCGGGTCGGTCACGCGCTGCGCATTCAGGCGCTCAGCCAGAATCCGCGCCAGCGTGCTTTTGCCGACTCGGATGGGTCCTTCCACTGCAATGTAGCGGGGCAGCTCGAAAAGCTTTGCCATGTTCGGTGGAGAACGGAAGCTCGTTGTGCAGCATATCTCGCTTTTCCTTGCGACACAATTGAGGGAAGAGTTAACAGGGAAGGCAGAAGTTGGAACCCGCCATTTCGGTTTCGCTTCTGCATTCTGAATTCTTACTTCTGCATTCCATTTACAATCCAGGACATGTTTGGAATCGCCGCAGCCGTCGCTGCCGCGGCCGCCGCAACCGCCGGCTATCAGTCCATGGCGCCGACGGCGCAGTGGTATGGGAGAACATTCACCGGCCTGCCGCGCGGTTCGAAGAAA
>Ga0335079_10007193_pt1 | contig 12697 bp, 10 predicted proteins | sample Lox_Sample_33_FD_206719 | JGI IMG/M metagenome (GOLD analysis project Ga0335079, IMG submission 206719) | Soil microbial communities from Loxahatchee National Wildlife Refuge, Florida, United States - Lox_Sample_3.3 | ecosystem: Environmental > Terrestrial > Soil > Wetlands | place: USA... | reverse complement strand
GATCCCCTGTACCCTCTGCAACAACTACATCAAGTTCGACCGCTTCCTGGAAATGTCCGACAGCGTCGGCGCAGGCCGGATGGCTACCGGCCACTATGCCCGGATCCGTTTCGACGCGGCTTCCGGACGTTACCAGTTGCTTCGCGCCGTGGACGCGTCCAAGGACCAGACATACTTCCTGTTCGGCCTCACCCAGGAGCAGCTTGCCCGCACACTGTTTCCACTGGGCGGGATGACCAAACCCGAAGTCCGCGAACTGGCGCGGTCGATGGGCTTGGCGGTGGCCGCCAAGAGCGACAGCCAGGAGATCTGCTTCGTGCCGAACGGCGATTATGCGGCCTTTCTCAGTGCTTACCTGAAGGAGTCCGGGGTGGAAGCACAGGCAACCAGGGGCCCGATCGTCACTACCGACGGCCGCACGTTGGGCGAGCACGCCGGCACCCATCATTTTACGGTCGGGCAGCGGCGCGGCTTGGGCGTCGCCACGGGCGAACCGCTCTACGTAATCTCGACCGACCCCCTGTCGCAGCGCGTCACCGTGGGTGGCAACCATGAACTGCTGCGCTCGCGGTTCTTCGTCCGCGACGTCAACTGGATTTCGATCGGCGGCATCCCGGCGCCGGTGCGCGCGGAGGTGAAGATCCGCAACAAGCACGCTGGGTCGCCGGCGACCCTGTTCGCCGCCGCAACTGCGGGAATTGGCTCCGTCGGTCGCGTGGAAGTGGTGTTCGACGAGCCGCAGCGAGCAGTTACTCCGGGTCAGGGTGCCGTGTTTTACGACGGGGACCTGGTATTGGGCGGCGGCTGGATCGAATAAACAGCTTAAGAGGTATCCAACTCTCTTTATCTGATATACAATACGGGCAGGAGGCTATCCATGTTCACCATGTTGGCTGTCCTGGTTTACGTGGCCGCCATGGCCATTCCGATCTATCTTTTGCACCATTATCATTCCCAAGCCTGGCACTGGCACGTTCTGGCGGTGATCGCCAGCATCGTACTGGGGCTCGCTCCCCTTCCGGACGGCTTCCAGGGCCGGGGCTTTGACCTCATGCTCGGCTTTGTATTCGTGTCCTTGCTCTTCTGGGGCGCTGGTGGTCTGCTGGTCTATCACCCGGCCCACCACAAGCACGCCTGACACCGGTCACGCCGGTATCCGCTTGGGAATTGCCGGTGCCGCATCTACGCTGCCATCGCCCGCGTGCTCAGTGAAAGGTAATGCTGCTGGCGGCTTCGAAGTGCCGGTGATTCTTGTATTCGTTCCGGGAAAGCCGCATCTCACCCGTCGCAAGCACCACCGTAATCTCCGCCGAGACCGGCAGCAGATGAGTCGCATCCGCGATCTTCACGTCGTCCCAGGATACCTGCTTCCGCACCGAGACGATCGGAAATGCCTTGGGAAACCCGCCCGCCTCCGTCTCCAGGCGGACTACGTTCCCTGCCTGTTCATCCAACAGCAGCCGCCCTGTCTTGGCCGGATAGAACTGCTGGTAATCCTGCCAGTAGAACTCGCATCCGTCCGGAGGCGATTGATAGCGGATCGCCGACAGTGATTTGCCGTCCTCGGCCACAGTTCCTTCGAATTCGAATGCCGTTGGACACTTCTCGTCGAACAGGAAGGACAACTGCGAGCCGAAGGTATCCGTCCATTTGAAGCCGGGCAGTGCGCGGTACCCTTGGTTCCACGGCTTTCCACTCACTACAATGTGGTCTCGCGATGCCGCATTCCCTTTGAACGTGATTTCCGAGTCGATGGTATCCAGCGGCCGCCATTCCGGAGGATCAGTCGAGCTGACGTACCGTTGTGCGACTTCATCGGCCACGAAGTTGGGCATCGCCGCAACAAACGCCAGCACCCGGGACCGGATCTGATCGAGCCGCGCTTGCCATTCTGCGTCCGGCGCCGGCTGGTTCGTGCCTACTTCCGGCGCCGGTCCTTCGGCGAGCAGATTGGGTGGCTGCCGCCAGGCTTTGGACGTCAGCGCCACCTGCCGCTCGCCGGCAGACGGTTTGCCGAGAGACTTCACGCGCTTCAACTCCAGAAACATCCGCCGGCCGAGCACTGACTCGTAAACGCCCTTGATACTGACGCAGGCGATCTCCACCCGATCCCCGACCGAGTAACGTCCGGCCAAGTTGTGTGGAGCCAAGTCACCACGCGTCGCGGTATCCCGGGACTCGATGATCCTGCCATCGTCCAGGCGAATGGATACCGACACCTCGGTGACTCTTTCCAACGCGCCGGAAAAGACCTGGATCGTAAGTGCCCCGTCCGCAACTCCTGCCAGCAGGAGCGACGAGGCAATGACTACAAATCGAGAGGGGGATCTGTCTCGCGGGAAGGTTCGGTCTGTCATCCACCGCATTCCGGCTGCACTCATGATAGCCTCACGCGGGCAGTCTGCGATACCTCCACGGTAGATTTCTTACTAAAGGCCCATGGGACACTAGCTCGAACGAGGGATGCTCGCCGAATCGGCCCGCGGTTAGCATTACTTCAGGAGCTTCGCTGCATGGTCAAGGAGGGAGGCCGGGTTAAGAAGCCAGCGCTCTCGCCGGCCCAATCCGCGCGTTTTCTCCCATCGGCTCTCCTACCCTCGGTCTTCGTGCGAACTACTCCAAACACGGTATCCCCATCGCGCGGGATCCGGGATAACATAATTTCAACCGTGGTCCAGACGGGAGGGTGCAATGAATAAAACCGTAAGGCTGGCGGCATTGACTGCGCTCGCCCTTGTGCTCACCTGCGTGTGCCTGGCACGCCCGGGACTTCCCCAGAGGCTTCATCATTCGGGCTGTGTGCCCAGATGCGCACATTATTGCCGCGCATTAGGTATGCTGGCGCACCAGACCTGCAGTTCCTGCTATTGCTACGCCCGTCCGTCCGGGACGGGAGGATGCGGCGGGTATGGCGGGTGCGGTGGGTACGGTGGATGTGGCGGGTATGGTGGTTGCGGCGGATACGGCGGGTGTGACGGCGGCGGTGACGATGGCGGCGGATGCGGCGGCGGTGGAGGCTGCGGCGGCGGTGGTGGTTGCGGCGGCGGAGGCGGTTGTGGCGGAGGTTGCTCGTAGGGCAGGCGCTCGCGGCAGCAATGGTTATGACCCGGCTCGAAACGGCTAGTCACATTTCCGTGATCGCGCTTTGCTGCCTGGCCGGCGGCCTTCTGATCGAACAGAGGTTCTTTTCGTCGGACAGCGGTGAGAACCCGTCGCGCGAACTCATAGGCCGCGAAGTGAAATTGCCCGGGGCCGACTGGCAGGCAGCTCCGCTCTCCGTCTTGCTGCAACTCAGCACTACCTGCGACTTCTGCAACGAGAGCATGCCGTTCTACAAACAGTTGATGGCCACGCGGCAGGCGCAGGCGGCCAAGGTGCCGGTGATTGTCGTCTCCCGCGACGCGGTGGACGTGATGCGAAAACACCTGGAAGACCAGCAGGTCAGCGTGGACAAGGTCCTGCACTCGCGCATGGAGTCGCTCGGCACCATCACGCCCACAATCTATCTTGTGGATTCGAGGGGCACGGTACGGCGCGCGTTTGTGGGTGAGCTGGATTCCTCGGGCGAAAAGGAACTCCTCGCCATTATCGAGCGCGGCAAAGTCTAGGACTGCTTCAGAATGGCTTTCAGCTTTCGTCTTGCCGCGATCGGTGTGTGTGCGCTCTGGTGCGCCTGCAGTCGTCCGGGAAGTGATGCAAGGCCGCGTGCCAAGCTCCTCGGGGGCATGGGGATGATTCATCATCGAATCGCGACTGCCAATGGCGATGCACAGAAGTTTTTTGACCAGGGGCTGGCGCTGGTATACGCGTTCAACTTCGGCGAGGCCATCCGCTCTTTCCGGCACGCCACGGAGCTCGACCCGAATGCCGCGATGCCCTACTGGGGAATGGCGCTGGCCTACGGGCCCAACTACAACGCGTGGGTGGTGAGCCGCGATCACGAAGCCGCGGGATTCGACGCCATCCAGACAGCCGCCGGACTCGCCCCGAGCGCACCCGAGGAGGAACGCGCCTACATCGGCGCCCTGACGCACGGTTTCTCCGACCAGCCCGATCCCGATCAACAGCAACTCGCCCGCGACTATGCCAATGCCATGCGCGAGGTCTACCGGCGCCTTCCCGATGACCCCGATGCCGCGGCGCTCTTCGCGGCCAGCCTGATGAATCTCAGCCCGTGGCACCTCTGGAAACTCGACGGCCGGCCCGGCGCCGACACGCCGGAGATCGTGGCGGTGCTGGAGAAAGCTCTGCGGCGATGGCCCGATCACACCGGACTGAATCATTTCTACATTCACACCATGGAAGCGTCACGGGATCCGGAGCGCGCGCTCCTGAGTGCGCACAAACTGGAGGCGCTGGCTCCCGCCGCCGGGCACCTCGTCCACATGCCTTCGCACATTTATCTGCGGGTGGGCGATTTTGCGGCAGCCGTCAAGAGCAATCAGCAGGCCATCGCTGTGTCATCCGGAGCGATGGCGTACGCCAACCACAACCAGCATTTCCTGGCGGTCGCGGCGTCCATGGATGGCGACTATGTGACTGCCGTGAGCGCCGCGAGGCAGATCGAGTCTCATGTGCACAACGAAGCGATGGCCGCGATGGCGACGATCGTCTTGATGCGCTTTGCACGGTGGGAGGAAGTGCTGCGATCGCCCGCGCCCGACCCCAAACTGCCCGGCGTCACCTTCTTCTGGCGCCTGGCGCGCGGCTGCGCGTTCGCTGGCAAAGGCAGGTTGAAAGAGGCGGAGGACGAGCAGGCCGCCATGGAGCAGGGCTTTGCGCGCCTTCCGGAAGGCCGCGCCTTCGGAACGTTCTTCAATGACTGGAGCACGCTTCACACTCTCGCAGCAGACACGCTCGCAGCGCGGCTGGCCGCCGCGGGCGGAGATGCCAGCGGTGCAATCCGGCACTGGCGTCACGCGGTCGCGATCCAGGACGAAATGAACTTCGACGACGTACCCGACTGGTTCTACCCGGCCCGCGAGTCGCTGGGAGCGGCGCTTTTGCGAAATGGGAAGGCGGCCGAAGCGGAACAGGTCTTCCGGGAGGATCTCAAACGGAATCGCGGCAATCCGCGATCGTTCTTTGGATTGTCAAAAGCTCTGGAGGCGCAGAAGAGACTGAAGGAAGCGGAGACCGCACGGCAGTCGTTTGAATCGGCGTGGAAAGGCAAGGAGCCCCCTCGAATCGATGACTTCTAAAGACAGCGTGGCGCAGGCACTCCTGCCTGTACCCATGGGCCCGGCCAGCCCACGGAAATTCATGAAAACCGGCTCGCCGGACGATGTGGCGCTGATCCTCTCCATCCTTTTGCCATGCGCGTTACTTGCCCAGACCACTCCTCCCCGCGCGGAGTTCGAGACGGCCGACATCCACGCCAGCGCCCCCGGCACCCGAGAAGGAGGCGGCTTTCTTCCCGAAGGACGCTTCGAATGCCGCGGCACTACCGTGCTCCGGCTCATCGCCACCGCCTACAACGTCAATACCGATCGCGTTGTGGGAGGGCCCGACTGGCTGGGCTCCGACCGCTTCGACATCACCGCCAAGGCACCCCCGCGGAGGACTGCACCCGCGGCTCTTCAGGGCATGCTCCAGTCGCTTCTGGCGGACCGCTTTGGGCTCGATGTCCACAAAGATCAGAAGGACCTGCCGGTGTACCTGCTGACCGTGGGGAAGAAAGGACCCAAGCTCCGGAAGGCCGCCGCTTCCAGTGCTCCTGAGTGTCCCAGTGCCGATGGACCGCCCGGCATGAATCATCGCGCGTGTCGCGCCTACTCGATGCCCGACCTCAGCCGACTGCTGCCGCAGATCGCCGGCACCTATGTGGATCGCCCGGTGGTGGACGCTACCGGTCTCGACGGCCGCTACGACTTCCGATTGGATTGGGTGGGCAAAGCCGGATACCTCGCCGCCAAGGCCAACCCCGAAGGCCCCCTCCCCACCTCCATCTTCGATGCCCTCGACAAGCTGGGCCTCAAGCTGGAGCCAGGCACCCATCCCGAGCCTGTGATCGTCGTGGACTACGTCAATCGTGCGCCCATCGAGTACGCGCCTCCTCCCGGCCCCACCGGGTTCGAAGTCGCGGAGGTGCGCGCGGGAAAGCCCGGCGCGATGCCCAGCCTGACCGCTCGCAACGGCCGGTTGGAGATCCTGTCGTTTCCCTTGAGAAAACTGATCGCGCTGGCCTTCGAGCTCAAGGACGAGATGGTGACCGGCGGTCCCAAATGGCTGGACGCGGACTCCTTCGACGTGATCGCCAAGTCCACCGAGGTGATGTCGCCGCACGCCATGGCCGGCATGTTGAAGACCCTGATCGTCGAGCGCTTCAAGCTCGAAACACATTCCGAGGAGCAGCCCGCGCCGGTCTTCGCGCTTTCGCTCGGGAAGCGCGCCCCGAAGCTCAACGAGGCCGGCGGCTCCGACCATTCCGAGTGCAGGTCGAGCCTGGGCGCGGCGGGGATCACCTGCACCTGCCGCAACACCACCATGGCGCAACTGGCGGAGCGCCTGCCCGATATAGCGGGGGCCTACATCGTCCATCCCATGGTGGACCTGACCGGGCTCAAGGGCGCATACGATTTCTCGCTGATTTGGACTCCCCGCGCGCGCCTGGCGGATTTCGCCAGCGGCCGCGCGGAGACCGGCGTTAATCTCACGGTCTTCGAAGCGATCGATCAGCAGCTTGGCCTCAAGCTGGAGGAACAGAAACATCCGATGCCCGTGATCGTGATCGACCGTGTGGAACGGAGTCTCCAGGAATGATGTTGCGCAAACACCCCCTGCGTAGCATCCTCATCAACGCCTTCCTGGCTTTCCACCTCGTAGCCATCACCTTGTGGGTCTTGCCGGTGAACGCCTCCCTCACCGCCTTCCTCCATAGGTCGATTGGCCCTTATTTCTCGCTCATCGGATTGAGCCAGGAGTGGTCGTTGTTCGCCCCGGACCCGATCTCCTCCAATTCCTACGTGGATGCGCAGGTGGTCCTCGGGAATGGCGAGTCGCGCACCTGGAACTTCCCGCACCTGGAGACGCTCGGCTTTCGCGAGCGCTACAGCAAGGCGCGCTACCGGAAGTTCACGGGCTGGCTCTTTCGCGAGCACTACGCATACGCCTGGCCGGATACCGCCCGCTATATTGCGCGCCAGTTCCAATCTTCGCCGGATCCGCCGCGCACCGTCACGTTAGTCCACCGTTGGGTGAGAATCCCGCCCATCACCGCCGGGCATTTCATCGAGCCCCTGTGGCATAGCGCGGTGTTTTTCGTTTACCAGGTTCCTCCCGGTGATCTCCCATGATCCGCGCATTCTCAGACGCCTGGCATCGATTCTTCTTCACGCCCCAACGTCCCACCATGCTGGCGATCTATCGCATCGTCTTTGCCGCGATCGTGCTGCTCAATCTTTTTCTGGAATACCCGGACTGGCTGACCTGGTTCGGCGAGCATGGACTCCTCACCCTGACTTCCCTGCCCGGCAGGACGGCGAAATTCAGCCTGTTCGCGATCTGGCCGCATTCCGACGCAGCCACCAACGCCTTGTTCTGGATCATCGTGGTGTTTGCCATCTTCCTGCTGGCCGGGCTTCTGAGCCGCATCAGCAGCGTGGTGGTGTTTGTGGCGCTTCTCTCGCTGCATAAGCGCAATCCCATGATCCTGTCGGGCGGCGACGTATTGCTCCGCCTGGACGCCTTCTTCATGATGTTCGCGCCCACGGGCGCCGCGCTTTCCGTGGACCAACTCGTCCGCCGGCGCTTCGGACGCCAGTCGAAAGAGACGAAACTCGTGCTGCCGTGGGCCCAGCGCATGATCCAGATTCAGACCACGCTGGTCTACCTCTCCACGGTCTACTGGAAGTTCCGCGGCCACACCTGGCTCGACGGCAGCGCGCTCTACTACGTCCTGCACTTGACCGAGTTCCGCCAGTTTCCCGTGCCCTTCGCGAACAACGCCGTAATCGGCAGGGTCCTGACCTGGTCGGCCCTCGCAACCGAGATCTCGCTCGGAACCATCGTCTGGGTGCGGCGCGCCCGCTACTGGGTGTTGCTGGCCGGCGTCTGTCTGCATTCCGCAATCGAATACGCTCTCAACATTCCGCTCTTCAGTCTCACGATCGTGGCAACTTATCTGAACTTCGTTGATCCTCACGACCTGGACGCTGTGCGGACCTGGATGCGCGCGCGGTGGCGCGCCCCGGCCCTGCCGGGATAAACACCGCAGGAGAGTTTCGCCATGTTCAACCGGAAGTTGCTGCTTCATGCCTCTGTCTGGATACTGCCGGTGGTGTGCCTCCGCGCGCAGCAGCGGAGCCTGCGACACTATGCCCTGGTACTCGAAGATCCCGCTGTCGGAGAGCGCTTCGCCTCACGCGACGCATCCCACTCTCCGGCCGCTGAGGCCTACCGCACCCAGGTCCGCGCGCGGCAAGCGGACCTCGAGCGCCAACTGTCGTCGCGCCGATTTTCCGTGGCCGGCGCGGTGGACACCCTGGCGAACGCGGTTTTCGTCGCCACCACGCCCGGCCGTGTGGGCGAATTGACTTCCCTGCCCGGCGTCCGGGGCGTGATCGAAATGCGCCGCCTGAGACCACGCCTCAGCGCCGCGATCACTCTCGCCAACGCTCCCTTGGCCTGGAGTGTCCTGGGAGGCCAATCCAACGCCGGCGCGGGCATCAAGATCGGGGTGATCGGATCGGGAATTGACCAAAACCATCCGGCTTTTCAGGACCCTTCGCTGCCCATGCCCGAGGGTTTTCCCAAGTGCACCACGAACTACCCCGCGGACTGCAGTTTCACCAATCACAAAGTGATCGTGGCGCGAAGCTACGTGCGTCAATTATCCGTGGGCAGCAGCAGTGATCCCACCGCCGTGGCCAACGATTCGGGCCCCGACGACTACTCCCCGCGCGACCGTTCAGGCGAGGGAACCGCGATCGCCTCGGTGATCGCCGGCAACCAGGTGTCCGGTCCGGCCGTTCCGTTTTCCGGCATGGCGCCCAAAGCCTGGCTGGGCAACTACCGCGTCGAGAACTCGCCCGGCATGCCCGGCGGCGCCGGCGGGAACTTCGAGAGCGTGTACATCCAGGCGCTGGAAGATGCCGTCAACGACGGCATGCAGATCGTAAACCTGTCGGCCGGAACCATCGCCCTTTACGGTCCTCTCGATACCGGCTCGGCCTGCGGGCAATCCGCCGGCGTTCCCTGCGACCTGCTCGCCTCCACCTTTGAGAAGGCCGCCCAAATGGGCACCCTGATCACGGTGGCGTCAGGCGACGATGGCGAGAACGCCTATGGCTTCTACAACAACGGACAGGTCGGCTATAACCTGATCAGCTCTCCCGCCTCCGCACCGTCGGTAATCGCGGTGGGCGCCACCATGAATTCCCACATTCTCGGCCCGAGCGTCAGCCTGGCAGGTGGCCCCTCCGCACTCGCCAGGATTCCCGCGCAAATGAGCGACGCCTACTCCGCCGATATCGCCAGTGGCTTCTTCTCGGGAGCCGCGTCGTTCCCCGTGGTGGACGCCGCTAGTGCCGGCAATGACGGATTCGCCTGTGCCCCGCTCCCGGCCTTCTCTCTTTACAACGCGGTCGCCCTGATCGAGCAAGGCAATTGCACCTTCAACAAAAAGGCTTCCAATGCCGCCGATGCGGGCGCGGTCGGCATCATCTTCTACATGAACACGGGCGGTGCGGCGGTGCCCGTCGAAACCCAGGACACCGACGGCAACGTTCCGCTGTTCGGCCCCATCGTCATGCTCGCCCAAAGCGACGGCCAGAATCTCAAAAGTTACCTCGACTCGCATCCCGGCAGTATGGTGCTGATCGACCCGGCTGGCACGGAGGTTTCTCTCACCGCTTACAACCAGCAGACTGCATCGCTTTACCCTCCGGGTTTCCAGCCCGCTGTGATGGCCGACCAACTCCTGGCGTTCTCTTCGCCAGGCCCGGTCCCCGGGTCCCTCGCCTTGAAGCCCGACATGGTAGCGACCGGCGGCTTCGATACCAACAACGGGCCGACCACCTACGCCAACACCATCGCCTTGCAGGACTACCTCTTTTACGGTCCCAATGGCCTGTACATGGCCACCCAAAGCTTCGATCCGTCGGCGCCACTCTATAGTTCCAACGGCTACATCGCCGCTTCGGGTACCAGCTTTTCCGCGCCCATGGTGGCGGGCGCGGCGGCCCTCCTGATGCAACTCCACCCCGATTACAACGCCGGACAGATCAAGGCCCTGCTCATGAATACCGCGTCCCAGGATACCTTCGCACTGGGCGACGATTTCGGCGACAACGTGGATGCGCTGAACGCCGGGGCCGGACGGCTGGATGTCGGCACGGCGACCCAGAGCCCGCTCTTTGCGCAGGTGCTGACCACCGACGGCACCAACCCCGTGTCTATCTCTTTCGGCGCTGTGACCTCCCTGCCCGTTTCGAAGCAAATCGTGGTGACCAACCTCGGAGCCCAGCCGGTTTCCATTACCGCCGAGACGACCGTGGTTCCCGCGGATGCCGGCGGCCTCACGGCAACCGGCCTGCGCGCCGCCGTGTCGCCGCCCAAGGTCACGATCCTCTCAGGCACCGCCACGGTCATCACCCTCACGCTCACGGGGCGAGTTCCTCCAGCCGACGAGTACACAGGCACGGTCACCATCACGGGCGGCCCGGTGCCGATCCACGTGCCGTTTCTGGTGCTGGTGCCCAGCGGCATCGTCAATGACGTGGAGGCCATCCAATTCGGACAGGTGGCCCCTTACGCGGAAGGCTCGTTCGAGACCACACCGAATAGCGACGGAGGCCCGCTCCAGATCAAGCTGATCGACGCCTCCGGGGTGCCGGTCGCGAACTTTCCGGTGTCGTTTGCCGTCTCGCCGCCCAACAGCGCCACATTGAAGAGCGTGAGCGGACACCCGGCGTGCTCTCCGGACAGCAGCGGCGCCAGCGTAACATGCAAATCGGATTCCTACGGAATCGCGTGGGCGGAGGTGTTCGGCGGCCCTTCGCCCGGCGCGCCGACCGTGACAGCCACCGCTGCGGGATTTCCGGTCGCCTTCACCGGAGCGGTCATCGATGCTCCCAAGATCACCGGCATCACCGAGTCGGCCGCCGGCAGTTCGAGTATAGCCGCCGGCTCTTACATTTCCATCTATGGGACCAGCCTGGCGAGTCCGGGCGCCGTCGGCAACAACACCCTGCTGGGCGGCGACGCGCCCAGGTTTCTCCCGTACCCGATGAACCTGGACGGCGTCTCCGTGAGCTTCGACATCCCCGGCGCATACGACGGCAAGCCTGCCGACTACAACGGCGCGCCCGCTTTCTTTACGTTCGTCGGACAGGCCGGAACGCAGCTCAACATAATGGTTCCCTGGGAACTGCAAGGCGCCAATTCGGCGCTGGTGAAGGTGACGGTGGACGGCATCGCCGACAGCAACGTGTTCACCGTGCCCCTGGTGCCGTACGCGCCGCAACTGTTCCAGGCGGGCGGTATCGCCGCCGCCATCGACTCCACCACCTACGCCGCGCATCCGGCTTCCGTTTCGGCGGCGAATCCGGCACACGCCGGAGATGCCGTCCAGTTGTACGGCAATGGCCTGGGGCCGGTCAACAACCAGCCTGCAAGCGGCGCGGTTGCCACGTTCGATCCCCTGCCATCGACCAAGAGCCCCTGTACGGTCACGGTGGGCGGGCGGAACGCTGTGGTATCGTATTGCGGACTGGCCAGTTTTCCGGCGGAGTACCAGATCAATATCACGGTGCCGTCCGGATTGGCTCCCGGCAACCAGCCAGTGGTCTTGACCGTCGGCGGAGTCAGTTCGAAAGCGGCAAACCTGCCGGTGCAATAGGAGCACGGAGAACGAGAGAATGGCGGACAACAAGACGAAACCCACCGAACAGAGCGTGACGGCATTTATCGACACGATCGCCGACGAGACCCGCCGCACCGATGCCCAGGCGCTCGTGAAGCTGATTCAGCGTGCGACCGGCGAAAAGCCCAAGATGTGGGGCGGATCGATTGTCGGCTTCGGCACTTATCACTACACCTACGACAGCGGCCGCGAGGGCGACATGCCGATCGTCGGCTTCTCGCCGCGCAAGGCGGCAACCGTCCTTTACGGCCTGATGGGAGCCAACGACGAGGCGACGCGGTCGAAGCTCGGCAAGCATACCACCGGCAAAGGCTGCCTCTACGTCAAAAAGCTCTCGGATATCGATCAAAAAGTATTGAAGACCATGGTGGAGAATTCGGTCGCCGCAAAACAGGCTCGGTGACGTGGCGCAGGCACGTGTACAGTGCCAGTAGCGGCGAAGGGGGCCGATCCGACGGAGGTGATATCCTCGAAGATAAGGAAGGCACGAGGGAATGCGTCTAGGGAAAGGCTTGCGCCGGCTGGCGTGTGGAGCAACGCTGATCGGCGCGCTGTACGCATTCCAGCGCCCATTCCGCGAGTTTCCGGGAATCGAGTATGACCTGGGCTCGATTCCCATGCCGCCCGACTGGCAGGAGAAAACCGAGTGGGCCTTTGCGCGACTGATGTTTCCTCCCGGCCCTTTGAATGGATACCGCGGCCGCGATGCCGATTGGCACACCGGTTATTCTCTGTGGTCGCAGGACTTCCCGCGCGCCGACCGGCACTTCTCACTGGCGGTTCGCAGGCTCACCCGCGTGCACACCCGCTCGGTGGAACAGGTGGTCAATCTCG
>Ga0335079_10007192_pt1 | contig 12698 bp, 8 predicted proteins | sample Lox_Sample_33_FD_206719 | JGI IMG/M metagenome (GOLD analysis project Ga0335079, IMG submission 206719) | Soil microbial communities from Loxahatchee National Wildlife Refuge, Florida, United States - Lox_Sample_3.3 | ecosystem: Environmental > Terrestrial > Soil > Wetlands | place: USA: Florida... | reverse complement strand
TGTGGGACCGTTCCCCAGATGTTCGGCACGGCTTCCGATGCCCACTGGTCCGCCCACTCTCCCATGGTCGACGAAGGCGTGATGGGGTAGATCGCGATGACTTCATTCAGGCGGTAGGCGACATGCGCCACAGCCTCGTTGGCATCCATGGTCTTGCATTTGTGCTTCATGGTCATCCTTGAACCTGATGTCGGGACAGCCGCATCTCGGCCGTCGCATAAATCATGAAGGCTCAGTACGTTCACCGTCCGCATTCGGCATCACAGGGACATGTGATGCAAATCACACCAGTACTAATTGGTAACCCCATCCCTTTCCCGAGGCGACTGCCGTAGCCGCCCCTCCTTTGAGCGAATAGAGCCGCGTAATCAACCGCTTGCGAGACCTCCACTAGCCAACCCGAGAATTGCTCTCACCTATTCCCGTTTTCCACAAAAGCCTGTACACTTGCCCGCCAGAAGGGAAGGCGCCGTCAGAATCTAGAGCCCCGCGCGCGCCGGGATTTCCTCTTCTCATACCGTTTCAGATTCACCCGTGGCACAAGTGTGCCGCCGCGTAAGCGACTTACTGCAGCTTGGTAAAGGAAGGGGCGACTATGGCCAATCAGGCAGTAATCAACAACAGAGACTACAGCATCCCAAGAGTCATTCTGGCTTCAGCCGTCGGTACCATGATCGAATGGTACGACTTCTACATCTTCGGCAGCTTGGCTGCCGTGCTCTCGCTGAAGTTCTATCCGCCGGGAAACGACACATTCGCCTACATTGCTTATCTCGCCACTTTTGCCGTCGGCTTCGTGGTGCGTCCTTTCGGCGCTCTGTTCTTCGGACGCATAGGCGACCTCATCGGCCGCAAGTACGCCTTTCTCGTAACCCTGAGCATCATGGGTGGCGCGACCGCTTTGATCGGTGTCATGCCGACCTTTGCGACCAGCGGCTGGTTTTCTCCGGTGATCCTGATCCTCATCCGCGTTCTTCAAGGTCTTGCTTTGGGCGGTGAATACGGCGGCGCTGCCATCTACGTCGGCGAGCACGTCCCCGACAACCGCCGCGGCTTCTACACCAGCTTCATCCAGATCACGGCCACTCTCGGCCTGTTCGTTTCGCTGCTGGTCATCCTGATCACGCAGGCTTCCATGAGCCCGGCGGACTTCTCCGCCTATGGCTGGCGGATTCCGTTCCTGCTCTCTCTTGTTCTTGTCTCGATTTCCCTCTACATCCGCCTGAAGATGAAAGAGTCGCCGATCTTCGTGCAGATCAAGAGTGCCAAGATGACCTCAACCCAGCCCTTGAAAGACGCTTTTACCCAGTGGAGCAATCTCAAGCGGGTCATGGTTTCCCTGTTCGGCGCGACCGCCGGACAAGGTGTGGTCTGGTATTGCGGACAGTTTTATGCGCTCTTCTATCTGCAAACCATTCTCAAGGTCAACGCTCGTTCCGCGAATATCATCATTGCCGTGGCTCTGCTCCTCGCCATGCCTTTCTTCACCGTCTTTGGCGCTTTGTCCGATAAGATCGGACGCAAAAAGCTCATGCTTGCGGGATGTCTGCTCGCTGCCGTGAGCTATATGCCCATCTACAAGGCCATGCAGCGGGCCGCTGGGAACAATGTCGTGACCGTGAAGTCCACTCGCAATCACGTGACCGGCGCCATCAGCCTTACCCCATTGACCACCGACGCTACTGGCACTCTCATCCCCGCTAAAGAAGCCCCCAGCCCCAACCAGGGCCTGCTCGTTGCCTTAGTCTGGGTGCAAGTGATCTTTGTCTGCATGGTCTATGGACCTATCGCCGCGTACCTGATCGAGGCGTTTCCCGCCAGGATCCGCTACACATCGTTGTCGCTCCCTTACCACATCGGCAATGGGGTGTTTGGGGGACTGCTGCCGCTTATCGGCCTATCCCTGTGTGCCGCCACCGGCAATATCTACGCGGGGCTGTATTATCCGATCGCAGTGGCCGTGATGACGTTCCTGGTGGGCGCAGCCCTGCTGCCGGAAACTCACGGCACCCGCATCTGGGATGAAATCAGTCCCGAGACCATGCCCGCAGGCTGATGAGCGAAGACCCGGCGGGCTTTCCCTCAGCCGTTTGTTTGTCCATAATGAGCGAGCAGGTCAATATCGAAAGGATTCAAGAAGAGGATTATCAGCATGGCAGAGCAGACTCCGGGCAGCGGCAGCATCGATTCCATTCTTCACGAGCAGCGCAAGTTCGAGTGTCCTGATCATTTCCGCGAACAGGCCCACATCAAGAGCCTGGATGACTACGAACGCATCTATCGCGAATCGGTCGAGCAACCGGAGAAGTTCTGGAATCGCATCGCAGAGGAGTTGCACTGGTTCAAGAAGTGGGACTCCGTGCTCGAGTGGAATAACCCCTGGGCCAAGTGGTTCGTCGGCGGGCAGCTCAATCTCTCCTATAACTGCCTGGACCGCCACGTTCTGACCCCCCGCAAAAACAAAGCCGCCTTGATCTGGGAAAGCGAACCGGGCGAAGTCCGCACCCTTACCTATCAGCAACTCCACCGCGAAGTGCAGAAGTTCGCCAATGTTCTCAAAAACCTGGGCGTGAAGAAAGGCGACCGCGTTGCCATTTACATGGGCATGACGCCAGAGTTGCCCATCGCCATGCTGGCCTGCGCCCGCATCGGCGCTCCTCATACGGTAGTGTTCGGGGGATTTGCTGCGAACGCGCTGGTTGACCGCATCCACGACTCCCAGGCAGTAGCCGTCATTACCCAGGACGGCTCCTATCGCCGCGGGTCCGAAGTCAAATTATTTCCCGCCGTGGACGAAGCTTTGAAGTCCTGCCCTTCGGTCAAGCACGTCGTCGTTTACAAGCGGACCGGCTCTCCAATTAACATGCAAGCCGGGCGCGACCACTGGTGGCACGAACTCATGGAGAAGGCCTCACCCGAGTGCCCGCCTGAGGCGCTCGATGCCGAGCATCCCCTGTATATCCTCTACACCTCGGGAACAACGGGAAAACCCAAGGGCGTGGTGCACACCACCGGCGGCTACTCGGTCGGCACCTATCTCACCACCAAGTGGGTATTTGACTTGAAAGAGGACGATACTTACTGGTGCACCGCCGATATCGGCTGGGTGACCGGGCACAGTTACATCGTCTACGGGCCGCTGCAAAATGGCGCTACCAGCCTGATGTACGAAGGCGCTCCCAATTTTCCCGAGCCCGATCGTTTCTGGAGCATTATCGACCGCCACAAGGTCAACGTCTTCTACACCGCGCCCACCGCAATCCGCACCTTCATTAAGTGGGGAGACGATTGGCCCAACAAGCACAATATGACGAGTTTGCGCTTGCTCGGCACCGTCGGCGAACCCATCAACCCTGAAGCCTGGATGTGGTATCGCGAGGTCATCGGCCACAATCGTTGCCCCATCGTCGATACCTGGTGGCAGACCGAGACCGGCCACATCATGATTGCTCCCATTCCCGGCGCAGTCGCCGCCAAGCCCGGCTCCGCCACGCGCCCTATCCCCGGCGTCGTCGCGCAGATCGTAAACATGGAAGGCAAGCCGGTTCCGGACGGCTCCGGCGGATTCCTGGTTCTCACCCGCCCCTGGCCCGGAATGCTGCGCACGATTTACGGCGATCCCGATCGCTACGTAAAGCAGTACTGGTCACAGATTCCCGGCATGTACTTCACCGGCGATGGCGCTCGCAAAGATCAGGACGGTTATTTCTGGATCATGGGCCGTGTAGATGACGTCATCAACGTCTCCGGCCATCGCCTCAGCACGATGGAGGTAGAATCCGCGCTCGTCGCCCACGATGCCGTCGCCGAAGCTGCCGTAGTTGGCCGTCCCGACGATCTCAAGGGCCAGGCCATCTCCGCCTTCGTAACTCTGGAGCAGGGAAGAACTCCCAGCCCTGAGCTCAAAGAAGAATTGCGGCGCTGGGTAGCCAAGGAGATCGGTGCGATGGCCAAGCCCGATGACATCCGCTTCACCGATATGCTGCCCAAAACGCGCAGCGGCAAGATCATGCGCCGCCTTCTGCGCGAACTGGCAACCAGCGGGGACGTCAAGGGCGACACCACCACCCTCGAAGATTTCGGTGTCATCGCCAAGCTGAAAGAACACGAGGAAGCCTAGAAGAGTTCCCATCGAAAACGAGAATGGCTGCCTCTTTAGGAAGCAGCCATTTCTCTTCGCAGTTGTTCCTGTGTTACGGCAGCAGTCCGTAAACATCCAGCTCGCTGGCCGTGCCCACATACACCTTCCCGTTGGCGATGGTCGGAACCGGACCCTTTGACGCTGGCCCCGCCTGGTCACGGGTCCCCGCCTGGCTGCTGTTGTACAGCATCCGCGAGATGTTCCCGCCGTCAAACGCGAACAGCACAGCCGGCTGGCCCTGCAGGAACAGGTGTTGGTAGATCGCCCACACAATTCCCTGGCTGGCTCCGTTCGAAGAAACGCTCGGAGTGGGCGCCGGGTATTGCGAGTTCGCCGGGGCGATTGAAAGAGCTGTCGGCGACATCAGTCCCTGGAAGAGCGGGAAGCTCCGCAGGTTGTCTCCGCAGGCCCAGAGGAACACCTGGTTCTGCCAGTACGCCCCCAATCCAAACAGCGAGCCTTCTTCCGGACACGCGCCCGTGTCCATCACCGTTTGCACTACCTGGTTATCGTCGGTGGCGCGGAACCCGCCCATCGCGTCCCGATTTAGCAGGTACACCACGCCCTGCTTGCCTCCCGCCAGCAGCAGGTGCTGGGGCGAGGTCGGCTGGTCCGGCAAAGCAATGGTGCCAAATGAACTCAGGTCGGCGTCCACTTCTGTCAGTGCGGTTGTGTCGAAAGGCGTGAAGTAGTCGGCTCCGGTCAGCGTTCCACCGGTCGTGCTCACCTTCACCACGCTCTCGCCGTACTCCGTCCCGCCCTCATTGACGTTGAACATTCCGTTTGAGGTCGAGAAGTAGATGTTCCCCGAGCTGTCTCCCGTCAATCCGGCTGCGCTTTGCCAGATACCGCCGGAAGCTCCGTTCGGAGTCGTGTTGAAGAAGCTCTTCTGCGCCAGTGTCTGTTCGTCGTAGCCGATCACCCATCCGTGGTAAGGATGCAGGTCGCACACCGACGAGTAGCCGATGTATATGGCTCCGCCGGAGAGCAGCAGGCCGGGCCGGTTGTTTTCATGCAGCGGATCGAACGCCATCGTCCCGCCGGAACTGCCCTCACCAATTCCGGGCATCGACGCCTGGATCTCTACCGGGCTGCCGGAAAGCTCCGCTCCGGTCGTCACATCCAGGGCGTGCAGATACTGGTGATACGTCGCCGGAGACGTGGTTGTGTCCTTGGTACGGGTCGCCACGAAAATGCGGCCCCTTGCGGGATCGATTACCGGGGTCGAGCTGATGCCGAACTCTGTCCCGACTCCAGGACAATCCACATTGACGTCCTGCGAAGGCACAGAAGTGATTCCGTTGGCCGGATCGATAAAGCTGTCCCGCCACAACGGAGCCTTTTGCCGGCCATCCGCGTCGAACGCATACAGCGTGTCATGCTCGTCCGCCACGTAGATGATGTTGTGATATCCCTTGCCGGGAACATTCACATTCGCCATATACAGTGGCTGTGCCCGGATGACTCCGTCCACCTGGTAGGCAAACAGCTTTCCGAATTGTGTCTGGTTCACGTTGCCTGTGGTCAGCACAATCTCGTTCGTGTTCTGGCCGGTCCGTCCGATGTCATTGTGATAGGTAAATACGCCTTTCAGGTTAGAAACGACCACTTGCACAGTCGCCGTCTGGTTATGATCGGCGTTGCTGATCGCCTCGATCGCATGCGGTCCCTGGACCTGCGGTGGCGTGTATACCCCCGACGTGTTAATCGTCCCGACCGTCTGGTTGCCGCCAGTCACGCCATCTACCAACCAGGTCACGTCCTTGGAAGGAGACCCGTTGATGGACGCTTTGAACTGCTGCTTTTCGCGGAACGTTACTGACGCCGCTTTCGGGCTGACCGTCACTGTGCTGGTGTTGATGTGCGCCGTGCCCGTCAGGCTCACGGTTTGCAGCGCAGTCGGGTCGGTGTCTGTGAAGGTGACGAAGCCGGCCCGGGTTCCCGTAGCCGATGGGGTGAAAGTCACCGTAATGGTGCAGGACGATCCGCTGGCCACAGAGGTTCCGCAGGTGTTGGTCTGGGAATAATCGCCACTCGCGAAGATGTTGATGATGCTCAGAGTGTTGGACCCGTTATTGGTCAGGGTCAGGTTCTGCGGTGCGCTGGTCGTGCCTACCAGTTGGTCCGCGAAGGTGAGATTGTTGCTCGAGAGGGCGCCCTTGCCGCTGGTGCCTACTCCATAGAGCTGCGTCAGCTGCGGGCTGGTGCGGTCATTGTCGTTCACGTTCAGCGTCCCCGCTCGAGTTCCGGCCGACGCCGGCGTCAAGGTAACGCTGACCGTGCAGCTCGATCCCGGCGCCAGTGTGGCCGGACAGCTGCTGTTAGCGGCAAATTCCGAAGAAGATGTCGTAATGGAGCTGATCGAAAGATTGACCACTCCCTGGTTGGTCAGCGTCACAGTCTGTCCGGAACTGGTGCTGCCCACGCCGAGTGTTCCGAAATTCAGGCTGCTGGGGCTAAGCGACGCTCCCGGCGCTGCGCCCGTTCCCGCCAGCTGTACGCTTTGTGGACTTCCCGGCGCGTTGTCCGAAACCGAAACCGCGCCCTTGCTTTGGCCCGCCGAAGTAGGTGCGAACACCACGTAAATGTTACAGCTGGCCCCGGCGGCCAGCGAGTCGCCGCAGTCGGAAAAGAAAGTGAACGTGCCTACTGGCATGATGTGCATGGCACTGATCGTCAGGGTTGCCGTCCCGGTGTTGGTCATGACGATCTGTTGCGGCATGCTGGTTGTCCCGATCAACAACGCGCCGAAACTCACATTGTTGGGAGAGAAGCTGACGGCCTGAGCGAACGCGGCTCCAGTCAGAAAGCTGGAAACTGCCAGGACGATCGCACCCATTGCGAAATAGCGGCCCAAACGCACCATTTTTACCTCCGAGGGTAGGTCTCCCAAAGGGAGAAGCACTTGCACGTAGGAAGCAAGAAGCTTGGAATCACTGCGGTCACGGGTTCCTCTGGTCTGGTCCTGCGGGACCCACTAGAGCGTTGCTGAGGGCTTCCTATGGCTGGGGCACGATAAGAAGACCAGGTTAGCGCACGTCGAGTATCCAGAAGTCTCCTCTTATGACGGATCGTTGTCAAGATGAAAGAGTTTGCAGCTCGACGGTAAATCCCTGGAACCACAGGCCTTCTGGAGATGTCCGCCGCAAGCCCCGGGCTTATCCGCCCGCTCCCATCATTAGGATCGGCATGGTGGGCACAGAGGAACCACTTTCGGGCTCAGCGGTGATGGCGAAGGCCTTGGCTTCCACGCCAGGCGGCAGCGGCGGATTGATTACCATGGCGCTGCCGTGCGCATCCGGCATGAACATTCCGGCAGGCATGGGCTCGCCTTTCATGGGGATCAGCCAGAGTTCGTACATTTTCTTGCTGGGTGGGTGTGGTAGGTTGCTGGCGAGAAAGATCAGGCTCGCACGGTCCCGCACATACATCACTTTACCCTGTGGCTGCGGGGCAGTTTTCATCGCGACCAGCGTCGCCTCCATGGCATCTTTGGCGGTGAGCGTGGCTACTACTTCCCGCGCTTGCTGCAATTCTGCTTGTTGGGCGGCAAAATCCCGCTGCAGGCTGGACAGTTTTTGCTGCAGGGCCTGATTTTGCGTCCAGAACAATACGGCCACCACCGCCATGGCAGCAGCCGCCAGCGACGGGACCAGTACCCACCACAAACCCCGTTTCGGTGCAGGTGCGCGGCGCGGTTCACGCGCGATTGCATCCATCAACCTCTGTCGGGCCCGGCGCGGCGGGCTCGGACCCGCCGTCGACAGAGCCAGCAGCGCCATGTCACCGCGCGCCAGTTCCAGCTCCCGCCGGCAGGCGGCGCACTCTTCCAAATGCTTCTCCACCACCGCCCGCTCTTCGCCTTCGAGCGATCCCAGTGCGTAGGAAGTCAGGTCCTCCGCGATTTGGTGGTGTCCGTTCATCCCGTAGCCTTGCGCAATGCCTGCAATCCGGCACGGATGCGCGTCTTGATCGTCCCCAGCGGCTCTCCCGTTCTTGCCGCAATCTCGCTGTGTGTCAGTCCTTCGAAATACGCCATCTCCAGGGCGCTTCGTTGTGGCGCTGCCATGGAGGCCAACGCGGCACGCACACGATCCATCATTCGATGGCGTTCCGCTTCTCCCGCGAGGTCGGATTCCACCGACACGACAACGTCCGCGATGTCAGTTTCGGGGCGCCGTTTCCTCAGGCTGTCGATGGCCCGGTTGCGGGCAATGACCGCCAGCCAGGGAGCAAGGCTGCCGCGGCTGGAATCGAACAGTCCGGGGTTCCGCCACAGTTGCATGAACACTTCCTGCACAATGTCTTCGGATGCGCCAGTGTCGCCCAGAACGCGCAGGGCGACGGCGTACACGATGGAAGAGTATCGGTCGTACAGCGTCGCCATAGCCTGCTCGTCGCCGCCGCGGATTGCGGACACCAGGGCTGCGTCGGTCGAGACCCCTCTTGGCTCAGCGCTGGACAAGCAGTTGATCTCTTTCCACTTAGAGTACGGCGGCGAGGCCGTGATGGATTTCCGGACTTACCTCAATCTCATTGCCGCGCGATGACTTCGTCCTGCAGTGACGCGATAACCAGGAACGAACAACCGCCTTCCGTGAACGTCTCCCCGTGAATCGAATCGGAAGATGCGCGGCAGTAATCCCCGGCGCGGGCGACCTGGCCCTCCACGTGGAGTTCGCCTTCGAGCATGAACAGCTCTTCGATGCCCCGGTGCCGGTGACTGGGATAACGCGCCCTCGGCTGCATGTGCACCAGGCTTGTATGGTATTTTCTCTCCGTGTCGCGGTATAGGGTTTTCACCTCGACTCCCGGCGCGATGTTCTGCCACGGTAGCTCTGACGAGCGCGACACCAGCAATCCCGCGTAATTAAACACCACGCCCGGAGTTTGGGGCGTCCTCGTAACTCCCTCCACCAGCCGGTGGCGAAGATGGGCAGGCGCCTCGGCCGGGGACGATTTCCCCAGATGCGAGAGCACGATCCCGAGTGATTTCAGCTCCGTCTCGCAGCCGTCGCAGCCCATGCGAAGGTGCTCCTCGAACACTTGCTTGTCTTGATCTTCCAGGATTCCCAGCGCGTACAATGGCGCGAAGTCATGGGGCGCTTCCGGACGCTGCTGCATGTCGTCGTTTACCATGACTTCCTCTCCGCGCCCAGCAGCTCACGCAACCGCAACATCCCCAGACGGATGCGGGTCTTCACCGTCCCCAAAGGCAGCTCTGTGCGGTCGGCAATCTCGCTGTGGCTCATTCCGGAAAAGTACGCCAGGTTGATCAAGTGCCGCTGCTCGGTGGGCAGCACCGCCATGGCATCCTGTACTCGCCGCGCCTGCCCCGCTTCAATCGTGACGTGTTCCGGGCCCGGTCGCGAGTCTTGCAGGTTGGTCGCTTCGTGCAGGGGAGTTTCCATCCTGCGCCGGTGTTTTGATCTCAGCCAGTCAATGGCGCGGCTGCGCGCCAGGGTCACCAGCCACGCCGAAACCGTGCCCCGCGCCGGATCGTAGCTTTGCGCCGTTCGCCAAACCTGCATGTAGACTTCGAGGGTAATATCTTCTGCCGAAGTGGCTTCGCGAAGAATGCGCAGGGCGAGCCCGTAGACCAACCCACTGGTCCGGTCATAGAGTTGCGCCAGAGACTGTTCGTCTCCACCCGCGGCGCTGCTCACCAGCAAGGCCAGCGAATCCTCGTCACGCGCCCAGTCTATGGCTGGAGTCACTGCCAACGTGCACACCATACGAACAGTATCTACGCAGCCACAGGGCCTGCTGGATCTGTTCCGGATAGAAGCTATCCGCCCCAGTGAGTTTCGGCCCAGGGGAAGCCGAAGTCGCCAGACCTTGTACCACACTCCGGCAAACGGCGGCAAACTCCATTTGCCAGTCTTCATTTGTTGCCGGAAGTCATGCGAAGTCCGGCAACTTGGCCCTACTGATCGCTCCGCAGTGCTACCTGCCGTTCGTCCGGAGTCATCTGCTTCCAGAGAACCTGCAGATCCTGTTCAATGCGAGCGTTGTTGGGATCCTTATGCAACGCCCGCGCAAACCAGCGGTACGCGGTTGGCAGGTCGCGAGTCGCGCAGTGTCCGGTGGCATACATGGTACCGAGCACCGCTTGCGCCTTCGCGCTGCCGCGCTGGGCCGCGGCGCGCAGGCTGCTCTCCGCACGATTGCAATCTTGCGCGACGCCGTTCCCATATAGATATTTCTCGCCCGCTGCCGCCAGGTCATCTCCCGCTGCCGAAGCATCCATGGGCTGGCCTGATCCCGGGGACGCAACCACCTTGGCAGAGGGCTTTTCAACCGCCGCGGGCGCTGCTGCTGGTTGTTCCGCAGACCTCGCTGGTGGCTCCGCCGGAGAGGATTCCTCCGCCTGCTTCTGCTCCGGCGCGGTATCTGGATTCAAAGGCTTGCCAGGTTGAGCTTGTGGCGGTGGCTGCGTCGCCACTTGATTGGTATCCGGTGCCGGAGCCGGGCTCTGCGAGGGGGACGGCGCCTGCGAAATATTCGGAGTCGGTTGCGGAACGCTTGGCGTCGGAGGCGGATTGCTGGCTGAGGGAGTCGGATTACTCGCTGCCGGTGTGGGATTGCTCGTCGCGGGCTTTGCCATAGCCTGAATCCAGCCTCGCACATCTTGTCGCCAGCGCAGCGCCAATACCACGACCGCCAGCAGCAGCACCACCAAAGCCACATACATGCGTCCATGATGGGGATGTGGATGCGCTTCTTCCAGCAGATAGCTCAAGTCGCGGCTCGGCTCCTCAGTTCGTTTCGGACGAACTGGCGCTGCAGGCTCGACCGCAGGCTGCTTCTCGGAGCCTGACCCCGTTCCCGGACCTCCTGGCGATGGTTGCGCCGTCAGCGCCGCGCCACACATCCCGCAATAGCGGTATTGCGTGTCGTTGTCGTATCCACACTGTGAGCAGCGGACATTCATGGATAACACCATCATACCGCGAGCCTTGCGCTACTTTCTGCATCGGTGGTTCACATGCGCGCTGCGGAAAAAACTTTTGCCACACCCGGCCGCGCTGACGGTTCTATGAGTCTTTGGTACTACTCGCGCTAGTATCGCGTCACTCCCGCGCGGCGTTGCTCGTCGTGGTCACGAACGCTGTCTCCACGGGGCGAACGCCGCCGCTGGGTGCCCGTGCAGGTATGCAACTCTTTGCACCTGCCTTCGCAATTTTGATTTGTAATCTCTTTGTAAATTGCGTTGAGCCTGCTTCCCGCTGCGTGATATGGTTTCACGCTGCAGATCGCAGCAAGTGTGCACGCCCGCTGCAACACTCACAGCTCTCAGGAAGGTAGGTTCACTTTGCAAAGGAAATGGTTCCTCGCGTTGGCTTCGCTCGCGCTGGTTCTTTCCAGCCTGTCCGTGGCCCAGACTCTCACACCGCTTGTTCACCAGCCCCCTGACGGCATCCTGATCGCGTTTCAGTTGACCGATGGCACCGTCATGGTGCAAGGCAACGCCGCTTCCGATTGGTACAAACTTACGCCGGATATCACCGGCAGCTACGTCAAAGGCACCTGGACACGGCTCCCAGACCTGCCATCCGGGTACGTGCCTTACGCCTTTGCGTCTGCGGTGCTGGCCGACGGCCGGCTCATCGTCGAAGGCGGCGAATACAACAACTGGAACTTCGCCCTTACTAATCAAGGCGCCGTTTACAATCCCTTGACCAATACCTGGACGAAGCTGCAACCGCCGCCGGGCTGGGGCTACATCGGCGATTCACCCTCGTCCATGCTGCCCGACAACACCTACATCATCGGCGACAAGCTTCACCGGAACATCGCCATCCTCAATCCCAAGACCATGAAGTGGAAGCAGGGAACTCTTCCCGGCAAGACGGATTTCAACTCGGAAGAGGGATGGACGCTCATGCCCGACGGCACCATTCTCACCGCCGACGTGCGCAACGCCCCCAACTCCGAAAAATATGTTCCCTCGCTCAAGGAATGGGTCACCGCCGGCAGCACTATCGTGGACCTGCACTCTCCCTATAGCGGCAGCTGTCTCCCCTACGGCGGCGGCTGCTATCACCCGCCCGGGGAAATCGGCCCCGCGATTCTCCGGCCCGATGGCACAGTCTTCGCTACCGGTTCCACGCCCACCGGTGGGAACTCGGGACACACTTCCATCTACACTCCCGGCGCCAATCCTACCGATCCCGGTACCTGGACGCCCGGTCCCAATTTTCCTCGCGGCGACAATGCCGGCGATTCTTTCGCCGCCCTGTTACCCAACGGCAATGTGCTGGTGCTCGGCGTCTCCGGAACCCTGTACGAATTCGACGGCACCAACCTCACCGCCGGCCCTTACGGCCCTGGCGCGCTGATGGTGCTTCCCACCGGCGAAGTTCTGGTCGGCGCGGGCAGCACCGCCGCCTACAGTTCGTCCGGAACCTACTCGTCCGCATGGCAGCCGACCATCAGCAGCTGCCCGACCAGCGTGACCCGCGGTTCCACCTACCAGATCTCGGGCACCCAGTTCAACGGTCTCTCGCAGGCCAACGCCTTCGGGGATGAAATGGAAACCGCTACCAACTATCCT
>Ga0335079_10007189_pt1 | contig 12698 bp, 14 predicted proteins | sample Lox_Sample_33_FD_206719 | JGI IMG/M metagenome (GOLD analysis project Ga0335079, IMG submission 206719) | Soil microbial communities from Loxahatchee National Wildlife Refuge, Florida, United States - Lox_Sample_3.3 | ecosystem: Environmental > Terrestrial > Soil > Wetlands | place: USA... | reverse complement strand
ATCTGCTGCAGCGCGGCTGCTACCTCGGGTCGAACGTCTGCTATGGCGTGAAGAAGCTGGTCGAGGCGGGCTATCTCTCGCACGAGCCCTCGCCCTATGACGGGCGCCAAATGCTGGTGCGCCTGACGCCGAAGGGCCGGGAGCTGCGCCAGCGCATCGCCGCGATCTACGAGCGCCACACCGTAGCCTTCGCGCGCCGCGTGCAAAGCGAAGGCGAGCTTGCGATGGCGGTCGCGGTTCTGCGCATCATGGATGGAGCCGCCGAGCGCGCCGCAGAGGCGGACGCACGGCTCCTCACCGCCGCCTGAGGCGAGGCGCCGGGTCATGCCGCGAGCACCCGGTCGATTCCTGCAGGGCGAGGAGGCAACTCGCCCCGAGATCGCGGCGCGGCGCATTCGCGCCACTGTGCTCCTGATAGACGACGACGAGCCGTTTCTCGCTTCGCTAGCGCGGCTCGTCCGCTCCCTGGGCTGGCGGACCATCGAAGCGGAGGACGGGATCACGGGCGTTGCCCTTTTTCGAGAGCATCGGCCCGACCTCGTCCTCGTGGACATTCTGATGCCGGGCATCGACGGCATCGAGACCATCGTGCAGATACGCCAGGGCGCACCGGGCGCGAAGATCGTCGCGATGTCCGGCGGCGGGGAGATCGGCAAGGCGGACTGCATCGCCGCCGCGATCCGCTTCGGCGCCGATCTCGGCTTGCAAAAGCCCTTCGACGCCGAGACCCTCGAGACGACCGTCGAGATGCTGCTGCACCGCCGCCGGCGCCCCGCGCCGCTCGCGCGCCTTGCGGGCGCGGTTGCGGGCGTCTCGCTCCCCAGGACCCCCGCGCTCGCGCGTTGAGCCGGCCTTAGGCCGCGCCCGCGATGTAGGTCTTGAGTGAGCTCGACTCCCACTCCATCTCGTCGAGCCGGTTCTTCACGACATCGCCGATGCTGACCAAGCCCGCGAGCCGCCCGTCGTCGAGCACGGGCAGGTGACGGATGCGGCGCTCCGTCATCAGCGCCATGAGATCGGCGAGCCGATCCTGCGGCGCGCAGGTGATGACCGAGCGCGTCATGAGCTCGTCGACCTTTGCATCGAGCAGGATCGCTCCGCGCTGACCGAGCCCATGGACGATGTCGCGCTCGGAAAGTATGCCCAAGGGCTCACGCCCGTCCGTGCTCACGACGAGCGCGCCGATGCGCTTGCGCGTCAACAGCGCCACGGCCTCGGCGATGGTGGCGGAGGGCGCGATGGTCACTACCGCGGCCCCCTTTGTCTTCAGGATCGTCTCGACATTCATGCCTGTTTCTCCTCGGAACGATCGCGCTCGCTGCGGAGACGGTCCACCAGCGCCTGCACCACGTCGGGCTCGACCCGATCCGCGCGCATCAGCAGGTGAGCGATCTCCTCGGCGAGCAGCTCGGTCACGACCGGCTCTCGAACGGCCTTCACTCGCGGGGCCATGCCGCACCTCCCGGGAGCTCCTCCACGGCTTCGCCATTGGGCGAAGGCACGGCTCCCTTTGACTTTACTTAGAGTGCCGGGAGCGGCTTCGAAAGGGCGTGACAATAAATTGTCGAGAGCCCCGCTTGTGCGGCGCACGCGCTTACCGCCGTTTCCGCGCGCGAGCGCGTTGCGCGCTGCAACAGGGCGGCTTCGCTCTTTAGAGTATCCGGCGCAGATAGGCGTCGGCGGGGCGGCTCGGGTCCCATTGCCGCGGGTATCCGAGCGAGACCTCCTGGAAATGGACGCCCTCGGCAAAGCGGCTCGCGCGGACGTGCAGGTGCCCGTAGACCACCGCCCGCGCACGGAAGCGGCTGTGCCAAAGCTGCGTTGCCCGCGTCCCGCACCAGGGCGCGTAGCGCGGCTTCCTCGGGAGGATCACGTCCTCGGCGCGGAGCGGATAATGATTGACGAGGACCGTCGCGGTGTCCTCGGGAAGCTCCCCTAGCCGCTGCTCCGTCGAGCCCACGCGCGCAGCGCACCAATTCTCGATCCCGCCATAGGGATCCGTGTGGAGGCGGCGCTCGTCGCTGGCGAAGATGCCGGCCTCGGCCGCCCAGGCGAGCACCCGCTCGCGCGGCACCTCTGCGGGCCGGAAGCTATAGTCGTAGAGCAGCATCAGTGGCGCGATCACGGTCTTGGGCCCCGGCCCAGGCCAGAGCGGATAAGGATCTTCGGGCGTGAGCACGCCATGGGCGCGCGCGAGCCGAACCAGCGCCCCATAGCGCTCGATGCCACGCTCGGCATGCTCCGGGCTCCGCTCGGTCCAGAGCTCGTGATTGCCGGGAACCCAGATGAGCTGCGCAAAGCGCGGGCCCAGGACCGAGAAGGCAAGCTCGATCTGCGCGAGGCTGTCGCCGAGATCGCCCGCGAGGATGAGCCAATCCTCGGGCTTGGGCGCGATCGCCTCGACCGCGCGGCGGTTGACGTCGCTGCCCAGATGAAGATCGCTGATCGCCCAGAGCTGCATGCTCCTCGCTTGATACACCAGGCGGCGGCTGCCGCGATATCCGCTTCAGGGAGAGAACCCGCTTTGTGTGCAAACTGTGGCATCGCCGGCGAGACGGCCGTGGCGATGGGGCGCCTCACAAGCTCGCCCGGAGATCGTGGTCTAATGCGGCCTCGCTCCACTCGAAAAGGGAGGTCCACCATGGCATTCCCGGCGTTCTTCTCCGTGAAAGGTGCGCGGCAGGGACCATTCAAGGGCGAAGCCAAGGAGGCAGGGCGCGAAAACTGGATGCCAGTCCGATACTTCACGATGGAGCTCGAATCCCCGCGCGACCCCGCCTCGGGCCAAGCCACCGGCAAGCGGCAGTGGAAGCCCGTCAAGGTCGTGAAGGAATGGGGCGCCGCCTCGCCACAGGGATTGACGGCCTGCGCTACGAACGAAGTACTGCAGGAAGTGAACTTCCAGTTCCTCCGCACGAACCCGAGCGGCCAGGAATACGTCTATCAGACCGTCAAGCTCACGAATGCGACGATCTCCGACGTCGTTCGCTTCACCGGCGGGCCCGAGGCCTTGGCCGCGGGCGGGAAGAGCGCGTCCTGGGACGCGAGCGGAGAGCTCGAAGCCTGGTCCTTCACTTTCCAGCAAGTCGATGTCTTCGACGCCGACGGGAACACGGAGTTCCTCGACGACTGGGTGCGCACGACGTAACTCGCTGCCGCCTCAGAAATTGAGGATGTGATAGTAGGACATCGTCGAGACGAGCAAGCTCAGTAGCAGCAAAATGCAGGCCGCCAGAAACCAGCGCAGCGTTTTGGCGTATTCCTGCTCGTCGTCGTCCTTCACCTGAAGCGAGCGCCAGAGCGAGACGATCTCGAAGACGATCGCCAGCGCCAGCAGGATCGCCGCGATCACCGAGGCCGGACTCCAGGCGCCCGGAAGTTCGAAGTTCCAGTAGCGCAGGAACAGGAGCGAGAACCCCAGCACGACCGTGATCGCTGTGACGACCGCGGGCCGATAGCCCTGGGGCAGCGGAACCCTCGGGCGCTCGCGCTGCGGGCTGGGCTTGCTTCTCCTCACGGCGTTCTCGCCAGTTCATTCGGCATCGCAGTTCAGTCTATTGCGGCCTCATCGAGTCCGACAGCACCATCAGGTTGATCGGCTTCACGCGAACCAAGCCGAATTGCGGGCTATCGATGTCGGCGATGAGGAAGAACGAGATCGAGACGACGATCGGCAAAATCGTCAGCAGGCCGGCGTTCCTGGGCCGACTGCCGTAGCCGAATCCGAGCAGCATATTGCAGGCGAGCGCGATCGCCAGCATGAGCAGCCATCCCTCGATGGGGATGCGGTTCCACCAGGACGCCTGCGTATATCCCTGCGAGTTCAGGACGTCGTTCATGCCGGCGATGACGAGGGCCGAGACGGGCGTCGGCTGCGCTGTCGTCGCGGGCAGGATCGCGGACCAAAGCTGCCCCTCCAGCTTTGCAATCTCGACGTTGATTCGGGTCGCCGCGGGGAGGTCGCGTGTCTCGTAGGCCTCGATGCGCGCCTTGAGGTAACTGCGAAGGAGGTCGCGCACGCGGGCTGCGTCGGCGGAGGGCAGTAGATCCGCGCGAAGGTATTCGGTCCCAATCGCGTTCGCTTCCGCCTCCTCGAAATTCTTGCGCTGATCGTAGCGGCTGACGGCCATCGAGAAGGTGAAGCCGATGACGAGGCCGAGCAGCGTGAGGATCGCCGCCTTGACGGTGTCGTATCCATCGCGCTCCTCCGGGGTCCGCTCCGCCACGGTTCTGCGCAAGAGGCCGCCGAGATAGGCGGCGAGCCACTGCGAGAGGAGCGCAATAACGAGGACGAGCAGCGGTCGGTCGACGATGACGATCATGAGCCCCTCTTCGCGGACCCTTCGAATGCCGGGGGTGGCCGGCGACGGCGGGAAGGGTCAGAAGCGGCTGAATTTGCTGCGCAATGCAGAGCTCGCAGGATGCCGAACGACTATATCCGCGGTGTGAGCCCCGGGTGAATGGTTTTCTCGCGCGCGACGGCGACGCCGCAGCCGAGGGACTGGCTTCGGCGGCACGGCTTTCGAAGTGCCGCGACGGCGGCTAAGCTTCCGCGAGTAGCAGCCGGGAGCAGCCGATGGCCACGCAGTACGTCTGTCTCACCTTCGACTTCGACGCGGTCTCGGGCTTCATCGCCCGCGGCTTCACCACGCCGACGCCGATCTCTCGCGGCGAGTTCGGAGTCGTCGCCTCCGAGCGCATCCTGGCGCTGCTCCGCAAGTACAATATCTCCAGCACCTGGTTCATCCCCGGACACACGATCGAGACCTTCACCGACGCCTGCCGACGCGTTTTCGAGGCCGGGCACGAGATCGCGCATCACGGCTGGACTCACGTCCCGCCTGCGAGCCTCTCCCGCGAGCAGGAGGATTGGAACCTCGCGCGCGGCAACGAGGCGATCCGCATGCTGACGGGCGAAGCCGCGCGCGGCTACCGCTCGCCCTCCTGGGACCTGAGCCCGCATACGATCGGGCTACTGCTGAACCACGGCTTCCTCTACGAGAGCAGCCTCATGGGGCACGACTACCTCCCCTATCGCTGCCGCACGGGCGACGAGATCGAGCTCGAACGGCCCGCGAAATTCGGGCCGGAGACCGAACTCGTGGAGATGCCGATAAGCTGGTCCACCGACGACCATCCGCATTTCGAATACATGCGGATGCCGACCATGCTGGCGCCCGGACTCAAATCCGCGGAGGGCGTGCTGCAGAACTGGTACGACGATTTCGACTACATGACGCGGATCGCGGATTGGGGTGTGCTCACTTACACCTGCCACCCCTACGTGATCGGCCGCGGTCACCGCATGCTGATGCTGGAGCGCTTGATCGAGAAGCTGCTCGCGCGGGGCGCGGTCTTCCGCACCATGGAGAGCGTCGCCAAGGAATGGTTGAAGACCGCGCCCCCGCCCCGGACCTGAGCGGCGACACCGCGCTTGCGCGAGCCCACACCCCGTGAAAAAGTCCGCTCCATAAGGCGCCCGAAGAACGGCGCCCATCGCGGGGGGAAGACATGGCGTTGGCGCGCGAGATCGACGTCTCGGAGTTCATCGACCGGCACAAGGTCGGGTCGTTCCAAATCGCCACGATCCTCATCTGCGGCCTTGTCGCGATGCTCGACGGATTCGACGCGCAGGTCATCGGCTATGTCATTCCCGCGATCGCGAAGTCGTGGGGCATCCAGGGGCCGGCGATCGGCGCCACCTTCAAATGGGCGGTCTTCTGGGGCCTCGTCGGCCTGACGCTCGGCGCGCTCGCCGGAGGTCCCTTGGCCGACCGCCTGGGGCGCAAGAGCGTGATGCTGGCCTCGGTCCTGATCTTCGGGGTCTTCAGCATCGTGACCGCGCAGGCGACGGACATCGCGTCGCTGAGCCTATTCCGCTTCCTCACGGGCCTCGGGCTCGGCGGCTCGATGCCCAACACGATCTCGCTCACCGCGGAATACTCGCCGCACCGTTTGCGCACGACGCTCATCACGGTGATGTTCGCGGGATTTCCCGTCGGCAATGTCGCGGCGGGCCTCGTGAGCGCGGCGCTCATCGAGCCCTATGGCTGGCCGAGCGTCTTTTACGCCGGCGGGATCGCGCCGCTGGTGTTGCTGCCCTTCGCGCTGTTGCTGCTTCCGGAATCCGTGCGCTTCCTGGTGGCGCAGCGGCAGAGCGGCGCGCGCATCGCAGCTACCCTCGGGCGGATCGCGCCCGATCCGGCGCTGCGGCCCGATGCGAACTACACACTCCCGGAGGTCGAGCTCAAGGGCCTGCCGGTGCAGCATCTCTTCCGCGACGGGCGCGCCATGGGGACGCTGCTGCTCTGGCTCGCCTTCTTCATGAATCTGCTCATCATCTATTTCTTCGTGACCTGGCTGCCGCAACTTCTGGGGCAAGTGGGTCTCTCGGCCCAGCACTCGATCCTGACGGCCGCGCTCTTCAACAGCGGTGGCGCCATCGGCGGCATCGTTGTGGGGATCCTCACGGACCGCAGCGAGCCCTATCGGCTCATCGTCGCGGCATTCGGGGCGGCGGTCTTCTGCATCGTCGGCGTGGCCTATGCCGGCGCCTCCCTGCCGAGTCTGGTGGTCTCGATTTTTCTCACGGGCGTCACCGTCGTCGGCGCACAAAATGGGATCAACGCGCTCGCGGCGCGGCTCTACCCGACCGACGTCCGCTCCACCGGCGTGAGCTGGGGGCTCGGCATCGGGCGCATCGGCTCGATCGTCGGGCCCTTTATCGGCGGCGAGCTCATTTCCATGGGCTGGAGCCCCAACCGGCTCTTCCTCGTCGTCGCCGTGCCCGCGGCGATTGCGACCGCCGGCATGCTCTTCATGAGCCGCACGAGGCTCGCGCGAGGCGAGTGAGCGTCTCAGGCGTGCTGCATTGCAGCCTTGACGCGCTCAGGCGTCATCGGCACTTCGCGTAGCCGAGCGCCCGTCGCGTCGAAGATCGCGTTGGCGAGGGCAGCCGCCACCGGCGCGGTCGCGGCCTCTCCCGCCCCCATCGGCGGCAACTCCGGATGGTCCACGAGATCGACGATCACCTCCGGCGCGTCGGGGAAGCGCAGGATCGGATAGCTCACCCAGTCGACGCTCGTCACGCGCTCGCGGTCGAAAGTCACCTCCTCGAAGAGCGCGCGGCTCAAGGTCTGGATGATGCCGCCCTCGACCTGGTTCCGGACTCCGTCGGGATTGATGACGAGCCCGCAATCATGCGCGCAGACGACGCGCGCCACCTTGACCGCGCCGGAGTCACGGTCGACCGTGACCTCCATGCCGAGCGCGACATAGTTCTCGGCGTGCTTGTACTGGATATAGGCGATGCCGCGGCCCTTGCCCGTACCGCCGCGATTGGGGCCGACGCGCGGCTCCCACTTCATCAGGGCTTCCACGCGCTTCACCACCTCGATGCCGCGGGGGTCGCTCAAATGCGCGAGGCGGAAGGCCAGCGCGTCCATCCCCGCCGCAACCGCGAGTTCGTCGACGAGGCTCTCGACCGCAAAAGTATTGGCGACTTTGCCGGGCGCGCGGATGTTGGACGGCCGGAGCGGTGTATCCTTGAGCCAGTGCACGACGACGCGCGCGTTCGGCACCGCATAGGCGGGAGTGGCGTCCTGGGTGATGAGTCCCGTAGCCAGTCCCTGCGGCTGCTGCAGCCCCGCGAGCGTGGGCGAGATCAAGGGAATGTTCGGCAGGCCCTTCGTCGCCTGCGGCAACCACATCTCCGCCTGCCAGGCGGCGATGCGATTGTCGGGCCCGAGAGCCGCCTTCAGCTCCAGGAGCTGCGGCGGTCCCTTGGGATCCCAGCCATGCTCGTCCGCGCGCATCCACTGCACGCGGACGGGCGCGCCCGCCATCTGCGAGAGCAGCGCCGCATCCGCCGCAGCGTCGTCGTGGCCGTTCATGCCGTAGCAGCCGGCGCCATCGAGATAGACGAGACGCACCTTCTCCTTCGGCAGGCCGAGGAAGCTCGCGAAATGCGGCCAATATTTGTGCGTCGCCTGGGAGGCTGTCCAGATCGTGGCGCCGTCCGCGCGGACGTCCGCGACCGCGCAGGAGGGACCCATCGAGGCGTGGCTCTGCGGCGGCCAGTAGTAGCGGGCACTCAGCACCGACGCTGCCTTGGCGAGCTCCGCGGGCGCATCGCCGTGGCTCTCCAACGCCTCCTCCGCGACAGCGCTTTCGCGCACGAGACGCGGCAGCTCCGCGTTCCCCGGAAGGCCCGTGCCTGGGCCCCAGCTCGTCTTGAGCTCGCGCGCGGCGCGCACCGCCGCCCATTCATCTGCGGCAACGACACCGAGGAAACTCTCCTTGCGCAGGACGCGGGCGCCGGGGATCGCCGCGATGGAGGCATCGTCCGCCGAGACGAGCCTTGCTCCCAGCGCCGGCGGATGGACGACACGGCCATGCAACATGCCCGGCAGCTTGAAATCGTGCACGTAGAGGTGCCGGCCCGTCGCCTTTCCCGGCAGGTCTGGCCGCGGCAGCGGCTTGCCCACGACCGCATAGGTCTTCGGATCCTTGAGCGGCGCCTTGGCGTCGACCTTGAGCGAGAAACGCTTGCCGCCCACGAGATCGCCGAAGCTGCGCGGCGGCAGCGTCCCGCGCGTACGCATCATCGAGAAGACACCGTCGTCGACACGCAGATTGTCCGGCGTCGTGTTGAAATGCTCGGCCGCCAAGCGCAGCAGCTCCTTGCGTGCGGTCGCCGCCGCCTGACGAATCGGGACCGCGCCGCGGGTGATTCCGGTACTCCCGGCGGTCGGGCCTTGGTCCGGCGTCAGCGCCGTGTCGCCCTCGATGAGCGCGATGCCGCCGACGGCAATATCGAGTTCCTCCGCCACCATCTGGCGGACTGCAATGCGATAGCCGGTGCCGAGATCGACCTTGCCGCTGTAAATCGTGACGCTGCCGTCCTGTTGCACCGCGAGGAAGCCGTCGACTTCGCCGCCGTCGAGCGTCTTTCCGGGCGCGGGCAATGCCTGTCCGCGTGCGGCTGCCGGCAGGGAGAAGCTCACGACGATGGCGCCGCCCGCCCTCAGGAGGTCGCGGCGCGAGAGTGCGGAGATCGCGCTCATGCTGGGCCTCCTCAGCCGGCGCTCGCCGCGCGGAGCACGGCGCGGAGGATCCGCGTGTGCGTGCCGCAGCGGCAGAGATTGTCGGCGAGAGCCTCCTTCACCTGCTCGGCGGTGGGGCGCGGCGTATTCGCGAGCAGCGCTTTCGCCGTCATCACCATGCCATTGGTGCAGTAGCCGCATTGCGCGGCCTGCTCCGCGATGAAGGCGGCCTGTACGCGATCAGGCTTATCGGGCGTGCCGAGTCCTTCGATCGTCGTCACGGATTTGCCGGCGACGGCACTCACGGGGAGCGAGCAAGAGCGCTGCGCCTCTCCGTCCACGAGCACCGTGCAGGCGCCGCACTGAGCAAGCCCGCAGCCGAATTTCGGGCCGTTGAGCTCGAGCGCGTTGCGCAGGAGATAGAGCAAGGGTTGATCGGGATCCCAGCTCTCGACCGTCTCCATCCGACCGTTGACGCGGATGCCATAGGCTGCCATCGCTCACTCCTTCGCCAGCCGGAGCCGACTCTAGCGCCTCGGCGGCGCCGGACAAGCCGGTGCACGCGGATGTGAAGGTCCGTCGAGAAGCGGGCCGCGGAGATGGTAGAATTCTGGGCAGTCTCGATTCGGAGGGCAGAGCATGAACGCCGCCGCGAACGGCGATTCCGACATGGTGGAGGTCGCGCACTACGCGCCCGTCCGCGTCTTTCTCGCGGGGCTGGGGCGGCTCATCTTCGGCGGCGTCTTCCTCACGGTCTGCGTGGTGCTTTTCTACATCTACCTCACCGAGCGCGGCGCGCTTCCAAGCGACCGCTCGACCGAGGAGATGGTGCCGGCGCTGCCTTTGGTCGGCGCGGCCTTCGGCCTCGTCGCTCTCCTCATCCTGCCGGGCGCGATCGGGCGGATCCTCAGCGCCTTCGACCGCGGCTATTACATTCGCGGGGGCATCTCGGGGGTCGAGATTTGCATGCCCAGGCGGCGCTGGTGGGGACGGTATCGGCGCGGCACCTGGCGGTCCCGCTGGGAGGACATCGAGAAGATCGTGCACTACACGAGCCGCATCAACGGCATCCCAAGCTCCCAGGAGCTGCGCATCTATCTCGTCGGCGGCGGCAGACTCCGGGTCGAGCGCTATGTCTTCGCCGAGAGCGTCGCCTCGATCCAAAGGGCGCTCCTGGAGATCCGCGCGCGCTGGGCGGCCGTCGCCTCAGGCGACGCGAAGCAGAAGGCCGTGGCGAACCGGCTTCAGGACGCCCAGACGCGGCTTGCCGAGGCGCGCGCGCATGAGGCCAAGGGCGATCTCGCAGCGGCGGTCTCCGCCGCCCAGGAGGCGGTGCGGCTCGATCCCGAGAATCCGTCGCTCCGAAATTGGCTGAGCTCCTTCCTCTTCGCCCAGGGACGGCTCAGGGAATCGGCCGAAGCGCTCGAGAGCGCGATCGCGCTCGCACCCGAGAACGCGCTCTATCACGGCGAGCTCGGCAACGTGCTGCTGCACGAGGGCAGGCTCCTCGGCGCCACCGCGACGCTGCGGCGCGCGATCGCGCTCGATCCCAAGGATGCGCATGCGCATCATTGCCTGGGCATCGCCCTCGCGCGCACGGGCGACCTCGCAGGCGCGCGCGCCGAGCTCGCAACGCTCGATGGCCTCGACTCCGTCCGCGCGGAGCGCCTGCGCAAGGAGCTGCCGCCGGGCTGATCCCCTCAGAGCGCCGGGCGGCGTCCGCGCCAGGGTGTCGCGCGCTCGTAGGCGTCGCCGACCTTGAGGAGCGTCGCCTCGTCGAAGCGGCGGCCCACGAGCTGAAGTCCCAGCGGCATTCCGGCCTTGCTGAAGCCGCAGCAAACGCTCATGGCGGGATGGCCGGAAACGTTGGCGGGAGTGGTGAGCGCGGCCTTCTCGAGGAAGGCGAGGCCTGGCACCGACTCGATTGGACCCGCCGGCGCGAAGACGCTGGGAAAGGCGAGGACGGTGTGGCGGCCGAGCGCGGCATCGAGCTCCAGCGCGAGCTTCTGCCGCAGCCGCATCGCCTGCACATAGTCGCTGCCGGAGATCGTCGCGGCGCTCATGACGCGCTGGCGGAAGATCGCGCCGTAATCGCGCCAGCGCGCCTTGAGCATCGCCTCGTGCACGGCATAGGCCTCGCTGAGCAGGATCACCGTGCAGGCCGCGTGATAGTCGTCGAGCGGCGACAGAGGAACCTCCTCGACGCGGGCGCCGAGCGCGCCGAGCTCGGCGATCGCCGTCTCGACCGCGGCGCGCATCTCCGGATCGAGCGCGGGATCGGCAGCGAAGAGGGTGCGGGGCACGCCCACGCTCATCCCCCTGAGATCGCCGCCGAGCGCCGCCGCATAATCCGGCACGGGGAGATCCGCCGCGGTCGGATCGCGCGGATCGGGCCCGGCGATCGCCTGCAGCAGGAACGCACAATCCCGCGCGGTCCAGGCCATCGGCCCGGCGTGATCGAGCGCGAAGGACAACGGGAAAATACCCGCGCGGCTCACGCGCCCGTAGCTCGGCTTGATGCCGGCGATGCCGCAATGCGAGGCCGGTAGCCGGATCGAGCCGCCGGTGTCGCTTCCCATCGCGCCCAAGGCGAGCCCCGCCGCCACCGCCGCCCCGGAGCCGCTGGAGGAGCCGCCGGTAAAATTGGCGGGGTTCCAGGGATTGCGCGCGGGAGGAAACGGCAGATCGAAGGATGGGCCGCCCATCGCGAACTCGTGCGTCGCGAGCTTGCCCAGGAGAATCGTTCCGGCCTTCGCGAGATTTCGCGTGACGGTCGCGTCGCGCTTGGGGACGTGATCGAGCTTGATCCGCGAATGCCCGGTGGTGCGGATGCCCGCGGTCTCGTAAATGTCCTTGAGCGCGATCGGAATGCCGTGAAGCGGTCCCTTGCTCTCGCCGCGGAGGATATCCGCTTCCGCCCTCTTGGCCGCCGCACGTGCCTCCTCCGCGAGGACGAGGACGTAGCTGTGGAGCTTCGCGTCCACGGCCTCGATGCGGGCGAGGCACGCTTCGACGAGCTCGACCGGCGAGACGTCGCGCTTCGCGAGCGCGGCACTCGCCTCCGCGATGGTCCAGAAATTCCCGCTCACCGGGCACGCTCCGGCGCCACGAAGACATGCGCGGGCTCGTCCTCGTAGGGGAGATCGCGCGGCAAGCGCTCGACCCAGCGCGCGACGAGGCCGCAGGCACGCAGAAGCGCCGTGCGCTCCGCCTCCGTCAGGTCGGGAAAGGCGCGGGCAATGAGAGCAGCGATTGCTTCCTGTGCGCGGGGCGACACCGGCTCGGCCATTGGGCACCTCGTCGTGAAATGGAAGGCCGATGGTCCGGCGGCCGGGATGGAACTGTCAAGCCGCCGAGCAAGAAACTTGAACCGCCTCATTGCCTCAGTGGTTCAATTCCACCATCGCGGCAGTGAGAGGATGAGAGGACGCACGTTCATAACGATCGCCGAAAGCCTGGAAATTTCGGTGTATACGCTCAAGCGACTGTTAAGCCATCGCGAGGGTCGTGACGTAACGGCGGGCTAGATTGTGCTCGATGTCGAGCGGCCTCGACAGACGATGGAGCAAATTGACGGCTTCATCACGAGCGCGCGTATGAAGGGTTCGCGCGCGTTCAATCCTTAAATATGTGAAGCTTGCCCTTGCCCGTGTT
>Ga0335079_10007187_pt1 | contig 12700 bp, 13 predicted proteins | sample Lox_Sample_33_FD_206719 | JGI IMG/M metagenome (GOLD analysis project Ga0335079, IMG submission 206719) | Soil microbial communities from Loxahatchee National Wildlife Refuge, Florida, United States - Lox_Sample_3.3 | ecosystem: Environmental > Terrestrial > Soil > Wetlands | place: USA... | reverse complement strand
TGATGTGGTCACGATTTTGGACCCTGCGGACAGCTCTGCTTGGTGTAATAAAGGCGATATGCTTTCTATGCATCTTGATCGTGATGAAGATGCTATCGAAGCATACGATGAGGCTTTGAAACAGGATCCCTATGATGAAGTCGTATGGAACAATAAAGGCATTTGCTTATATCGCTTGGGGAAATACGGCGATGCTCTGAGGTGCTACGATAAGTCAATCGAGATCGATCCAAAATATTCTAAATCATGGAATAATAAAGGCAATGCTTTGAAAAAATTAGTCCGATATGGAGAAGCGATTAAGTCATACGAGATGGCAATAGAAATCGATCCCGCTGATGCCTCTGCATGGTATAATAAGGGATTGGCTTTAGATGAATTGGGCAAGCACGATGAAGCGCTAATATCAATCGATAAAGCAATTGAATTGGATGAATCCAACCCAGATATTTGGAATAATAAGGGTTTAATTCAAAAAAATCTGGGGTTATATGATGACGCATTGGAATCGTTTAATAGAGCCAATGAAATAAATCCCTCTTATTCTTTGGCGTGGAATAACAAAGGTAATATTTTATGCGATCTTCATAGATATAATGATGCACTAGCATGTTTCGAAAAAGCCACAGAATTGAATCCAAATTATTTCGATGCGTGGAACAATAAAGGTAATATATTTATTGCACTATGCAATTATGAGGACGCTATAGATTGTTACGAGAGTGCTAATCGAATCAATCCTAAAAATCCCGCCTCCTGGTTTAACGAAGGGATCGCGTTCATAAATCTTGGTCGCTATGATGCTGCTATAAGTTGCTTTGATGAAGTAATAGAGCTATCTCCTCGAAATACATCTGCGTGGATCTATAGAGGTATTGCATACTCTCGTCAGGGTAAATACGAAGAGGCATTTTGTTCTTTTTCGGAGGCAGTAGATATTGATTCCTCTGATCCGGCTGCCTGGCATTTTAAGGGAGAAGCACTTTATAAATTAGGTGAATATGCCGATTCAGATAGTGCTTTCGCCAAAGCCAAGACGCTAGGATGGCATTGGGAGAACGTTATTCATTGATTAGTAAAATAACAGAAATTTTCGGATTTTTATAACTTTATCAAGAAATATAATAAGATTTAATTCAGTTGAAAACTAGTATAGAGATTATCTGAAGAGGAACCCCCTATGAGTATGAAATGTGAGGCCGATCAAAGGATCGTTGATTTAATCGATGAGCTTTTGGACAAAGAAGTAGTCGATAGTGACGACCTCCTCTTGCGATATTTACTTTGCGAGATTAATAAGCTTAGGGATGAAATCATTGAATTGCGGGGTCTAAGGGAAGATGTTCAAAAGCTCAGAGAGGAATCATCGAGGAATAGACAGGCTATTCGCATTTTGAAAGATCGTAGGGAATCGTATGGGGATGAGATTAAACACCGTGTTGAATCAATGATAAAACTTATAGAAGACTATGGCGGTGCTATGGAGTCACCTTCTATCAAAGGCATGCTGGGTTTAAGTAAAGATGAGTTTTATAGGGCACTTTGTTTCGCAAGGAAAAGCAATTGTATCGAAGTTTTTACCAATCCAAAAGATAGACGAAGTCATATTCTTAAATTGCGGGTAAATAGCGATCAATCAACTATTTCTTCGGTATAACTTATATTTAGTCTGTTAACGTTTTCTTTGATATCAGCTATTACAAGTGTATAGAAGTTAGATCTATTTTTACTCTAAATATAGATATACAGAAAATTTTTATACCTTTAGACTGCAATATCTTTTGGGAGTGATCGACTACTAAGATAGTATGCCGTAATCGTGGGAGCACTACGGTTAATCAGCCCCTCCTCCTCTGTAGTTCTCCCCCTCCTAATCATTTTTGATTGCATCTTCCTAAAAAGAATCTTTTTCTTATATTTCATTATCGATATAGAGCGCGTGTGCATATCAGTTCTGTGACAAACAGCCGATTTAGCAGTGCCGGTGATGAAATAGCAGCTGCCAAAAAGCCCAGGCAGCCAAAATTGCGCTAGCTGAGAAAGATAAGAATCGATTTGGTTTTTTCTTTGCCATTGTTTCTCTCATCCAGCTCAATCACGCTTCAACTTTAATTTCTTGTTGAACGAATTCCACGTTTCTGCTCAGATCGTTATCATACTTGTCGTTGGGCGTGTGTCGTTTCCTATTGCTTTTATTTTGTTTCTTTATATTGTGCTTGATCATGACTAGGATATTATAATTTCTTTGTATAAAGACTTTAGGATACTTTCCTAAACGAATAAACTACATTCGTTGATGGTCGCTGGCTGTAAGCCAGGTAGTATGAGGTAAAACGCACCTGGCCTATGGCCGTCTAGCAAGGTGCATAAAATGATACCTCAGCTTGCGAATGAGGGTGATGAGGCCTATGCATAAGATCGGTTATGTTTTAAGAAATTATTTATATGAATATATGTATATGTAATAGTTATAGGAGGGTGCATCATAAAAAACACCATAATCAAAGTCGTAGATGAGAACGACTTGGCCTTTATGGATGGCCTGCAGAGTCTGGGTGTGGACAGAACCGTAGCCAGCCTGATAACTTATTTTATGAATGTTAAAGAAGGCTCTTCCAAGAATATCGAGATGGCCACTGGCATGAGGCAGCCTGAGGTCAGTGTTGCTATGCACACCTTGCGCGCGAGAGGCTGGGTCACTGAGCGAGATTTTAAGCGCGACGGAAAAGGTAGACCCATGAAGATCTATACTCTGCGGTCAACTGTTGATGAGATACTCGAATACTACGAAACCCAGAAGATTCAGGAATCGGCTCGAATTATGGAGGCCATCCAGAGGCTCAAGGAGCTGAGCTCGACATAAAAAGCCAGAAAAGACTCATCTTCGGAGGTGGGCGTAATCTTTCGGAAGTCGAGATGCAAGCCCCCTCTGCACAACAGCTGATAGGTCTCCATTGAAAGGTCACATGGTAACGTTGTCCTGGCGCAGCACGACCCTCACTTCCGCCAACACGAAAGCAGCGAAAAAAGTGACAGTGCTGCTAGAGGTTATCGCAAAGACTGGGAATTGAGCATTCTAGCCTTATCCTATCTCAAAAAAAGGTTGGGTTAGGCATCCTCAATCCTGGTCTGGATCTCTTTACAAAGCTCCGGGTATCTCTCCGTTACCGCTTTCTCCAGCAGCTCTGCGGCCTCGGCGCTCATCTTGTATCGGAGAACGGTCATCTGGCGGTACCGGAGTACAGCCATCACCAGGGGAGACCATATCGAGCACTTGGGGTAGGCCTGGGCCTCGGCTACTGCTGCCTCCAGGGCTCCAGTGTCTATACTCCACCCTCTAGCTTCTAGAGTCTGGACTCTGGAGTCTGGACTCTTCTCTCTGGACATTTTTCCCTGGCGTCTAGGCTTTCCCATTTCATCTCCAACCCCTCGACTACGGTCACCTTCTTTCAGACCTATCTTTCTGCTATCTGGGCTCTGGAGTCTGGACTCTTCTATCTGGACTCTGGAGTCTGGACTCCTCTCTCCAGATTCAAGCTTCCGCACTCCAGAGAAGAGAGCATCCATCCCCTTCCCTACGACGCTTCTCTTACTGGGCATTGAGTACCTCCTCGGCGAGTTCCTGGTAAGCAATGGCCCCGGCAGATGAAGGGTCGTAAAGGTGGATGGGCTTCCCGAAGCTTGGCGCCTCTGCTAGCTTCACATTCCGGGGGATGATGGTTCTGAAAACCTCATCTTTGAAGTACGCCCTCACCCTGTCGGCGATCTGCTTGCTGAGGGTGGTTCTGGCATCGTACATGGTCAGAAGGACCTTGCACTTAGGATTATTGCCTAGCTTCGCCCCGACCATCTCCACCACTTTGAGGAGCTGGGACATCCCGGCCAGGGCGTAATACTCACACTGCAGTGGGATTAGGAGCATGTCGCAGGCGGTAAGAGAGTTGATGGTCAGGAGACCCAGGGACGGCGAGGAGTCAATCAGGATGTAGTCGTAGCTAAGGTTGGCCAGCTTGTTCTTCAGTATGTACTCCCGGGCCATGGCGTTGGCAAGCTCCATCTCCGCGCCTGAGAGGTTGAGGTTGGATGGGGCGAGGTCTAGTCCCTGGATAACAGTAGTGGCGGCTACATCTGGGATATTTGCTTTCTCTATCATGACGTCGTAGATGGTCTTCTCCAGGCTCCACATATCGATCCCAAGGCCCTCGGTGGCTGCACCCTGGGGGTCCAGGTCTATGAGGAGGACACGCTTGCCTTTCAGGACAAGGTATGTAGAGAGGTTGATTGCGGTTGTTGTTTTTCCACAACCTCCCTTCTGGTTGGCGATGGAGATGATCATAGTCTGGAGTCTGCACTCTGGAGAGATAAGTGTTGAGGTGGTAACATGGCATCCATCCTTCAGGATTTTCCATCTTCGCCATGTCATATTCTCGTTATACATTAAATATATATAAAGAATCGACAAATAAGAACAAATGTGGTTCAAGAAGAAATGAGCTCAGTATGCTGGTATTCATTGTTGGATTGGAGCAACTCTATCCCGGGGAATGATCATGGTCTGGATCCTACACTCTGGAGGAAATAAGTGTTGAGGTGGTAACATGGCATCTATCCTCAGGATTTTCCATCTTCGCCATGTCATATTCTCGTTATACATTAAATATATATAAAGAATCGACAAATAAGAACAAATGTGGTTCAAGAAGAAATGAGCTCAGTATGCTGGTATTCATTGTTGGATTGGAGCAACTCTATCCTGGGGAATGATCATGGTCTGGATCCTACACTCTGGAGGAAATAAGTGTTGAGGTGGTAACATGGCATCTATCCTTCAGGATTTTCCATCTTCATCATTGTCGTATTCCCATAAAGTATTAGATATATATAAAGAATCGACAAATAAAAGACAAATGCGATTCAGCGGAAGTGAGCTCAAGGCTTTGGAGCTCATTGCTGGATCGGAGCAGGATCTTCGACCTGGAGATATATCCCACGCCTTATGTCTTCACCCTGGCACCTTATCTCATATTATTACTGCCCTCGTGAATAAGGGCTTGTTAGAGCGTGAAGGAAAGATGCTATCTTTGGCCAGGACTAACGTGGCTGAGACATTCAAGAGGCTTTACTTCGCTCATAGGGCTTCTCCCTATCCACTTCTTCTCGCCGATAGGCGGATTGATTTGCTGTCTCGGATCGAGAACGAACAAAAGAGCGTCGAGATGCTGGGAGTAGAGACAGGCATCCCGAGAAAGACCATCTACCGCTATCTCAAGGATTTCATTCGTCTGAGCGTGGTTAAGCGATCAAAGGAAGATAAAACATACCTCTATTCTTTCAACTACATCCTCTGGTCGGAGCTGAAGGATTTCATAAAAGTTTTTCAGGAATATCCTGCCGTAACCCTTGTTCCCAGAGACGCACTATTTATTAAGAGCTACGGGGACAGCGTGCTCTTTAAGAGCATACGTCTGCAGGATGCCATACCTACTTCCTTCAGCGTCTACCGAGAATACGGAGTCGATCTGGATCCTAAGGATAACTACTACACCTTGCCCAAGAGAGAGCAATCCATTCAGAATGTATTCATCCATTCCTTAGACTCGGTAGATGAGTTCGCCCAGAAGCTTTTTTGCATACTGTTTTACTTGAAGAACAGGGATAAATTGGAGGCTGTCGTTCATCCGAGGATGAAGGATATTAAAGCGGTGCTACAGGGTGAGAGGATCATAGGCTATCCTACCCTCGAGGATATCGATTTTGCGTTTTACCTTACCATACTACTGCCAAGGGAGAAGGGGACTAAGGCAAAAAATAAGGATGCCAGCAACTTTCACCTGCAAAACCGAAGGAATACTAGGTCCTAATGTCTTGGCACTCTGGCCATAGTCTTCAGGGTCTCGGCCTTGAGCCTCTCCATTTCATCCTGCCTGATCTTCGCGGCAGAGCTATCTGCTGTACCCTGGCCAGGGCTCAGGGCATTGGCCTCCTTCTCTTAGAACTCCTTCTGTAAGGCATTCTTTTCTTCCCCATTGAGGGAGGATCTAGGTGCTCCTATCCTCGATCATCGGCTTCAAACGACAAAAAAGCTAAATATAAGGACTATCTATTATAGTTTAGGAGTGATTATTCTCAATCGAGTCGGTCTGCCTACCAAGCTGGAGAGTTCAGGTCCTCAATCCCTCCTCTATGATCTCTCCAGCCCTCGCCTATTCATAGCGGCTAGGTCATCAATCTCACAGCTTTCACTACAGCTATGGGCAAGTAACGTCAAAGCGGAATAGATTGATGCCGATTATTAAATTATAATAATATGATCGGTAATAGTCGCGTTTCCCGCCCCTGCAGACTTCCATAGCCCTCTATCCAATTGCCTTCAGCAACTTCCTTGATAACTTCCCGGTCTCGGAGAAAACCCTCCGCAACTTCGGTTTCGACATCCTGCGGGCACATACGATTTCTATCGCGGCAAAAAAGTGACCCATAATATGCGATTTAAAACTCAGAGAATACATAATCGAGTTTCAGGCGGGCCAGCGCCGATCCACAGCACCCTCCTCGGAGGAGCCAATCACAGTGTGATGGCCTGATCCCGCCCCGAGCCCGACTCAAAGCCGGGCCAGATATTGCGAGCACAGCACTGAACTTTAACACAGCGTCCGTCTCACGGGAACCCGTTGGTGGGGCCTGCCGCTCGCCTCTGCCACAGCTTTGTGCCGTGCCCGCAGCTTGGCGAGGTTCCTAGACATGGCGTTTCAAGACGTGCTACGCCTATTACAGCGTAATATCTGACCCGTCGGTCTTCCAGCCATCTCTGGGCTTTCCGGATGCTGTTTTTTAGGCAGCACCGCTCAGGTATTCAGGAAGCATGATGACACCCCGAAAGTGTAACTCTCGAACTTTCCCAGCCGTGATAGCTTAGCGCCGGTAAAGCCTGCCCTCGCACTTATAGCGCAAGACGCGGCAAACCATCTATCGTATGGTTCGCTGCGATATATCATCTCGCTAGTCACACTCAGCATTGGTTGGCTCTCAGTAACACAAGGTACATGGAAAGGTCAGATAGATTGTCTTCGCCTGATCGGCAAATTCCTACCTTGATGCTACGACGTATCAAATGTCAGCCATAGCACTATGAGTGCGTTCCAATTCGCCAGGCATAAATTCAGTAATAAGGGGAATCGGAAAGTTGTAATCAATTGAGTCCCGAAGTTTTTCGATCCGCAGGGGTTTCCCGAGAAAATCATCTGCTCCCGCCTCAAGACAAGCATCCTTGCAATCAGTTAGAGCGGTTACCGCTATGATCTTGGGATTTTGATGCCATCTCCGGCGAATGATCTTTGTAGCTTCGAATCCATCCATCACAGGCATTTCGATGTCCATTAACACCAAGTCATAGTGGCGATTTTCCAGAGCTTCGATCGCCTCGGCACCATTTTCCGCCATATCTGCCTGATGACCGAGCTTCCTGAGCATGAGCGAAATCACCCTCCGATTCATATCGCAATCATCCACTAATAGAATGCTTAGCGACATCTCCATCCACCTCATTTCGTCGAATGCTTTATTTGTATAAGAATCTTTCATGTGTAATAAGCTTGTATAGTAGTCTTGCATTGGAATTATCAAAAATAATACGACCTATTGGTATTGTTTCACCATATAAAACATGGTAAATAATTATATATCTCTCCATTAAGATTAATATTTATTCTTTCCATTAAGCTATAGTATTTTTCGCATTGGGCCAAACAGCTTTATAATCATCCTTTGTTCGGTGTCGATATTTATGACCACACGATGAATAGATCTATTCAATTCAATAATTGCCTTGTTTATATTTCTAAACTTCTGGAATACCCATTTGAGCGTTGGCCTTGCTGTAGGCTTTCCGAGCTGGCTCAACACGGTCTGACCAGTCTCCTTCAGTCGTTTTCTGAGCACCCATTCCGCGATAGCATAAAATCAACAGAGCTAGAACCATGATCACGGAGGGCATCATCCTATCCTCTTTTTTGAGATAGAACTCAGCCATGCGGAAGCTTTTGTCCTTTAGGAATCGAAAACCCTTCTCAACAGCATTCTGACCTTTGTAGTGCTGAAGCATCAACTCGCCATCAAAAGTTTTATCGTTGCTCGTCAGAATAAACCAGCCGAGTCTGGATCTCTCACTTGCGAGATCGAGGTGGTGAGGTGCTCGGCTGCGAGGAAGGTGCTGGAGGCGGTGAAGGAAGCTGTCTAATAGTTCCTGGAGCTGCCAGACGTTGAGGGCATCTGTCGATTACTTTTTTTCAGATCCTTCCTGAAGCAGCGCCTGCGCCTCCTCATGCATGCTGGCGAGCTTCTTGGTGATCGAGTGCTGAGGGCCGTACTCCTGCTCTGCCAGCCCCTTGATCCGCCAGATATCGGAAAGAAGCTTGCCTATCTCCTTCTTGATGTAGTTGCGGTTTTGCTCGGTCATGATGCAACTAACCTGCTTCAGATGGGCTTAATTTCCGATATAGCCTCTCTCGATACTCATCCGCCAGCTCCGAAATCTTGTCCGCAATGGGTACCTTCATGCTGAATTCCTCTTCCTGCCTGCCTATGCCCTCTTCGATGTAGGTTATCCAGATCTTTTGCTCCATTTCGCCAGCCTTGCGGTACTGTCTTTCTATTTCCTCGTAAACGGCATCGAAATCGAGGCCCGTCCCTATCAGGGCGGCACAATCATCGGCGTCTCCTTCTCTATTGGCAATCAGTTTCATGATAAGGATGTCTTCTTGCGACGCATCTCTCACCAGCAAATTTCCAAATGTTCTGGACGCGATGGTCCGCTGCCACATAGGCTCACTCAATTCAAAGTCGTAAGATATTCTGCTGGCGAAGACGTCCAAATTCCGCATGCCTTTCACAGCCAGCCTGTTGACTCCCAGTCTGGCATGTCTCTTCTGTGGCTCTATCAGTTCAAAACCTAGGCTATTGGCGGCGAGGAGCAGGGCCTCTTTGTCTTCCTTGTTTCTGCAGACCACATCGATGTCTTTGGTGGAGTCCTTAAGTCCCAGCTCCAGCAGCACGGCCCCGCCTATGAGCAGGACTTGAACCTTTTGATCAAGGACCTGGCCGAGCTGCTCGAAGAGTTCATTGACCTCTGCTCTCTGGGTTATTTTGTCATAGCTTGATGCCATAGATCTCCGTCCTATCCTTGACATCTTCCAGAGATGGATAGCCTTTGACCTTTTCTCCCTGCAAAACGGCTCTTATATCCTTCACCATTGGGTGCACGACGCTCTGCAATTTATCCTTGTTCCTCAAATAGAATAATATGCAGAAGAGCCTTTGAGAGCGTCCTTCTGCCGAGTCCAAGGAGTGAATGAAAACATCTTCTATAGACAGCTCTCTTTTGGGCAATGTATAGTAGTTGTCCCGCAGGCCCAACTCAATCCCGTAATCTCTGTAAGCGCTGAAGGATGTGGGGGTGGCATCTTGCACTCGTAGGCTTTTGAAGAGCACATTGTCTTTGTAGACCATTATGAGTAGGGCATCTCTGGGAACAAGGCGAGACTTGTCGTATTCCTGTAGGGCAGAAACGAAGTCCTTAAGAGCACTCCAGTAGACGTAGTTGAAAGAGTATAGCTGGGATTTTCCCTTTTTGGTCGTGACAATTACGCCCAGACGGGCGAAGTCATGCAGATAGTAGTATGCAGTTTTGAGAGGAATGCCGGTTTCTTCATGAAGCTTCTTCGCGCTCTTTGTGCTCTGGTCCAGCCTGGAAAGGAGTTCTATCCGTCCGCCAGCGAGAAGAAGCAGGATGGGAGAGGCCCGATGGGCATAATAGAGCCTCTTGAAGCTATCTGCTGGAGGGGCCTTGGACAAGACTACCCGCGAATCCTCTCTGTCTACCAATCCCTTACCCCTTAGATTGGTGATTATTCGGGATACTGACCCGCGCCGCAGTCCGAGAGTGGCGAGAATATCCAGGGGGCGGAGGACGCTTTCTGAGCTGGTTATCTGGAGCAGAGCTTTGACTTCATTTCGGCTCAAACGCATTTAGTCTAATCCTGCGGGAATAGTATATATACATTTCACTTTCTATTAGAAATACTTTCAAGGTCCAAACTACAGCAGCTCAATCTGCGCTCGGTCTTATCGCTACACAGGATCAGCCCGATGGGCGGTTCTCACCCGGCCGGAGCGAAAGCCTATTACTGCCCCCACCGCCCACCAAACAGAGCCTGCCGAGAAACGCCTGCCGGGTTGGAGAGTGGGGATTAATTGACTAAGAGGGCTAGGCGTAGCGATGCTGTCATGACCGGCATCCTCGTTACCAGGTTCAAGATGGGACTGATCGGCATCGAGGACTTGTAGCAGATGGCAGCATATGAATCGAGCATATTCAACTACCTTGATTTTGGTAATAATTTCTTGAAAACGCATCCATGGCAAAAGAAATATATATCTAATGTTTAGAATATAGTACTTGGCTAAGGGGCTCTGCATCGATAAAGACTTTATCCCTTCCTTTTGAAGCCCCTTTCCATAATAATATCTTATCAAGATGGATACCTTCCGATGATTGCGACGTCCGGCCTTCTGTGGCCGAGAACATGATCCAGAGATTGGAGGAGAGGGGCCCCTGCCGTCGATGAGGGGATGCTCTCTGAGGGCGTTACGGCCTGCCACGTTCTGCCTGGGCGAGTAGCCATGGGCTGGAGCGTCGAGAACGCGAGGATGGATTTATTGAAACCGGCATGCCTGTTTAGGCACCCATGAGGCATGAAAATCATGCTTCAGGTTTATATTCAGGATCGATGATCATCTCAATTATGAGACTGGCCAATAAAGGCGAAGCGTTTCTGGAGGACTAAGAAGTCCCCGTGATTGAAACTGCCTTGAGCAACAGTTAGTACCCATGAATGTCGCCTTCGAGGCACGCGTATCAAATTTACAGAATGCATGTTGCTCTGCCTATCTCAAGGAGATTTATCATGGAGCCCGTTCTAGAAAGCTGCGCCGGAATGGATGTTCACGAGAAGAAGGTGGATGTATGCATTGCTCATGGATCTCTTGACAAATCTCCGAAATTCGAGATCAGGACCTTCTCAACCATGACGTCAGATCTCGGAGAGCTAGCATCTTGGCTAAAGAAATATAAAGTCACAACAATCGGCATGGAAAGCACCGGAGTCTACTGGAAACCGATCTTCAATATAATGGAAGGCAAGTTCACAATAGTTCTTGCCAATGCACAGCGTCTCAAAGCCATTCCTAGGAAGAAGACCGACATCATGGACTGCAAAAGGATTGCCAAATTGCTGAGGTATGGATTGCTTCCCAATAGCTTCATTCCGCCAAGAGAAATCAGAGAGTTGCGGGACCTCAATCGCACTCGAAGAAAGCTCGTTGGAATGATGACCTCAGAGAAGAATCGACTCATAAAAGTATTAGAGTCAGCTAATATCAAGCTCAGCTCAGTAGTTTCTAAGATCTGTGGCGTCTCTTCATTGGCCATGATTCGATCTCTGCTGGAAAAGGACAAGCTTTCCAAAGATGAAATCTCTCAGCTGGCTAAAGGTTCACTCAAGAAAAAAGTGGGTCTGCTTGAGAAAGCTCTTAATGGAGAGTTAACTGATCATCACAGATTCCTCATAAAAATGCATCTGGAGAACCTCGACCATCTTGCCAAGCAAATAGAGAGAATCGATGAGGAGATCAGGAGGAAGATGATCCCTTTTCAAAAAGAGGCGAAGCTGATTCAAACAATTCCTGGGATTAGCGAAGTCAGTGCATCTGCCATCCTGGCAGAAATTGGGACTGATATGTCTCAGTTCCCCGATGATGCGCATCTTTCTTCCTGGGCGGGCGTTTGCCCAGGCAATAACGAGAGTGCTGGCAAGAAAAAGAGTGGAAAAACCCAAAAGGGAAATTCCTTTCTTAAAGGGACTTTAACTGAGGTTGCATGGGCCGCCTCAAAGACCAAAGGCTCCTCCTATAGCGCCTTCTATCATAATATCGTCAGACGGAGAGGCAAAAAAAGGGCTCTTGTTGCGTTAGCGCATCGCATGCTCACAGATATCTATTGTGTCCTGAAATTCGGTGAGCCTTATCAAGATACTGGTGCGGAGGCAACTAATGAAAGAGCAATGAAGCGAAGAGAGCGGTCGATGATCAGATCACTTGAGAAGGCCGGATATTCGGTTGTAAAGACATCTGTCGCAGAGATGGCGGTTGCATAGATATGCGTAAGGACCATTTTCATATCAAACGAGGAAGTCCCTGATTTAATAGAGCACCAAAACGCAGTCGCAACGAGCGAGAAAACCCGACAGGGATTGAAACGCATGGCTGGTGGATCGTAGCGTCAGGTCATCGCCCGAGGTCGCAACGAGCGAGAAAACCCGACAGGGATTGAAACCGACCCTGCGGCTCTGGTGAAGCTCCGCGAGATGTGGGTCGCAACGAGCGAGAAAACCCGACAGGGATTGAAACGGTATTCTTTCCATCTGAGAGTTCTTTTATCAGATGGTCGCAACGAGCGAGAAAACCCGACAGGGATTGAAACCCTCCTCCGCAACCCCCATCAGCTCCAACACCAGAAGTCGCAACGAGCGAGAAAACCCGACAGGGATTGAAACTGAGATTTCCAGTAAGCGAAGGATGCTTTTGGAATCCGTCGCAACGAGCGAGAAAACCCGACAGGGATTGAAACTCCATAGACCAATCTATA
>Ga0335079_10007181_pt1 | contig 12702 bp, 10 predicted proteins | sample Lox_Sample_33_FD_206719 | JGI IMG/M metagenome (GOLD analysis project Ga0335079, IMG submission 206719) | Soil microbial communities from Loxahatchee National Wildlife Refuge, Florida, United States - Lox_Sample_3.3 | ecosystem: Environmental > Terrestrial > Soil > Wetlands | place: USA... | reverse complement strand
GCCGCCGCCAGTGAGCAATGCCGATTACCCCACGCAAACACTTTCGCAGGAACGGTCGGATTACCTGCTTTTGGGTCTGACATTTCAAGCCGCTTACACGGATAACTTGCTTGAAGGCATAGGGACGAAGCCGGTCAGTGATATTGGATACTCAGTTTGGCCGAGTATTGCGCTTCAGGAAACCACGTCGCGGATGCAGACCTTATTGAGCTACAGCCCTGGTTTTACCGAATATCAGTACACCAGCTCACGCAACGAAGTGGATCAGAACGTTTCCGCCAGCTTTCAATATCGTTTGAGCCCACACGTAACCTTGAGCCTGCGGGACACTCTGCACAAAACCTCCGACGTTTTCAGCGCGCCTGATGTCGTTTCAGTTCTGCCGGTGTCAGGATCGGCACTGCCGCCAACCCTTGCGGTAATTGCTCCGGTCGCCGATCAATTAAGCAACACCGCCGGCGCCGAATTGACGTATCAATTCGGCCGTGATTCCATGGTGGGGGCCAGCGGCAACTTCAACAACCTTTATTTCGCTAATTCTGGGCAAATTTCGGGGTTATATAACTCCACTACCCAGGGCGGCAGCGGATTCTACAGCCATCGTCTGGCAAGAAGACACTACGTCGGGGCCACCTATCAGTACCAGAATGTGCAGGCGTCTCCTCTTGGCAGTGAAACCGGGGTTCTGGGTTTTGACACTACAACCCAGACACAGGCCATGCTCGGGTTCTACACGGTTTACTTGAAGCCCACACTCTCTTTTTCCTTGTCGGGCGGGCCGCAACACTATGATATCTCAGGGGCGGGCTTACCCAGTTCACAGGCTTGGAAACCCGCGGCCACGGCGAGTTTAGGGTGGCAGGCACATCACACTAACTTTGCAGCAAGCTACGCAAGGATCATTAGCGGAGGTGGTGGGTTATTCGGCGCGTATCAATCCAACAGCGCTAACGGATCCATTCGGCAGGTGCTTACACCAAGCTGGAATGTTGGTGTTGACGCGTTCTATTCGATCTACAAAGAAGTCGATCCAAACTTGGCCTCGTTGTACCCCGGCGGTCACACTGTCGGTGGCAGCGCATCCCTGCAGCGTCGCTTCGGGACACGCTGGAACGCGCAGGCCGGTTATACCCGCCTGCACCAGACTTATGCGAACATTGCAGCGGTCTCCACCTTTCCCAACGTCAATCGCGAGTGGATTTCCATTTCGTATCAGTTCGCCAAGCCTATAGGACGGTAATCGCGTGGAAGACTTCGAACAACAAAGTTCGGGCGAATTCAACCTGCAGCACTATCTGGGGATTGTGCGCCGCCGGCACCTGCATTTTCTCATCCCCTTGCTGGCAGGCTGGCTGCTGGTGTGGGGTGCAAGTTGGGTTCTGCCCGCGCGCTACAAGTCGGGCACGCTGATTCTGGTTGAACAGCCGACGATGCCCAAAGACTACGTGACTCCCAACGTCAACGACGACCTGCAGGAGCGCTTACAAAGCATCACGCAGCAGATTCTGAGCCGGACAAACCTCTTGCGCATCATCGAACAATTCCATCTCTATGGCGGGCCAACCGGCGGAGCCAGCCCGGATGACAAAGTCGATGCCATGCGCAAAGACGTTGATATCGAATTGGTGCGCGATCTTCATAACGAGATCACTGCTTTCAACGTGTACTATACGTCTCCCGATCCGAGGGTCGCACAGCAGGTGACGAGCGAGATTACTAACCTCTTCATCGGGGAGAACCTGCAGGCGAGACAGGAGCAGTCGGAGGGCACCACCAAGTTCCTCGAAGATCAGCTTGCTGCGGCGCGCAGCAGCCTGGCCGACCAGGACGAAAAGATCCGCCAATTCAAGGCGCAGCATATTGGCGAGCTTCCCAGTCAATTAAGCAGCAATCTCCAAATTTTGAGTGGGCTCCAGTCGCAGCTGCAGGCTGAACAGGATGCGCTCAGCACCGCCAAGCAGCAGCACGTATACCTAGAGACGCTGATAAGCCAATATCGTTCTCTGCAGGCGTCGCCGAAGAATCCGGATGCCTCCCCGGCGGGTCTGCCCGCCATTGATCAGGAACTCACGAAATTGCGCGAGCAGCTCGCCGACCTGCGGGCCCATTACACCGACAAACATCCCGACGTGCGCAAGGTGAAAGACCAGATTGCTCAGACGGAAAAGATGCGCGATCAGATGCTGGCTACGCTAAAGACAAGTGCGGCGGCGCACAACACAAACGACACCACTTCGATCGCAACCGATCCGCAGTCGACGCCGATCGCGCAGTTGCAGAGCCAGTTGAAGGCCAATCAGATTGAAATCGCCAATCGCGAGAGCGCGGTTGAGGGGCTCAAAGGGAGGATCGCCGATTACCAGGGACGCCTGAACGAAGAGCCGGTACGCGAGCAACAGCTGGCGGACCTGACGCGCGGCTACGATCAGTCGAAGGCAAACTACGACGACCTGCTGAAAAAGAAAAACGAGTCTGCTATGGCGACCAGCATGGAGCTGCTGCAGCAGGGCGAACGCTTCCGCATTCTCGATCCGCCGAGTTTCCCGACAAAGCCTGACTTCCCCAATCGCTTGAAATTCTGCGGCATCGGGCTGGGAGTAGGACTGGCCTTGGGCGTAGTCGTGGTCGGCGCCTTCGAAATGCTGGACGACCGCGTTTATGACGAGAAGGACATCAAGGAAATGCTGCCGGTCAGTATAATTTCGGAGATTCCAGACATCGCGAGTGCATCCGAGGAGGGCCAGCAGCGCAGGCGAATGATGGTCGGCTGGGTAACGGCGGCAGTGGTTTTTGCCATCATCCTGGCAGGCTCGGCATTCAGTTATATTCGCGGCTGAAATTGAAATGTACAAAGCTTTTTATCATCTGAAACGAAATCCGTTCGAGATCACGCCTGATCCTTCGTTCCTTTTTCCTACGAAGAAACACAACGAGGCTCTGGCCTCGCTGTTTTACGGCGTTAAACGACATAAAGGATTCGTGGTCCTGACGGGTGAAGTCGGGACCGGGAAAACCTTGCTACTTCGCTGCCTGTTGCAGGTGCTCAAGGCCAGCAATGACATAGCCTATGCGTATGTTTTCAACGGACGGCTTTCGCCGGTGGAGTTTTTGCAATACGTCTCGGCCGATCTGGGGCTGGCGACGGCGGGAAAGAACAAGAGCGAGCTACTGCGCCAGCTTGCCAATTACCTCATCGCGCGCAGCCAGAAGAAGCTGATTACGGTGCTGGTGGTGGACGAGGCGCACCACCTATCGGCGGATATTCTGGAAGAAATTCGCCTCTTGACGAACCTGGAAACTTCGCAGGAGAAACTTTTGCAGATCCTGCTGGTTGGTCAGCCCGAGCTCGATGAGAAGCTGGACTCGGTTGACCTTCGCCAGCTGAAACAGCGCATTGCATTCCGCTCCCGGCTGATGCCGCTTGATCTGGATGAGACAAAAGGCTACATCGAGCGGCGCCTGCAGCTCGCCGGAGCTGAGGCAAACGGAAGCGAACTCTTTCCCCAGGCGACAATCGAGGCGGTGTACCGGCACTCGGGCGGTGTTCCCCGCCTGATCAATACGATTTGCGAAAATGCCTTGATTGCTGCCTATGCGAAGCAACTACCCAGCGTTACCCCGCAGATAGTTGACGACATTGCGGTTGAATTCCGCATCGGAGTGGTAAGCCGTCCCAAGGTTGAGCGCAAAGATACAGCCGAGGATGAAGAGGTCCGAAAAGCGGCTCGCACCTTGCTCGAGTTATACACGCAACTACAACGTCCCCGTTCGATCCTTCAGTGATTCCGCGTCCGCGCGAATCGCGGCCACCAAATTATGAGCAACATATTTGACGCATTACAGAGGGCGAAAACAGAGCGCACAGCCGATTCTGTCGACGCTCTGGCGCTTGAGACCGAACTCTTACGCATCGCGGAACAGGACCCGCCGCAGAACGGCTACTCATCCAACACTGCCTCGGAGTTAGCCTCAGCCGCGGAGCCAGCAAGCTCAGATTTCCCGTACGACGAGTTTGAACGACTGCCAGTGTCGATTATGGCCGACAGCAAGCTGGTCTGCATCAACGATAAAGAAAGTCTGGCTGCGGAAAAATTCCGCTTTCTGGCGGTAAAGCTGCGCCAGTTGCAGCAGACGCGTCAGCTGAAGAAGGTTCTGATCAGCAGCACCATTCCCGGAGAAGGGAAGAGCATGGTGGCAGCCAATCTCGCGTGCACGTTGGCGCGCAGGCGGCAACGCAGGACTTTATTGATCGACGGCGATCTGCGCCGGCCGACGTTGGCGCGGCAATTCGGTTTGGGAGCAGTTCCGGGAATCGGCGAGGTTTTGCAGGGCAGCTCGGATCTCTCTCACAGTATTTTCGGACTTGAGAATTTGGGTTTTTGGATTCTGCCCGCCGGGATTACACTGGACAATCCCCTAGAGCTGTTGCAGTCGGCGAAGCTCGGTGCCATTATGCAGCAGTTGGCTGCCTGGTTCGACTGGATTGTCATCGATTCTCCCCCGATCTTGCCTCTGGCCGATACAACCATCTGGGCGCGGTTAGCCGATGGAGTTTTGATCGTTACCCGCAAGGGTGTGACTGAGAAGAAACAACTGAAGAAAGGTTTAGAGGTTTTCGAATCGTCGAAACTTCTGGGCGCACTGTTGAACAGCTCCATCAACGTTGCGCACAGCGACTACTACCACTACTACCGGCCCAATGCAGCAGGCCGAAAGAACCATTCCCCCAGTTCCCCCGGTACAAGCAAGAACACGGATCAGGAATAGCTGATTTCTGATTTCCCCCACAAACGCAAGGCCACTTTGTCTATTCGTTCCTGCGCGTAAACCAGCGCGTAGGGCGATTGGAGGGAATCGTGAACGCACGACGCGGCAATGGCTCAGCTTTACGTCCGGTGGCGGTGAAATACGCATCGCTGACGGAGCGGACGGTTCTGAGCGAAGAAAACTTTCGTCGCATGATCTCGCTGGAGCGCAAGCGCAGCGAACGGTCGCGCAAGCCATTTGTGTTGATGTTGCTCGATATGGGCGAACGGGCAGCGTCCGAGAAGAATGGCAAGGTGCTGGAAAAAATGGTCGCCGCCCTTGCCCTCACTACGCGTGAAACCGATGTAACCGGCTGGTATACCAACCAGTGCTGTGTGGGAATCATGTTCACGGAGATCGGCTTCGATGACCGCGCCGCCACCCTGAGCACCATGATCACCCGGGTCAGCGATACGCTTCGCCAGAACCTCAGCTTCGAGCAGTTTAATGAGGTCAGAATTTCCTTCCACGTCTTTCCGGAAGACTGGGACCAGGACTCGGGCAAGCGGCCCAGCAACCCGACTTTCTACCCGGATCTTGACGAACGAAACGAATCGCGCAAACCAATGCGCGTTGCGAAGCGCATCATGGACGTGCTGGGAAGCCTGACGGCCCTGTTGCTGCTGTCTCCGGTTTTCCTGCTCATCGCGATTCTAATCAAAGCCACTTCGAAGGGCTCTGTGTTCTTCCGCCAGCGCCGCGTGGGGCAACACGGCGAATCGTTTGTTTTTCTCAAGTTCCGCTCGATGTATGAAGGCAGCGATGCCCGCATTCACCGCGATTACGTGAAACAGCTAATTGCAGGACGGGCAGAAATGCAGCCGGCAGATGGCAATGGAAATGGGGTTTACAAGTTGACGAAGGATTCGAGGATCACGCCGGTGGGTGGCTTCCTGCGTCGAACCAGCCTGGATGAGTTGCCGCAATTCATCAATGTTTTGAAAGGCGAGATGTCGCTGGTTGGCCCACGTCCCCCGCTCACCTACGAAGTTGAGTCCTATGACGTCTGGCACCGCCGCCGTTTGCTCGAAGCCAAGCCAGGAATCACCGGCTTATGGCAGGTGAACGGCCGAAGCAGGGTTAAATTTGACGATATGGTACGGCTGGATCTGAAGTATGCCCGCGATTGGTCCCCCTGGCTTGATCTCAAAATTCTGATGCGCACCCCTGGAGCCGTGGTGCTGGGAGATGGCGCTCACTAAACGCACGAACAGCCCTCCCCTGAAACTCGCCTCAATTCTGTTCTAAAAGAAGGTCAAAAAATGGCGACTGTTGTAGTAAAACCTGAAAGTCCAAAGACGGTTAAGGAACCGCGCCCGAGTATGGTTAAGTTTGGGGTAATTGGATACGGCTATTGGGGACCGAACGTCGTTCGCAACCTGAATGTGCTTGAGGAAGCGCAAATGCTTTCCGCGTGCGACAAGAGCGCGGCGGCGAGAAGGCGATTACAAAAAGCTTATCCCCAGGTTGAAGTCCATTCCGATGCGCGCGAAGTGATTACCTCAAAGGAAGTCGATGCCGTAGCCATCGTGACTCCAGTGTGGACCCACTACGAGCTGGCAAAAGCTGCGCTGCAAAATGGCAAACACATCTTTGTCGAAAAACCGTTCACCAGTAGCGTGGATCAAGCAGAGGAGTTGATCGAGCTCGCTGCCAAGAAGAATTTGAAGGTCATGGTGGACCACACCTTCCTGTTTACCGGCGCGGTCAAGAAGATCAAGCAACTGCTCGACGAGGACGCGCTCGGCAAGCTCTTTTATTACGATTCAACGCGCGTCAACCTTGGGCTCTTTCAGCACGACGTCAACGTCGTCTGGGACCTAGCACCGCATGATCTTTCCATCATGGACTACCTCATTCGGGAGAGCCCGGAGGCGATCAGCGCCACCGGACAGACTCACCTTAACGGCCATGAGGACGTCGCCTTCATCACGATTTATTTCCGCGACAAGATCATCGCGCACCTCAACGTTAACTGGCTGTCTCCGGTGAAGGTGCGTACGACGCTGATCGGCGGCGAGAAAAAGATGCTGGTGTGGAACGATCTTCAGGCGGACGAGAAGATCAAGATCTACGACAAAGGCGTAAGCGTCACCAGCCAGGAAGGGCTCTACAACCTGCTGGTGAACTACCGCTCCGGTGATATGTGGTCGCCGCAGCTGGAGCAGGTGGAAGCTCTGCACGGAGAGCTGGCCTATTTTGTGGATTGCATCGTCAATGACCGAACGCCGCACAATGATGGCGCTGCGGGCCTGCGCGTAGTCAAGATGCTCGAAGCGGCAACCAAGTCTCTTCAGCAGCGGGGGGCTGAGGTAAAGCTCTGATGTCGAGTCCGAAAATTCTGATTGTTGCAACAGAACGCTGGTACCCGACCGTCCGGCTGGGAATGGCATTGGCGAATGCGGGCTGCGCGGTGAGCGCGGTCTGCCCTTCGCCGCATCCCTTTAGCCGTACCAGAGCCTTACAGAAAACGTATCGGTACAGCGGCCTCTCGCCGTTGCGCGCGGTCCGTCAGGCAATTGTCAATAGTCATCCTGATTTCCTCATCCCGGGCGATGATCTCGCAACTCATCATCTGCATGAGCTCCACCAACAGGAGCTGACTGACAACAATTCCGAGAATTGGATCTCTTCTCTGATCGAGCGGTCTCTGGGAAGTTCTGAAAGTTTTCCCATTGTCTATGCCAGAGCGGCATTCATGAAGTTGGCAGCCGAAGTCGGGGTTCGCGTTCCTAAGACCGCGGTTATCAACAATGTGAATGAACTGAGAACCTGGATCAGCAGTATCGGCTTACCGGTTGTGCTTAAAGCCGACGGGACATCGGGCGGTGATGGTGTTCGTGTAGTGCACACGCTCAAAGAAGCAGAACACGCCTTCCGGAAGCTGCAGGCACCACCCTTGCTTGCGCGGGCGGTAAAACATGCTGTAGTTGATCGCGATACCACGCTGCTGCGCTCCTCCCTGACTCGGCAAAAGCACATGATGAATGCACAGGCATTCGTTCGAGGATGTGAAGCGACCAGCGCCGTGTTCTGCTGGGAAGGCTCCGTTGTGGCCAGTCTGCACTTTGAAGTTCTGAAGAAAGCCTCTTTAGCTGGGCATGCGACAGTGATACGAGCGATTGAGCACCCGGAAATGTCTTCTGCGGTCGAAAACGTAGCACGGTGTCTGAATCTCTCCGGTCTGCATGGATTTGACTTCATGCTCGAAGCAGAGACGCGCAATGCGTACCTCATCGAAATGAATCCACGCTCCACTCAAGTGGGACACCTACAACTGGGCACCAATCGCGACTTGCCAGTCGCAATATGCACCACGCTTTCCGGACGGCCTGTCGAAGCGTCAGCCAGGATCACCGAGGACGACACAATTGCCCTTTTCCCGCAGGAGTGGCTGCGGGATCCGCAGAGCTCATTCATCAACTCGGCTTATCAGGACATCCCTCGGAACGAGCCTGAACTGGTGAAAGACTGCATCGCGAGGATCGAGGCCAACGGCGGCACATTCTCGAGTAGATTGACTTTGGATGTTTACACCGAACCAGGCCCAGCTCCTCGCAATTTGGAAGATGCATGGATTGCAAAACCCAGCAAGGCTGCAATCACCAAAGCTTCTGCACATTTCTGATTATGGAAACCTACGTTTGCATAGCCCCGGACGTGAAGCTTGGACGCGATGTCCGGCTCTCCAAGTTCATCAATCTCTATGGCTGCGAGATCGGCGACGAGACAAAAATTGGGGCTTTTGTTGAAATCCAGAAAAATGCCACGGTAGGGAAACGCTGCAAGATCTCCAGCCACACGTTTATCTGTGAGGGCGTCACCATCGAAGACAACGTCTTCATTGGGCATGGCGTGACCTTCATCAACGACAGCTATCCTCGCGCCACAACTGCCGGGGGTAACCTGCAGACCGAAGCTGACTGGAAGGTGGAGCGCACAGTGGTCAAGAAGGGCGCCTCGATCGGTTCCGGTGCGACGATTCTTTCTAAAGTCAGGATCGGCGAGAACGCGATTGTGGGCGCAGGAAGCGTAGTCACGAAAGACGTTCCACAGAACAGCATTGTCGCCGGAAATCCGGCCAGGTTTTTACGTTTTATTGAACATGCTGCGGAGGCACAATGAGCAATCTTAAAGTTCCTTTTCTTGATCTGGTTACTCCACACGTTGAACTGCAACAGGAGTTAACAGAAGTTTTTCAGAAAGCTCTCGGTACCGCTGGATTTATCGGTGGTCCGATGGTGGAAGAATTCGAAAAGGCGTTCGCTGCATTTTGCGAAGCCAAATACGCGATCGGAGTCGCCAACGGCACTGATGCCCTGCGTTTTGCCTTGATCGCCAGCGGTATTAAGTCGGGCGACGTTGTCGTCACCGTACCCAACACATTTATTGCTACGACCGAAGCTATTTCGCAGGCTGGAGCTCTTCCGGAATTCGTTGACATTGATGAACGCACCTACAACATGGACCCGGAAAAGCTGCGCAAGTATTTGGAAACTCAGTGCAGCGTGGATCACGAGAAACAACTGGTCAGCAAGAGAAGTGGCCGGCCCGTGAGAGCGATCATTCCCGTCCACCTCTACGGCCAGATGGCGGATATGGACGCGATCCTGGCCCTGGCCAATAAATATGGATTGATAGTCATCGAAGATGCCTGCCAGGCACATGGCGCCGAGTATTTCTCCAAAAAGAACGGCCGCTGGATGAAGGCCGGGTCAATGGGGAAAGCCGCCGCATTCAGCTTCTATCCAGGGAAAAATCTTGGGGCCTGCGGCGAGGCTGGCGCAGTTACCACCAATGATCCAAATATCGCAGTGAAGATCAAGATGATACGGGACCATGGCCAGGCCAAAAAGTATTATCACGATATCGAAGGTTATAACGGCCGCCTGGACGCGATTCAGGCTGGAATTCTTTACGTCAAGCTGCAGCACCTGGCTAAGTGGAACTCCCAGCGCCGCGAGCACGCCCCCGAGTACAATCGCCTGCTGGCTACCGATAGTGGCGTCATCGCGCCCTTCGAGCCCTCGTGGTCGAAAGCTGTCTACCATTTATATGTGATCCGAACCAGCGACCGAGAAGGCATGATGAATCATCTGAAGCAGGCGGATATCGGAACTGCTATTCACTACCCGATTCCTCTGCACCAGCAGAAGGCTTACGAATCGCTGAATTATCGTGCGGGAGATTTCCCCATCACCGAGAAGGTTGCAGCGGAAATTGTTTCATTGCCGATGTTCCCGCAGCTCACCTCGGAACAACAGGCCCGGGTGGTCAAAGAAATCGCGAGCTTCACAAAATCAAGCGCTCGCAAGCGGCACGAAGACGAAGAGCCGGCGCTCGCTGGGCGGACAAAATAGCGCGTTTTTCCCCTTTGCACAAATGGCCTTACGACTCGATCGCATCGCAACGCTTTACGTCATGTCGCCGCTAAAGCGCTGCTTGTCAAACCGGGCTTCAGTTCCCATCCTGATGTATCACAGTATCTCCGAGCAGGACGAGTCAGGGGTTCACCCTTACTATCGAACAGCGACTTCGCCGAAAGCCTTTGCTTCGCAGATGCAGTATCTACGGTCGAGCGGATACAGCACGGTTTCCCTGGCTGAAGTCGTGAAAACGATTTGCGATGAAAGCACGGATTCGAAACAAAAGAAGATCGCAATCACATTTGACGACGGCTACGCTGATTTTTATCGCGAAGCCTTTCCGATTTTGAGTCGTCTTGGTTTTACTGCCACGATATTCCTGGCAACCGGTTTTGTCGGGAACAGTCCGTTGCGCTTCAAAGAAAAAGATTGCCTGACGTGGGGGGAAGTTCGCGAATTTCAGAAGCATGGAGTCGTTTTTGGTTCGCATACTGTTACGCATCCGCAGTTGTGCGAGCTCGGCTTGGATCTAGTGAAACAGGAGATCGTCAATTCCAAACAAGCGATCGAGCAGCAGACCAGTGTCGCGGTAGAATCCTTCGCCTATCCTTACGCTTTCCCACAAACTAACGCCTCATTTATTCGTTCTCTTCGCGAGACCCTGGTCGAAGCTGGTTACAAGAATGGCGTTTGCACACTTTTGGGCCGAGCCAACCAAGGCAGCAATCCTTTTTTCATGGAGCGCCTGCCGGTTAACTCGTCCGACGATCTTCGCCTGTTCCAGGCCAAACTCGAGGGCGCATACGACTGGGTGGCTGGGCCGCAGCTTGCAGTCAAGACCGCTAAACGATACCTGTCCAGGTTTTGGAGTTCGGACTCCCCGCAAGCGTCTCCGAACAATTTAAGTCAAAGAGGAATTTGATCTTATGAGACAACGGCTTCTCGATATGCTTTGTTGCCCCTGCGGGGCAGACCTCACGCTGCAGAACGCGGCCACAGATTCTTCGCAGGTGATTGTGAGCGGGAATCTGCGCTGCGCGCACGGGCACGATTGGCCGATTGTGGGCGGCATACCAAGATTCATCCCTGCCGGATTGGCAAAAGATCTCAAGAAAACGCAAGAGACATTCTCGTTTGAGTGGAAGATGTTCCGCTTCGGCGAGCGGAACTGGGGGCAGGACATTGAAGTCCGCAAGGGTCTGTTCCTGCGCGGCATGAATGTGAAGCCCGAGGATCTGCGTGGCAAGACGATTTTTGACGCAGGCTGCGGCAGCGGATTGTTGTCCATGGAGATGGCGAAGAGTTGCGGCATGGAAGTCTTCGGCCTCGACCTTGCATACGGAATTGAAAACGCCCACCGACATAACGACAGCCCGAATGTCCACTTTGTTCAAGGCTCCGTTCTCGAGCCGCCGTTTCGCCCCGGAGCTTTCGATTATCTTTATTGCGCGGGAGTGCTTGTGGCTCTGCCTGACACGCATCAGGGATTTCTCTCGATTATCAAGACCCTGAAGCCCGGTGGCCGCTGCTTCATCTGGTTGTATCACCCGATCGATCGTACCCATCACCCGAAAGATCTGGCCAAGATGACGGTTTATAACTGGATCAGGGTGCACGTCACATCGGGCCTGCCGATCAAGGTGCAGTATGCGCTTTATCTATCACTTATGCCGGCTTTTCTGCTGAAGCAGAAGATCAAGATGTTGCGTGGCCGGGAAAAGAACCCGCGCACTTGGCGCGAAAAGATGCAGTCGCTTTTCGATATGTTCTCCCCGCTCTATCAGAACCGACATACCGAAGAAGAAGCGGTGCAGTGGTTCCGCGAGGCCGGATTCTCTAACGCGGCGGTTGCCTATCAGGAAGAATACGGCTTCGGGGCGAGGGGAGACCGGGGGCAAGAACTGCGTTCACGCCTCCAGGAGGCTAAAGTCTCCCATTCCCAGCAGGCTCGGGCCGGGGTATAGACATTTGTTGCCCTCGTCGGCCGGAGGTGACCATTAATCATTAGTACCTGTGGGTAGTGCATGTACCGTAGAGACCTTTCACGTCCACCCGCAGTCCCCCTATAACCGTAATGTCTAGTCCAGTAGATCGTGTGCGAATCCCCCTGCCGGGCAAGCATTTTTCCCGGTATGGTTCGCTCCCCTATTCGGAACCAACTGCACGACGGTTGATGGAGGAGATTGTGAAAGGTCCCCAGAAGTTTCTAGTTCTGTTTGTCTTCGCGTTTATCACCATCGGTTCTTCAGCCACTGACATTTACATTGCCCAGAACGCTGCCGGCGCCAATACCGGCGCCGATTGCAACGATGCCCACTCAGCCTCATGGTTCAACAGTTCGTCGAATTGGGGCAACGCCGCCGGCCAGATTGGGGCAGGGACAACGGTGCATTTGTGCGGGACTTTTACAGGAGCAGGTGGTAATCCCGGACCCAACATGCTCACCTTTCACGGAAGTGGCGCGAGTAACAATCCGATCATGTTGCTGTTCGAATCGGGTGCGGCTCTGAATGCACCTGCGTGGGGTTGG
>Ga0335079_10007174_pt1 | contig 12707 bp, 13 predicted proteins | sample Lox_Sample_33_FD_206719 | JGI IMG/M metagenome (GOLD analysis project Ga0335079, IMG submission 206719) | Soil microbial communities from Loxahatchee National Wildlife Refuge, Florida, United States - Lox_Sample_3.3 | ecosystem: Environmental > Terrestrial > Soil > Wetlands | place: USA... | reverse complement strand
GCCTTCTGGCAGTGGGGGCAGAAGTAGCTGCTGCGGCCGGCGACGATGATGCGTTTCAGTCTCGTGCGGCAGCGGAAGCAGGGTTCGCCTTCGCGGCCGTAAGCGCGATGACGGCGCTGATATTCACCGGGGCTTCCGGCGCTGTCCACGAAGTCGGAAATGGAGCTGCCGCGGAGGCGGATGGCGTCTTCGAGCACCTTTCGCACAGCGGCATAGAGGCCGCGCCGCTCCGCCGGGAGGAGCGATGCGCCTAGTCGCCGAGGGTGGATGCGCGCACGCCAGAGGCTCTCGTCGGCATAAATGTTGCCGATGCCGCGCAGGACGGCCTGGTTGAGCAGGAGCGCCTTAATCATGGCGGCGCGGCCAATGGCGCTGGAGAAGGCTTCAAAGCTGACTTCGAGCGGTTCGTTGCCCAGCTTTTCGAGGAAGGTGGAGAACTCTTTGGAGCCGACGATGCGCATCTGGCCGAACCGGCGCACGTCGGTGTAGCGCAGTTCGCGGGCGTCGTCGAGCGCCATCCAGACGTGCGTGTGCGGGCGGTCGGGCGACGCCGCGGCGCAGACAACAAACTGCCCGGTCATGCCAAGATGCACCAGAAGCCAGCGGTCATCGCCTTCGCCGTTGTGCGGGGCGCCGCCGGCAAGCTTGAGGCCGATGAACTTGCCGAAGCGGCGGACTTCTTCGAACCGCGCGCCCGGAAGCGCGCCCTCGAGGCGTTCGACGTCTTCGATGAAGTCGGTTTTGCCGAGGCGCAGGCCAGTGACGGTGCGCCCAGGAAGGACGGCGCGCAAGCCGCGGACCACGGTCTCTACCTCCGGCAATTCAGGCATGCCAGCACCCTACCACATTCGATGCGTGTGCTATGCTCGCGCCGTAACGGCAAGACCCGGCATGGGCACGACTCCTCTTCCAAAGGAGGCGCGATGATACAGAAAGCCACACCGCTCCTTCGCGTGGAGCGCATCGAACCCTCACTTTCGTTCTGGGTGGACCGGCTCGGCTTCCAGAAGGTGACGGAAGTGATGGAAGGGGACTCGCTGGGGTTCGTGATTCTTTCCAAGGGCCACGTGGAAATCATGATCCAGAGCCGCGCGAGCCTTGCGAATGACCTGCCGGTGCTCAGCGTAGGCGCACTGGCGCCGTCTGTTGTCTATATCGGCGTGACAAGCCTGGACGAGGTGGCGCCGAAGCTGGCGGTGTCCGATATCATCGTGCCGAAGCGGACGACACACTACGGGATGGATGAAATCTGGGTACGCGAGCCCGGCGGGCACGTGGTGGGCTTTGCCGCGCCCGGGTTGGAGCCGGGAGCGTAGCGCGGCGACCCCAGCCTCATGTTGATGAATTAGTTCTGGGGATGAAGCCGTGCCCTGACGCAAGCCATGCGGGGGCCTGCTTCAGATGACAAGCTTGCCGTCGCGGAGCACGACGTTGCCGTCGGCTTCGATTGTGGCGTGTTCCAAGAAGAGCCATAGGGAACGGTGGCCCGGAGAGCGGTTCATGCCGCCGGATTCCCAGTTGTCGCCCAGGGAAATGCGCAGGAATCCGGCGCCGTACCCGTAGTAGGGCAGTTCGTTCGCGGGCATCGGCATGGCCAGCAGGGGATTGGTGCCCAGGACCATTTCGCCGATCTTGTTCACGTCGCCGCCGACCTCGTTCCAGAGCTTCAGGAAGCCGGGCTCGTTCACTTTTGCAGTTACCCGAACCGCGTGGCCCTTGTCGAACTCAATGGTGACGCCCTCGGCGGGGCCGGAATCCGTGGGAGCCTTTGCAACGACGAGTTTCCCCTCGGCCGTCGTTGCGTCGGGCAGGAACCGGAGGGCGCCGGAGGGGAACTCCATCTCGCGATCACGGACGGAGCGAGCCAGCGTGGCGCGCGCAGGAGAAATATCGCCGTCGTTCTTGTGAAACCAGGCGTCCTGTGGAACCTTGACGCGCAGGTCGGTGCCATCCGGCGTGGTGATGTGCACGAGGCGCCCACGCAGCGCAGAAATCAAGCGGTCTTGTTCGGCGGACAGCGCCGGATAATCGGTTTCGAGGATGGCGCGCTCGTACAAGCGGCTGCGCTCGATGATTTCCTCGTCGCTCTTGCCGCGCAGAACTTCGATCCAGTGGAAGTGGATACCGCGGGCGCGCGAGGACTCAAGCAGGCGCTCCCAGCGGACGTCGGGAGGCAGCGCACGCGCGGGCAGCCAGATGAAGATGTCGGCCTGTCGGAAGAGCGGGCGAAGCGCGGCGACGAAGGCCTCCTGCCGCTGGAGTGCCTCGGGCGAGCCTTCCGCCGTCTGTTCGATGATCTCGGCAGGTTCGAAGGTGAGCGCCACGACGGGAAAGACTCCCGCTTTGCTCAGTTCCACCTGCACTGCTTCGGCCAGGGCTGGATAGTAGGCCGGATCGTAGACGACGATGGCGCGCTCACCGCGCACGGGCTGCAGCGAGCCGACCACGCGCCTGGCTATCCGCGCCGCGTCGATCGGAGGCAATGCCTTTTCCGATGTGTGTGGGGCGTTGGCTTGCGAAAACAGTCCGGCAGCGAGAATGACTGCGAGCAGCGTTTTCGGCATGACGGGCGTCCCTGCATGCCGGGACGCGGCCTTTCTTCCAACCGTTCTACTGCATCAACATAAACACGCGCGCCGGGGCGCCGGAGCCGCCTTCCAGATTGATGGGAGCGACCAGCAGACGCGCCCCGAGTTCCGGAACGGCATCCAGCTTGGCCAGATTCTCGATGTGGTACAGCTTCGCTTCGTGTGACAAATGGTGCACCGCAAAGTCCTTCGAAGCGCCGTAGTCCACGCTCAAGGTGTCGATTCCGAGAGCGACGACGTCGCGCTCGATCAGCAGCTTTACCGCCTCGACCGAGAAGCCAGGAAAGTGCATCACGCCGTCACCATCGGCGTTGCGATAGGCAACCGTGTGCGGCCAAACGTCCGCCCAGCCGGTCCGCATGAGCACAATTGCGCCGGCGGGTATCCGGCCATGGCGCCGTTCCCAGTCGTAGATTTTCTCCGGCGTCATGCGGTAGTCGGGATTCGCGCGGCCCTCCTTGCGCGCTTCGATCAACACGGCTGGGGCGTACAGGCGTTCCACAGGGATTTGGTCCACCGTCCAGCCGCCCTTTACGAAATGCGCCGGGGCATCCACGTGGGTTCCAAAGTGTTCGAGGGAGGTGAACTTGCGAGTGAAGTAGCCGTCCTTCTCAATACTGGCATTCAGTACGGCCTCGAACGGCTTCTCGTCACCCGGCCACGGAGGGTTGTCCGGCCCCAGTGCGTGGCCGATGTCCCTGATCTGCATGACAGCGCCTGAGGCAGCACCTGCTTTGTCGCTCGCGGCATGCTTGGCCGGCAGCGCCGCGAGTGCCGCGACAGCCGCCAGAGCACACAGTCCCGCCAGGACGATCGCACCAACCTGCACCCTGCCCATATCTTCGCCTCCTCCTTTCTCAGACGGCCTTAGTTCGCGCTGCCTGTCCAGCCGCTCCCGCGGATGGGCTTGCCGGGCCGCGCAGCGGTCATTTTGCCGTCATCCAGGACAACCTGACCGTTCACGATCACGTAGCGCACGCCCTCGGAGTAGCGGTTCGGGTCTTCAAATGTGGCCACATCGTGAATCTTCGCGTAATCGAAAAGGGTCACGTCCGCCCACATCCCGGGACGCAGGATGCCGCGGTCCTCGATGCGCATGATCTGAGCCGCAAGGGAAGTCATCCTGCGGATAACCTGCTCGAGGGGCAGCAGGCGCTGATCGCGAGCATAGTGCCCCAGCGCCCGCGGAAAGTTGCCGTAGGCGCGGGGATGGGCGCGCTCGCGCCCCAGCCTGCCATCGGGCCGGACCGCACCGTAGTCGCAGCCGAACGCCACCCATGGCTGCAGGAAAGCCTTCTCGATGTCCGGCTCCTGCATCATGAAGGTGATTTGCCCGGTCTGCATGTGATCTTCGATCAGAATGTCGAACATCACGTCCACCGGATCCTTCTTCCGCTCGCGGGCGATCTCGTCGAGCCGTTTTCCCTGGAGGTCGCGCAGCTTTTCGTTCGCCACGGCGTTGATGAGCACATCGTGAGCGCTGGACTCACGGAAGCGGCCGGACATCGCCTGTTTGATCTTCGCGCGGGTTGCGGGGTCCTGCAGGCGGGCCACGGCCTTGTCGGGGCCGCCCTCGAGCACCCATGACGGCAGGTTCGCGCTGAGGCCGTTGGCGCCCGCGCGGTACATGTACATGTTGGCGGTGACGTCGAGGCCGCCGGCGCGCGCCTGGTCGATCCGCGCGACCACTTCACCCATCCTGCCCCAGGCCGCCACGCCGGAAACTTTCAGGTGGTAGATGTGCAGCGGCAGGCCGCCCTCGCGGCTGATGCGAAACGCCTCGTCGAGCGCCGCGAAAATCTCCTTGCCTTCATTGCGCATGTGCGTGGAATAGACGCCGCCGTAGCGCGCCGCGACCTTCGCGAGCTCGACCAGCTCATCGGTTTTTGCGTACGTGCCCGGCGCGTAGATCAACGCGCTGGAAAGGCCCATGGCCCCCTGTTGCATGGCTTGGGCGACAATCAGCTTCATCTGCTCGAGTTCGGCGGGAGACGGCGCGCGATTCTCATTCCCCAGCACGGATTTGCGGGCCAACGCGGCGCCCACGTTCGTGCCCAGGTTGATGGCGCTGCCCTGTCGTTCGAAGCGCGCAAAATACTCGTTCAGCGAACGCCAGTCCACCGTGATTCCAAATGGCTCGACGCCCTCCTGCACCTCCGGCAGCGTCTTTTCGTTTTGCGGCGCCACGGATTCGCCTTCGCCTGTAATCTCCGTGGTAATCCCCTGACGGATCTTGCTCTCAGCGCGATTGTCCACCAGCACGGTGATTTCCGATTGGCCGAGCAGGTCAATGAATCCCGGGGTGACGTACAGGCCGGCGGCATCGATTTTTCGCCTGGCGGGACAATCGGCGCCTGATGGACCGCAGAGCGCCCCCACGGCCGCGATACGGCCGTCGCGAATCGCGACGTCGCCGGAAAACCAGGGGTTTCCCATCCCGTCCATCACGCGCCCGCCGGTAATGACGACGTCGTACGGCTCCACTGACGCCGCGGCGCGCGACCCGCTGGAGGGCGGCCCACTCGTGCGCAGCGCCGATGCCACCGCCGCGAGCGCGAACAGGATGGGCAGCAGCACCGCCCACAACACGGCTAAGTTCCGTCGACTCATGCGTTCCCCTGGAAAAAGTGCCGGACAGCGGCAGCTAGGATACCGCGACTCAGTGCGTGAAGCGAAAGCGGACTCGCCGCCTCCCGGTTCCCGGCTATGCCGCCGCAGCCGGATTGGCTGTCACGAAACGCTGCTTCGCGTTCGCGCGGGATCCGGCCCGCGACCCGCTATCCTGAAAACGCGCCGAAGGAGGTGGAGCATGCAACTTCCCGACTGGCCGAATTCCGGCCTGCTGGTTGCCATCGTCGTGCTGGCGGTTCTTGGACCCTTTGTGTGGAGGGTGCTCAAGCGGGTAGGCGCCCTTCTGTTCGTCCGCGCGGCCGTGCGGGGCGCCCTTACGGACATCGGCAAGAGGGCGCTCGAGCAGCAGGCGGAGGTGATTCATCTGGAGCCACTGGCGGAACCGCAGTGGAAAGACCCGGGAGCCATGGGAGTGATGGCCGCCGGGCTGCGCCGCAAGGGCTTCACGGACTGCGGCGTGTTTTCCGTGGACAAGATCCCGGGCGCCAGAATTTGGGTTTTCTGCCAGGAGCAGACCTCGGTGTCGGCGCATCTTTACGAACACCCGAAGGCCGGTTTCTGGCCCGAGCTTGTCACGCGCTACACAAACGGGTCGTCGCACAGCATCACGACCATGCCGGCCACGGGAATCAAGCTGCCCGCATGGATCAGCGTGATTCGTTCGCCCCAGGCGCCCACGGATCAGCTCTACGAGCGCCTGCTGCGGGAACGCCGCCCGAGCGGCATCGAGCACCTCGACCGGCAGAACGTGGTGCGCGCCTATGAGGGTGCCTACTCGCGGCAAATGATCGCCCAGAAAAATCAAGGCCTCTCGCCGGAAGAAGTCGCCGCGGTGATGAAGCAGTGGGCGGAGAAGAAAGCCGCGAGCACCTAGGCGAACCGGACCAGTTGGCGGGCCGCGGTTCTTGAGCTAGGGGAGGGGAATGCCCGGCTGCGCCACCAGGCCGGCCATGCGCAGCAGTTCGGTGTACTCTGCTTCCGCGATCTGGGAAATCGCCAGCCGCACGTTCTTCAGGAATTTTACTTTTCGCACAGGCGGACTTTTCCGCATTTCGTCGAGCGTGACGGCGCGGGGCAGGCGCTCCACCGCGCGGAGGTCGATGACCACGTTCTTGCTGTCCCGTTCGTGCGGGTCGGGGTACGGGTCGCGCGCGACTTCCGCGATGGCATACAGCGCGCGCTCCGGCGCGGCGTGATAGCAGAGTACGCGGTCGCCACGGCGCGTCTGCTTGAGCATACGCTGCGTGTCCGGACGCGCCTTCGACGTCCGGTACATTTCCTTGCCTTTCACGAAGAGAGTGTCCCAGTGGTAGTGATGCGGGTCGGTAGAGAACAGCCAATAGCGCCGGTGGCTGGCAGGTGATGGCGTCTTCAAATTCGGGGGGCTCCGGCGCAACTATACACGGAGCGGTTACGAGGCCAAGTGGTTTTTGGCTTGATTCGCAAAAAAGGGGCGCGGAACGCTAGAATTCGACAAACAGGTCGTCGCCACGCACTTCGGTCCGGTAACAAGCCACGCCGACGGCCGGATTCAGGGCAGCTTTGCCGGTGGTGACGTCGAATTGCCAGCCGTGCCACGGGCAGGTGACCTTCTGCCCGTCCATCACACCCTGGCCGAGCGGCCCGCCTCGGTGAAGGCACATGTTATCAACAGCATAGAAGCTGCCTGCGAGGTTGGCGATGGCCACGGTGTGGCCGTCGAGCTGAAATTCCCGGATCTGTCCGGGGGCAATCTCGCTGGTCTTGGCGGCGCGAAACAGTGGCATCTTCTAGCCTCTCCGGTGTTCTCAGGCGACTTACCGCGGCTGTGGCGTTTGGGCCACCATTACGCCCTGTTTGAACGTATCCACCATCCCCGGGTGCAGCCGCACCTCGGTTGGGCGCTTCGCCAGGGACATCTGGTCAATTTTGTCCTGCAGCTTGAGCAGGCCGTAGAACAGGGCCTCCGGCCGCGGCGGGCAGCCGATGATGTAGACGTCGACCGGCACAATCTTGTCCACGCCCTGCAGCACGGAGTAGACGTTGAAGGGGCCGCCAACGCCGGAGCAAGCGCCCATCGAGATGCACCACTTGGGGTCGGGCATTTGCGACCAGATGCGCTGGATCACCGGCCCCATTTTCAGGGTGACGGTGCCGGCGACAATCATCAGGTCGGCCTGGCGGGGTGAGGGACGAAAGACTTCCGCGCCGAAGCGTGCGATGTCGAACCGCGAGGTGGTGGAAGCGATCATTTCGATGGCGCAACAGGCCAGGCCGAAGGTGAGCGGCCAGATGGCGCTGCGGCGAGCCCAGTTGAATACGTAGTCCACCGACGAAATCAGGAAGTTCTTCTCGAACCGGTCTTCGATGATTCCCATAGGCCTCTTATTGTACCTGCAAGACGGGCGAGTATAGACATGCCCGGCGGTAGCGTCAAATCTCTTCGCCTTACTTGCCCGTGATCAGCGTGCCGGTTGTGGCGACGCATTGCCAGGTTCCGTTGGTCCTGATCCAGGTGTCCACGAAGCGTTCGCGGCGCACGTAAGCTTTTCCTTTTTCCGTGCCCTTGATTCGGAATACGCCCACGACCACCGCGGCATCGCCGTACATGCGCACGCTGCTTTGCTCCGTCACGGCCTGGGACGGCAGGTAGTCCGGCGCCTTGATGCCCGCCAGGAACTCACTTTTGGATTGCACGCTTCCGTCGATGTCCACGGAGACGAAGGTGGGGGCGAAGAGCTGATCCATGGCCTTCACGTCCTTTGATTCGAGAGCGCGGTTCCAGGCGTTTTCCAACGCTTGGATGTGCCCGGCTTCATCCCCCGCGCTAACGCTCGCACCGGGCTGTTGCTGGCGGGGCCAGGTGGCGCCGGCCAGCAGGGTCGCCAGGAGTACCGCGCATGCGACAGATATCAGTCTCATCGAACCGCCTCCGACCGGGCTTCAGATGCCGGCCCGGTTCACGCAACCAGCGTAGAACAGGAGCGCGGAAGCGGGAAACGAGTTCCGCTGCGAGGGTTTCTGCCGCGGGCGCGAGTCCGGGGGCCTCCTCTTGCTTACCGAGGGGGCGGCTGTTACGCTACCCCTCGCTAACCGAGAGGGGTCGTGCGCCGTCAATTGCTTCGAGGGGAGCGCCCATGTCGAAACCTCCAGACCTGCTGCAAGGCACGCTCGCTTTACTGATCCTGAAAATTGTCGCCCTTGAGCCGCTCAACGGCTGGGCCATCAGCCAGCGGTTGCAGCAGGTTTCCGGCGACGTGCTGCAGGTGAGCGACGGCTCGCTGTATCCGGCGCTGCACAAGCTGGAGCAGGAGGGTTGGATTGAGGCGGAATGGCGGGCGAGCGAGAACAACCGGCGCGCGAAATTCTATTCGCTGACACGGCTGGGGCGGCGCCACCTGGAGAAAGAGGCGGCGAACTGGGACCGTTTGTCGTCGGCGATTTCCCACGTGCTGGGGCTGGAGCAGGTGTGACGATGAGGCCCGAACACTGGCTGTATACGATTCCGCTGCGGTTGCGCTCGCTGTTCCGCCGCAACGACGTGGAGCAGGAGCTGGACGAGGAGATGCGTTTTCATCTTGAGCAGAAGACGAAGCAGCTTGTGGAGCGCGGCTACTCGCCGCAGGAAGCGCGCGATGCGGCGATGCGCGCGATGGGCGGGCTGGAGCAGCGCAAAGAGGACTGCCGGGACGCGCGGCGGGTGCGGGTGATCGAGGATCTGGCGCAGGACGTGCGGTATGCGCTGCGCGTGCTCCGGCGCACTCCGGTGATCACGGGCGTGGCGATTCTTTCGCTGGCGCTGGGCATCGGGGCAAACACGGCCATTTTCAGCCTGGTGGACACGGTGCGGCTGCGTCTGCTGCCCGTTGAGAAGCCGGAGGAACTGGTCACCGTCGCGCACCACAATCCGCACGACAGTGATTTGAACCGGACGTTCACTTACACGCTGTGGGAACACTTCCGCGACGCCCAGGACGTCTTCTCCGGCGCGTTCGCCTGGAGCGGCGACGATTTCGACCTCGCCGAGGGCGGCGTCGCGCGCCCGGTGAGAGGTCTGTACGCCAGCGGAGCGTATTTCGCAACGCTTGGCGTGCAGCCCGCCGCGGGGCGCCTGTTTTCAGCACAGGACGACCAGCGCGGCTGCGCGCCCGTGGCCGTTCTCAGCTACGGCTTCTGGCAGGAGCACTACGGTGGCGCGTCTTCCGCCATCGGCAGCGGCATCCATCTCGACCGCCACGATTTTCAGATCATTGGCGTCAGTGCGCGTGGATTTCACGGCGTTGATGTGGGTGACTCGTATGACGTTGCGGTTCCCACCTGTTCCGCGGCGATCTTCAATCCACCGATTCTCGACCATCGTTCGTGGTGGTGGCTGAACATTGGCGGGCGCGTCAAGCCCGGCCTGACGGAGGCGGAGCGCAACGCCCGCCTCGCCGCGATTTCTGCCGGCGTTACCGCGGCGTCGGTGCCACCCAAGTGGAACGCTGCGGGACAAGCAAACTTTCTGCGCAAGCAGTTGACGTCCACACCGGCCGCGCGCGGGGTTTCCTCGCTTCGCCGGCGTTACGAGCGGCCACTCGACGTGCTGATGGCCGTTGTGGCGCTGGTACTGCTGATCGCGTGCGCCAATATCGCCAGCCTGATGGTCGCGCGGGGAGCGGCGCGCGCCAAAGAGATTGCCGTTCGCCGCGCGCTCGGTGCCTCGCGCCTGAGGCTCGTGCGGCAACTGCTCACGGAATGCGTCTTGCTTGCGATCGCAGGCGCGGCGCTGGGCCTGCTGCTTGCTCGATGGGGGGCGACGCTCCTCGTCCGGCACCTCTCCACCGTAGGCGAGCAGGTGTTTCTGGATATTTCTCTGGACGCACGCGTGCTCACCTTTACCACCGCCGTTGCCGCGCTCACCGCCATCGTTTCCGGCGCCTTGCCGGCGCTGCGCTCCACGCGCATTTCGCTTACCGCGGCGATGCGCAGCCGCCAGGATGGTCCCGGCGACTCTTCGCGGCGCTTCCGTGCGGGAAGCTGGATCGTGGCGGCGCAGGTGGCACTCTCGCTCGTGCTGCTCGTCGGTGCGGGTCTCTTTCTGCACAGCTTTGTGAAACTCGCCACGCTCGACCTCGGCTTCGACCGTTCGAACGTGCTGCTGGTCAAAGCCAACCTGCAGGTGGCCGGCACCGCCGTCGACGGCCGCACGGCGATGTACGATGACATCGAAGCGCGTCTGCGCGCGATGCCCGGCGTGATTTCGGCCTCGCGCTCCGTGATTGCTCCCATGAGCGGCGCGGCTTGGAACGACGATGTGGAAGTGGATACGCCCTACCCGCCGAAGGGCGAGGCCGCGCTCGTCTACATGAATTTCGTTTCGCCGGGCTACTTCGCCACCATGCGCATGCCGCTTCTTGCCGGGCGCGCATTTGACGCGCACGACACCAAAACTGCGGAGCGCGTGGCCGTTATCAGCCGCACCATGGCTGACCGCTTTTTCCCCGGCCAGGATGTCGTCGGAAAATACTTTCGCGTCCCGCCGCCGTCCGGAAAGCCTGCCCCTCCGATCCGAATCGTCGGCGTAATCCCGGATTCCAAGTACGGCGCGATCCGCGAAGATGTCTATCCGGTGGCGTTTTTCCCGATCACGCAGCTTCCCGACTTCGACAACGCGGAGACATTCGAATTGCGCAGCGCGCTGCCGCCCGAATCGCTGATTCCCGTTGTCGAAAACACCGTGGCCGCGGTCAACAAATCCATTCCGCTGGAGATCCACACGCTCGCCGAGCGTGTGGACGACTCGATGGTTCAGGAACGCATGCTGGCCGTGCTGTCCGGCTTCTTTGGCGCGCTGGCGCTGCTGCTGGCGATGATCGGACTTTACGGCGCGATGAGCTATTCGGTCGGTCTGCGCCAGTCGGAGTTCGGCATCCGGCGGGCGCTGGGGGCGCAGCCGCGCGAAATCCTGCGGCTCGCCATGCGCGAAGTGGGAATCGTGCTGGCGGGCGGCATGTTCGCGGGCGTCATGCTGTCGCTTGGCGGCGTCACACTGGTGGAAAAGCTGCTGTTCGGTTTGATTCCCTACGACGCCGCGACGATGGCAGCCGCAATCGGTGTGCTGGCCGCCGTGGCCTTGATAGCCGGTTACCTTCCGGCGCGGCGGGCGATGCGCGTGGACCCGATGGTCGCGCTACGCTACGAGTGAGGCTGGCCAGGCGCTAACTGCGGAGGGCACAGCTTGCCGAGCTCCTACACTTCAGAGCGGCTTGGCGGCGTGCACCAGAAGGGCGCCCTGGCGGCGGAAGGACGCAAGCTGCGCAGCGTCGCGGAACCAGCGTCCCTTGTACTCCGCGGGTGCGGGAGTAGGATCGACCACGCGCTCGTGCGCGACGCCTGCAAATCCGGCGTCGCGAAATAATCCGGCCCATTCGTCACCGGAAAGCAATTTTGTGGGTACCGGCAGCAGCGGCCCCCACTGGTGGCAGTCCACGTTGTCGCGGTAGTAGTTGATCAGAATCCAGGCGCCGCCGCCCGGACGAAGCACCCGGAAAACCTCGCGCAGGCCGGCCGCCGGATCGGGCCAGTAGTACGCCGACTCAATGGAAATCGCCTTCGTGAAGAAAGCGCTCTCCCAGGGAATCTCGTCCACCGATCCTGCCGACACCATCACCTGAGGGTACTCGGAGCAGTTGCGGCGGGCATGGCGCACCATTTCGTCGGAAACGTCCATACCCACGACGCGCCCGTCAGTCACGCGCTCGGCGAGCAGCCGCAGCGTCCAGCCGGCGCCGCAGCCCACGTCGAGCACGCTGTCTTCGGGCGCCAGCCGCATGCGGTCGATTACCGGCAAGGTGATCGGCAGGTGGTCTTCCTCCATGCCCTCGCCGCGGCCGGCCTCTGCCCAGCGATTGAATTCTTCGCGCAACTGTTCGTTGTGTACGGTCATGTGGAGTGTTCCGAGGACTTGTGGGAGCAGAACGCGCCCGGCCCCGCCCCGATTCTCGCCACTACTGCTCGTCGGCCGATGGCCCGTACGTTGCCGGCACGGGAACGTCGTTCATGCGCAGGTAGACGCCCAGTTGCGCGCGGTGGTGGACCACGTGGTTCAGGACGAAGTTACGCACCACGGCCGCGCGCGGCATGCTGACGATCGTTTGCCCATTTGCCTGCAGCGCCCAGGGCTTCATCCAGTGTCCATCGTCTGTTGCCCCGGTGAGGGCCGCGCGGCCCGCAGCCACGTTCTTGTCGAAGAGGGCGAGCAAGTCGGCGCGCGTCTTCGGGATCGGCATGTCCATCGGCTTGCCGCCGGGTGCGATGTCCAACGCGTCCCGTTCCATGGTCTCCTTCACCCAGCCCGGCATGTGTGCGATGTGCGCGGAGAGGGCGCTGAGCTTCATGGATTTGGGGTGCGGCGCCCAGTCCGGTTTGCCCTCGGGCACGCGCTCGAGGAACTTCCGTGTCGTGGTCATTTCGTGGTCAAACTCGGCAAGAAAAGCCTGATTCATGGGCATAGGGTAGCCCTCCTTT
>Ga0335079_10007173_pt1 | contig 12707 bp, 12 predicted proteins | sample Lox_Sample_33_FD_206719 | JGI IMG/M metagenome (GOLD analysis project Ga0335079, IMG submission 206719) | Soil microbial communities from Loxahatchee National Wildlife Refuge, Florida, United States - Lox_Sample_3.3 | ecosystem: Environmental > Terrestrial > Soil > Wetlands | place: USA... | reverse complement strand
CCGCTGCTCGCCCGCTCAGATGTCCTTTCTTCACGAGGAATTTGCGGATGCGTTCCGTGCCGCGCTGAATGCGCGCGGACGTCACTTCCATCCCCGGCTTGATCTTCAGCCGGGAGAGAATTTCCCCGTCGCGATATTCCGTGCTATTCGTCAGGCGCACCGCGCTCACCTGCGCGCGAGGCCCCGGCGTCACATGGACAACGACGTCCATCTGATGTGTAGCAGGATGGGCATGCGTCTCGAAGCGCAGTTGCGCCTGGTAAAGCCCTTCTTCTTCTAGGATGCTGGTGAGCCGTGTCAACGCTTCCTTAAGTGTTTCGGACCGGTAAACCTCACCCAGCCCGATTTGCATCGCTGCCACAGCAGACGCATCGCTCGGCGGCGGGGTCAGCCCTTCGATTTGAATCTGATTGAAGAACAGGTTCTCGCGGACCACAAAGTCCAGCCGAACTCCCCCCGCAACACTCTCTTCCACGGCGCGAATATCGGCGTAGTCCCCAGTGCCGTAAAGCGCGTGGATGCTCGCCGCCACCTCATCCCGGTCTATGGGCTTCCCGATTTCTACTTTGACTCCTTGGGGCGATTCGCTCAGAATCCGTCCTTCCTCCGTAACAATGCGCACGTGCGCCACCAGGGGAGCATTCATTGCCGTCTGCTCTCCGATTTGGCTCGGCTCTGTCTTTCCTACCTGCTGGGGGTAGATCGGCGCGGGCACGATTCCTGCCAAAAGCGCCACGATCACCGTCCCGCGTAATTCATTGACCCAGTTCGCTTTCATGCGCACAATTCGCTCAGACGAAGGGTAGCACAGCGGCGTTGCCCGTCCTCCCGCCTCTTTGGCGCTATCATTGTGGAATGAGAAATTGGTCTGGAGCGCGGAAGGATTGACCCAACATGGTAGATTCGTGGAAGCAAAGGTATTCCCGGCAGGTACTCTTCGCGGGCATTGGCGAAGAGGGGCAGCAGCGGCTCCTTCGCTCCCGTGCCGCTATTGTCGGCTGCGGCGCCATCGGAGGGGCCGCGGCAAATCTACTCGCTCGTGCCGGCGTGGGCTCACTCCGCATCATTGACCGGGATTTCGTAGAACCCTCCAATCTTCAGCGTCAAACATTATTTGACGAGGACGACGCGCGTTCCGCTCTTCCCAAAGCCGTCGCCGCCGAGCGCAAATTGCGTGCCATCAATGCCGATATTGCCGTCGAAGGCATCGTTGCCGATCTCACCCCTCGCAGCGCCGAAGATCTTCTCGCGGGCTTCGATCTCATCCTCGATGGCTCTGACAACTTCGAAAGCCGCTTCCTCATCAATGATCTCGCCGTCGAATCCCGCCGTCCCTGGATCTACGCCGCCGCCGTCGGCAGCTATGGCCTCACGATGACCATTCTTCCTGAGAAGACTCCCTGCCTCGCCTGTCTTCTGGAATCCCAAGGAAACGGCCGAGGACTCGAGGACACTTGCGACACCGTCGGCGTTCTCGGCTCCGTCGTGAACCTGGTTGCATCCCTCGAGTCCACGGAAGCCGTAAAGATCCTTTCCGGCCATCCCGAAGCGCTTCATGCCCAGCTCATTTCCTGTGACGTCTGGAGCGGCCGTTTTCAATCCGTCTCCGTCTCCCGAAATCCCGATTGTCGGGCCTGCGTCCGCCGCGAATTCTCTCATCTCGAAGGAGCCGCCCATCCTCATGTGACCATGTGCGGACGCGATTCCGTGCAAATTCACGAACGCAATCGCGTGCTGGATCTGCAGGATCTGCGCCGCCGCCTGGCCCCCGCTGTCTCGGACGTCCGCCAGAACGATTTCCTTCTTTGGTTTCGTATTCCACCCTATGAAATGACCGTCTTCGCCGACGGCCGCGCCATCCTCAAGGGCACCAAAGACCCCGCGGTAGCACGCTCTCTCTACGCCCGCTACATTGGCGCCTGATTCCTTCCGGATTGTCCGTTTCGAGGACTGGTTTACCGCAGCACGCCGCGGCCGTGCGACGTCCGCATCGAAGCCCGGTCCAGGTTTTCCCGCAGGTTCATCAGCGTCAGAAACGTGCTCAGGATGCGCGCCTTCAGGTCGTCCGTCAGCGGCAATCCGCTGGTGGCCACGCGCGCCAGCCGCTCTCCGCTTTCCGTCAGAAACTTCATGATCTCGCGCTGCCGGTCCTGCGGCGCATTTCCCAGCGCCGTCTCGCGCCGCATCTCGCCGCACGTGCCTTCGAGCGCGAGCGTGTAATGCAACACACACAGCTGCTGTTCTTCGAGCGCGGGCGGCGCCGTGCTCTTGCACCCCGGGGCTTTGCATTGCGTTGCCATAGGAACTGTTTCGCTGACCAATAGGTAACCTCATCCCGCCGGGAAAAGCCAGAACAGAGAAAGCTCATGATGCGCATCGTGCACAGTCTGGTCGAAAGCGCGCCGCGTCGCTCAAAATGCGGAAAAATTGATTGACAGAAATATGCATCTGACTGTATAAAAATACAACGGCGATTTTCGCCGCATTTTTATGGCTCTCGGAAAAACATTTCGTCACGGGCAGATCCTCCGCCTCGTTAGCGGCCAGCGCATTGGCAACCAGGAGGAACTGCGGCAGCGGCTCGCCCAGCAGCGCCTCCGCGTGACGCAGGCCACGCTTTCCCGCGATTTGCAGGAGCTCAAACTGATCAAAACCCGCGAGGGCTACAGGCAAGCCGCGGCTCTTCCCGAAGAGGCGGCTCCGATGCCGCCTTTGGCGCGAGCACTCGGCGAATTTCTCCTCGATATTCGTCCCGCGGAAAATCTCCTGGTTCTGAAGACGCCTCCCAGCGGCGCTCAGCCCCTTGCAGCCGCCGTGGACGCTTCCAAATTTCCGGAAATTGCGGGTACCATCGCCGGGGACGATACCGTCCTGATCATCACCGCCAATAAAAAGTCCCGCGCCTCGCTGCAACGCAGAATCGAAACGCTCGTGGGCTCTCCCTTGCGAGCGCACTCATAAAATGAAAGACCTGCGCCACATTGCCGTGGTAGGTGTCTCCGGTTACACGGGGTTGGAGCTCGCCAGACTCCTGGTCCGCCATCCGGATGCCGAGTCCCTCACCTTCTATGTCCGCGAGCCAAATGGCGTGCGTTGCCTCTCGGAGATGTTCCCCCAATTTCGAGGCTGGGGCGAAACTCCTGTTCGTCCGCTTTCCCTCGACGCTATTTTCGCAAGCGGCGCAGGCTCGGTCTTTCTCGCCACGCCGCACGAAGCTTCTGCTGAACTCGCTCCGAAGTTGCTCGACGTCGGCCTTCGCGTCGTGGATTTGAGCGGCGCATTCCGCTTCCGCGATTCAGAAACCTTTTCTTCCTGGTACAAGCTGCCTGCTCCGCACGCGGCGTGGCTTGATCAGGCGGTTTACGGTTTGCCTGAGTTCTATTCCGATTCCGTTGCCCAAGCCGATCTCGTCGCCAATCCCGGCTGCTATGCCACCAGCGTGATCCTGGCTTTGCGCCCCCTCGTGGATGCGGGATGGATTGGCGCGTCCAGCACGATCGTCTGCGACTGCAAATCCGGAGCCACCGGCGCGGGTAAGGAGCCTCGCCGCGATCTTCAGTTCGCGGAGCTCAACGAAAATTTCAAGGCCTACAATCTCTTTTCCCACCGCCACACGCCGGAAATTCTGGAGCAAACCGGCCTCTCCGGCGACCAGCTGATTTTCTCGACTCATCTTCTTCCTCTCGCGCGCGGAATTCTGTCGACCATCTACGTCTCCCTCGCGGAACCGAAAACGCCCGAAGTCGTCGAAGCACTTTTTTGCAAGGCGTACGCCGGCCGCCCCATGGTGCGTATTTCGAAAGCGGGCTCGCTTCCGGAACTGCAGCATGTCGCGCACACGAATTTCTGCGACATCGGTTTTGCGCTGGACCCTTCCGGGCGCCGCCTCATTGTCGTCTCTTGCCTGGACAATCTTGGCAAGGGCGCGGCGGGCCAGGCGGTTCAGAATTTTAATTTAATGCTGGGTATCGAGGAGCAGACCGCACTTCAATGAAAATCGTCGTCAAATTTGCTGGCGCCTTGCTGGAAGAATTTTCCGTCATCAGTAGCCTCGCGGCGCAGATCGCCACGCTCGCCCGGGAAGGCCACGAACTGCTTGTGGTCCACGGGGGCGGGCGCATTTTCACTGCCACGCTTCGGCAGCTCGGCATCGAAAGTAAATTTGTCTCCGGTCTTCGCGTGACCGACCGCCAAACGCGCGACGTCGCCGTCATGGTTTTTGCCGGCTTGCTCAACAAGCGTCTCGTTGCCGCCATCTCCGCCGAAGGCCAGCCCGCCGTTGGCGTTTCCGCCGCCGATGCCCATTCTTTCATCGCCGAGCCGCTCGTCCACAATGAAGTCGAAGGCGGCCTTGGCTACGTTGGCTATCTCACCGGCGTGAATACCGATTTGATCGCTTCTTTTTGGAGCAGCGGCCTCATTCCCGTCGCGCCTTGCCTCGGCATCGCTTCGGACAACGAGCTCTACAACATCAATGCCGACCACATGGCTGCAGCCTGCGCGGAATATCTCGCGGCCGATCAGTTGATCTATCTCACTGATGTCGCTGGCGTCCTTGACGGAGAAAGAGTAATCTCCGCGCTCACTTTCGAAGAGGCCGAGCGCCTGGTCCAGTGCCGCGTCGTTTCCGGCGGCATGGTCCTGAAACTCGAGGCCGCGAAGCGCGCCCTCGAAGGCGGCGTTCGCGGCGTGCACATCCTGGGCGGCACCGCCCCCGGTGCTCTGCTCCATGCCGTCCGCGCCGCGGAAGCCAAAACACAAACCGCTCTGCTGGAAGTTCCCGGCACGCGGGTTCTGCGCGAGCCGCATTCAGCTGCGCAAGCCGTCTTCACAGCCGCCGGATGACAGAACACGCCAAAATCCGAAGAGCCCGGACGCCTCGCGCCAAGGCAGAGCCGGCCCTCGCGCGGGCCGTACAAGAAGCGGATGTGTTTCTTCTCCCGACCTATAAGCGCCCGCCTGTGCTCTTCACCCATGGCCGCGGCGCCTATATTTTCGACTCCACCGGCAAACGCTATCTCGATTTCCTCGGCGGCATCGCCGTCAACGCTTTGGGCCACGCGCACCCGCGCATTCTGAGAGCCATTCGCAAGGAGTCCGCGCGCGCCATTCATTTTTCCAATTTTTATCACAATGCGTTCCAAGGGCCGCTCGCGCGCAAGCTCGCGGAAATTTCCGGTCTTGATCGCGTTTTCTTTGCCAACAGCGGCACGGAAGCCATTGACGGTGCTTTGAAGCTCGCTCGTCTCAGCTGCCAGCCCCGGCTTGGCGCTCCCAGGAACGCCACGCCGAAGACTCGCATTCTGGCCATGGAAAACTCCTTCCATGGCCGCACTTTCGGCGCGCTCAGCGTCACCGCAACGGAAAAATACCGCGCTCCGTTCGCACCCCTCGTTCCGGGAGTGGAATTCGTTCGCTTTAATGACGTCGCCGATCTCGAAAAAAAATTCGACGATTCCGTCTGCGCCGTCCTCCTCGAAACCATCCAGGGCGAGGGCGGCATCTACCCGGTCACGGAATCCTTCTGGAATCGCGCCCGCGAATTGGCTTCGCTGCAAGGCGCGCTTTTCATCGCAGATGAAATTCAGTGCGGTCTCGGGCGCACTGGCCGCTTTTTCGCTTATCAAAAATTCCCATCTAAACCGGATATCGTCGTCATCGCCAAGCCGCTTGCCGCGGGCCTGCCCCTCGGCGCGATTCTCACCAACGTATCCGTCGCCTCTCGCATCTCGCCCGGCTTGCATGGCACAACTTTCGGCGGCGGCCCGATGATCTGTGCCGTCGCTCTTGAATTCCTCGACATTCTGGAAGATCAAAAGCTTCTTCAGAACGTCCGCGATCGTGGCGCTGAACTTCTGGATGGTCTTGTCGCGCTCGCACCTAAATACGAGTTCATCCGGCAGATTCGCGGCGAAGGCTTGATGCTTGGTATCGAATTGTCCGTTGAAGGCGGCGCTTTCGTCACGGAAGCGATGAAGCGCGGCCTGTTGATCAACTGCACCCACGATTTCACGCTGCGCCTGCTTCCGCCTTTCATCATCAGCAAAGCTCAGGTGCGCGACTTTCTCCGTCTCTTCGAGTCTGTTTTGCGGGAAGTATCCAAAAAGGCCCTTGTTACAACGAATCCAGGTCCTGCGCCTTCGTTGCGCGCGGCCCACTCTGCGTGAGGTGAACATGGCAACCACTACCTTGGCAGCGCCCAATATCGTTTCAAATGACCTCTTGACCGGTGCGGAATGGAGCCCCGTGCATACGCGCGAACTCCTGCAACTCACCGCGGACATCAAGGCGACACCAGAGGCTTACGCCGAAACTCTGCGTGGCAAATTTCTCGCGCTGATTTTCGAAAAGCCATCTTTGCGTACGCGCGTTACCTTCGAAGTCGGCATTCAAAGCATGGGAGGAGGCGTGGTGTTCCTCGATCACACGCAAGCTCGCCTGGGCGAGCGCGAATCCATCGCCGACGTGGCCCGAAACCTCGAGCGCTGGGTGCACGGCATCGTCGCTCGCGTCTATGAACAGCGCGTGCTCGAGGAGATGGCGGCGAGCGCGGACATCCCTGTCATCAACGCGCTCTCCGACAAATTCCATCCCTGCCAGGCGCTGGCTGATTTCTTTACCCTCAAGGAAAAATTCGGCGCGCTCAAGGGATTCAAGCTCGCTTACGTCGGCGACGGCAACAACGTTTGCCATTCTCTGATTTATCTCGCCGCGCGCCTCGGCGTTCACCTCAGAATCGCCACGCCCGCGAATTATGCGCCCGAAGCCGACGTATTGGCCGATTCCAAGCGCGTCGCCCGGGAAACTAAAGCGAAGCTCGAGCTCTTCACCGATCCTCGCGAAGCTGTGGATGGCGTTCAGGCCGTTTACACGGACGCTTGGATCAGCATGGGCTTCGAAGCCGAATCGAAAGTGCGTAACGAAGTGTTTCGCTCGTATCAGGTCAACGATGGGTTTATGTCGCTCGCTGAGCCGGACGCCGTCTTCATGCACTGCCTGCCTGCGCACCGGGGCTATGAAGTCACTCCCGAAGTGCTCGATGGCCCGCAGTCCGTGGTTCTTGACCAATCCGAAAATCGCATTTACGTGCAGAAAGCCATTCTGCACTCGCTGTTTCGTTGATCTTCCGCGGCGTTCTCACTCCTCCGCGGGAAGGATATTCTTTAGGCAACGCTCCGGCGCATCCGGAATCATCAACGTCTTTTCGTGAAACAGAAAGAGGAACAGTGAATACGTCCGTGAACAAACCGAAGAAAGTCGTGCTCGCCTACTCCGGAGGTCTGGATACCTCCATCATCATTCCCTGGCTGAAGGAAAATTACGGCTGCGAAGTCATCGCCATGATCGGCGACGTCGGCCAGCAGGAAGATCTTGAAGCCGCACGCAAAAAGGCTCTCGCCACAGGCGCGTCCGCTGCGCACGTCGAGGATTTGCGCGAAGAGTTCGTCCGCGATTACATCTGGCCCACGCTGCGCGCCGGCGCGGTTTACGAACACAGCTATCTTCTGGGCACTTCCATGGCGCGGCCAGTTCTGGCCAAGCGCCAGGCGGAAGTAGCATTGCAAATGGGCGCCGACGGTCTTTCCCATGGCTGCACAGGAAAAGGAAATGATCAGGTGCGTTTTGAGCTGGCGTACAAAGCCATTGCGCCGAATCTCCAAATCATCGCGCCCTGGCGCGAATGGGATATTGATTCCCGCGAAGATGCCATCGCCTACGCGGAGAAACATCACGTTCCCATCGAACAAAGCAAGAAAAATATTTACAGCCGTGACCGCAACATCTGGCATTTGAGCCACGAAGGCGGCGAACTGGAAGATCCCGCCAACGCGCCAAGCGAAGCTATGTGGCAGTGGACTGCTGCTCCGGAAAAAGCGCCGGACAAAGCGGAAGAGGTCGAAATCGGATTCGAGGCGGGAACTCCCGTGTCGGTCAAGGGTTCGAAACTCGGGCCCGTGGATTTGCTCAATTTGCTGAACGAAATTGCCGCGCGCCATGGAATCGGCCGTACCGATCTTGTCGAAAACCGTCTGGTCGGCATGAAATCCCGCGGCGCATACGAAACTCCCGGGGGTACAATGCTCGTCACCGCCCATCGCGAACTCGAGCGCCTTACCGTGGATCGCGACACGGCGCACCTGCAGCAGATGCTCGCGATTCGCTACGCCGAATTGGTTTACAACGGCGTGTGGTTTTCGGCGCAGCGGCAAGCCCTCGATGGCTTTTTCAATGTGTCGCAACAGCGCGTCACCGGCACCGTCGGTCTGAAACTTTGGAAGGGCACTCTCACCGTCACCAGCCGCAAATCGCCTTTCTCCCTCTATCGCGCGGATCTGGCCAGCTTCACCATGGGTCGCTATAACCCGAAGGACGCCGAAGGCTTCATCAATCTCTTTGCGCTCCCGGTCACCGTGCGCCCCAAGGCCAAAGCCGAAGGGAATTGGTAGGTCCGTCATTCCCAAGGAAGCAAGGAATCTCGTTTCCGTGCAAACGCGATTGACACCATGAGCGAACGAAAAGACAACAAACTGTGGGGCGGCCGCTTCGAACGCGAGCCGGATGCGCGCTTCGATGCGTTCCAGCGTTCCTTTGCGTTTGACCGCCGGCTTTTGCCTTACGAAATCGCGGTGAATCTCGCGTGGGCCAAAGCGCTCGAACCCATCGGTATTTTCTCCGCAGCGGAGGTAAAACAAACCCTCGCGGCGCTGGACAAGATCGCTCAGCGAGCACAGAACGATCCGGCATGGTTCGAACAAATGGGCGCGGACGCGGAAGACGTGCACCACTTTGTAGAAAAAGCCTTGGTTGAACAACTCGGCCCTCTCGGATGGAAATTGCATACGGGCCGCAGCCGCAACGAACTTGTCGCCACGGATTTCCGGCTCTTTGTCATGGACGCTGCGGCAGAAATAAAAGGCGGTGCGCTTGCTCTGATCAAATCGCTTCTGCTGCAAGTGAAAGCGAAACTCGGCGTGCCCATGGCCGGCATGACGCACATGCAGCACGCACAGCCGATCCTTCTTTCTCATTTTTTATTGGCGCATGCCGAAGCGTTCACGCGCGATCTTACGCGGCTGTCGAACGCTTCCGCGAGCGCCGATGCTTGCCCCATGGGATCGGGCGCAATCGCCGGAAATGCTTTTGGCATTGATCGCGCGGCAATCGCTCGCGATCTTGGCTTTTCTCGCATCACTGCGAATAGTCTTGACGCCGTGAGCGACCGGGATTTTGCGTTGGATTATCTCTTCGCGCTTGCCGGAATCGCCACGCATCTTTCGCGCCTTGCGGAGGATTTCGTGCTTTTCGCTTCGCAGGAATTTTCTTACGTCATTCTTCCCGATGAATATTCGACCGGCAGCAGCCTCATGCCGCAGAAAAAAAATCCCGATTGCTGGGAGCTCATCCGGGGAAAATCCGGCCGCATCACGGGCGCTTTAGTGAGTTTGCTCGCCACGCTCAAAGGCCTGCCGACTAGCTACCAGCGCGATCTTCAGGAAGACAAGGAAGCGCTGTTCTTCGCGCACGATCAAGTCTCATCCATGTTGGCTATTGCCGCGGGGGCCATCGGAACGACGCAGTTTGGCGACGGCCGCCTGCGCGCTTCCGCATCGAATCCTGCGCTGCTCGCAACGGAGGCTGCGGATTACCTGGTTCATAAGGGGATTCCTTTCCGCAAGGCACACGATCTTGTCGGAAAGGTTCTTCGGGAAGCGGAGCGGCAAGGAAAGAACTGGACCGAACTGCCTTTGGCAGGTCTCCAAAACATTTCTCCGGTATTTGACGCCGATTTCCAGAAAGGCTTGAACGTTGACGCGGCGCTTGCTTCAAAGAATGTTCCAGGAGGAACCTCGCCGGAATCGGTGCGGACCGCGATCGCAGAATTCGAGAAGCGCATTGCCGACGCAGGAGCCGCGAAATGATGCAGCCTCCTTCGGAAGCAGCGCTGCCCAAGGGATTCCGCTTCGCCGCTACAGCTTGCGGGCTGAAGAAAACCGGCGCGCTCGATCTGGCGATCATTTCGAGCGATGTTCCGGCATCGGCCGCCGCGGTGTTCACGCAAAATCTTGTCGTCGCGGCCCCCGTAACGCTCTGCAAGAGAAATCTGCAAAGCTCCAAGGGAAAAATGCGCGCCGTTGTGGTGAACGCTGGAAATGCCAACTGCGCCACGGGCCAGCAGGGGGAACTTGTCGCACAACGCACCGGAGAAGAAGCGGCGCGGCGACTCGGAATCGCTCCCGAGGAGTTTTTCGTTTGCTCGACCGGCGTAATCGGTGTACAGCTTCCTGTTGAAAAAATTCTTCGCGCATTGCCGTCGCTTGCGCGAAACCGGCGGCCCTCCGCTCGCTCGTTTGCGGAATTCTCGCTCGCGATTTGCACCACGGACACGCGGCCAAAAACCGCTTCGGCTTCCTTCAGAATGGGTGGAAAGCGCGTGCATTTGATCGGCTGCGCCAAAGGCGCGGGGATGATTCATCCAAACATGGCCACGACGCTGGCATTTGTGGTGACCGACGCCGCAATCGCTCCCGGACTTCTGCAAAGGACGCTGCGGGATGTGGCGTCGCGCACGTTCAATGCGATCAGCGTGGACGGCGATACTTCCACGAACGATACGCTGCTGGTTCTTGCCAACGGCGTTTCGGGAGCGCCCGCTGTGAGAAGCGGTAGCAGAGCACTTCGCGATTTCTCCACGGCGCTCGAAGAAGTGTGCGGTTCACTGGCCCGGCAGATAGTGGCGGACGGCGAAGGAGCACAGAGGGTGGTGGAAATCGAAGTGCGCGGCGCGAAGACCGAAGCTGCCGCGAAACGTATCGCGGAAACGATTGCAACTTCGCCGCTCGTCAAAACCGCCTTTGCGGGGGGAGATCCCAATTGGGGCCGCATTTTCGCTGCGGCAGGACGTTCTGGCGTGAAATTCGACCCCGGCCTTGTGGACATCACCATGGCAGGAATCAAGGTACTGCGCCTGGGCCAGCCGTTAGAATTCAACGAGCGGGCAGCATCGAAGAAATTGCTCGCAGATCACGTACCGATCCTGGTTGATCTCCGTTCCGGGCCTGCGAAAGCCAAGTACTGGACCTGCGACTTCAGCGCGGAGTATGTGCGAATCAACGCGAGCTACCGGACCTAGAGTCGCCGCCAGTTGATTAACAGAATGCAGCGATACCCAGCCACTCCCCCATTGTTTTGGCAAGTGTGCGGAAGCCACTGAGGAGAAAGAGGTTAGAAGGATTTTAGTCCGCTTCGTTTGTGCAAAGTGTGCGCAACCCACTGATAAAGAAGAGGATAAGTTAAGTGCTTCGCTTTCCGATTTGGACGGTTCGTGCCAGGCGGACTGTTCCCCAGATTTCACAAGCCACTCTACAACCAATCCATATATGTTTATAAGTGGTAAATAAAGAGATAAGTCGTTTAGAATGATGGTGCCCAAGAGAGGACTCGAACCTCCACGACCTTGCGGCCACTAGCTCCTGAAGCTAGCGCGTCTGCCAGTTCCGCCACTTGGGCACGGTAGCACGGGCCAAGCTGGATTCAGTTGCCCGTACAACGAGGCCCCTCCATTGTGCCCGGCTCTGAGTACAGCTGTCAACGATGCAAGCATTTGGCACAATTCCCGACTTCGGCTCTGAGATCCAGACGCCAGGTAATAGCACCAGGCCGTACTGATACCATCCAGTTATTTAACGACGCCATACAATATTTCGCTTGAATTTTATATTACTACTCCGTATAGTGCAGCTCCGCGAACCGCTCACGGGAAGCACTCTCGTAGTTCACAAGGTAACGGGACGGAGGTTCTCAATGGTCATGAAAACGAGCGAACGGTGGCACTGCATGAACCCGGAGTGCCGTTGTGCAATTACCGTGGAAATCGGCGGAGAGATTGATGGCGCAAACCCGATCTGCGCGTGCGGCACTCAGATGAAGAAGGACTACAAGCCGCCGGTCTTTCACTACCTTGATTTTCTTCATCTGGAAAGTAGCGAACTGGTTTCCCGCGATCGGCACGAGAAGTGACCGATGGAACGATTCCGCCATTCATCACGAACGCACAGTCATGCGCACAAGTCCCTGCGCCTGCGGGGCGACGTAGTGCACACCTTTGGCACGCTGCTGACTCCCCTGGCGATCGCGCTGGTCGCTCTGGGCTTCTATTTATTGGGCAACGCGGTGGCCAATCCTCTCTCTTCCAATGCGGCATCCTTGCTGTTCGCTTCCATCATTCTTGCTCTCGGATTCGTATTATTGAGCTACTTACTGCGCACGGCGATGGCATCGCACCAGCGGCCGCCGACCGAGCGAGTTCGCATCCGCAATTCCTATGCGGACAGCCCCAATTCCACGCAGACGATCGTGGTGGCCTCCGCGGAGCCGGGAATTCTGCCCTTTCAGCGATCCTATGTGGACTCCGCGCGCATCCGCCGTTGAGCTGTCCGCAATCCGGCACCAAGACAAGCAAAAATGTCAGGCGCGAGGGATGGCCGGGAAATACTGCTCTTCGAGGATACGGCGGTGGTGAAGTTCGTGTCCGGCGCAGATAAACGCAAGGGCACGTACGCTGACTTCATTCTTGTTGGCGATGCCGCGAAGCAGCCAGGCTTCCTCAGTTAGGGTCCTCAGCAGCGAAAGGGTAGAATTTCGGACCACGTCGAATTCCAGGGCGAGATCCGAGAGCGATCGATCCCCGAATCCGCCATTCCGAACGT
>Ga0335079_10007172_pt1 | contig 12708 bp, 13 predicted proteins | sample Lox_Sample_33_FD_206719 | JGI IMG/M metagenome (GOLD analysis project Ga0335079, IMG submission 206719) | Soil microbial communities from Loxahatchee National Wildlife Refuge, Florida, United States - Lox_Sample_3.3 | ecosystem: Environmental > Terrestrial > Soil > Wetlands | place: USA... | reverse complement strand
CGGACCGCACCAACCTCCGCTACGGCAGCCCGGCGTGCCCGACGTCGACGGTGGTGCTGAGCACCACGGCCTCGCGCGCTTGGCGGCGGTTGCCTTCGAGAAAGTCGGGCGCCGCGCACACGAGCAACGTCCGGCCGTCAGCCCCACCAAGCGCGCACGCGTAACAGCCGAAGCCCTCGGGCGTGCGGATCTCGTCGACGATCGTCCCTCCGGGCGCGATGCGGATGCAGCGACCGCCGGCCTCATCGGCCGACCAGATGTGGCCCTCGGCGTCGAGCGTGCAGCCGTCCGGCCCGACCACGATCTGAGGAAGCATGTCCTGCAGCGGGGCGAGCTCCTCGTCGCCGTGGGTGGTGACGGTGAAAACCGCCTCGCGATAGAAGTCCGACACCCACCACCACCGCCCGTCGCGCCACCGCGGGCACTCGAAGAACGCTCCGCCTTCAAGCAGTGGGGCCAGGGCTCGTTCGGCCACAGAGGCACGATATGAGATCCGCGCCGGCCATGGCGCCGTCCCGGTCCCCGACCGCGGTCACGGCGCCGGCCCCGACCCCGGACAACTGAACACTCGCCCCGCCCGCTCGGGGTGAACGTGGGTTCAGCCACCTCTCGTGCGGCCAACTTCGCACTCGCCGCGGGCGAGGCTGCGAGTGAGCCATTATCCGCCCTTATTTCCGGTGCATCGCCGGCAGCCGGCCGCGACGCGAGACCCAGGCCGCCGAAGCAACCGCTCAGCGCGTGAGCGTCAGCCGGGCGTGGAGAACGGCGTCGCGGCCGACCATTCCGAGCCAGTTCCAGTCGAGTCCCGCCGCCGCGCGGGGGACGGTCGTCTTCCCGTCGAGGCGAACCGCCCCGCCGGCGGCGGGTTCGACGTTCACCGGGATCTCGAGCGGGAGGCGCGTGGACCCGATCCTCAGGTCACCCGTGACCGTCACACCGCCATCCCGAGCGCTGACGGCGGTTGCGGTGAAGACGACGCACGGGTGCCGCTCGACGTCGAAGAAGTCGGACGAGCGCAGGTGCTTGTCGCGCCGCTTGTTCCGGGTATCGAGGCTCGCGGCCCCGATCGTGAGTTCGCCGTCGGCGCCGTCTCCGTGAACCGCCAGGCTGCCGGCGTATTCGTGGAAGACGCCGCGAACGGTTATCAGTCCCATCGACTTCACAGCGAATCCGATCTCGCTGCATTCCGGGTCGACTCTCCAGGTGCCGTCGGGGAGCGGGGGTCGCTTGCGAGTCACATCGGCTGCATTTGAAGTGTCCATACTCATATGACACGCGCCGACGGGAGAACTGTGACCGGTGGCAACGACCAGTGGTTGGCCGAGCGTTTTCAGGAGCAGCGACCGCATCTGCGAGCGGTCGCCTACCGGATGCTCGGGTCCCTCAGCGAGGCAGACGACGCGCTTCAGGAAGCGTGGCTGCGGGCCAGCCGTGCCGACACGAGCAGCGTTGAGAACCTGGCCGGCTGGTTCACGACGGTCGTGGCGCGCGTGTCGCTGAACATGCTCCGGGCGCGTAAGGCAAAGCGGGAAGAGCCGCTGGAGGCGGGGGTCCCCGACCCGGTCGTCAGCCCGCTGAACGGCGCCGACCCCGAGCAGCAGGCCCTGATCGGCGACTCGGTGGGGCTGGCGCTGCTCGTCGTGCTCGAGACGCTCCCCCCGGCCGAACGGCTCGCCTACGTGCTGCACGACATGTTTGCGGTTCCGTTCGACGAGATCGCGTCGATCACGGACCGCTCCCCCGCGGCTGCCCGGCAGCTCGCGAGCCGCGCCCGGCGGCGCGTCCAAGCGCACGCGCGGGTGCCCGACGCGGACCTCGACCAGCAGTGGAGCGTCGTCAACGCGTTCGCCGCCGCCAGCCGCGAGGGCGACTTCGCCGCGCTCATCGAGGTGCTCGATCCCGACATCGTCCTGCGCGAGGATGACGGCACCGAACGCCCGGCCGCATCGGCCGTCGTTCGCGGCGCGCGCGAAGTCGCGGGGCGGGCGCTCATGTTCTCGAACATGGCGCTGTACGCGCGTCTGGTGCTGGTGAACGGCGCCCCGGGCGTGGTCGTGCTTCCCGAGGGCGAGGACCGCCCGTTCGCGCTCCTGGCCTTCACGGTCGTGGGCGGACGGGTCGTCGAGCTCAACGTGATGAACGACCCCGCGCGTCTGGCCGAAATCGACCTCTCGGTGGTTGGCTGACCTACCGGGTCGGGCGGGTGCGAACATGAGGCCGTGGCGCATGTGGGGGTCTCGAAGCTGGCGTACGCCCATCCGGGCGGCGACCTCCTGTTCACGGAGGTCTCGTTCCGGGTCTCCCCGGGGCAGCACGTGGGCCTGGTGGGAACCAACGGGGTCGGCAAGAGCACGCTGCTGAGGGTCCTCGTCGGCGAGCTGCCCCCGGACGACGGCGAGTACGCGGTCGGCGGTCTGCTCGGTTACATGGCGCAGGACGTCGGCGTCAGAGACGGCGACCGCACGGTGCGCGAGCTCCTCCTCTCGCTGGCGCCGCGCGCCGTTCGACAGGCCGGCGAAAGCATGCTTGCGCTCGAGGCCCAGCTCGAGGCCGGGGATACCGCGGCGGGCATGAAGCTTGGAGAGGCGATCGCCGACTGGTCCACGCTCGGTGGCTATGAGCTCGAGGGCCAGTGGGATGCGTCGTGCCGGCGCATTGTCCACGCCTCATTTGCCGAGGTGGCCGATCGACCGGCGCGCACGCTGTCGGGCGGCGAGCGCAAGCAACTCGTGCTCGACGTGCTGTTCGCGTCTGACGCCGACGTACTGTTGCTCGATGAGCCCGACAACTTCCTCGACGTACCGGCCAAGCTCGCGCTGGAGCGCCGTGTGCGGGCGTCGAAGAAGACGATCGTGATGATCTCGCACGACCGCGAGGTCCTCTCGGGTGCGGTTGGCACGATCGTGACCCTCGAGGGAAACGGCGCGTGGGTGCACGGCGGCTCATATGCCACGTACCCCCAGGCCCGGGAGGATCGGCAGCGGCGGCTCGGCGACGCCGTGAAGCGCTGGAACGAGGAGGAGCGGCGGCTGTACCGGCTGATGAAGACGTTCAAGGAGCGGGCTCGTTACGCCCCCGACTGGGCCAAGCGCGCCGACGCGATGGAGTCGCGGTGGCGCCGGTTCCGAGCCGACGGTCCGCCGCCGTCGCCGGTCGCCGACCAGACCATCGCCGTGCGAATTCGCGGTGGCGATTCGGCGCGCATCGTGCTCGACCTGCGCTCGGTCGGGATCTCTGGGTTGGTGGCGCCGTTCTCGGAGGAGATCCACTTCGGCGAGCGCATCGGCGTCATCGGGCCGAACGGGTCGGGTAAGAGCGCGTTGATGAACGTCCTCGCGGGCGAGAGAGCCGTCGACACCGGCGAGCTCCGGACGGGACCGCGAGTCTCGGCCGGGTTCTTCACCCAGCTGCAGTCGCGCGCCGACTTCTCAGGTTCCATGGTTCTCGACATCGTGATGGTCCGTCGCGGCGAGATGCAGGCGGCCATGTCCGCCCTCGCCCGCTATGGCCTTGCCGACGCCGCCCGCCGACGCTATGACGTGCTCAGCGGCGGGGAGAAGGCGCGACTCGAGGTACTCATCCTCGAGCTCGAGGGTCACAACCTGCTGCTCCTCGACGAGCCCACCGACAACCTGGACATCGACTCCTCAGAGGCGTTGGAGAAAGCGCTCGACAGATTCGAGGGGACCGTCGTGGCCGTCTCTCACGACCGCGCCTTCCTGCGGCGTATGGACCGCTACCTGATGGTCCTCCACGACGGCGGCGTCCTGTCGTTCCCCTCCTACGACTCGGCCCTCGAGGCACTCCTCGACCCCGGCCACGCGTACGACGTCCGGCTCGCAAAGCTCCTGTAGGAGGTACGGGTCAGCGCAGCCGCCCCGATCAGCGCCAGGAGCCCGGCGCCCGCGGCGAGGTAGGCGGCGCGGGGCGAGAACAGCGCAGTCAGCGCGCCGCCGACGACGATCCCGACCCCGGGTGCCACGGCAGCCATCGACTCGAGCAGTGCCGAGACCCGCAGGCGGAATTGCTCGTCGACCAGTTGGTGAACCGCGGTCTCGACCGAGGCCCATTGCGTCCCGTTGCCCATTCCGCCGAGCACGCTGCAGACACAGGCCACCAGCAGCGTCGGCGCCAGACCCGTGCCCAGATACGCGATCGCGACTGCTGCGGTCGAGATCAGAACACCGGCGTGGCCGACCCGGCGGGCGACACGGACGTGCACGGCCGAGCCGATCACCGCGCCGGCGCCCCAGCTCGCGAGGATCGCCGCATATCCGGCCGGACCGGCGTGGAGCGAACGCGTTGCGTAGATCACGGTCACCGGCACCACGAGATAGAAGAAGATGAACGCGATCCCCTCTCCGAAGACCAGTGCGCGGAGGGAGGCGTTGCCGGCGACGTAGCCGAAGGTCGCGCGGAGGTGACGGCGGCGCGTCGCACCGGCCGAGTCCGCGCTCTTCGCGACGGGGGTGCGAAGCTCGCGCGTGCACAGGATCAGCAGCGCGGCGACCAGGAACGACACCCCGTCAGCCGCGAGCGCCGTCGTGGGACCGAGCAGGGCGAGCACGGCGCCGCCCAACACCGGCCCAGCCACCGTGGCGGCGGCGAGCGCCACGTTGAACGCGGCCTTGCCCTCGGGCATGAGATCGTGCGGGATCAAGGTGGAGGCCGTCGTCGCCCGGGTCACCGAGCGTGCCGCGAACGCCAGCGTTCCGTCGGCAAACGCCAGCGCGATGATCAGTGCGACCGTCGTGTGCCGCGCGACCGCGGCCAACCCGAGGAACACACACGCCTCGACGAGGTAACAAACGGGCAGTATCCGGCCGGGCGTGATTCCGCCGATGCGGGCGACCAGAAACGGGCCGACGAGACCGGGGACGAACTGCGTCGCGAGGAACAGAGCCGCGGTTGCGATCGCCGAGCGAGTGGCGCCGAGGACGGTGATGGCGAGCGCCAGCGCTCCGACCACGTCCCCCGCTCGATTGATCACATACGAGACCAGAAGCGCCCGGAACTCAGCGATCCGCCAGGTCTTGCGCATCCCGGCCACCCCACTCCCACGTCAGACCGCGACCTGAGGCCGGGCCAGTTCGCGAATGCGCTCCTCGATCGCGAGCTCCTTCTCGAAGTCCGCGTCCTCGGTGTGGGTGAAGCCGATCCCCTCGCGTTCGAGGATCTCGGCGAACAGCTCGACGAAGCGTCCGTCGAGCTGGCTCCCGGCCACGTTGCGCAGCTCGGCGATCGCCTCGGCGCTTGAGATCGGCGGGCGATATGTATCGCGCGCGGTGAGCACGTCGTACGTATCGGCAACCGAGATGATTCGCGCAAGGGCTGGGATCTCCCGTTCTCGCAATCCGTACGGATAACCGGTGCCGTCGACGCGCTCGTGATGGGCCAGGATGACCGCCGCGATCTTCTCGTAGCCCTCGATCCGGCGCACGAGGTTGGCCCCGTTGATCGGGTGTTGGTGGACGATCTCGAGATCGGCGTCGCTGAGCGGCCGGTCGGCGAGGAGGATGTGATCGGGGAATGCGAACTTGCCGATGTCGTGCAGCAGACCTGCCGTGTGCACGATTCGAAGCTCGTCCTCCGAACAGCCGGCGGCCTTGGCCACGGCGTACGCGTAGCGGGCGACCGCAGCCGAGTGGCGGGCCGTGTGGCGATCGCGCAGTGACAGGGTCCGGACCATCGTCACGAACACCCCCAGCTGGAGCGACGCGAGCTGGAGCGTGCGCTTCTCGAGTTCCTCCCGGCGCTGCTGCGAGTGGAGCAACTCCATCAGCAGCACGTAGAAGGCGCCGAGAAGCGCGAGCACGAGAATGAGTGACACCGCGCCGGATCGGTAGTAGAGAGTGGCCAGCGCGCCGGCCAAGATGTTCGGAACCGTGATCCACGGCAGCGCGGGAATGAAGCTCTGGCGCAGCTGCACGCTGATCGGCGTGCCGTCGTGGACCCGGATCCAGATTGCCGCCAGCAGGAAGTTGAGCACGTTCGCGGCGCTGACGACGACCGCGACGACGAGCGCGAACGCGGCGCTGCCACGATCCACGCCGGCCTCGACGGCGGCGCGGATCGCGAGACTGCCGAGGAGTACATCGACGTACATCCCGAGGTTCCAGACGAGCGCCAGCCGCCGCCCGCGCAGGCGGAGGCCGTCCGTCTGTATCGCTTGAGAGATGCGCGAGATGAAGCAGATGAGCACGGCCGGCGCAGGACCGAGCAGCGCCATCGCGAGCGCGACGATCGTCAGTCCCGCCGACAGGCGCATGCGGCCCGAGTAGGCGTGCACCTGGTCGCCGACAACCCCCAGGACGGCGAGGGTACAGAACAACCAGAAGGGCTGCCAGTCGGCCGCGCGTGAGCTCAGCGCCGCACCGGCGACCGTAATCGTCAGCAGGCCGACGGCCGCACAACGGAAGACTTGAACGGACTTACCAGACACCAGTTCCCCCGAGCTCGCCGACGGCGCGATCCTACCGCTCCCGTTTCGATAAGCGAAACGCGTGCCTTGGGGCGCAATCCAGTTTTCAGATGCTCCAGTGCATCGCCCGATCCCCCTCCGTGAAAGCCGACGCGGACGTCTTCAGTCGCGTTGATCGTCTGCGCACGCCGGAGCTTGAGAGTTCCGCGCGCGGGCTGGACGAGGAGAGGGCGCGCAGTTACAGGCCGAGCGAGCGCGAGATGATCTCGCGCTGGATCTCGCTGGTGCCGCCGTAGATGGTCGTCACCAGCGCGTGGCGGACGTGTCGCTCCATGTCGTACTCGGTGGCGTACCCGTATCCGCCCATCATCTGCATGCCCTCGAGCGCCGTTCGCTTCGCGGTTTCGGTCGCCTTGAGCTTCGCCATCGAGGCCTCGCGCGGGAGCATCTTGTTGGGGTTGGCCTGCACGGTCTCCGCCACCCCGTAGACAAGCTGCCGCGTGGCCTCGATCTCGGTGGCGAGGTCGGCCAGCCGATGCGCGATCGTCTGGAAGCTGCCGATCGTCTTGCCGAACTGCTTGCGCTCCTTGACGTAGGCGAGGACTTCTTCAAACGCCCGCTCCGCCATCCCGAGGGACTGCGCGGCGATGATCAGACGCTCGTTGTTGAGCCCGGCCATCAGCTGCATCCACGCCCGGTCGACCTCGCCAACGACCCGCTCCGCCGGCACGAAGCAGTCGGTGAAGAACATGTCGTTGACCTCGCGGCTGCCCATCGTGTCAATCGGCCGGATCTCCAACCCCTCGACTCCCCGCGGGACCGAGATCATCGTCAGCCCCTCGTGCTTGTTGTCGGTGCGCGACGTGCGGCACACGAGCAAGATGTGGTCGGCGGCGTGGGCGCCCGTGATCCACGTCTTTTGCCCGTTGACCACGTAGCCACCGTTCGAACGCTCCGCCCGGCAGGACAGGTTGCCGACGTCCGAGCCGGCCTCGGGCTCGGACATCGCGATCGCGTAGACCGTCCCGGCGACGATTCGCGGAAGGATCTCCTCCTTCAGCGCGTCGCTTCCGAACAGCTCCACCGGGCGAGCGGACATCATCGTCACCGGGAAGAACCCCATCGGGATCTCACCGCGCGCGAACTCCTCGCACAACAGGCACAGATCGACCGAGCTGCCGCCGGCGCCGCCGTACTCCTCCGGGATCGCGGCGCCGAGCCACCCCAGCTCGGCGATCTTGGCGTAGATCTCGGAATTGTGGGGCTCGCGCCCGTTGTCGGTGAGCGCGTCGCGCTGCTCGCGCGTCCCGCACTCGCGCCGGGCAAAGTCGCGGATCGCCTCGACGAACGCTCGTTGCTCGTCGGTCAGATTCAAAGTTGTCTTCCTCCTGCTGGCCAGTGGTCCCCCGGCCGAGACTACCTTCGCTGGGATAATCGCGACATGGCGGAGCCCACCGTCTTCAGGCCCGGCGGGGTGTCATATCTGCGGATCCCCGCCCCCGACCCGAACCGCGCCGCGGCCTTCTACGCGGCGGTGTTCGGCTGGACCGTCGACGTCGACCGGGACAATCCGAGCTTCGCCGACGGCAGCGGCCATGTCATCGGCCACTTCATGCCGGACCTGGCCGTCGCCGGCGCGGGCGGCGTGAGGTTGTACGTCTACGTCGACAACGTCCGGGAGACCGTTGACCACGCGCTCGCGCTCGGCGCCGAGGTCACGGCCGAGCCGTACCCCGAGGGGAACTTGACGGTGGCGACGTTTCGGGACCCCGCCGGCAACGAGATCGGCGCCTGGCAGCAGGGCATCCCCGGCTGAGCCGCATGGTCATCCGTGACGCGGATCCCACGCTCGACGCGGAGGCGATCGCGAACATCTACGCGCCGTTCGTCACCGACACGGTCATCTCGTTCGAGGACGTGGCGCCCGCCGCGCCCGACATGGCGGCGCGAATCAAGCGGTTGACCGAGACGCACGCCTGGCTCGTGGCCGAGGACGACGGCGAGATCCTCGGCTACGCGTACGCGTGCCCACATCGCGAGCGCACTGCGTACCAGTGGGCGACCGAGGTCACCGTGTACGTGGACCCGCGCCACCAGCGGCGGGGAGTCGGAAGGCGGTTGTATGAGGCGCTGCTGGCCCGGCTCGCCGACCAGGGCTACCGGATCGCGCTGGCCGTCATCGCGCTGCCGAACGACGGGAGCGTCGGACTCCACGAGGCCTGCGGGTTCGAGCTCGTGGGCGTGCTGCGCGGCATCGGCTTCAAACACGGGAAGTGGTGGGACGTCGGCTGGTGGCAGCTGGACCTCGGTGCCAAGAACCACCGAAGCGACTGAGTTTTTGGGCAATAGTTGCCTGAAACTCAGTCGCATCGACAATCAGTCCTCGTCGAGCAGGAGCGCGAGCGTCGGGCAGGCGTCGACGGCCCGCCGGGCCAGCCCGATCAGGTCGGGCGGCACCTCTGATTCGTCGATGATCGGGTAGCCCCAGTCGTCGAGGCGGATCAGCTCGGGCAAGAGCTCGGCGCACAGCCCGTGCGCTTCGCAGGTGATCGGGTTGACCCGCAACCGCCGGCTCATCGCCACCCCGCCCTCATAACGGCCCCCAGCTCATCGCAACCTCCCCCCGGCGACGGACGGACCGCCGAGCGGCAACCCCGCCGGCGGAGCGTGGCAGCGCCCGCCCCGGTGCCACTCAATGTCCTGCTCGAACACCGAGAGCGCGCTCTCGACAAAGCGCACGGCACCGTCGGGGTGATGGCAGGCGCCGCGCCCCCGCACTTCGGAGGCCCATCTGAGCACCCGCTCGCGCTCAGAGATATGGGCGATGCCGGCCGCCAGCGCGCCGACGGAATCAGCGATCGATCGGAGTCCGTACACGCATGGGCCGCACTGACCGGCCGACTGGTCGGCCAGGTAGGAGATCACCCGGGCGCTCTCGTGGAGGCCGCAGGCGCTCTCGCCGAGCGCGATCAGCACGCCCGACCCGAGTGAGCACCCGACCGACCGCAGATCCTCACGCGCGAGGCGCAGCGAGCCCGCCTGGGAAGCCTCCATCCAGGTGCCGAAATAGCCGCCCACGAGCAGCGCCTGCAACGGTTCGGCGGGACCCCCCGCGGCGTCCAGAAGGTCACGCATCGCAGTCCCGAACGCGAGCTCGTAGACGCCCGGGGCCCTGACCGCGCCCGTGATCGTGACCAGTGCCGATCCGGGATCGGCGACCGTGCCGAGCTCGCGGTACCAGTTCGAGCCGAAGCGCGCGACGAGCGCGAGCTGCGCCAGCGTCTCGGGGTTCTGGATCAGCGTCGGGCGCCCGCGGTAGCCGCGCTCGAACGGGCGCGGCGGGACGAACGTGGGAAGCTCCGGGCCGCCGTTGAGGTAGTGAACGACGGCGCTCTCCTCGCCGGCGACGTACCCCTCGGGGCCGGCCACGAGCTCGAACGACACACCGTCGCGATCGCGCGCGGCCACTGCGGCCTGGAGCGCATGCCCAGCGTCGACCGCGTTCGAGCCGACCTTCACGATCACCTGCCGCGACCCGATCGCGCGCGCCGCCAGCACGGCGCCGTCCAGCACGAGATGCGGCAAACGTGCGAGCAGCAGGCGGTCCTTGGCGCTCGCGGGCTCGGTCTCCGAACCATTGACGATGACCGGTCCGACGCGCCGGCGCTCGGCCACGGCGCGGAGCTTGCGTGCGGTCGGGAAGTCAGCTCCGCCCCGGCCGCGCAGGCCGCTGCGCTCCACCTCCTCGATGAGTTGGTGCGCGGGCACGTCCGGGAGCGGCCCGTGAGTGCGCGTGTGCGTGGCCAGCGACATGGCGATGCCCGGCTCGAGCCCGGCGAGCAGTCGCGGCAGCCCGTGATGGCCGCCGTTCGTCGAGCTCATGGCCGCGCTCCCCGGCATCGAGCTCATGCCGGTGTCCCTGACAGCGTGCCGGTGACGGCGTTCGTCTGATCGTTTATCTGAAGGTCGGCCCGCAGCTCGACCGTCGTGCCCTGGGTGTCGGTCACGCGGGCGCTGAAGGCGGTGCCGCGGAGCGAGTCGATCTTGCCCTGCAGGACGGACGGTGTGCCGGCGACCGCGAGATCAACCTGGCTTCCGGTCATCGACAGCCCGCCACCGATCGGTTGCCCTGCGATCCTGACCCGCAGACGCCCGCGGACCTGCCCGCTCACGCTGAGCGAGATGTCGACGACCGCGCCGCCGGGCGCTGGAGCCTGGCGGAGGTTGCCGCCGAGCGTGGCCGTGAACGCCCGGCCGAGCGCGGCCGCGGTGGAACTCGAGCCGGTGCCCGACCCGGGCCCCGAGCCCGAAGGGCCCGTAGACGAGGCAACCGGCGTCCGGGCGCCGCCGAGGAGCGACGCCGGCGTCCCGGCCTTCCTCGCCCACCCGTGCTGGAGCGGTCCGGCGACGGTGAAGATCATCAGCCCGATCGGCGTGATCACGGCGAGCGCGGTCGCCGGCGTGCGCAGGCTCGCGCGGTCTGCGGGGACACTCGATATCCGCGTCCACACCGCGACCAGCACGGCCACGGCGCAAACCACGGTCAGCCCCAGCATCCACCACTGCTTGACGTCGCTGCCGGTGCCGAGCCCATGAAGCACGGCGACCGGCCAGCTCGCGTACGCGAACCAGTGGACGGCGCGCCATGTGCGGTAGCCGAGCCGGCGACGCACGAGACTGGTGATGGCGATCGCCAGCAGGAGATCGAACGCCAGCGTGCCGAGACCCAGCCACAGCGGGCGATATCCCGACACGAAGGGGATGACGCCGTCGAGCAGCGTGATCGGCGCGAACGCGTCGAGGACGCTGGTGACGATGTGGATCGCGAGCACGACGAGCACGAGCAGCGACACGTCCCGGTGGACGGAGTCGATCGCAAACCGCGGCCACCGCGCCCCCGAGAACCGCACCGACCCGAGGATCCCGATCACGACGCTCGCGGTCAGCAGGACGAGCGCGACCGCACCCGTGCCGCGCGCGAGATACCAGTAGGCGCTCGGTCCGAGCGTGGCGCCGAAGCCGTCTGAGGGACTCAAAGGTCGTCTCCCTCGGACGGCCAACCCGCGAGATGCCGGGCCACGCCGTCGGTACCGACCAGCCGGCTCGGCAGTCCCCGCTCCTCGAGCCATGCGGGCGCCCTCTCGCCGCGGATGATCGACGCCGTGCTCGCGATGTTCGCGTCGAGGCAGTTGCCGGCGCACACGCTCACCGTCCGCCACGCGCTGTCCGCCGAGCGCCCCGTCGCCGGGTCGATCAAGTGATGGGCGAGTTCCGACCCCGCCCTCCACCGCCGGACGGTCGTGCTCGAGGTGGCCAGGCCCCCCGAGCTGAGCGAGATCCACTGGCCCGGCGCGTCGAACCCGGAGCGATGGTCGTCTGTCACGCGCACTAGCCACCCTTCCGAAGGCGCCCGGCCTGCGATCGCAAGATCACCGCCGAACGACACGAGCACGCCACAACCGGCGGCCGCGCTCGCCGCCTCCGCGGCCCGGTCTGCCGCCAACGCCTTGGCCGTGGCACCGAGGTCGAGGCTGACCCCCGCGACGACCCGAACGGTGCGGCGCGAGGCATCCACGGTCACCGTCCGCCACCCCGGGACCGAACCGAGCACGAGCGACGACTCACCATCACCCCCGAGCAAAGCGAAATCGCGGTCGTAGCCGAGCGAGATCAGCGCCTGCCCGATGGTCGGGTCGACATCGCCACCGGTCAGCCGCGCGGCGCGGAGCGCGGCGCTCACCGCGTCGAGCAGCACCGGGCCGACCTCCACGGGCTCGCCGGCGGCGGCGTTGACGGCCGACAGCTCGGAGTCGCCGCGGAACCGCGAGCACGCCAAATCGAACTCGGCGACGATGCGCTCGACGACCGCCCCGGCCGTATCGAGTGCGGCGGCCTCAGTGACCGCGACGAGCGCGGAGCTTCCGAACGCTTCCAGCGTCGCGCATGCCTCGGACTGGCGCATTCCGCTCGCTCACGAGCCCCCCGACACGACCCCGCCGCCGCCTCCGGACGACTGAGGAGCCGGCTGAGGAGCGGCGGGTTGGGGTGCCGGCGCTGAGGGAGTGGTGGGCGCCGGCGAGGATTGCGTCGTCGGCGAGTTCGGCACCGACTGCGGCGGCTGGCTCGGCGCCTGCAAGCCCAGGGAACTCGGATCCGCGGCCGGCGGAAACTGAGGGATCGCCGACGACGACGAAGACGAAGACGAGCGCGACCCTGTAGTTGTCTTCGTTCCGCTCGGGGACTTCGAAGCGAGCGACCGGCCCGGGGCCACCGCCGAGACGAGCGCG
>Ga0335079_10007171_pt1 | contig 12709 bp, 14 predicted proteins | sample Lox_Sample_33_FD_206719 | JGI IMG/M metagenome (GOLD analysis project Ga0335079, IMG submission 206719) | Soil microbial communities from Loxahatchee National Wildlife Refuge, Florida, United States - Lox_Sample_3.3 | ecosystem: Environmental > Terrestrial > Soil > Wetlands | place: USA... | reverse complement strand
TGTCTGGGCAAAACAAGCCGTAACGAGCTACTTGAGTATACGAACGGCCATTAAGCAGCCGTTTCCGACGATGTGGCAGTTGCGGAAAACGTACGATACGAGTAAAGGGAGATGAACCAGACCAGATTCGCCCCGACCGCTGCGAGAATGAAAACCAACTTCGTCATGTTGAGGAGTGCAAAACATAGCAGAGCATACGGCATAAAGCAGCGCCGAATCATGAACTCACAGTGACGGCCAACATACAGGATTGGATTTGACTGTCGACTCGCTGCACGCGCCTGCCAGATTCGGAGATATTGCTCAGGATGTGCGGAGGCAAGCCGGTGTCTACCCATTCCAGTTACCAGAAAGCTAGTAACCGCTCCGAAGAGAAGCAACCCGGTCCACAGTAAGTACGCCGATCCTTGGGTCCTTACAAGACCTATTGCCATGCCTGAGAAGACCAAAAGGTAGTAAAAATAGTCACAGATTGTTTCCAGCCAGCAGCCGAAGTCAGACTCCTGCAACTTCAAGCGAGCGACCTCCCCGTCGCACCCGTCCAAAATGCTTGCCCACACCGACAATATTGCCCCTAACAGGACATACCGATAAGTACCGACGGCGAAGAATGCTCCCGACAGAAGGCCGACGCCAAGTGTGAATATACTTACCATATTCGGTGTGATGGGCCATCGTATTAATTGCCGGCTGATAGGTATCGAGATCTTCCGATTCATTTGGGCAAATATCCCGTCCGTGGGTTTCATCAACCAGCAGTTCAACTTGTTGTCTGCAATCTTCTGCTCGTCTGGGGTGCGTACGCGCTGCCAGGAGTCCAGCGGCACCGATCTGTTCTCGACGGCATGCGTTCGCGCAAGCAGATCATGCAGTTGATCGACAGTGTCGAATCCGCGCGGGGAGCTCTCGGCGATATACTTGCCAAAAGGGGCAGGTAGCGTGCATATCCCGACACGTTGTTCGCCGGATACCAATGCGAGTGCGTCACCTTCTCCAGTCCAGCCGATAAGATCTCGAACCAGCGCTGGATGATATGTGGTGTCGCCTCGGGCCACGAGGAGGATATCCTGGGGCCTTCCGGCAGCTACTGAGCTCAGTAGCTCAGATAGTGAGCGGCCATTGCGCATCTCATACCATTCCACAGAGCGAGGCAGTCGCTTCGTGTTGCTAAGCTGACGCTTTAGCTCGGGGCCAATATCCGACTCAATGCCTACTTCAATTCGACTGACGCCAGCTTTTTCCAGCTCCAGGATCAAGCGAAGAGCAATGGGCAGGGTACCGACCCTGAGTTGACCGGAGCTGTATCCGAGCTCTTGAATATTATTGAGAAGTACGAGGGCTGTAAACGACGCAGCCGTCGACGAGCATAAGGTCGAATTCACTGGGCTTGCGGTAGTCTCCCGAGATTGCGAACTCGCACTTTCACTTCCCGCACTCCTTTTCTTTTTTCGAGATAAGACCATCAGGCAGGCCGCACCGATAGCCGACCAGAACAGCGCCCGTAGGCGCCGAGTCACCGCGACTGCCAAGCCGACGGTTCCACCAATCTTAAACATGCCTGCGATGATTATGGTTCCGGCTTCATAAGTACCGAGATTACCGGGGTTGACGGCGCCGACCACGTTAACCAATTTCACCAGCGCGTCGAATACGAAGGTGCCCAGTAGGTCAATGTTGGATCCCATCAGGAGAAGGATGACATAGAGCTCTACCGTGGTCATGGCCTGGCATAGGAAGTTGAGACCCAAGCTGGCCCAGAACGCTCGATGGTTGGAGCTATAGAAGCCGAGGAGGCTGTCTTCGACCGATTCAACCACCTCCCGCTTGCTTTCGATCTGTCTGGCCAGGAAGCGGAATCTTGCGAGCAACCGCGTGGAGTGCGACAAGATCCGCCAGCGCCTGCGCACCGTCAGGCCCACAGCAACAAGTAGAGCAAGTACCAGCAGGACGAAGATTTGCGCATACAATCGGAAGGCCTGACTGAGCGAATGATCGAGTAAGGCGGCTAGAATCCCGACAAGGCTGACCGCCGCGCCGGTCACGACAAACAGCACTCGATCCAGGGTCACCGACGAGATCCGGCTGGCGGCCGGAATTCCGGAATTTAGAGCTGTGATTCGAATACCTTCTCCGAATATCTGGCCGAGCGCCCCGAAATTTCCAATGGCTTCCGATGCCAATCGAAGCTGGAGCAATTGTGAAAAGGTAGTCTTTCGCGCTTCTTTCAGCAGGGTGAACCGCCAGGCCCACGCCTTCAGGAGGTGAGGAATTCCGCCCAGGGCAAAAACCAGCACGATCCCCCATCTCAGCCTGGCAATGTCTTCTACCAGCCTCGCAGGACCGGCCCGCCACACCAAGATTGCCAGCAGTACAACTCCGGATACCGGTGTCAGAGTGCGCAACAGAAGCCGTCGGTTTGGGATCAGGTTAGACATTGACGAATGCCTCCGTCACGAATGACGTACAGAAATGCCGGTCGAACAGCGCCTCGGTATAAGCTAACGCCTCGGGCGTATCCACGTCTTGCCAGGACGCATCGCCGATATCGAAGGCGCGCAATCGTCTCGCTTGTCCCAATTCGCGCATACCGTCAGACAACGAACAATTATCATTCTTCTTGGCAGATTCCAAAATGCTGAACAACTCTGGACTGCATAGGAACATGCCCGTATCAAAGGCATCATATTCGGTGATTTGCTTCCCGATATCCACAATATGATCGCCGTCGCGTCTGACCTTCGTGACGTCGTCCACATCGAAAATGCCGTTGAGGTTAGAGTCAACCGCCAGAATCACCTCACCCTTGCCCAGCGGTTGTTGCAGGAGAGACTTGGCTGTCCTTGACTCAAAAATGTGATCCGCCATGAGCAGCAGGAATGGGTCGCGCAATTCGCTGCGGGCTTTGAGGACAGAAATGCCATTGTCTTTGTGATAGTCGCAGTTGTCCACAAATGTAATGGCGACGTCCGCGAAGGACCGTTGCGCGCACCAGCGCCGGATTACCTCGCCGCGATATCCGACAACAATCACGAACCTGCATATTCCTGCCGCCCGCGCACTAATGATGATTCGTTCCAACAGTGGCATTCCGTGCACCCTAACCAGCGGCTTGGGGATGCTGCTCGAACGCGACACCAACCGACTGCCGTTACCCGCTGCAAGAATTAGGCACTGCTGTACCTTTGGCATGATCGTTTCCCTCACTTAGCTGCGGTGCTTTGCAATTGCACACTCGTGGTTTCGGACGGTTGTTGCGACTTCGGCGAATAATTGAAGTAGTTAATGGTTACTTTTGTCGTCCCGAAGATACGAACGTCCGAGACGCTCCGCGTCACTGACGGGAACCAGAATGGTCCGGCTTTTTGGTACGTATGCGCGAAATGTACGCTGCGGATCCAGAAGGATGGGTTCTTCGCAGGCTTACCCTCGGCCCGAACCAGGGCGTAGTCTTCCGCGTCAATCCAGATACGGCCGGCAAAAAGGCGTTCCTCGTGCCGGCGCGGTGTGATATCGATCGCGAACGCAGGACGTCCCTCGATTAGTTCCGATCCAGCCATGTGGAACTCGTAGTTCTCGGAACAGAGACGAGTCCTTACATTCACCTCGGGGCGTGAAGCTTCCGCCTCCGATTCCATCATTTTGCGGAAGACGTGTTTGTAGGCAGCTTTCCACCCTTCTTCGTCTACAACTTGAAAATGTTTGGTGCCATCGCTATCGGACTCAACGTGGGCGAGCATCTGGGCATGTTTTCCCATACGCTCGTTTTCGAGGATGTAGCGGCGCATTCCGCGGTATCCCTCGAGCGCGGCGCGGCGTTGGGCATCGCGCTCCTGCACCGTGATCATCACCGTGTCCGCACTGGGAAGGGGAGCACTGTTGGCGGCATGAAGGGTCAACGCTGTGAATACGAGAAGAGGAGGAAATAGCATCGGTTTATGTTTCATAGTTAGAACTCGAAAACAAGCTTGCCACGATATTCCCGCCAGGCGTCGTTAAAGAACCCACCAAACTGCGTGCTATTAATGTCGTTCTGCACGTCACGTGGATTGAAGTGGTTGAACAGGTTGAACACAGAAAGTCCGGCCCGCATTCTTAGCCGTCTTTCCCCAACGTGGATCGATATAGGGCGGGACACCTGAAGATCACATGATGTAAAGCGGGGAAATCGACTACTATCTCGCTGTCCGATATATTCCCGGTACTGGTTTTCAATCGAGTACGGAAAGCCGGTGTGTACGTCAAGAACAGGGATTAACGTGAGCTTCCACGGCCCGGCAAGATCACCCCAAAACAAGAAGCGATTTGGTGCATCGAAGGGCAGCCGGCCTCGTGCGTCTGGTTGAATGACCGCTTGGGGGTACGTACCGAAAAATAACGACGGGTCGTTCAGATTGCCATAGGCCCGCGAGTGTACGTAGGAAGCGTTTAGGGTAGATTGTGCCAGGCGATACCGGCCGCCGACCTGGAATTCTTTATAAGAATCGCTTCCACTATTCGAGAGGGCAATGATGGGCGACGTCGGCTCCGAGGTGGGTGAGACCACGAAGTCCTTTGTCGTATTGCGTTGCTCATATGCAACCCGGAGGGTCAACTGTGAAAAAACTTTTCTCTCAAAGGCGAGGTTCCAAGAGGTGCTGCGCGGATTCTGCAGGCCCCCGGTAATGCGGTTTAGGTAAGAAGTCGAGCTCAGCACCTGCCCGTCGGGAGCAAGCAGCGAGACCGTCCGGTCGGGGTAATTCTCGAACACGGGGAGGATCAGTGGGACCTTGTCGTAGAACACCCCAACGCCGCCCTTAAGCAGCGTCTTGCCATCGCTCGTCAGGGCCAGCAGAAAACCGGCGCGGGGCGCCGCATGGGTGGAACTGGTGATTGTGTCGCGGTCAACACGCACCCCCGCGTTGAAGGTTAACCGTTGCCAGGGTGACCATTGGTCCGCCACCCACCAGGCAATTTCGTTTTGGTTGGTGTCGAAGTAACCGGGCTGGGTGAAGGCGATGCGCTCGATGGGCGCGCCGGAGTCGCCGATGAGTTCGACCGGAAGGAATGTTTGCAGGCCATGGAAGGAAGAATATGCATAGTCTATGCCTACTTTTAATTCATGAGATCCTAGCCATTGCTTGGGAGCGAAATTGTAGCTTTCGCGCCAGTCCAAGCGCGTCGCTCGGCGGGCCTGGCGGTTGAAATAGCCTCCCTCCGTTGTGTCAACTAAAAGCTCATAAGGCAGATTGCTCTGGGCCGTGGTATCCACATCGTATCGCTTATAGCTGATCTGCGACGTCAGGAAGGCGGATCCACCAACAAGATAGCGGTCCTGCGCATCCATCTGATAGCCACGCTGATGAAAATCCGCCGTTGATGGCTGCGGAGTGAATGTATTCAGCCCCAGAAAGTCCAGCTTTTGCGGATAGACGGCTAACGCCACCGTTGCTGTCTGTTTGGGGCTGAGATTGAAATCCAGTTGGCTATAAGAGTTGAAGCCCTCCAGCTTGGTGTCCCGCTGTAGCGGTGGAAGGCTGTTCACCGGCGTGCGCAAGAAACGGTACTCGAAAGACTCCGTGAGTGCGACCTTATCTTTGATGAGAGGACCGGTGAGCGTCAGTCGCGGGGTCGCGGCGCCAATTCCCACGATGCTGCCGCCACGCTCTCGCCAGCGCGGAAGTACATTCTGTATTGTGAAGTGGTAGCCTTCATAGTTCCCGGTTTTGGTGTCGGTCTCTGCAACGGCTCCGGTCAGCCTGCCATATTGAGGATCGTAGGGGTTCGAGATAACCTCCACGGAGGAAACGACGTCAATAGGCAGGCTGATGGCCGAGCTGCCCGTCGCCGGGTCGGTTGCATTGGCGCTGTTCAGCAATGCGCCGCTCTGCGTGCTGCGCGTCCCCTTCAGATTCAGCCGGCCATCGGGGCCGCGGACCACCCCAGGAACAAGAGGAAGCAGGCTTTCAAACTGCTCATCGATGTTGGGAGCGTCTTGTACAATTTTCCCGTTTATAGTGCTACTCGGCGACGGCCCCCCTACACGTTCGTCTTTTGCAGCTACGTTTATGGTGCTCTTCATCTCCGGCGGTTTCAGCTGCAGGCTAGCCATGGCAATCCGATTGGGCTCAACCGTGACGGCTTGGTAAGACGTTAATTCAGAAAAGCTAGCCTCTACTTCATAACTGCCGGGAAGAAGTCCAGCAAAAACATACTTGCCGGCAGCGTCGGTCTCGGTATCAGCCATAACGGGACCGCTTACCAGGACCTTTGCTCCGGGGACATATGACCGGTCGTTGGCATCGCCAACGAACACGACCCCCTCCAGCCGACCGGTTGTGTCCGCCTTTGCTTGGCCAAGAACGATTGGGGTAAACCATTCAAGGAGAATCAGCAAACCTGCAACTGTTTGGAGTCGTCGGACAAGTGCGACGCGAATGCGACCAGGTGTTTCGTCTGGAAACGAGGGAACTCTGCGCGATTGTGAGATCTTGCTCACCTCAATTTCCTCCAGGCCTGCGGCGGCGTGCCGCAAACAAACTTTCCGGATCCAATTGACCTGAACAACACAGTTCGCAATGCCTAGCAATCTTCCACAATCAGCTGGCAGGCCCATCCAGCTCTGCGCAAGATGAAGCATTTCGGAAACCAAACCCACCAAACGGAACAAGTGATTGCCGAATAAGAGGCTACGGGGTTGTGATGATGTTTGGCTTGTTTGACAAGAGGTCAATTTCTTGGCAACGTGGTCAATTTATTGGCGGTGGCGAAACATCAACGGATGGATTGTGTGCCTGGAGCTGCGATTGCTGTACGTGGCGGATCGTCCGGTCATGCATGAGCTGCTGTTGCCTCGAGCGCCTAGTAGGGGCGCGGGGCTTCCACTCTAGCCTCTTGAAGCGGGCGCTTGCACCTATTGGCGAAGATTGAGGTCGTTCTAGTCCAAGGAGAGATGTGGAGGGTTAAATGCTTACAAGGTTGTGAAGTAAGCGTTCACGCGAGTGCAGGGATTGCTCAACCACGAAGGTGAGGTAACGTAATGGGAACGAATAAACTGAGGGCCGCGTTATTGGTCTCGTTTGTTTTTCTGCTTCCAGCGACTCGAGGTGTTGCGCAGGAGCAGAAGATGGCGCAAGCAAGTATTCCGTTTGAATTTTGGATAGGTGGCAGCCGTCTTCCCGCGGGGACTTACCGGATTGAACAACTAGAATCAACCTCTTATTTTGTCCTTCGTAGCGCCGATGGCAAGACCGTCCATGATGTATACGCTTTGCCGGTAGATGATAGCCCGGCGACAAAAGACGACGCGAAACTTGTCTTCAGGATTACGGACGGCAGGCACTACCTCTACGGGGGTTGGGGAGCTTTTGGCCGACGCGTGGTAACTCTAGAATCAACCCGGCCCGTGCCATCTGGCGATGACAGGGCAGAGGTGCCAATCATTTACCGCTAGCATGAAAAGGGGACACGGTCGCCAGAGCGACTCGAGCGGCTTCTTCGATGTTCTCACCGGCGATACGAAATGGGTGGTCAACGATTTCTTTCAGGACTATAGCGGGACCCTAACGACCGACGGTAACCTGGCGTTCTATGGGGCCTTGGACGGATGGTTCAGGGCCGTTGACGAGAATAGCGGCAAGATCCCGTATCAGTTTCATGCGCCTTCCGGAATCATCCGCAACCCAATCACCTACATGCACGACGGCAAGCAGTATGTGGCTGTCCTGAGCGGAGCGGGGCCGGGCGGCGATCGGGCTCGCTGAAGGACTAACCAAAGGCACAGAAGGCCTTGACGCCGTGGCTCTTACCAGGTCGCTGGCGGAATGCCCTGATCTCGATGGAACGCTGGTGGTTTTTTCGCTGGAATGAACCCGCAGTCAACCAATAATCAGGGTGGATTTCTCATGGATGCGAATTTCGAGGCAGCGCGGCGACTGTAGTCCGAGCCGGCGGCAGTTGCAGTTGGATTAGAGCATTCACCTCAGACCAGATGCGCGGATCGCATTCAATCGCGGTGTGTCCCTTGAAAAAGAAGCGATCGTGCCATGGATAGCGGCTGCAATCGGCCGGTTGTGTCTGATACGAGTATCGATAGTTGCCACGGATGGTCGTGCGGGCTGGATCTGAGGCCCTGATCTCGGGCCGACCGTGCAGTATTCCTCCCGTTTGATAAAAATTGACAGCTTCATGCACGTTAGCAGGAATGACGGAATCGTCCTCGCCGTGCTTTTGGATGCTGTCCACCTGCACGGTAAGAGACACGGGTATCCCATCCCGCTGAAGCTCCCGCGCAAGATAAACGACAGCCGACGCTCCCCAGCTATGGCCGAACAGTACTATTCGGGCCTGTTCACGCTCCTCGCGTGAGAGTTGGCCATCCGTATTTGTGTCGAGCACGCGGCGTATGAAGCTATGGGCCTCTCTTATGTGGCGATTGTCAAATACCTCGGCACGCACGCTGTTGCCGTAAGTCTCCTGGAGTTGCCGGATGAGTTGCACCTCGGAGTGACGACGGTCATGGCTGTGAACAAAGCCGCCGACAAAACCGAGGACGATAACACGGGTGGAGTGCTCATGCACTGCAACGATTGACGACGTAGGTGATTGCCCGCGCAACGGACCAACGGATGTAACCGCAAGTACGAGCACTGCCAGCACAAAGTGGAACTGTTTTGATCGGCGGACTGATAGCGCGCGTGTAGAGCCGGTTATCCTCTTGTTCGACAATAACAGGTGGGGTTGAGCCAGTGGGCACAATTTATTAGTTCCTCTTCGGCCTATTGAAGTGCAAGACACATGCCAGACCGGAAGTGGGTTCGTGCACGCCGGAGAGACAACAAACTAAAAGGTGTCGCTGGGTCGTATAGGCTCCGGAGAATACGGGATTAGCCGTTCGAAGGCACTCCTCTGATCTAGTACGGATCCAGGAGTTGGTTATAACTGCTGTCCGGCAGTTGCCAATGTTTTGGCAGGAAAGGTGTGTATGCACTGACTCTCATGCGCTTGTGTATCGTCGCCGGCGGAGCTCGATGGCTTGAGGTGTGGAATCTCGGCAGTCTGGCAATCTACCGGCTTGGGCGGAAGCCGGCCCCTGAACAGATCCTAGGAGCCATGCCCGGGTGTGCAGGGCTCAACCCCTGATTCCTTCAGTTCGGCCAAAGCCACAGACTCCTCGATTTTGGCCTCAGCGATGCGCCGGCGCAATTCGTTGTCCCGAAGCTCAGGGGGCGCTGCAGACTCCAACAACGCGAGACGCGCCCGTATCTGTCGCAAAACCGTTTTCATCGAGTTGATATGCCGCTGCTTAGTCATGAGTCTTAGATTGCAGTCACTTCAGCCGGGAGGACCGTCCATCACGGTGATCATCATTTGTTTAGCAAGTTGGTTGCCGCTGGACGCGCGTAACCCCCAGGCAGCGTTCATCAAGAAAGCAAAGGGAAATCTCCGAGGGCGCAGGAACTTTGGCGTCGACCCGGACCAACCATTCACCAGACGCTAGTTTTTGGTCAGCCCGAGGCTGCTTTTTCGGCATTGATCTGCCAATGAATTGACACTCGCCGAGACGGCGGAGTGCTCCGTGATAAGCAGTGACCGTCAGAGTTCCGTACTCTCTTGCGTTGCAACCACTTGCCCGTCATATCGAGTTGGCCTCTTACCTGCTTAGACCTAAGCACAGCCGGCGGAACTTGATAAACAGGCTGACTGCGGAAGGTTGTTATGAAGTGTGAATTGTGCAATTCGGCTCGTCGTGAACCCGAACAGAGATTGTGCGAGCCGTGCATTGAGGCGGTCATTCGCTTGTGGACGATTGCGAACGGCGACTCACTGATGTCAATTAACAATGCGAGAGAGGCGCTTGAGCAAAGAGCCAAGTCCCAGACAGGCTCCGTCGCCGCGCCGCCCGTCGCTGCTCTCCTGTGAGGTCGTCATGAGGGAATTTACTAGTGTCAACTCGGGCCGTAGCCACGCTCAGATGTTTGTAGTCTCTGCGCGAACAACTGCTTCGAAATACGTCCAGGTCAGCACAGAATGGATATCTGCGATCCGGAACCTGGTCTGTCCCGAGTGCGGCGGGCGGATGGGCGGCCGCACGAAGGAGTTCCAATGTCAGGGGCAATGCGGGACCGATTGGCGCCCGGTATGGGAGAGCTTGTTGGCTCCATGAAGATCTGTGGACGCGCGATGGGTGGCTCGCAGCCCGGTGACACCTCATAGGCAAGCCATGGGACCGAAGGTAGGGAATGCCAACGCATGTGCGGCTTGGTCCGTGAGTCAGCGGTTCGGAGCGCAAGTCGGTCCGCGAAATAACCTGTGTCCCACGCAGAGCAACTACAGAATTTTGTTCGGGAGAGCACAACATGATGAGGACCGGCCTACAGACAATACTGGATCCCAACCGCCGCAGCCACGACGCGCAGGCGTTTGACTGTGCCCTCCGGCGGAAGATCGTTGGCCAGGACACTGCAATCGAGAAAATCGCCGAAGTGTACCAGACGTTCCTGGCGGGATTCAATCCTCCTCGCCGCCCGGTTGGAAACTTGCTGTTTCTAGGACCGACAGGATCGGGCAAGACCCGCGTGGTTGAAGCGATGGCCGAGACGCTATTCGGTGATGCAAATGCCTGCATCAAGATCGACTGTGCCGAGTTCCAGCACTCCCACGAGATTGCGAAGTTGATCGGATCACCTCCGGGTTACCTCGGTCACAGGGAAACGCATCCGTTGCTGACCGAGGAGGCATTGACACAGTGGCACACAGACAAGCTTAAGCTGTCGATTGTGCTCTTCGACGAAATCGAAAAAGCATCCGACGCGCTGTGGCAGTTGCTGCTGGGTATCCTCGATAAGGCTACCTTGACGCTCGGCGATAATCGCAAGGTCGACTTTTCCCAGTGTGTTATCTTCATGACCTCAAATTTGGGTGCGGCAGAGATGAGCGATGTCATCGATGGCGCCATGGGCTTCGTGCATAAGCCGGATCGGCTGGACGCGAGTTTCGACAAAAAGATTGAAGTCGTGGCAAGCAACGCGGCACGCCGCAGATTCTCACCCGAGTTTATGAACCGCATCGATAAGGTCGTCGTCTTCCGCACCCTCCATCCCGAACATCTGGAAGAGATCCTGGAAATCGAGCTCGGAATGGTGCAACAGCGAATCCTCCAAACCAGCGGCAACAGCCAGTTCGCATTTAGTTGCACGCCAGCCGTGAAGCGATTGCTGCTGAGTGAGGGAACGAATAGGGAATACGGCGCGCGCCATTTGAAGCGCGCCATCGAGCGCAACATCGTACTTCCACTCGCCGATCTTGTAGCCACCAATCAGGTGAGACTCGGTGACTTCATTCGTGTCGACCGGAGCAGCACAGGTGAGATGACCTTCATGAGGCAAGCCGAAGGCGCCCTGGTGCCAGTTTTGCTTGAGCGTTACGGGCGGGACTCGGTCCGGCATGTCGAAGCCAGGAACAACCGGGCGCGGCGTTCTGCCGCCAGTCTGAATTCCGCCGGCAGCGGCGTATAAGGAAGCTGAACACCGTGACGCCGTGCTGGTTCTCCCAAGAATGACGACTCGGTGGTGCGGGTCCTATGAATGAAATCTTCCGGCACCTGGCGAGGCACAGCTACTCTGTAATCTTCGTGTCGGTTTTTGCGCGCCAACTTTGCCTGCCCATACCTGCCCTCCTCTTCCTGATTGCGGCCGGGGCTTTGGCTGGAAGCGGCAAACTGAATCTGGCGATCGTTCTCTGCCTGGGCATCAGCGGGTGCGTGCTGGCTGACCTGGTCTGGTTTGAAGCTGGGCGGCTGCGTGGTGACGACGTTCTGCATTTCATTCACCGATTTTCCTCCATGCCGGATTCAAGCGTCGCGCGCATTAAGCAGCGTTTTGCCCGCTACGGCCTCAAGGTTCTCCTCTTCTCGAAGCTGGTAATTGGGCTGGATGCAATCGCGCCGCCTCTGGCCGGCATGTCCGGCACCAGCCCGCTGCGCTTCGTGTCCTTCGATGTTGTCGGAGCGACGCTCTGGGCGAGTCTGTACGCCGGACTCGGCTACGTCTTCTACGCGCAGCTCGACAGAGGCGTCGCCTACGCGGAGAGGTTGGGAGCGGCCCTGACGGCGATTGTGCTGCTGCTGCTAGCCGTCTTCGTTGGCCGCAGGGTGGTTTACTGGTGCCGTCTTGTGCAGGAACTTCGAATGGCAAGAATCACTCCCGAGCAGCTCAGACAGAAGCTGGATCGGGGCGAGAAAGTCATCATCGTAGACGTGCAGGGTTGTGTACTGCATCACGTCTCACACAAGGCAAGCATCCCAGGCGCAATCCGCATCGACGGCAAACGACTCGGACAATACAGAGACGTGCAGGTACCCGCTGATTGGCGAACCCACGACGTGGTCCTCTATTGTTCGTGTCCGTACGAAATCAGTAGCGCGCGTGTAGCCCTGCTGCTGAGGGAGAAGGGGGTGAATCATGTTCGCCCACTCGCAGGAGGGCTGCAAGCGTGGATCGATCGAGGATTTCCCGTCGTCGCAAATAACAGCGCGGCCCCTGCAGCCAAAGCTGCCCAACACGGGTAGCGTGGCGCTCCAGCGTGGATCATCAATCGGGCCCACCCTTTGAGAAAAATTTCGCTCGCGGGAAGACACTATTTAAGGGTTGGAGCAAGCTCCATCCTTCAATCGCCAGCGCCACCGCCGGCGTCATCTGTGGAAAGTGCGGGGGCCCTCATTGATAACACCGGG
>Ga0335079_10007170_pt1 | contig 12709 bp, 10 predicted proteins | sample Lox_Sample_33_FD_206719 | JGI IMG/M metagenome (GOLD analysis project Ga0335079, IMG submission 206719) | Soil microbial communities from Loxahatchee National Wildlife Refuge, Florida, United States - Lox_Sample_3.3 | ecosystem: Environmental > Terrestrial > Soil > Wetlands | place: USA... | reverse complement strand
CTTTTCGCCGCGGCTCTACAACGAAACCTTCATATTGGCCCACCTTCTCTGCGCTTTCTTCACTTTCGCCCTCATTCGTGAGCTTGGCATGAGCCGATTCGCGGCGTTTGTTGGAGCTTGCTGCTTATCGCTCGGCGGCCTGTTAGTGAGAATGATCTGGCTACCCTTCGTGGAGGCCGGCATCTGGCTTCCGGCAATTTGTTTCTTCCTGATACGCGCACTGAAAGCGGAAGGCCCCCGCCCTGCTGTTTTCGACGCCTCGCTCAGCGGACTGTGTCTGGGATTATCGATCCTCACCGGCGGCCTCCACTTCTCCATCATGCAGGCGATCGTCGTCATTACCGCCGTCTGCTACTACGGGGTGAGCGCGCCCTTGCCGGCGGCAGTGTCCCGGCGGTCCCGATGGCTCCGATTGGCGCTGATCCTGGGTTTGGTTCTGGCGGTGGCCGGAGGCGCCGGCGCAATCCAACTGCTGCCTTCTTACGAATACGGAAAGCTCAGCATGCGCTTCATCGATGGCGGAGCGTTCCCGGCAGCCCAGAAGATCCCGTACCATCGTCTGAATCCTGGAATGTGGCCGCAAGCTATCGTTTCGGTATTGTTTCCAACCGGCTTCAGCGGCATTATCGGGGCCGGCGAAGTATGGCCGATTTACATCGGCGTCCTTCCCTTTTTCCTGGCGGTTACGGCCATCTGGAAATGTTGGAGCGACCTTTGGGTGCGTTACTTGACTGGGCTGGCCCTGCTGGCCTTTGTCTATTCACTGAGCGAGTTCTCGCTTCTCCACGGCGTCCTGTATGCCATCGTTCCGTATCTCTGGGTGGTACGGACTGGCAGCCGGTTTATCTACCTGGCTACTTTCGCTCTTGCCATTCTGGCGGCGTTCGGAATCGATAGCCTCCTCGAGCGTGGGAGTCAGAATGTCTCGTGGAACCCCGCCATACGCATTCTGAAGTGGGTTGCCATTGCTGCGGCCGGCGCATTGTTCGGGCCTGCCATTTTTACTCAGGTCCTTCTGCCGACCTGGATTGCTTACTCACTTCTGCTGATTTTGGCTTCTTGCGCCTTGTTCAGTTTCCTCGCAACGCATCAGGCCCCCTCTGCGGTCCGTGCGCTCATGGCCGCATTCATTGTCTTTGACCTAAGCGCTTTTAGCTGGGTGGAAGACAACATCAATTCACCGCGTAAGCCCCACGCACAGCTGGAGCAGATGGTCAACCTGCGGGGTACTGCGAGCTTTCTCAAGTCGCGAACCGATCTGGGGCGCGTCCACGTTGCAGTGTCCCCCGAGCCAAATATTGGCGATGCGTATGGTGTCCAGAGTGTTTGGGGAGGCGGAGGCACAGTGCTCACAGGTTATTCGCGCTTGCTCCAGAAGCACGAAGATCTGCTGAACGTGCGATATCTCGTGAGGCCGGCCGCGGCTACCGAGCCTGCGCCCATTTTCCAGGATGGCTTTTGGAAGGTGTACGAAAACCCGAAAGCATACCCTCGGGCCTGGATTGTCCATGAAACTCGCGTCGAAGCATCCGACGATGCGGTTTTCCGCCGGCTTGACGATTCTTCCGTCGATCTCCGCAAAGTCGCGGTGCTCGAGGCGCCGTTGCCGCAGTCTCCGGCGCCCGCGCCGCAAACAGACGAACCTGTGCGCTTCCGTTCTTATGAAGCGGACCGGATCGTGCTCTATGCGGAAGCGAGCAGTGCCGGGCTGCTGATTTTGAGCGAAATCTACTATCCCGGTTGGCGCGCGACGTTGAACGGCAAGCCCGTTGCGATCTACAGAGTTGATGGCGCGCTGCGCGGCATCCTGCTCCCGCGCGGCACGAGCCGAATCGCGCTTGAGTATGTACCGGTCACTTTCTATACGGGCGGCGCGTTGAGTCTCCTGACGTTTGCCAGTGTGCTAACGGCATGGCTGCTGCGCTGGAGGGAGAGACATCGGAGAGCGTAGCGCCCGTTGTGCGTCATTGCCGGACGCTATTTCTGCCGTGGCTCGGACCACCGGGTGTGCCGGTAAATTTGTAAGCTCATATAGCTCTCGTGAATTATACTTGGGGCACGAGGAGATCGCCGCCATGTCGACAGCGCCAAAGATGGCTTTGAGTCCAACAATCAGTGAAACTGAGGAGCCGGCATCTTCTGTGCCTACCGCGGCGGAATCCGCTGCCCCGGCGCACGAAGAGATCGCTCAGCTCGCCTACCGCTACTGGGAAGCTCGCGGGCGGCCACTTGGCTCACCGGAAGATGACTGGTTCAGGGCCGAACAGGAAGTTTTGATGGAGCGGCTGGTTTGGGGACGCCACCCGCTGCACCCTCTGCGCTAGGCGATTCAGTTCGAACGGTTTCATCCGACTTTTCTATTGACGGACTATCGGAGCCGGTCTATGATCGTCTTAGCTTTAGTCATACATCATACGGCATAATATAGAATTTAACCTCAATACCTTGTGCCTAGTGTGATTTGAGGGTGCCCCGAAACAGCGAAAGCTCCGCCACCGTTGCCGGATTCGCACCAAACCTATGGGTGAGCGGAGAGCTCTCCCAATCATGTTGAAAACCCTGTCCATCAAGGAGACACACAATGATCCGTTTGGTGCTGTCGAATCAGCGCGGCGGTGTTGCTAAGACCACCACCACTCACACCTTGGCGCGCTATTTTGCGGACCAGGGACTCAGGGTACTGCTGATTGACACCGACCCGCAAGGTTCGCTAGGGGCAGTTCTTGGTCTGAGACCCCGGCATTACCTGCATCAGTTTGTGGTGCACAACCAACCGTTCGCTGAGTGCATTATCGAGGCCCATCCCGGCATCCACATCCTGTGCAGCAACCGGGAAACAGCCATGACGGAGCAGATTCTCTATGGAATTGTGGGCCGCGAGATGGTCTTGGAGAACCTGCTCTCGAAGGTTGACCGGGAATACGATGCGGTTCTGATCGATGTCGCGCCGTCCATCAGCATGCTACAGAATTGTGCTCTGGTGTATGCCAAGCAAATGCTGATTCCAGTGGCGATGGACCCACTCAGCCTCCAGGGCGTGGGCGCCAATGTCGAAACTTGCCGTCTGTTAAACGCGGCGTTCCATCTGAACATCCGGCCGGTTGCGATTTTGCCGGTCATGGTGGATCGCCGTCTGCAGATGACCGCCATCGTGATGGAGTCGCTCGTGGAAATTGCCGCGAGATTGCGCGTCCCCGTGCTCCACGGGATCCGGGTGGATGCCACGGTGACCAAATCCAGCCGGGCGCGCCAGTTTCTGGTGGACTATGATCCCGGATCGAGAGCCGCGGAGGATTACCAGATTGCCGGCCGGGAGCTGGCAAGTCTGCTCCAGGAAGAGATGCATGAAAGACAGCTCTCGATGTCGGCATAAGCAACTGGAGAAAATCAGCTTCGAAGAGGTGATGGGAGCGGCCGGGATGTCCGGTTTCGGCGCCCTACTCGAACAGCGTCCCGGAATCAAAGAGCCAGGCTGGCAAGCTGCGGCCGAATCGCGACTGAAGTTCTTAATTAAAGGAGCCGCACTCGCCGAGAAACTGGGCCGGCAAAACGACACGCTCCGCCGTCTGAATGAGCCACTGAAACGCCGGCTCACATCCCTGGGAGAAGCCCTGAGGATTCTTTCACTGATTGGCTGCGCTGTTCCGACCCGCCGGTCTTTTCCCCTCTTACGGCGCGGGGGTTGCATTGGTCCAATAGAATCCGCTTCAGAACCTTCGCCGCTTCTCGGAGCGTAAGAAGAGCAACGCTGGAAATCGCGGGACACGATCAAGCCCACGAAGCGTAGGGTGATTCGTTAATGGCGATTGCTGCAGCGAACAGGGACTTCACACCAGTAATTCGTCAGGAGTAGATTGCAGAATTTGGCATCGGCAACGTGGCATCAAGATCGTGCTCTTCTTTCAACGGATCACTTGCCGGGCTCCAGCTCCATCATCCAAATGTCGGAGTGAAACTCGTCGAGGTTAGTGACGATCTTGTCTTTGGCCACGTTCACTTCCATGTGGGTCAGCGGAGTAACGCCGGAGTAAATACGCTGGCTGCCATGAAAGTGCTGAATGGCGAACGGAGCGCCCAGCGGCCGCTTGGACTTCGGATCCAGCCGGAGAGCCCAAATGCACGCAAAACCGTCGCGATTGGAGTTGAAATAGATGGTGTTTCCATCCGGCGAAAACTGCTGATGGTCGTCAAAATACTCGCCACCGGTGAGCTGGATCCACCGGTCCGGTCCGGCGGGAACAAAGTTCTCCACGGGCGTTACATACAAGCGAAAGTGTTCGAAATCCGCGCCGGTCTGAAGCTTGAAACCCATCCATTTGTCGTCCCAGGAAAAGTAGGGGTTCCACAAGTTGTGCTTCGGGTCGCTTAGCACGTCCGTCACTTTACCCGTCGTGATATCTACGAGCGCAATTCGATCGAGGCCGCCACCAACAAAACCCCTATTGGTCAGTATTCTTGTGCCATCGGAAGAAATACCTCCCGGTGCTCCGCAATCCCGGCAGACGAGGCGCGGCGAACCCCCAGCCGTCGAAATGGAGTAGAGATCATGATCGGTCTTGGCGTGATTCCAACGGTAGTAGACGACGAATGTGCCATCCGGCGAAATGGTGGGAGGTACGTTTGGCTCTCCTGTCACATCCTGAACCAATTGCGTTTCTTGTCCCGTCACCAGGTTCTTTACGACAAGACGGCGATCGGAAAAGAAGGCGACCTTCGTGCCGTCACGCGAAAGCGAGGGAGCATCATCGCGGACTCCCTCAACCTGAGTCAAGCTCTGAGGCTCGCCCGTTACCCGTCCGCGATTGGTATCGATCGGTATGCCCCAGAGGTTTGTGCTAAGGTCGGTTCCGCTGTCGAAAACCATCCGCCCGCCCTTCGAAACGCTGGGATCGGCCGAGAACCCAGTTGTGAAAGTGAGTTGCTGCGGCTCGGACGGCACGTTTCGATCGCTTGCCATCGCCACTCGGAAAAGGTTATTGGTGTCGCCGGTCTGCCGGCCAAAAATGATCCATTGCTGGCGGGAATTCTTGTCGGCCATCGTCCAGGCAAATGGGGAAGGAGCATGAGTCTCCCCAGGCAACAATGAGGGTGGAGCGACCTCTTCGAGTTCTCCTCCGGGGATTGAGATGGTCCACCACCGCTTGAGGTCTTGCTCCCGACGGCCGTCTCGGTATGCTAGCGCGAAAACCTTGCTTCCATCGGGCGAGACGATTGGATCGCTAGCGAAGCGAACCCCCGGCTGGATGGCAACGGGAGTTCCTCCTGTGCGAGGGACCATGGAAAGGCGGTTGAACAAGTCGACGGTCCGAACGAACAAGATGGTCGACCCGTCTGGAGTGTAATGCGGCCCACCTTCGCATGCACACACGAATACGTCGCTCGTGATCAGCCGCGGATCGCCGCCTAGCGCCGGGACTTCATAAATGCCGCGATGTGATGCGTATGCGATTCGCATTCCACTGGGAGCAAAGACCGGGGAAGAGGCCCCGTCCTTTTCGTGGGTTATTTGAATGGCCTGGCCGCCGCCAATCTGCTGGACCCAGATGTTCGGGTTGGGCCCGCCGATGGTCGCCTGATATGCGAGCAGTTTCCCGTCGGGAGAGATAGCCGGGTTAAACGAAACGCCATTCGAAGTCAGCCGGGTGAGCCGGTGTTCAGCGGTCTTCTCCGGCTTTGCATGCCACCAGAACCAGCCGGCGGCCGAGGCCAGAAGAACGAACACGGCGCTCAGACCGAGTGCGAGCCAACTCCGGCTGCGGGTTCGTGCCCCTGACGGCGCCGGCGTCATGGCTGGCGTCGCCGCGATCTCGGGCCCATCCACCGGAGCGATGAAGCGGTAGCCCTTGCGCGGCAGCGTCTCGATGAATCTCGGGTTGTCGGCCGAATCTCCCAGCGTCTGGCGCAGCTTCTTAATCGCCGTGTTGACCCCCTGCTCGAACTCGACGAACGTGTCGGCCGGCCAGAGCGCGTGCTGCATTTCTTCGCGCGCGACGATCTCACCCGGATGCCGTAACAGCAATGCGAGAACCTGAAAGGGCTGGTCCTGAAGCGGCACTCTCCGCCCGCGCTTGCGCAGTTCCCCACTCGCAAGGTCCGCCTCGAACAAGCCGAAACGAACTCTGTTGGGAACCGCCGCGGAGGGTTCCATGAAACACCCCCGACCTAGTGTGGATTATAGCACCTGCTTCTCTTGTTTTGACCGGTTCAGACAGCCTGATAACTGGCTTTCGATCAATTACTTGCTGGTACAGACCGCCCTCGAGACCTGTCCAGATCCACTCCAGTCGCAATCCAACCGCCGTGCATTGAGAGCCACCTTCGACTAGCGAATTCTGGTCTCGCCATAGAGGCGAGATCAATGAAAACGCTGTTCGGAAGTTGGTTCCTGTTGGGCATGAGTGCGATGCCACACGCGGGGGCGGCCGAGCGCAAGCTCGACATAACCGTGCAGGTTTACAACTGGGCGCACGTTGCGCCGGGGACTTTGACGGCGGCGGAAGGCGAAGGCACCCGGATCTTCAGGGAAGCGGGTGTCGAGGTCCTATGGCTGAACTGCCCACTGTCTCTTTCGGAGGCAAAACAGTCTGCGATCTGCGCCGAGCCGCGTCCCTGGGGCCGGTTCGTTTTGCGCGTTGTATCCGAGGTGCCTGCAGGCTTCGGGGCAACATCGCTGGGGGTCGCGCTCCACGACACTGGCATTTATGCCAGCGTCTTCTACCGGCGCGTCGATGAGTTTGCAAAGGAAGGGATCGCCACGCATTCACAGATCCTGGGTCATGCGATGGCACACGAGATCGGTCACCTGTTGCTGGATTTGAGGGGGCATGCCGCCTTCGGGATCATGCGCGGACACTGGAACGTTCAAGACCTGCGAAGCGCTTCGATGGGGGCTCTGCTCTTCAGCTCGCGGGAAAGTGCTCTTATCCGAGATGCGGCAGCGCGAAGGATGCGCGGTGCGATCCCGAATAGTCGGATGCAATAGACACTACATACGCGACGAGCACGTAAGTTCAGCCTCCAGTATTCGCCAGTGGACGCGGATCGCTGGTTAGAACACCCCATATCACGAGCACTCAGGCTGGCGATCCCCAAACGGTAATCAGCTGGCCCCTCGGCCATTCGGGCCAAATCGTCCCTACGTGCCTTCACTCCAGCTTGAAAGGTAGTGCTCCTGCTCCACGGTGAGGCGGTCGATTTTGACGCCCATGGATTCGAGCTTCATCTTGGCGACCTGCTTGTCGAGCGCTTCGGGAACCGAGTACACCCGCTTTTCGAGCGAGGCATGATTCTTCACCATGTACTCGGCGGAGAGCGCCTGGTTGGCGAAGCTCATGTCCATCACCGAGGCCGGGTGCCCTTCGGCGGCTGCAAGGTTAATGAGGCGGCCTTCGCCCAGCACGTAGACGCGGCGCCCGTCGCGGAGCGCGAACTCCTCGACGAACTCGCGGGTTTGCCGGCGTGAGGACGCCAGCTTGCCCAGCGCTTCCAGATCAATCTCCACGTTGAAGTGACCGGAGTTGGAGAGGATGGCGCCGTTTTTGAGCTTGTCGAAGACGTCGCGCCCAATCACATGTTTGTTGCCGGTAACCGTGACGAAAACATCCCCGATCACCGCCGCTTCCGCCATGGACATCACGCGATAGCCGTCCATCAGAGCTTCGAGCGCCTTGGTGGGTTCCACTTCGGTGACGATGACGCTGGCGCCCAGACCACGCGCGCGCATGGCCACACCGCGCCCGCACCATCCGTAGCCCGCCACCACGACGTTCAGCCCCGCAAGCAGTACGTTGGTCGCGCGGATAATGCCGTCGATGGTGCTTTGTCCGGTGCCATAGCGATTGTCGAACAGGTGCTTGGTGTAGGCATCGTTTACGGCCACGATGGGATAGCGCAGCACGCCTTCCTTGGCCATGGCGCGGAGACGAATGACGCCGGTGGTCGTTTCTTCGGTGCCTCCCAGCACTTCGCCCAGCAGATCCTGCCGCTTGGTGTGCAGCATGTGAACCAGATCGGCGCCGTCGTCCATGGTGAGATGCGGCTTGTGATCCGCAGCCGCGGTGATGTGCGAATAATAGACGTCGTTGTTTTCGCCCTTGATGGCGTACACGGGAATACCGTAATCGCGCACCAGCGTGGACGCCACATCATCCTGCGTTGAGAGCGGGTTGGAAGCGCACAGCACCACCGAGGCGCCGCCGTCCTTGAGCGTGATCATGAGGTTGGCGGTCTCCGTGGTCACGTGCAGGCAGGCGGAAACGCGCAGCCCGGCGAGCGGCTGCGTCTTGATGAACTGCTTGCGAATAGTCTGCAGCACCGGCATGGACTGGAACGCCCACTCCGTCCGGCGCTTGCCCAAATCGGCGAGGGCCAGGTCTTTCACGTCACAGGCAACTTGTGTTTGCGTATTTACAGGCATGGAATCCTTCAAGTAGGACAGGCATTCTCGCCTGTCTGTTAGTCGAATAATTACGAAACAAATGAACAGGCAAGAGTGCCTGTCCTACGTAGCTAGCGTAGCGCGGCTTCCGCTACTGGCGCTTCCTGGCGCAACTCATCCGCTTTGTCTGTCGCTTCCCAGGTGAAACCCGGTTCCGTCCGGCCGAAATGGCCAAATGCCGCGGTTTGGCGATAGATGGGGCGCCGCAGCCTCAAGTGATCGATGATGCCCTTGGGGGTGAGCGGGAAATGCGAGCGAATCAGCGCCGTCATCTGTTCTTCGGAAATCGTTCCGGTTCCGAACGAGTTCACCATCACCGAAACCGGTTCCGCCACACCGATCGCATAAGCCAGTTGCACTTCGCAGCGGCTGGCCAGGCCCGCGGCCACCAGGTTCTTGGCGACATAACGCGCCATATAGCACGCTGAGCGGTCCACCTTGGTCGGATCCTTTCCGGAGAAAGCCCCGCCGCCATGGCGTCCCATGCCGCCGTACGTATCGACGATGATCTTGCGTCCGGTGAGCCCGGTATCGCCGTGCGGCCCGCCCACGACGAATCTTCCTGTGGGATTGATGTGGTATTTGGTGCCGGAATCGACCATGCCGGCGGGAATCACGGCATCAATGATGTGCTTCTTTACCTCGGCGCGCAGGGTTTCGGTGGAAACATCATCCGAGTGCTGCGTGGAAATGACCACGGCATCCACGCGCTTCGGCTTGCCCCCGGCATATTCGACGCTGACCTGCGATTTCCCATCGGGGCGCAGGAAATCCAGAATGTTCGCCCGCCGGACCTCGGAAAGCCTCCGCGTCAGCTTGTGCGCCAGCATGATGGGCAGCGGCATCAGCTCCGCCGTCTCATCACAGGCAAAACCGAACATGAGGCCCTGGTCGCCCGCGCCGCCCGGATCGACACCCATGGCAATGTCGGGCGATTGGCCCTGGATCGCATTCATCACCCCGCACGTCTTGCAATCGAAGCCGTAGGTGGCATCGGTGTAGCCAACTTCTTCAATGGTCCGCCGCGCAACCTTGGGAACATCCACATAGCACGTGGTAGTGATCTCACCGGCCACTACACAAATGCCGGTGGTCACTAATACCTCGCAGGCTACGCGCCCGTATGGGTCCTGTTCAAGGACTGCGTCCAGCACCGCGTCCGAGATCTGGTCAGCAATCTTGTCCGGGTGCCCTTCAGTGACAGACTCGGACGTAAATAGGTGTCGTTGCATTGCTCTAGCAGCCCTCCTGGAGTTCTTCTTACCTTGCGAACGTGCGCGTAGTGGCCCTAACTACTTGTGGCGTAAATGATTAAGTTTAGCGGGTGAACCGCCCTCCGTCAATCAGGGTAGTACCGGATAGTACTGGAGGAAGTCGTCCACCTCCCGACGCAAGGGAACCGAAGTCTGTGCCCCTGGCCGAGTTACGGAAATTGCGGCGGCCGCGTTCGCAAAGCGCAGGGCATGTTCCAGAGAGGCCCCTTCGGCCAGGGCGACGGCGAGCGCGGCGTTGAGAGTATCCCCCGCGGCGGTGGTGTCCCGAACTTTAACAGTAAACCCCGGAAAATGGGCCTGGATGGCGCCTGAATCGGCGTAGCATCCCTGCTCACCCATCTTAATAATGACGGTCTTCGGCCCGCGCCGCCTTAACGCGCCGGCCATTTCTGCCGCCTCCGCTGACGAGACCCGTGCGGGCGGGCGTCCCAACAGGCGCAGCCCTTCACTCTCGTTCGGCGTCAAAACATCAACCTGTCGCAGCATTCCGTCCGGCAGAGGCTGCGCTGGGGCCGGATCGAGGATGGTCGTCAACCCTTCTTCCCGGGCGAGGGCGAGCGCGGCCGCAACCGTATCGAGCGGCGTCTCCAGTTGGAATAGCGCCAGCCGGGCGCCCCGGAACACTGGGCGCATGGCTTCCACATCTGCCGCCGCCAGCTCATGATTGGCGCCCGACGCCACTACGATGGAATTCTGACCGTCTCTATCCACCGAGATGAGCGCCACGCCGGTGGCCGCCGCTTTCGCCGCGTGCACGGCGCTGACGTCCACACCCGCCGCCGATAAGCTGGCTTTCAAATGGTCGGCAAAGACGTCGTACCCCAAGCGCCCCACCATGCGCACGGCTAACGAATTGCCCCCGAGCTTGGCCGCCGCCACCGCCTGGTTGGCGCCCTTCCCGCCGGGGATCATCTGGAAGTTGCGGCCCAGCACGGTCTCGCCCGGAGCCGGCAAGTGCTCGACCGACACCACGAAATCCATGTTGAGGCTGCCGACCACGACGATCGCGGGCTTCATCGCCTTGAGTTCTTATCGCGTGAGATCAATGCCGAGTTTCTTCAGTTCTTCGGCGTAATAGCGCTTGTGCAGCAGGTCCCACTCCTCGCTGCCCTCGGGGATTTCGCGCTTTTGCGAGCGCACCTTGTCGCGCGCCATGCGGTCGACCTTTTCTTCCGCTGTGAGCAGTTCGGTCATGGCGCGTACGATCTCGAGCCGCACTTCGTTGGCCTCTTTCTTGACGCGCAACTCGCGAGATTTGCGCAACTCGGCCACGATTTTGTGCGACATGTCGGTGATCTTGTCGCGCGAGAGTTTCATGTGATCGCCGGTATCGCGCCCGGAAGCGCGGATCACCTTGCGCTGTGCCACCAGAGTGTTCTTGATTTTCCGGAACATTTCCTGATAGCTGACGCCCTGCTGCCGCATGTAGTCGGTGTACTGGCCCAGGATCTCGCGGACCTCTTCGTTGAGCCGGTCCTCGACGGTGAGCTCCTCGGTGATGATGTGATCCAGGATGTCCACGGCGGCCTGCGGATTGGGCGTCTCGATGATCTGGGGCGTTAGCTTTCGTACGATCTGGCGAGACAAATAGCTGACGAATTCTCGGGCGAGCAGCATCCTGAATTTTTCTGGGAGCCGAAAAAAAAGGGCTTCAGGTAGTGTAACAGAGCGGGGAAGCGGGGTTCAAATTGCTCGAATAAGATTGATGTATTGCCGATGTTGAACGTTCTCTTACAGAGTTTGAGACCGCCCCGTGCCCGCACCCTCACCTCGATCTTTCGGCACCTGGGAGCGTTGGGGCTCTTCTTTCTCGCGATTCTGGATAGTACTCCGCTCCCAACTCTTGGCGGCCCCGACATTCTGATGGCGATTCTCGCCGCCAGTCATCGCAACCCCTGGTATGAGTACACCGCCGTGGCGACCGCGGGCTCGGTGGTTGGCGCGTACCTCACCTTCAGAATCGCTCGCACAGCCGGGTCGGCATACATGAATAGCAAGTTCGGCGCTGGCAAAGTGTCCACTGGTCTCAAACTGTTCGAAAAGTGGGGAACCGGCGCTCTGGCGGCCTCTACGGCCGTCCCCTTCCCATTCCCAACCAGCATGTTTTTCGCCGCCGCGGGAGTCTCCCGCTACCCGGTCGCAAGGTATCTCGTGATCGTCTCCGTGGGCCGCGCGGTTCGATATTCCGCCATCGCGATCGTCGCCGATCTCTACGGCCGCCACTTTATCCGCGTCCTCCGGCATCCGACGCAGTACTGGGGCTGGCTGTTGGTGTTCGCCGCCATGATTTTCGCTTTGACCGCCGTGGGAATTCTGATCAACAAGCGACTGGCAGCAGCCTCGGCGGGGTGAACGAGCGGGCCCTCTTACCCTCCCTCATCTTCCCGCTAGCGGCGAAGGCACGATCGGCAGCTTTGGCAACTCATCATCCAGCTTGCGCACTTCCAGGTCATCCACCAGCAGTGACGGCGCCACTACGGATGCCTCTGCCGCGTATGATCCCGCACCGTGCAGTGCCATTGGCGCTCCGTTCTCGAGATAACTCAAAATATTAATGTCGTCGCCGGCGGCGCGGATGCCCCGCAGTGAGCGCACATTCAATTCGCGGAACCGCACGCCGCGAATCAATTCCTCTTTGCCATCCTTATCCACCCTGTAAATGAGAATCGGCAGGCTTACCGGATGCGACCCGCCGTTACCCTCTCTGGCATTCGCCGCCATCAAGCGGCGCAGTTCGTCCACCGGCGCCGTGGAGGGAAAATCCAGTTTCCGCACTAAGATGCCGTACGCCTGGTTGCGCGCCTGGCAAATCTGAATGAGTTGTTTCTTGAGATCCTTCACCGGAACGGTTTGGGTGGCGGTCACCAGCAAGTTGCTGATGGTGGCGCTGTCGGCGCCGAAAGCACCCGGCAACTGGGCGCGCCCATTCGATTCCGCGAAGCCGGTCACCGGCTGGCGCGTCAGCAGGAAATTTTTCAGGATGCCCTTTTCAACCAGC
>Ga0335079_10007169_pt1 | contig 12711 bp, 6 predicted proteins | sample Lox_Sample_33_FD_206719 | JGI IMG/M metagenome (GOLD analysis project Ga0335079, IMG submission 206719) | Soil microbial communities from Loxahatchee National Wildlife Refuge, Florida, United States - Lox_Sample_3.3 | ecosystem: Environmental > Terrestrial > Soil > Wetlands | place: USA: Florida... | reverse complement strand
CTTCTTCAGCCGGCTGACCACAATTTCGACGTGCTGCTGACCGCTGCCGCCCAGCAAGAACTCCTTGGTCTGCGGATCGCGAAAGAACCGCAGCGATTGATCTTCTTCGAGGATGCGGTGGACGGCATTGCCCATGCGGTCCTCGTCCTGCCGCGACTTGGCTTCGATGGCGAAGGCGATGGAGGGTTCGGGAAGCTGCACCGGCGGATAGGTGAAGTTCACGCCTTTGTCGGCGAGGGTGTCGCCCGTCATGGTCTCTTTCAACTTGGCGACCACGCCGATGTCTCCGGCGTGCAGCTCCGTGACCGGCGTGATCGTCTTGCCCATGGGAACGCCGATATGCGCCAGCCGCTCCGTCGTGCCCTTCTGCACGTTTTGCAGGTTGGCATCGTTCTTGAGCACGCCGGAGTAGACTTTGAAGTACGTGATGCGGCCGGCGAACGGATCCGCGGTGGTCTTGAATACGAACGCCGAGCAAGGGCCGGTCCCGGCGATCTTGCGGACCACCTCGTCGCCGTTGGTTTTGGCGGCCACCTCGCGCCCGGCGGGTGCCGGCAGGTTCTCCACCACGAAATTGAGGATCAAATCCGAGCCGATATTGTGCAGCGCCGAGCAGCACAGGACCGGAAAGAGGCGCATCTCCCTCAGACCGCTCCGGATGCCTTCCAGAATGTGCTCGGGCGGCAGCGTACCCTTCTCGAAGAACTCTTCCATGAGCGCGTCGTTGCCCTCGGCGACCATCTCGACGAGGGCCTCATGCGCCGCCTGCGCCGCGGCGGCCGCGTCCGCCGGGATATCGCTCTCCTTGCCGTGGCCGTCGCCATCCGCGGCGTACGTGTAAGCTTTCATGCGGATGAGGTCGATGACGCCCTTGAATTCTCTCTCTGCGCCGATAGGGAGCTGGATCGGAACGGCCGTGCGGCCGAAGGCCTCCTGAACGCTCTCCAGGGTCCTTTCGTAAGAGGAGCGCTCGCGGTCCAACTTGTTGATCACCACGGCGCGCGGCAGTTTGTAATCGTCCGAGAAGTTCCAAACCTTTTCCGTCTGGACCTCAACGCCCGCTACTCCGTCCACGACGACCAGGGCGGCATCGGCGGCAGCCAGCGCGGCGCGGGTGTCGTTAATGAAGATGTTGTATCCGGGCGTGTCCAGGAGATTGACTTTGACCTTCTTCCACTCCGCCGGCGCGATGGCGGTGGAAATGCTCACCTTGCGCTGCACTTCTTCCTCGTCGAAGTCGGTAATCGTGTTGCCCTCATCCACCCGCAACAGCCTGCTGGTGGCGCCGGCCGTGAAGAGCAACGCGGCGGTGAGCGTGGTCTTTCCGGAATCGCCGTGGCCCACCAGACCGGCGTTCCGAATATCCTTGCTTTCGTAGATTTTCACGGAAAACTCCAGTTTGAAGACGGAGTGTAACACAACCGCTTGCTTTCTCTGGGCGGACCGCGGGGCGGCCGCGCTCGACGGCCAGCCGCGCGCCCGCAGCCGGAGGCGGTCCGCATCCGCGGCTATTTTTCCTTGATCTCAATGTACCGGTCCAGGGGCAGATCGGTGTAGCGGTCGACTTGCGTGCTGGGCGCGGGCCACCGGATTTCCAGCCAATCCAGCTTGTTCGCGGAGCCCAGCCCCAGGATCTCGCGCGCATCGTGGGAGGAAAGATAGCTGCCGCCGGCATTCTTTTGCCGCGCGCGCCGTATGCCTCCAGCGGACCAGGCGATCCGGGCGCCGATGGCGTCGCGGTTGGCGCGCGTGCCCACCAGTTTCAGTCCCAGCCAGTGGTTGGACGCGCCCGCCTGGTTGTGCAGCAGCAACGGCGCCCCGCCGTTCACGCCCACCAGCACATCCAGGCGGCCGTCGTTGTCGTAATCGCCCACCGCCAGGCCGCGCGCGGCGAACATTCCGCGAAACGCGGGACCCGCATCGGCGCCGGCTTCCCGCAGCCTGCCGTTCTCGTTGTGAAACAACAGCAGCGGTTCCTTATAAGTCACCTGGGGCGAATACTTCTCGATCATGTCGTCGGGATGGCCGTTGGCCAGGATCAGGTCGATCGAGCCGTCGTTGTCGTAGTCGAAGAACTTCAGCCCCCATCCGCTCAGCAGGCGGGTGGCCTGCGCCACGCCGTTGGCGTAGGCTACGTCCGCGAAGGTTTCGTCGTGTTTGTTCCGGTACAGCGAGAACATCTCGCGGTCCACGTTGGCGACGAACAGGTCTTCCCAGCCGTCGCCGTCGAAATCGGCCGCATCCACACCCATGCCGGAGCGGGCCTGCCCATTTTCGCTGAAGGCGACTTCGGCGGGGACCGCCACCTCCTCCCATTTGCCATGGCCGCGATTCAGGAACAGGAAATTCTGCACCGTGTCGTTGGCGACAAACAGATCCATGCGCCCGTCGTTGTTGATATCGGTGGCCACCACTCCCAGACCTTTGCCCAGGGCGCGCTCGATATCGGTGCCGCGGCTCACCTCGGTGAAGGTGCCGTTGCCGTTGTTCCGATAGAGCAGGCTGTGGGTGGGCTTGAACAGGCGCGGGATGCAGTAGTACTTGAGACCCAGCTTGTTGTCGCCGCAGGAAAAGTGCTGGGTGGCATAATCCACGAAACTGCATACGAACAGATCCAGCCGGCCGTCGTTGTCGTAATCGAACCAGACGGCGCTGGTGCTCCAGCCGGCGAACCCCAAGCCCGACTTTTCCGTGACATCGGTGAAGGTGCCGTCGCCATTGTTGTGATATAGGATCAGGCGGCCGTAAGCCGTGATCAACAAATCCGGGAAGCCGTCGTTATCGTAGTCGGCCGCGGCGGCGCCCATACCGAACGTGCCGCCGGCCACTCCCGCCTTCTCGGTAACGTCGATGAATCCGCCCTCCCGATTGTTCTTGTACAGGGCATTCCGGATAGGCTTTTCGGGCTGGAAGAAATCGCACGGGCCGCTGTTGACCAGGTAGATGTCCATCCAGCCATCGTTGTCGTAATCCAGGAAGGCGCAGCCCGGACCCATGGTTTCGGGCAGGTAGCGGTTGGGGGACATGGCGTTGTCGTGCACCCAGACGATTCCGCTTTTTTGCGGCGGGATGGATTCGAAAACCGGCGGAGACGCCGCGCGGCCCGGCGGCGCCATACAGCAAGCGGCGTATCCGGCAGCGGATGCCAGGAACGTGCGGCGGGTGCTCGAGGACACGTGTTCTTCAATTCTATGACGAAAGCGCGGCCGCGGCGCACGCTCTTAGCGTGCCGCGGTGAGCTTCAGCCGGACTTGCTGAATCGTGCGCCCCAAACCGGGCGGATCTCCACCGCCTCGCGGCGCTCAGGGAAGCGCCCTCGCTGAAGCGCTCACGCTGAAGCGCGCCGTCATTTGCGCTATGGTAGGAAATAGCACTCGTAGCATGCCATTTCGTATTCAACCGATTCATGAATTCCTCGTTCGCCCCGCGCTGCCGGATCAACTCTGCCGCATGCCGGAGCTGGCGTACAACATCCTGTGGGCATGGGAGCCGATCATACGGGCTCTGTTCCGCAGATTGGACGCCAACCTGTGGCGGGAGTGCAATTACAACCCGGTGTTGATGCTGGGCCGGGTATCGCGCACGGCCCTTCTGCGCGCGGCGGCGGACCCGCGATATGTCTCGCTCTACAACATGGCCTGCCAGCGCTACGACGCGCATGTCCACGGGGGCAAGCCGCGCACCGACGGCAAATTGATCGCTTACTTTTCCGCCGAGTATGGACTGTCGGAGTGCCTGCCGATTTATTCCGGCGGTCTCGGCGTGCTGTCCGGCGATCACCTGAAATCGTCCAGCGACTATGATCTGCCGCTGGTGGGCGTGGGATTGCTTTATCAGCAGGGTTATTTCCGCCAGGTGCTGAACCCGGATGGCTGGCAACAGGAGCGCTATCCGACCAACGACTTTTACAGCCTGCCCGCCCTGCCTGCCCGGGATGCGCAGGGGGAAAACCTCAAAGTCTACGTCAAGCTGCCCACCGGAGAAGTCGCCATTCAGGTGTGGAAGATGGAAGTCGGGCGGGTCATCTTGTGCCTGCTGGATACCAACGTTCCGGAGAACCTGCTGCCGCAAGACCGCGGCATCACGGACTCGCTGTACGGAGGCGACACGGACACGCGCATCCGGCAGGAGGTCGTGCTGGGCATCGGGGGCCTCCGCGCGCTGAAGGCGCTGGGTCTGTCGCCGACGGTCTACCACATGAACGAGGGCCATTCGGCCTTTCTGGCGCTCGAGCGCGTGCGCGTCTTGATGGGCGAGCACCAGCTCAGTTTTGAAGAGGCCCTCGAAGCCACCCGCGCCAGCAATATCTTCACCACCCACACGCCCGTGCCGGCGGGCATCGACCTCTTCGACCCTGGCTTGATGTATCACTATTTCAACGCCTATTGCGCGGACATCGCCATCGACTTCGACCAGTTGATGACCCTGGGGCGGCGCAATCCGGCGAATCGCGAGGAGCGCTTCTCGATGGCCATCCTGGCCCTAAAGACCTCCGCCCACCGCAACGCCGTCAGCAAGCTGCACCGCGAGGTTTCCCAGGAGATGTGGCACGATCTGTGGCCGCAATTGCCGGTGTGGGAAGTTCCGGTCAGCTCCGTCACCAACGGCGTGCACCTGACGAGCTGGCTCAACGGGGACCTGGCGGCGCTCTACGATCAGTACCTGCAGCCGGACTGGCGCGAGCGCTTTTCCGATCCGGCGATCTGGGAGCAGGTCAAGGAAATCCCCGACGAAGAACTACTGGAAGTGCATCGGCGCCGCAAGCGCCGCCTGGTGAATTTCGTGCGCGAGCGCCAGCGCTCCCTGGCATTGCGGAGGCAGGCCTCGGCGACCGAGATGCGGCACACCGAGGAGGTGCTCGATCCCAACGCGCTGACCATCGGATTTGCACGGCGGTTCGCCACCTACAAACGCGCGACGCTGCTGTTCCGCGACGTCGAGCGGCTGAAGCGCATCTTCTGCAACAAGGAAATGCCCGTGCAGATCGTGATCGCGGGCAAGGCGCATCCGCGCGATAACGAGGGCAAGAATTACATCCGGGATATCGTGCAGCTATCGCGCGACCGCGATCTGTGGAAGCACGTCGTCTTCATCGAGGACTACGATATGAAGGTGGCGCGCGAGATGGTCCAGGGCGTGGATTTGTGGGTCAACACGCCCAAGCGCGGCCAGGAGGCTTGCGGCACCAGCGGCATGAAGGCCGGCATCAACGGCGTGCTCAGTCTCAGCATTCTGGACGGCTGGTTCGACGAAGGCTACGAGGTTTCCGGCGGCTGGGCCATCGGCGACCGCGAGCATTACTCCGACGAGCAGGACGGCCTGCATGCCAGCGAAATCTACTACCTGCTCGAAAACGAAATCGTGCCGCTGTTCTACGAGCGGCGCGACCAGATTCCCCGCGACTGGCTGAAGCGCGTGAAGCAATCGCTCATGGGATTGACGCCGCTGTTCGACTCGCGCCGCATGGTGGCGGAATACGCGCGCGAGTTCTACGAACCGGCGCATGCCGACGCCATGCGCCTCAGCGAGAACGATTACCAGGCGGCGCGCGTGGCGGCGGCCTGGGACAAGCGCGTGCGCGCCGTCTGGGACCGCGTTCGCTTTGTCGAGACCGGTCCGGCGCCGGCCGGTTCCATCGTCAGCGAACGCCCCGTGCCGGTGCGCGCCGCTATCGACCTGGCCGGGCTTCAGCCGAGCGAGGTTCGCGTCGAGGTGGTGATCGGCCGCGTGGGCACCGACGGCGGACTGGAGGATACCGAAGTCATGATCCTGCCTTCCACCGGACAGAACGGTTCGGTGGCGATCTTCGAAAAAGAGATCGTACCGGAGCGAACCGGTCGCCTGGGTTATGCCCTGCGCATCAGCCCCAACCACTGCGACGATCCGTTGACGCGTCCCTCCACCAGCCTGCTCAAGTGGAGCTAGCTCGTGGCGTAAGCTTCAGCTTGCCGCCGCGGGCTTCAGCGTACGGTCTTGAGCCGGCTGCCGTGGGCTTCGCCCCACGGACGCAGGGTGTACTAACTCACTATCGCGGGACTTATCCGCCCGTTTTATCCCCGCCCCGGCCTCGGGGCATAGCCGGCTTGTCGATTGCCATGTTATAGTTGTGGAACCGAATTAGGAGGCGGTTCCCTCTGGCGCCTACGATCCTTCTTGTATCTCTGGACAGCCTGATCGTCTCGATGGCCGTCATGATGGTTGGCATGCCGCGGGTGCGCGCCGGCCGGCTCTGCGCGGCCTTCCTGGTTTGCGATGGCATCGCCACGCTCGCAGGATTATCGGCTCACACTCCCTTCGCGCCAGCCGTGTTCTGCGCCTATGCGGCGCTTCTCGTGGCGGTTGCGGCGCACGCGCCGTGGCGCATGGCCTTCTGGGCGCCCGCGCTCTTCAGCCTCGATAACTTGCTCTCGGGAATGGCGGCCAACCCGATCCACGCAAGCGATCTGTGGATCGGCTGTTTAAGCGCGGCACTTACAAGCGGGCTTTTCGCCTTGGCTGGAGTCGCCATCGCCGCTGCGCTTCGACGGCGCGCGCCGGAGCCTTGGATGCGTTGCGCCGGCTGGATCCTCCTGGTGGCCGTAATCTTTTTGTAACTAGCCATGGGAGTCTTGTTACACGCGCACTACCGGCTTATGGGGGCGGGCGGCCAAAAGATCGTCATGCCCGCGCCGGTCGACAAAGACACCCCGCACGCACCTTGGTGGTGGGATCACCTCGCAAACCAGGCGGCGGATTTCCGCCGCGCGGGCTTCAGCGCCGTGCTGTTGCCTCCGGCTTGTAAGACGGCCTCGGGCGCCGCTCCGGACGCGGATGGTTACGGCCTCTACGATAACTACGATATCGGCTCCAAGAACCAGTTCTTCAACATCCCCACGCGCTTCGGCGACCACGAGAGACTGCGACGCGCGGTCGCAGTCATGCACGCTTGCGGGCTGGATGTTTATAGCGACGTCGTCCTGCATCAATACTACGGCGGGAATAACGGCACTTATCAATACCTGGGCGCGGACGGCAAGACCCGCGACGGACGCTTCCCCAAACACCCGTCGTGCTTCGTGGGCGCTCCTCCGCGCGTGCCGGTCGACCCGGTCGCCAATCCCCAAGGCAACTTTGCTTTCGGAGACATGGCTTCCTACATCAATTCCACGCCGAAGGGCTATATGCTTAACGGCGCGATCGACGCAGGCGACTGGCTGAGCCGGACGCTGGGCGTGGACGGTTACCGCATCGACGACACCAAGGGCATGTCGGTCGAGGCCGTGCGCCAATTCCTCGAATCCAAATCCATGGCCGGTAAGTTCGCCGTCGGTGAGTATTTCGACGGCGATCCTTCCGCGCTTCACTGGTGGGTCGAGAACAGCGGCATGGGTGGCCGGTCCAACGCGTTTGACTTTACCCTGCACTGGACCATCCAGGCGATGTGCAATAACAATTCCCGCTGGTGGATGGGCGGGCTGCAAGGGGCGGGCTACATCGCCATCGATCCTACCAAAGCGGTTACCTTTGTCGATAACCCGGATACGGATCTCTCGCCGGGCGAGAACGTGATCTGGAATAAGATGCTCGGTTACGCGCTTATCCTGACGGCCGAGGGTTATCCGAGCGTCTATTACAAGGACTACAGCACCGATGCGGGCTGCTACGGCCTGAAGCCGCTGATCGATAACCTGATCTGGATCCACGAAAATCTGGCATTCGGAACGACCCTGACGCGCTGGGGAAACGACGGCCAGGTCTACGTGTTCGAGAGGCAGGGATATCCGGGGCTGCTGGTCGCCCTGAACAACGACCAGTCCAACAGCTACCAGCGCACCGTGCAGACCAGCTTCGGGCCGAACACGCAGTTACACGAGTACACCGGCAAGCATTCCGACATATGGACGAATGAGCAGGGTGAAGCGACGTTTACCGTTCCGCGAAATGTCAACGGACAAAGCTACCTCTGTTTTTCGCGCACAGGGTATGGGCAACCGTTTTCGCTCAATCGGAGGGCGACGGTGCAGACTTTCTTTGGCGCCGCGGACCTGGATACCGGACCGGTTGAGAACGGACCCGCCGCGCAGGCTGCGCGCGTCTGGTGTCAGGAGGGCACGGAGATCGCCGCCGGGTTCAAGCCGGACACAGCCGGGTGGAGCGCCGGAGCGGGAATCGTGCTGGAAATCGTCGACGATCGGGGCACGGTGCTGAAGAGTGCGCAGTGTACGGCGGCCGCCAAGGAAGCACGGGTAGGTGTCCACGCGAACCGGTCGGGATGGTTTGCGCTGCGCACCACAGGCCACGGACTGCCGGCCGCCGGGTCGGCGTACGAACTTACAGTAACTTATACGGGCACACAGGGGTTAGCAATATGAGCTTCGCCATCACGACGCGTTCTTATGACAACTCCCGCTCGGGAGCCAACGTCGAAGAGACTATTCTGACACCGGCCGCGGTGGGGACCCGGGGAATCAAACGGCTCTTCGCGCTCGCTCTGCCCGGCGATGCGCGGGGCTGCGAGGCGCAGCCGCTCATCGTTCCTCAAGTGAAACTGGCGGACGGAACCACCCGCGACGTAGTCTACATCGCCACGATGGCGAACCAGGTGTTTGCCTTCGACGCGAACTCGGGCGCGCGCTTATGGATGACGCCGTTAGGCACGCCTGTCAAAGGCTCCCGGGAGATCGACGGATACTTGATCAACGATCACTGGGGCATCCTGTCGACGCCGGTGATCGACACCGCGGCCGGCATCCTGTATGCCTGTGCGTGGATCAGCGCGGACGGCACAGCGGCAAATGGACAGCATTTTCTGTGCGCCCTTCGTTTGTCGGATGGGAGCCTGGCGCATCCCCTGCTGAATCTGGAAGGTGTGACTTACACTCCCGGGCACGGACGGCCCGTTCAGAGTTTTCGTTCGGCGGAGAGGAAGCAGCGGGCGGCTTTGCTGCTGGCTAGTGGCGCGGTGTTTATTGCTTTCGGAACCATCGCCGAGAGCGCCTCCACCGCGCGCGGGTGGTTGATTGCGGTCGATACGGCGACCTTCCGGATATCCGCGACATGGACGTCGACGTCCAAGGGAAGTGGCGGCGGGATCTGGCATTCCGGCGGCGGACCAGCGGCCGACGCGAACGGCAACATCTACGTCGTCACCGGGAACGGTGATTTTGACGCCTTGACCGACTTCGGCGAGAGCATCGTGAAGCTTCGCTACACGCCGCCCAGCCCGCGCGGCTCCGGGTCGCTGGCCGTAGCGGATTGGTGGACGCCATGGACCGACGACGGACGCACCGGCGGAAATCCGGAGGGCGAACGGGACGCCGTGCCCCGGCCCTCCAACGTCCGCCTGGTCCCGCGCCTGGCCGCTAAGGGCGCCCTGAAGATGGGAATGGGCGGCGCTTGGGGAGATCAGGATTTCGGCGCCGGCGGACCCGTTCTGGCCCCCGATATCGATGTGCTGCTCGCGGCCGGCAAGGACGGAATTCTGTACACCGGCAACCTGCTGAACCTGGGCAAGACCCAGCCGGCGAACCTCGCGCCGGCGTCTACGGCGGAGAACTACAAGAAGCTGAAAATGCCGCCGATCTTCTATACCTACTATCCGGGCCCGCAGCTCAATCCCGCTCCCACGGCCATCGATACGTTGAACACCCTGGAGGCGCAGCGCACGCATCACTTGCACGGAACACCCGTCCTATGGAAGAGCGCGGCGCATGGGCTGACGCATTTCTGCTGGGGGGAAAACGGCAACCTGCGCGCCTGGTCCATCTCCGGCGCCGGAGTCTCCACGTACCTCGCATGCAGCGCGGAAGTCGCCTCCGTGCAGTCGCCCGTACCGCCCGGTGGCATGCCCGGCGGGATGATTTCTCTAACGGCCAACGGCGACGCCGGCGGTGTCGTGTGGGCTTCGATTCCGTATGCGGACGCCAACATGGAGCTGAGCCCGGGACGGTTCCTGGCCTACGACGCAGCCAATTTCGGCAGGTACTCCGACGGCAGCGGATCGATCGTGCCGTTGTGGGACAGCCAGCAGTGGAACTGGCAGTTCACGCACAACAAGTTCAACCGTCCGGTGGTTTGGAACGGCAAAGTATACCTGCCGACTTACGACGGCGAAGTCCTGGTGCTGGGCTTGGCCTGAAGCCGGTACGCGTTCCGGGCGCGGCGCCGCTTACAATGCCGGCGCGGCGTCTCTCTTGCCGGATGCGTTTGCGGCGCGCGCCGTCACGATCTGCGCGGCGGCGCTCTCCTCGGCCGCATCGCTCCAATCGGTCTGTTCCGCCGGCGGAAGATAACTCATGGCGCGCTCGGTGACGGCGCAGATCGTGAGGCTCGGGTTCACGCCCAGGTTGGCGGCCAGCACCGAGCCATCGCACACATACATATTCCGGTAGCCGAACACGCGATTGCGCTGGTCGACCACGCCCTCGGCCGGCGTGCCGGCCATGGGGCAGCCGCCCAGAATGTGCGCGGTGCCGGGAACGTCGAACAGGATTTCGGTGATCATGCTCATGGGCGTGCCCCCGAGCAGTTCGGCGGCTTTGCGCGCGAACTCGTTGGCCTGCGGAATGAAGGTCGGGACTTTCTTTCCCTGGCTCGCCAGGATTTTGCGGAACGGAAAGAACCAGCGGCGCCGCAGGCGCATGTCGATGTATCCGTCGAGCGTCTGCATGCAGAGAAAGATCACCGACTCGCGCGCCCAGCCGAAAGGATGCAACGCGCGCGCGATGCGGATCGGATGGCGCAGGAACGACACGATGAGGTTGCCGAGCCAGCGCCAGATGCGCGTGTGGCCCAGCCGTCCCCCGGTGAGCAGCGTGGCCAGCGGTCCCATCGCATCCGATCCGGCCGGGTAGCGTACGGCCTCGATGTGCGTGTAATCGTCGAGGTAGATGCCCGAGCCGATGGCGATGCCCTTGGACAGATCGTCTTTGCAGCCGGGCACGCGCACCCCGATGAGCGATTCGGCGTTGGTGCGCACGCGGTTGCCGAGCTGACCGCTCAGCGCCGGCAGCGAGCCTTTCTCCTTCAGGCGGAACAGCAGATCCATGGTGCCCAGCGCGGAGGCGGCAAATACGACGCCGCGGCAGGTAAAGCGCCGGGGCTGCCGGGCGAAAAACGCCGTGGACTTCTCGGTCCGGACCTCGTAACCGTCGCTGCCGTCGGGCTTGCCGTTGAGCGGCCTCACATCCACCACGCGCGTTTCGTCGAAGACTTGGGCGCCTTGCTTCTCGGCGAGATAGAGATAGTTCTTGTCGAGACTGTTCTTGGCGTTATAGCGGCATCCCACCATGCATCCGCCGCAGCCGATGCAAGTGGTGCGCTCCGGACCGCGGCCGCCAAAGTACGGATCGGGGTAGGTCTTGCCGCCGGCTTCGTCCTCCGGCGGTTCGAAGACCGCCACGTGCGTGCGGTAAAAAGTGTGGCCCACGCCGGCCGCATCCGCCGCTTGTTTGAGGAAGTGGTCCGCCGGACCCAGAATGCGATTCTCGATGACTCCGAGCATGCGCAGGGCGGTCTGGAAATGCGGCGGCATCTCCGTTTTCCAGTCCGCCAGACCGGCCCAGGAGCCGTTGTCCCAGATCGATTCCACCGGGACGAGCAGGGTGTTCGCGTAAGTGATCGACCCGCCGCCCACGGCGCAGCCGTGCAGAATCACCACGTGCTTGAAGAACTCCATGTTGAAGAAGCCGCGCAGCGCCAGGCGCGGGCGCCAGAACCAGCGCCAGATGATCCAGTTGGTGCTGGGCAGATTCTCCGGAGTCCAGCGCCGGCCCATCTCCATCACCGCCACCCGGTAGCCCTTTTCCCGCAGCCGGTGCGCCGTGACGCTGCCGCCGAAGCCGGAGCCGATCACGATGAAATCGTAGTCGTGGCGCGAATCTGACATAAAGGTCTCCTTATATGTTGGCCACACTCGATAGTACCTCTTTGCGGGCACGCGAGATTGGCGCGCCCCGCGGCGCACGCGGCAGGGACTTGCGGAATCGCCCGCACACCCCCGGTTCCCCGCCCCCGGTGCCGCCTGCCAGTGGGGCAAGATGGAGAAGATGACCGCAGCCGAGCGCACCTACTATGACCGCCGCGCGCCGGAATACGACGATCCACCACCGGGTTCCCTGCCCCCTGCACCGCCTGCCAGTGGGGCAAGATGGAAAAGATGACCGCAGCCGAGCGCACGTACTATGACCGCCGCGCGCCGGAATACGACGACTGGTATCTGGGAACGGGCCTCTTCGCGGCGCGTATACGGCCGGGGTGGCAGGAGGAGGTCGAAGCCCTGCGGGCGCTGTTGCGGCCGCTCTCGATCGGCCGAACTCTGGACGTGGCTTGCGGCACCGGTTTCCTCACGCAACACTTGCCGGGCCGCGTCGTCGGCCTCGACCAAAGCCCGGCCATGTTGCGGATCGCGCGCGGCCGCCTGCCCCGCGGTTGCGTCCTGCAAGGCGACGCTCTGCGGCTGCCCTTCCGCACGCGTTCGTTTGCCTGTCTGGTTGCGGCTCATTTCTATGGACACCTGGACGCGGAAGCGCGCGTCCGCTTTCTGGCCGAGGCCCGGCGGGTGGGCCGCCAAATCCTCCTGATCGACGCCGCGATGCGGGACGGCGTTTCGCCGGAGGAAGTGCAGCCGCGGGTTCTCCAAGATGGCTCCCGGCATATGGTCTACAAGCGCTACTTCACGCCCGCCCAGCTCGCCGCAGAACTGGGGCAAGGACGAGTGCTGCTTGCCGGCCG
>Ga0335079_10007165_pt1 | contig 12716 bp, 10 predicted proteins | sample Lox_Sample_33_FD_206719 | JGI IMG/M metagenome (GOLD analysis project Ga0335079, IMG submission 206719) | Soil microbial communities from Loxahatchee National Wildlife Refuge, Florida, United States - Lox_Sample_3.3 | ecosystem: Environmental > Terrestrial > Soil > Wetlands | place: USA... | reverse complement strand
CGCTGGCTGCGAGAAGCAGGCGATGGGCTGCGGCATTCCCTTTCGCGCGAGGAAGTCGCGGATCGCCGGAGTGGGATTCCCGAAGGCCTCCGCCGGCAATGGAGGCGTTAGCCACTCCTCGCCGGGGACGTTAAACGGCTGTGCCCTGTGCTCCGGTGACACGAGGCTAAACAGTGACTCGCCATTCTGGGGAACGAAGGCGTCGAGGTAGACGAGTGAGGCGACTCTGTCCGGAATCGTGTCGGCAACTCCCGTCACGACCATTCCACCATAAGAGTGTCCCACCAGCACCAGGCCAGCCAGATCCTCGTAGTCGATGACGCCAAGAACATCCCTAATATGAGAGGCAAGATCAATGTCCCGATTGAGCAGATGCCTGCGTTCACCGAGGCCCGTGAGCGTGGGCGTGTAGACCTCATGCCCCGCGTTGCGCAGTGCCTTTGCTATGGGTCTCCAGATGATCGCCCCGGCCCACGCGCCGTGAATCAATAGGAACGTCGCCACGAGTTTCTCCCTTCCGGCGGCCGTCGCATTGGGCTCTGAAAGAACCGAATGAATTGCCGTGCTGTATGGAATTGAAGCATAAGGGAATAATGGTGCCCGATATACACAGCGAGCGAGTGAGTGCTAAATACTCGCGGGTGCGCCAAGCCTCAGGAGCTTGTTACATGATCACTGCCTTGCTACCGGTACCAGTGCAGCGTCTACGGCTGGTCTGGCCGCCCCCGTCCATGCGGCAGATCCTCTGCAGCCTGTTGGCGCTTTGTCTCACATCGCACGCGAACATGACCTGGGCTCAGCAGGTGCCAACCCCGCTCCAAGCCTACCTGCAGCAGCGCTTCCACCTTAGCGAACCTCAAGTGCGCGGGGCACTTGGTGCACTGCTGGTCTACGCGCAGCAACGACTTCAAAAGTCGGATTTTGACGACCTCGCAGCACATGTACCCAACGCATCGAATGTCATGCAAGTTGTGAAGCAACAGGGAATTGTCACCGGTCCTCTGGATGACATCGACGCGTATGAAAAGACACTTGCGAACCTGGGGATAGGTCAGCCGCTGGCATCACAAATCGCGCCTGCGGTCCTCGAATGGCTGGGGGCAGCTGGCTACAGTTACGAACGGGATATCCTGAGTGCGATAGTCATGTGACTCCCGCCTATCTCGTGCTGAGCGGTAGCTTCTGCACTTTTGGCTAGCGGTTACACATCGGTTCAGTAGGCTGCGGAGGCAGTATATTGGATGCCAGAAACGCCGAGGCTTGTGACGCAAACGACTAATGAAATTGAAACCGGGAGCCGTGATCTGAGTCGCGGCGACTTGCTATCTCAGTCATTTGGGCATGTACGCGGCGGAACATGGTCCATCATTTGCGCAAGAACTCGCTGACAAGTTTATCGGTCGCCTGCGGGTTCTCCTCCATGATCCAGTGGCCGGAATCAGGGATGATTCCGCCACTGACATTGCTGCCAGCAAAGCGCAGCTCGACCGCCATTCCGTCGCCGAACGATTTTTCCGCGCCCAGAGCCAGGATAGGCATCTTCAGCTTGCCGACTTGCTGCAGAAGCGCCTGGTTGTCCTTGGCGTCCTGACTGAAGGCGCCAAACTGCTCGAAGGCATCGTGCATGGCATGCGGGCGCGCGTACAGCGCTGCGTAGTGCTCGCGGGTAGGCTCGTCGATCCTCTTCGGATCGGCGGATAGCTCATTCCAGAAGCGATCCAGGTAGATGCGCTCGCGACCCTGAACGAGTCGCTCGACATCCGGACCGCGAAAGTTGAAGTGCCAAAGGAGCGGATTGCGCAGAATCGTGTCCCAGTTACCGATTCCGGGTAACGGCGCATCGATGACCACCCAGCGGCTGATGCGACTGGAGTATTGGGCAGCCAGGGCATAGCCCACCATGTTTCCAATGTCATGGGTGACCAGCGCCGCCGACTTCACCCCGAGTGCGTCCATGACCCCGGCGATGTCGACGGCTTGGTTCTTCTTCGTATAACCGGCATCGGGATGCTCTGACAGACCCAAGCCACGCAGGTCCGGGACGACGACGGTGTGGTCCTTGCTTAACTCCGTGGCCAGCGGTGCCCACATGTCGCCGGTATCTCCGAACCCGTGCAGGAGAAGCACTGCCGGCCCGGTGCCACCGACTCTGACGAACAGGCCTGTCCCGTTCGTCTTCACCATTTGAGTATGGAAGTTGCCAGGGAAGGGCTGCACGCGAGCCGCCAATGCGCCTGCCATTGCCATCAGCGCAACCGCAACTAATGCCTGTCGATACATTTGAGATCCTTGTGATCAGGGAGTTTGACCGGAGATATTCATACGCACCTCGTCGTACTCTTTCGTCCGCGCCCAAGAGCCCGTGCTGGCCTCGGCAAGCAGTACGGCATTCCCGGGACCAGAATTGCGAATTCCCTATCGTTCAGTTTTTCTTAGGCCGTGTTCAGAGACAGTATTTGCTGACTTTATACCTAGCCTCCGACACTAAGGTCCAGTAGCCGGTGGAGGTAATCCTAGTGAGAAATTCTACGTCCAGTGCACTCGCTCCCCAAGGTCATCCAACGGTTGTAGAGGCAGGAATCGAATTCCTCACTACCGAGGTTGAGCGTCCCTTTGCGTACGCGCGTGGCGCGCTGCCGGGCGCCGAAGGCGAGACCGCGCGCTTCGCGGCGCACGTGGTGCGAATCGCGGACGTACGCGCTGGGCGGCCCCTGCATCTTGATGAGCACGGCGCGATGCTCGGATCCTGGCCGACACTGGTCCGACGCTTTTACGATGAGAGTCACGTACGGCAGCGCTACTATCCTGAAAGCGCGGAGATCATCCGGGCGGCTCTCCGCGCCGACCGTGTCGTGGTGTTCGATCACAATGTGCGCCGCGGCACCGTGCGACCACTGCAGCCCAGTTGGCATGCCGTTGGCCAGCCCGTATTTCATGCACATACCGACTACACGCCCCGCTCGGCGCTGCGCCGGCTCAGGGAGGAGTTGGGGCCACAGGCCGAGCAGCGGGTATCGCGCTACATGCAGGTCAACCTATGGCGGCCGATCCGCGGCCCTGTGCGCGACGCGCCCCTTGCACTCTGTGATGGTTCGAGCGTGACTCCCGGGGCCTTGCGCACAGTCGAGCTTCGTTATCCGGACCGGACCGGCGAGATCTACTACCTCATGCACGAGAGTAAGCAGCGCTGGTACTTTGCTTCGGATATGGGGGTCGATGAGGCGTGGCTCTTCAAGAATTTCGATTCGGGGTCGCCCGGGCCTGGCTCGGTAGCACCGCACAGCGCATTCACGGACCCTCGTCACCGAACCGTGTTACCACGCGAGAGCATCGAGGTTCGAGCACTGGCGATCTTTCACTAACTCAGTGCTGCTTCGTGGAGCGGGTCGCCACTGACTACGGTCGGTGCGACGGCTTCACCGCTCCTCGATTGTGCACCACTGCCGAGCGTAACCTGCCCAGCGACCGCTCTTGGACGATCTGCGCACGCGGCCGTACGCCTTCCAGGTAAGTGCGTAGAATTGTGGTCACTCGCACTGAAGTCAGCGCGAGACATCACCCGTAAATGTACCGTAACTCCTTGACTTTTGGTGCTCGCGGGAGGGGCTCCGGTTCAGAGAGGCTCTTAAGCGCTTTTGGCAACCTTGACCGTGGGCGGCCCCGGTTACCCGCTAAACAACCCGCTGCGAGCCCGATCCTTGAACAAGCGGTTATCTGAAGCGCCGCGGGGTAAGACCATCCTTCGGCGCACTTTGCTGCAACCAGCATGCGTATTCAGTGTCTGGAAGGTCCAGCAATCACGCAGCTACGGTTTGTCGTGCACCGTACCCTCAAGTCAGTCCCTGGTCGACTCGGATCGCAACCGGTGGTACTAGACAGCCAGAGCGGTTGGGTTTGTTGGGAACTTAGGCGGATTCCACACCAAATGCGAGGCGGATGCGGACATGCGTACGACCTTTGATGCTGTCGTAATCGGAATGGGGCAGGCAGGCCCCGCTCTGGCCGCGCGCCTCGCGGGGCACGGGTTGAGGGTCGCCATTGTAGAAAAGAGTGAGTTTGGCGGGACGTGTGTGAACAATGGCTGCACGCCGACCAAGACCATGGTTGCCAGTGCATATGTAGCACAACTTGCGAGACGCGCTCGCGAGTACGGTGTCGTATCGGCTGGGTCGGTGTCGGTTGATATGGCCTCAGTCAAGGCACGTAAGGACTGCATCGTGCAAAGCTCCCGTGAGGGACTTGAGAAGTGGATGCAAGGGCTCTACAACGTGACGATCTATAGGGGTCAGGCACGTTTCAGCGGCGTCCAACAGATCCGGGTAGCTGGCGAAGAGATTTCAGCTGAGAAGTTCTTCCTCGACGTGGGCGGCAGACCGCTAGTGCCCCGGATGCCGGGTCTGGATTCGGTGTCATATCTCACTAACGTCACCATGATGGATCTTGTGGCCATCCCGGAGCACCTCATCGTCATTGGTGGGAGCTACGTGGGTCTCGAGTTCGCTCAGATGTTTCGTCGTTTCGGAAGTCGCGTCACCGTAGTCGAAATGGGAAGGCACCTTGTCGGGAATGAGGATCCTGATGTGTCGGAATGCATAGAGCGATTCCTCGCTGCGGAAGGCATTGCCCTTCGGCTTGGCGCAAAGTGCATCAGCATGCGAAAGGAAATCGATGGCCTTTCGGTGGGCCTGGATTGTGAGGAAGGTGCGCCGCGAGAGCATGGCAGTCATGTACTTCTTGCTGTGGGCCGAGTTCCCAATACTGACGACCTCGGGCTGGAGATGGCGGGAATCGAGACGGATGAACGCGGATACCTAGTTGTGGACACTGGTCTGCAAACCTCGAATCCGCACGTGTGGGCACTGGGTGATTGCAATGGAAAAGGTGCGTTCACCCACACCGCATACAATGACTATGAGATTGTCGCCGACAACCTCTTCGAAAAAGCCGGGCGGAAATATACGGATCGGATTCCGATCTACGCTTTGTTCACCGACCCGCCACTCGGACGTGTGGGGATGAATGAGCCACAGATCCAAAGGGCTGGCATTGATGCACTTGTGGGCAAGGTTCCCATGAGCCGCGTGGCACGTGCCAGGGAGAAGGGCGAGACGAATGGTCTTCTCAAGATCTACGTCGAGAGGGCGTCGACCCGGATCCTGGGAGCTTCCCTATTGGGTACGGGAGCTGATGAATCGGTTCAGTCCCTGGTCGACCCCATATATGCAGAAACGCCGTGCCGCCAATTTCGGCGTCACGTTCGCATTCATCCAACGGTTAGCGAGCTGTTACCGACCGTACTAGAGGAATTGAATCCGCTGACGTAGCGAGATCTCCGAGAGATCGAAGTTGCCTTTGGTTCGCGTTGCCAGCGATCTGTTTGGACGTTAGCTCGCACAACGCCCGACTGAGTGCCGAGCGCGATCCAGCGACCCCCACGGTAGGTTGCTGCGAAGGTTCGGGAGAATCCTGAACTCTGAATGACACCGAACAAAGGTGTGTGATGGCTTCGACCGGCTGCTCTTGCACGCAAGCGGACATCGCTCTACCGGACGAGTCCTCTACGGCTAGTGCGAATGCTGCGCAGTAGCAGGTCCACAGGAGCGATGGCTCTACACGATACGCAGAGACTGTAGGCGAGCGCGCCAACGCCTCTCAGCATTGATCAATAAGAGTCAGGCGCGCCGGAATCATCTAGTTCGCGCGCAAATTCGAGGCGAATTCCGACTCGAGATTATCCAATTGAAAACTGAGGAACCTCTGGTGCCCGGGAGAGGAACCTGACTCGGTTGAATTGCTCATGCGATTCAACGGCTTGCGCCGACGCGCCGAGATTTGCCGGTCAGATTACCCTTTGACGAAAGCCTGCTTAAACCCATGGTTTCCCTAGGAGCGCAGCGGGTAAGAACCAGTCACCCGGCGCAGTTCAGTCTCGTTCGTCCGAGTGCGTTTTCTTGGTCCAAGCATCCCGCTCAGCGCACACGTGATCACATCAGTTGGCGCGTGCGCTCGCATGTTAAGTGTCTGGGTTCGACCGGGAGCGGCCGTGCTTCGAATGACTGCATTGTCGTCAGGAGAAGCGGACATTCAAGCTACGGCGTAAGCGGATGTTCGCTGACGATGCGGGCGGCCGCCGGTGGAAGCCTCGCAGCCGATGCTCGATCGCGTAGCCTACTTCTGCGCCTGTAATATGCGTAGTAATCCAACCTGGAGGAGCTTGCGTGGAGACGATAGGCGAAGATCTGCGGCAGATGATACGGACCCCCCTTTCCCCATCGCATGTTGTGGCGTTGCGGGCGGCGGGGAAGGTAGTGACGTATCCCAAGGGCACGATCATGGCCCAGCAGGGCGAAAAGGCGAGCCGCTTCGTCTACGTCGAGGAGGGTGAGATTGAAGTACTCAATCCGTTCACTGGCGAGCGCCACTATCAGTCGACCATTGGGCCAACTCAGTTTATGGGGGAGATCAGCCTGCTGTACGGCGGTACCGCCTCCTTGCCGCTGCGCACGGTAGTCGATACACGAGTCATCGAAGTACCGCGCGAAGCCTTCCTCACGCTTATGTCGCAGATCCCCGAGATGTCGGACATCATCATCACTGTGTTCGCGGCCCGACGCCGCCGGCAACTCGAGGATGGCCGCAGCGGCCTCTACCTCATAGGCGAAGAGGCCGATCGAAATGTGCGTCGCATCGCTGAGTTCGCGAGCCGCAATCGGTTACCTTACGCGTCGGTCCCCCTGCACAGCCCGGAAGCTCGGGCATCGGCTAAGAATTGCGCAATCGATGCCGGAAAGCCGGCGGTTATCTTCGGCAGCAAAGTACCGATCGCGGATCCGACGCCGGATAAGATAGCGCGGCTCCTCGGGCTAAACATCGACTTCAGCGGCGACGAGCATTTCGATGTGCTCATCGTCGGTGGGGGGGCGGCCGGCGTGGCGGCGGCCGTCTACGCTGGCGCCGAGGGTTTATGCGCGCTGATCGTCGAGGACATCGTTTTGGGCGGTCAGGCGGGAGCGTCCAGCCGAATCGAGAACTACATGGGTTTTCCAACGGGCATCTCAGGTGCGGACCTCTTGTGGCGTGGTCAGGTGCAGGCCATGAAGTTCGGCGCCCGCTTTGCGATACCGCGCCGAGTCGCGGCGCTGGAGGCGCAAGAGAACGGTGGCTTCTGCGCCACCTTCGAGAATGGTCAGCGCGTCGGTGCCAGTGCAATCGTAGTCGCGAGCGGCGTGCAGTATCGACGGCTCCCGCTGGAACGACTCGCCGATTTCGAGGGCGCGGGCGTGTACTATGCGGCCACCGAGATGGAGGCTCGCTTCTGTAAGGACACCGAGGCCGTGGTCATCGGGGGTGGCAATTCTGCCGGCCAAGCGGCGATGTTCCTATCCCGCTATGCGCGGTGCGTCCGTGTGCTGGTGCGTGGTTCCTCGCTCGCTGCTTCGATGTCGAGCTACCTCACCAGTCGCCTTGAGGCTGACCCGGGTATCACGATCGAGTACAACTCTGAGGTCACGGCGCTGGAAGGCGGCGAGGATCTGGAAAGCATCACCATCCGAAACGCCACGACCGGGCAGTCACGGAAGGTTGTGGCGCGGGCGCTATTCGTCATGGTCGGTGCCGCGCCAAACACCGAATGGCTATCGGGTTTGGTGAAGCTCGACGACAAGGGCTTCGTCCTCACCGGCCTCGGCCCACCGGCTTCGCCGTTTGCGACTTCCTACCCCGGCATTTTTGCTGTCGGTGATGTGCGGGCGGGGTCGGTGAAGCGGGTGGCGTCGGCGGTGGGCGAAGGATCCGTCGTGATCTCCAAGGTCTGGGAACACGTCAAGCAGAACGCCACCTGAGGCGCGGCACCCAGCAGTACGTTTCACTGAGGGTAACTGAGGCTACTGGAGCACCTTCAACATGAGAGCACTCGGTGCGGGCGCGGACAAGAGCCTGAGGCCCGCAGGCCGGAGCGTCTTGAGTGATCTGACCTATTCTGTCGATTCTGGCTCGGGCGGCCGGGCAGCCCCGAACGGCATGGAAAGCCATTCGTGAAGATCGCATGATCTGTATCCCTTCACGTCGGACGACGGAGGTCCATATGGCAGTTCCGAGGTTGTTGCGAACCCTGTCGGTCGAGCATCGCGCTTTGACATGTGCCCGGTCTTTTGACGAGGTTCACAGGGCTTTGATCGACTCCGTACCGGCACTGAAGCCTGAAGCATCAGAGATCCTTAGTCGAGGAGAACAGGAGAAGGTGGCGATCGCGCGGCGCGACTGGCCGAAGCTCTGGCTCTTCCTGGTCCGGAACCACGGCGAGCTCACTGCCGCAGATCGTCAGACTTCCAAGGCGATGCAATACGAGATCGGCAATCCCCTCACCGCGGAACGGATGACCCGACACGTGTTGGCGGCCGGACTCTATGCGCCCCTGCGCGTCATGCTCTACGAAGACAGATCGGGAAGGGCGTTCTTTGAGTACGACCTTCCGTCTTCGCTTTTCAGACAGTTTGGCGATGATCGGGTCACACAGGTCGGCCTGGAACTGGATGTGGAGCTGGAGACAGTCCTACAGGCGGCGGGTGGCGCTTAGTTCGTCCGCGCTACCAGAGGCTAAACTGCGCCGCCGCGCTTTCAGGATAAGGACTCGTGGACGACCGCAAATCTGCCGCGATGGAGGTCCTGCGCGAAGGTTCACTCCGGCGCGTCGGGGAAAGTGCCGGCCTCGGCCACGAAACCTGCGAGCATGGCGACCGGGCCAGGGCTTTGGAGAGCCTAATAAGCTGCAGACGATGAGTCAGAAGTCAGGAATGCGGCTGTGTGCCGCGTGAAGGATTCGTGAAACTGAAATAAGGAGCCGTGCCCAGAGTCGGGGTAGATCAGGAGGACCGCGTTCGGCAGGTTTTCGCTCAGGCGATAGGAATTGCGGACGGGAATCATTTCGTCGTGCACGCCGTTAACGACGAGCGTGGGTTGGCGGATACTCTTGAGTGTGTTGAACCGCTCGCCCTGCGAGGACTCCCACTCGCGGAAGGCCGCCAGCTGCGCCTCCGCGACCGCTGGCCCAGAAAGGGGCTCGCGATCCTGCGTGCGTTGCATCAGGCGCTGTATGAATGTAGCTGCCGCGGCTTGGCTCGAATCCGTCGCCGCAAAAAAGATCTTACCGAGCACGGCGTACCCTCGAAGTTTCGGATCTTTGAGATGAGCGGCCAAATTGGGCTTTTCGAGGTGCATGATGTCTTCACCACCCCGGGGCGCGGTCCCGACCAAGATCATTCTGCGAAAGATGCTGGGGCGATCCAGCGCCATTTGCTGTGCGATCATTCCGCCGAGCGAGTAGCCGAGAACATCGCAGCGGGCCAGGTGTAGTGCGTCCAGAAAGGCGAGTGCATGCTGCGCCATGCCCGCCATCGTCCTGGGCACGGACCCGGTTGAGCGGCCGATGCCCGCATTCTCAAATAGGATCACCTCTCGGCCGCGTGACAAGGGATCGGTCACGGCCTGGTCCCAGTTGTCGAGCGTACCGGTGAAGTGTTGCAGAAACAGAACAGGAAGGCCGGACCCATTGCCGAATCGGCGGTAGGCATAGCGCTGCTTGCCCACTTCGATGAACTGAGTCGGTGCAGTCACGTTACTCATGTGGAGCTCCTCTTTACGTTTTACGGCGACTTCGTGATCAGGCTATCACCGATATCTAACGGTCGCCGGGGCGCAAGAGAATTTACGAGCGCAGCGTACGCTGGAACGAAGCGCGCAAGAACCCGCAGGAGCGAGCGCTGATCGCGCGTTCTCTTGAAACCTTCGCACTTGGCCATAACGTAGCGTCGCGCGAAATCCGGCGCCGATGGCAGCAAACTTCGAGCGAGACAGCGCACCCGAGGTCTCGCACCTTTTCGAGCCCGGGATTCATGTCAGTTCCGGCGGTCCTAATTTGCACCTGCGCCGTTGGTGACAGTCGGCGTGTGCGGATAGACCCGCGCCGGCTCGGGATGGGTTCACCGTTCGGCACGTTCTGCAAGAGCATTGGCGCCTTTTTCTAGAACTGTGTCCGGCACGATGAACGTCAAGGTCTGAGCAGCCCGGTGGTCAGGCCCGCGAAGAGAGTATCCTGATGATCCAGCGGGAAACCGAGCACGAAGGGCGCATTGACATGTCTCCTCTGCGTAAGGCTAGCGGTCCAGGGCGGCGCTACCACGAGCGCCGCCACCGGGGCGCGCGGCGCGGAAGTGAGAAGCTGCCATCGCCCTTCGCCGGTGGCACTGCGCAATCGGTGATGTCGGAGATCCTCGGTCCGCTAAAAAGGTACGAACACCCCCACACGAATGCGATCAGCCCGATGACTAGGAGACCGAGTCCGGTTTGATGGATGTTCACCGCCACGAGTGTGTCCCAAGTCGTCCCCGTAAGTCCGTAGCGCTCGCCAATGAGCCCCAGGACCTCAATAGTGCCCACCACAAGGGCGATGACCGCAGAGACCAGCGTGATAGTCATGTTGTAGCGAAGCTTCCGTTGTGGCTCGATAAACGCCCAGGCGTAGGCCTTGAGCATGATCAGGCCGTCCATGGAGTCCACGAGCGCCATGCCGGCGGCAAAAAGCACTGGATAGAGCACCACAGCCCACAGAGAGACGCCATGTGCTGCGTGTGCGCCGGATATCGCGAACAACGCGACTTCCGTCGCGGTGTCGAAACCCAACCCAAAGAGAAGGCCGATGAAGAATGCATGCCAGCTCCGGCTTACGAGTGCGAACAGTGGCTGAAGCAGGCGAGACAGAAGCCCCCAGGGTCGTGAGCTGTTCCGCAGATCGTGGTCGAGGCGCTCGCCACCACCCCGTCGGCGACGATGGCTCTGAAAAACTGTGGCGAAAATGGCGGCATTCACGATCGCTATGAAAAAAAGGAACAGCGCTGAAATAGCCGGGCCGATCCCCTCGCCCAGCTCATAAAGGTGGGCGAAGCGGCCGAGCATTCGCGCTGTGTTCGCGACCAGGATCGTCCCAAGCAAGACAACAACGGAGTGGCCGAGGGCGAAATAAAGGCCGACGGTCGCGGGGCGCTTGCCGTCCTGCATGAGTTTTCGGGTGACGTTGTCGATTGCGGCGATGTGGTCAGCGTCGACTCCGTGCCGCAAGCCGAGTACATAGACCATGAGCATCAACCCGAGTGAGGCCGGTGTGGTCGGAAACGCGAGGAGAGCCGAAAGCCAGGCACCGATATTCAGGACGGCGACAAGCCCACAAGTCTGGAGAAAGACTGATCTCAGCCTGGGTGTTTTTTGACTCGAGCCCGACTGGGGCAGGGGCAAGTATCTCCTTGAGGGCCGGATTTCTTCCTGCGCCGCGGATGCTTGCCACGGAAATCTCATCCTGAGACCGCAGTGTCCGGATAGCACCCGCTCGCGGTGACATGGGCTTGCGTGGCGATCACTTGTAACTGCTTCGCCGCACGGCGTGTTGGACGATTCGCGACATTCATGCGCGCCAGTTGGAGTGCACGCCGACAGTCGCCACCGCGGCCTGCGTAGAACTCGGCCGCATGGTCCGCGAAGGCAAGCAGGCGCCTTCGAAGGAGCTCGTCGAAGCCGCGCCGTGCGGCGTTGAGGTGCGACTCGGCTTCTTCGAGTCGCCCTTTAAGGAGGAGCGCTTCGGCGAGACGCCACCGAACTTCGGGATCGCTGCCCCAAAGTGCCGGCAAGAGAATCGACTCTGCGGCGTCGGCTCGGCCTTGACGCAGGTAGATCTCCGCCAGATGCACGCGCGCCCTCACGTAGGCTGGGAAGTAGGTAAGTGCACGTCCGTACCAAGCCGCTGCAATTTCCGGGTTGCATTCGGGGACGAGCTCGCCCCAAAGCGTTCCGAGTTGAAAGCACACCCACGCCAGCGGGAAGGGCGAAGTCCCCTCGTAATCATGGAAGCCGTGGTAATAGGTGGCGGCGGCCTCATCAAAACGCTCGAGGTCCGCAAGCAGGGAAGCAAGCGGTATCAGATCTTCGAGCTGACAGCTCACCGCAGCGAGGCGGCGGCGTGCGGTGAGCGTCACATCGAGCCTCACGCCACAGGCCTGATCGATGCTGAGCGAGTGCCTTTCGATTGCTGCAGGCGGTGCCCCCAATTCTGCGGCTCGCGTGAGGTGGGCTCGCGCGTCATCGAAGCGATGCACCGTCGAGGCGACGGCAGCGTGCACGAGCTCGGCGCGGAACGAGTTGTCAGCACGTGCGAACCGCGAGGCAAGTGCATCGAGACGGTCGAGTGCGCCGAAATCGCCGATAAAGCCTGCCACAAGACGTTCATGGTCGAGGAGGGCTTCGGCAACGCCTGGGCGGAGCGGGTCGTGAGTGAAGCGAGCCCATGCGCGGCGTCGTGCGCTCTCCAAGTTGATCGCGGCGATCTCTCCGTCGGTTACATGTGGACAAGCACGATCGAGTGCCGCGATCGGGACCATACTAATGCCCGAACCGGAGCTTGAGACTTCTAAGCCCGGTCTTGATCAGATTGGACACCATGCCTCGGACGACGATATCGGGCTGATTGTTAGCCAGAAACTCCACCCGCCATGTAGCGATGCTGCCGCCGCTGCCTTTCGGCTTAACACCGAGCGTCCCGGTATAGCGGGTAGCGGGCACCCCGGACACTAGCGCGTATGAGTAGCAGTGCTCCGCGGCGTCAATTGTCTCGAGACGTTCGATGATTTCCCTGCCGTCGAGTGTTGTGAGTGCGCGAAGCTGGCCAATTCCGG
>Ga0335079_10007164_pt1 | contig 12716 bp, 9 predicted proteins | sample Lox_Sample_33_FD_206719 | JGI IMG/M metagenome (GOLD analysis project Ga0335079, IMG submission 206719) | Soil microbial communities from Loxahatchee National Wildlife Refuge, Florida, United States - Lox_Sample_3.3 | ecosystem: Environmental > Terrestrial > Soil > Wetlands | place: USA: Florida... | reverse complement strand
CAAGGATATTCCGAATTCCTTCTATCCCAACCAGTACGACAATCCGGACAACCCCCGCGCGCACTACGAGACTACCGGCCCCGAGATCTGGAAGGACACGGAGGGACGCATCACGCACTTCGTCTGCGGCATGGGAACGGGCGGGACGATCAGCGGCGTGGGAAAGTATCTGAAAGAGAAAAACAAGAACATCAGGATAATCGGAGCCGACCCCATCGGATCGCTGTACTACGACTACTTCAAGAATAAACGGCTGATCAAAGCAACGACCTACGTGGTGCAAGGCATTGGCGAAGACATTCTCCCGACCACCATGGATTTCTCCGTGCTCGACGACATCATGCAGATCACCGACGAGGAATGCTTTGTGACCGCGCGCAGGCTGGCGCGCATGGAGGGGATCTTCACCGGCGGGTCGTGCGGCGGATGTGTTTCCGCGGCGTTGCGGCTCGCGCGGACACTCAAGCAGACGGACTTCGTGGTCGCCTTTCTGCCGGACACCGGGATGCGCTACCTGAGCAACGTGTACAACGACGGCTGGATGGCCGAACACGGCTACAGCGAAAAAGCGGTAGCGCTGACGGCGGCGGACGTGGTGCGGGCGAAGAAAGCGCGCGGCCCAGCTCGCGAACTGGTCACGGTGAAGCCGTTCCAGACCGTATTTCACGCCCTCAAGACCATGCAGGCCGAGGATATTTCCCAGATCCCGGTGTGCGAGGATATCCAGCCGATCGGCACCGTGTCCGAAGACCAGATCCTGACCATGGCGCTGCACGGAAAAGATCTGCGCAAGCTGGTGGTGCGCGAAGTAATGGGTCCGCCTCTGCCGCGAGTCCCGGCCGATTCGCCCATCGAGCGGCTGACCCGCGTGCTGAGCCAGGAGAGTCCCGCCGTGTTCGTCGAGCAGCCCGACGGGCACCTGGATATCCTTACGAAGTACGACCTGATCGGCACGGTGACAAGCCTGATGGACCAGGCGCGATAGATCCGTGCCGGGAAATGGAAGCCGCGCGGCTAGTTGGCCCGCGCGACGGCCGGCTGCACACCCAGCGCGGCGTAGACGGCCGCGGCATCGTAAACCGTTCCGCCCTTTATCACGGTAACGACGCGGCGAATGTCTGAAATGTTTTTAGTAGGATCGCCGTCCACCAGAATCATGTCTGCCAGCTTCCCCTGAGCTATCGAGCCGCGTTCGCCTTCGTGCTTCATTATGCGTGCGCCGCCGAGGGTGGCGATTTGCAGCACCTCAGGAGCGGAAATGCCCGCCGCGACGTAGCTTTCCAGCTCGCGATGGAGAGTGAAGCCGGCGATGGAGTCGGTGCCCGCGATGATGGTGATTCCAGAATCGTGCAGCAGCTTCAGCATATGCAGCATGGCCTGGAAGGAATCGAGATAAAGCTGATCTTTGCCTTCGGGAATCGGCAGTCCCCCGGTGAGCCCGCCCCGGCGGATCTGCGCGGGCAGGCGCGAAGCCACCGGCGCGAGCCCCGGCGCCATCACGCCGCGCCGCGAGACAAACATTTCCTCGAACACGGTAACCGTGGGGTCGAGAACGGTGTGGTGTTCCTTGAGCAGACGGACAAAAGACTGTACGCGCTCGGAGTTGAGATCAAGCCCGGCGGCGCGCTCGGCAACGGAGGTAAAGCGCGCCGGCGTGCGCGTGTCTTGCACCTGGTCGAAGAAAAAATTCAGGAAGATGAAGTTCATGTGCTGGATCTCGTCGGCGCCGCCGCGGACGAACTGCTCCGCGGTCATGAAGGCAGGCACGTGCCCGGAGAGGCGCATGCCGCGCGCGTGCGCCTGCTCCGCAATGTAAGGGACGAGTTCCGGCTTGAGTGAGCTGTACACCTTGATCTGCTCGTAGCCGAGTGATTTGTATTTCTCGATGTCGGCGAGGGCCTCTTCCTTCGTGTCGGCAAAAACCTTCGTCGGTCCCTGATACGGGCCGCGGCCGTCAATGAAGCCGGCCTTCACGATGCGCGGACCGACGAGCGATCCTTCATCGAACTTCTTTTGCAGGTCGGTGATGTGGTCGATGTCGTTGGCCATGTCGCGGACGGAGGTAACGCCCGCGGCGATGTGGAGCAGCCCGTCGTCCCAATCGCCCAGGTGTACGTGCATATCCCACAGCCCGGGCAGCAGCATTTTCCCTTTTGCATCGATCACCTCTGTGCCGGCGGCCCGCGCAAGCTTTCCATCGGGCCCAACGGCTTCAATGCGGTTCGCGGAAATCAGCACGGACATGCCTTCGTGAATTTTCATCGTCTCGCTGTCAAACAGGCGGGCGTGTTCAACGAGGAGTTTGCCGGCCCTGCGATGGGTCAGCTCCCGCGCAACATCTTCGCCCCGCGTGGCCGCTCGCGCTTTTTGCGCTTCGAGCAGGGCGGGCCAGGCCGGTTCGGCGCCGTCGCGGAGGAGCACTGCCCAATCGCTGCCACCGGCAAAGAACTCTCGGTCTGCGTCAAGCCACAGCGGATAGGGCGTGAAGCTCAGGCCGGAAATTTCGTAGAGCGTTACCGTTTGCTTTTTTCCGTTCACCTCAATGGCACGATCGAGCACGCGTTCGATGCGCGCTTCCCCTTCAGGCAGCAAGGCAAGCTTCCCGCCAGACGCGGCAATCAGTGCCGCGGCCAGTTCGCTGCCCATCGTGGCGTCGATTGGCACGTAAAACGCGGGCGCAATGAGTTGTTTCTCGCCTTTCTCTGCTTTGTTGCTCCACGAAGCGTGCAACGGCTTCCCCTCGGTGCGGAAGTGCTCGTCCACGGGACCCTTCAGATAGTCGTTACCCGTCGCATCAATTTGAGTCGGGATTCCAGATCGATCGAGCACCATGCGCGTGAGGATTGCCGGCCCGCGCCCGCGATCGTTGAACGCGAAGAAATTGTGACGGGCGCCGTCGGGCGTGTTCCAAATAGCCATCAAGCCCGCCTTGTTGCCGGAGAACAGGAACGTGTAGCGCATGGCATCCGGGGGCACTTCCGCCGGGACAGTGATGAGCTGCGCCGGAGCGTTCGATTCTCCCCGCGCACCCTGGGCCCCGTCGGCTCGGGCGAGAACCCTGGCAACGGCCGCGGAAAGGATCAAGCCAAGAACAACCGCGCCGGAGAGAACCCCACGTCGAATCCCGCCCCAGCCGTTCACCTGAGTCCTGATAGTCATGATTCCTCCTGGCCTCCTAAGTACGCCTCGCCTACTCCGGAGGTTTCAGTCCCCGCAGCAGATTCTGGAAGCGCGAATCGGTCCGCAACGCGGCAAATCCCTCATCCCCACGCAGAGTCAGCAGCGGCGCGGCGCGGGCCCGGAACGCGCGCTCCAGCCAATCGATCGCTTTTTCCCGATCGCCAGATCGCGCATACTCGCCGGCCACCAACGCGGGCCGAAGCGATTGAAGTCCGGGCGAGCGCAGGAGCACTTCCAGCGCCTTCTGCGCCGCCCCGCGGCACCCCGCCGCTTCCAGGCCGTTGCGCGCGGCTTCCGCCAACTCGCCGAGGCCCGCGCTTCGGTACCCTCGGATGCGTTCCGTTTCCGCGGCGCGGCAATCTCCCTTCGCCTCATGCACGGACGCCATGGCCAAATGCGCTGCCGCCAGTGCCGGGTCCAGATTCAGGGCGGCGCGCAACTCGTCCGCGGCACGCGCATATTCCCGGTTGCCGAGCAGCAGCAGTCCGCGGTCCAGGTGAACCTCCGGATCGAGCGGATCCAGCCGCGCCGCCTGCGCGCTCTCCGCCATCGAATCGTCGTATCGGCCCAGGAATCCCAGATAGCGCGAATACCACCGGTGCGTCGCGGAGTCGTTCGAATCCAGACTCACAGCCTGATGGAATTCTTCTCCCGCCGAGGACCAATCCCATTCCAGCCGGTATTTCAGATTGGCCAGCGCCAGGTGCGCACGCCCCAGGCCGGAATCGAGTGCCAAGGCCCGCTCCAGATTGGGCCGGGAATTCTCGAGCGCATCCGCCGTGGTGACGTACTCTCGGTCCTGGGCCTCGAGCCACAATTCCGCCCGTGCCAGGTAAGCAAGCGCGAAATTCTCGTCACTCTCCGTTGCCTTGCGGAATTCATCGTCGGCTTTCCGCAAGCTCTCCAGCGTCGGCACGCTCTGCAGCCGGCAGCCCCGCAGGTACAATTCGTATGTATTGGAACTGGCGGTGGTGGGACGCGAGAGCCTCGAACTATCCGATGCGGATAGCTCCACGCGCATGCCCTGAGCGATTGCGCGAGCTACCTGATGCGCAAGCCCGGGGAGATCTTCCCGGCGGCTGCGATATTCGCCAGACCACAAGATAGAACCGTCGCGCGCCAGCACGAGATCCAGCTGCAACTCCACGTCATCGCCGCGCGCGCGGAGCCTGCCGGTCAGCAGGCTTTCCGCTCCAAGCAACCGCGCTGCTTGCTGCCACGACCTCTGGTCGGACTCGAGCCGGAAGGCCGAAACACGGGAAACGATCCCGAACCCTTGTATTCGGGCCAGGCTGTCTGCAATGTCCTTCGCAATCCCGTCGCTCAGATATTCCTCGCGGCTGCTGGCCGCGTCCGCCTCGAACGGCACCACGGCGAGCGAGAGGATGGCCAGTCGGGCCGCCGTGCGGCTTTTGAGGTCCCATATCATGGCTGCTGCCGCGAGTAGCAGTGCCACCGAAGCTATCGCCAGCCAGACGCGCACCCCGCGCGCTCGCGACTTCCGCATGGGAGGCGGCGGCAACAGGGGGATGGCTTCGGCCAGTTCCGCCGATTCCCGGTAGAACCTGACGCGCTTCAGTTCCACGAGCAGATCCGCCATTGTGGCGTAGCGCTGATCCCGCTCCTTCTCCATGCCCCTGGCGATCACTCGTTCCAGCTCCGGTGGGAGCGCGGGATTTGCGCGCCTCAAAGGCTTTGGCTCACGGTGCAGAATGGCGTAACGGATCACTGACGACGTGTCTCCGGAAAACGGCTCGCGGCCCGCCGCCATTTCGTACAGCACCACGCAGAATGAGTAGATGTCCGACCGCACATCCAAGTCCTCTCCGCGCGCCTGCTCGGGAGACATATACTCAGCGGTGCCTGCGATCATTCCGGTAACCGTGTTTTTTCTTCCTCCCGGGCCGTGCGCACGGGCCCCTGGCGCCGTCCGTCCCTGATTAGCCTCGATCGCCTGGCCTTCGGCAAGCGCGGCGCCGGCTCCCATGCGCGACTCCTCGTCAGCCGGTTTCCATCTGGCCAGCCCGAAGTCGAGCAGCTTGGCCTGCCCGCGGCCGGTCACAAAAATGTTGCCCGGTTTGACGTCCCGATGGAGGATGCCCTTCCTGTGGGCCGCATCGAGCGCGTCGCCGATTTGAATTCCAAGGTCCAGCAGCAGGTCGAGATCGAGCGGATGTTCCTCGACCATGGACTTGAGCGACCTTCCTTCCAGATACTCCATCACCAGGAAGGGAACTCCCTCAACCTCGCTGATGTCGTGGATGGCGCAGATGCCCGGATGGTCCAGCGCGGAGGCGGCCCGCGCTTCGCGATAGAACCGGCTGAGCGCCTCCGGGTCGCGGGCCATTTCAACCGACAGGAATTTGAGCGCCACGGTCCTGCCCAGCCTTAGATCCTCGGCGCGATAGACCTCGCCCATCCCACCGCCGCCGATGCGCTCGACAACGCGGTAGTGGCCTACGACTTTGCCCGTCCTGTCGGTCTCGGCGCCCAATCTCGTTACCTCGCACGGGGCGAGGGCCAGTCCCGACTCGCGTCGGGACGCGCTTTCTGTGGGCATCTTACGTTGCGTGGAATTCCATGGTCAAACCTTCCCGGAATGCCATGGAACACCGCCTGTGCCGTCGCCAGGGCCCGTGCGGCGAATGATATACTGGGGTTTTCGCATTCATCCGGCGAGCGCTCCGGGAAAGCTCCATGAAGATTGAAGATTTCAACGCGAGGCTGCGCGACTCGATCCTGGTGGCCGACGGGGCCACCGGCTCGATGATCTACGAAGCGCTCGGGCCACAGCGCTCCTTCGAAGAAGCCAATCTGACCGCGCCGGAAGCCGTGTTTCGCATCCATCAGGCGTATATTTCCGCGGGCGCGCAACTCATCACAACAAATACCTTCGGCGCCAACCGGCACAAATTGTCGCTCCACGGCCTCGGGGAAAGCACGTCGCGCATAAATCAGGCCGGAGTGAAGGTGGCCCGCGAGGCGCGCGAGGCTGCGGCGCGCGAAGTGCTCATCGCCGGATCCATCGGTCCGCTCGGCTCCGCCCGCCAGGTGACTCCCCTGCCGCCCGCCGAAGTGAGCGCCATCTTCCGGGAGCAGGCGGGGGCGCTCGAGGAGCGCGGCGCGGATCTCTACCTTCTCGAAACGTTCGGCGACCTGGACGAATTGTTGCTCGCCATCGACGCCATCCGCTCGTTCTCCCGGCTGCCGATCATCGCGGAGATGACGTTCTCGGAAGAAAACCGCACGCTCGGCGGCCTGCACCCTCGCGACTTCTGGGAAAAGGTTCGAGAGAAGGATGTGCAGGCTATCGGCGCAAACTGCACCGTTGGGCCGCAGCTTCTGCTCGGAGTGATCGAGGAATGTGCCCGTCTGGGCTCGGTCCCGCTCTCGGCCATGCCCAATGTCGGGTTTCCCAAGCGCATGGGCGACCGCATCACCTACCCCAAATCCTCGCCGGAATACTTCTCGCTGTTTGCACGCGAGGCCGCGGCGCTGGGCGTGCGCGTTATCGGCGGCTGTTGCGGCACCACGCCCGAGCATATACGCGCGATCGCGGAAGCTGTCGCCGGCCCCCATCCGGCTGCGGCCCCACGAACCCTCTCGCTCCGCGCCGAGCCGCGCACGGACACCCATCCCATTCCCGCGCGCGACCCGGAGAGCGGCGTTTGGCGGCGTATAAAGGGCGGCGAGTTTGTGGTCAGTGTGGAAATCGATCCCCCCAAAGGGATCTCCTGCGATCGCGTCTTCGAGCAGGTGGCCCGGCTCATGGATTCCGGCAAGGTCCACTCCATCGACATCAATAGCGGGACCCTGGCCCGCGTGGGCATGGACGCCCTGGTGTTGGCGGGCGCGCTCGAAGCTCGCGGCGTAGAGACCATCCCGCATCTCACCACGCGCGACCTGAACATCATCGGCCTGCAGGCCATGCTGCTGGGCGCGTGGTCGGTCGGCGGTGTGCGCAACATCCTGGCCATCACCGGCGACCCGCCGTCGCTCGGCGACCATCCAGAGACGAGCGGCGTGTATGAAGTGGATTCCATCGGCCTGGTGAAGATCCTCGCGAGGCTGAATCAGGGCATGGATTGGGCAGGCAAGACCCTGGGCGGCGCAACCAATTTTACGATCGGCGTGGCCGTTAACCCGGTGGCAGACGACCTCGACTACGAAATCGCGCGCTTTCACCAGAAGATCGAAGCGGGCGCGCACGTGGCCATGACCCAGCCCTTTTTCGACCCCCAGCAGTGGCACGCCTTTGAAAAACGACTTGGCGGAAAATGCCCCATCCCGGTGATCGCAGGCGTCTGGCCGCTCACCAGCTATAAACAAGCGATGCGCCTGAATAATGAGGTGCCCGGAATCGTGATCCCGGAGGCCGTGTTGAAAGATCTGGAATCGGCTGGCACGGCGGCGCGCGAACGCGGATTTGTCATTGCCCGTCGCGTGCTCGATTGGGCCCAAACTGAACTTGCCGGCGCCTATCTGATCGCTCCGTTCAAACGCTACGAGGAAATCCTCGAAATCTTTAATTGAAGCTGGAAGCTGCGGCGATATCAGCCAGCAGTTTCGCCGCGATCCGCTCGGCCGCATGCCCGTCCCACAAGTCAGGCACATGCCCTCGCTTTCCACCCCCGGCCAGTGCCGTCCGAACCCCGCGTAGAAGTGCAGCGACGTCGCTCCCCACCAATGTGTTGGTGCCCTGCTCGACGGTGATTGGCCGTTCGGTCGAATCCCTCAGAGTGAAGCACGCGACGCCGAGTGCCGTTGTCTCCTCCTGGATTCCTCCCGAGTCGGTCACCACCGCAGCCGCTCGGCTCTCCAGGCAGAGGAATTCCAGATAGCCGAGCGGCCCGGTGATTCGCAGGCCCGTGCCGCGTTCGCTCCACGCTTTAGCGAACAATCGCCCCAGTCGGAAGCGTTCGAGTCGCTCCGCGGTCCTCGGATGTACCGGGAACAGCACGGGGACTTTGCGCGCGATTTCTGCCAGTCCTTCGACCAGCGGCGCGAGCCACTCGGCCTCGTCCACATTTGAAGGACGGTGTAACGTTACCAGCACGAATGGCCGGGCGCGCCCGCCGCTCTCCTCCAGCCCGAACTCGCGAAGCGCCCCCGTTTTTTCCGCCGCGGGAAGAAACCGCCGCAATGAATCAATCATCACGTTTCCGGCCAGATGAATGCGCTCCTCGGCAATTCCTTCCCGGAGCAGGTTCCGGACGCCGCTCGGCTCGGTCACGAAGAGCCAGCGTGAAATCTGGTCGGTGAGTACGCGGTTGATTTCCTCCGGCATGGTCCGATCGAAGCTACGCAGGCCCGCCTCCACATGCGCCACCAGAATGTTCAGCTTCGCAGCCACGAGCGCCCCGGCAAGGGTCGAGTTCACGTCTCCCACCACGAGGAGGGCATCCGGCCGCCATTCCTCCACCACCGGCTCAAGCCGCTGGAGAATAAGCCCGGTCTGCACCCCGTGCGGCCCGGAACCGACTTCCAGATTTGTATCCGGCCGTGGCAGGCCCAGTTGATCGAAGAGCAGCTGCGACATCGCTTTGTCGTAGTGCTGCCCGGTGTGTACCAGATGGAGTTCCGCGCGCCCGGCCAGCGCGGCAGCGAGGGGCGCCGCCTTTACGAAATTTGGCCGTGCGCCCGTCACCAGCATCAACCGTGGGAGTGTATTGCCGGCCATCGCTCAGAAGAAAAAAAAGCGCTTCTTGCGGCTGCCTGCTCGCGAATCCACGGGATCGGGCTCCGGCGCCCACGGCAGCGGCTCGCCTTTCCATGCAGCCAGCGGATTCTCCTGGAAAAGAGCGTGGGCCACCTGGGGCCCGCGCCGCGCCGCCACAAGGTCGTACGCCGCGCGCAGTTGAGGAGGGCGGCGCCCCACGTTGTGCCCGTCGCTGGCCACAAAGTGCGCCCATCCGCGGTCCAGATACTCCAGCGCGGCGCGCTCCGCGGCGGGGCCAAAGCGCCCCGTGAGCGATTGCCCGGTGATCTGCACGTAACAGCCGCCGGCAATCCACGAGCGAAGACGCTCCGGCGCTGCTCGCACCAGCGCATTGCGCTCCGGATGCGTCACGATCAATTTCAACCCCGCCACCTGAAGCCGCCCCAGCGTCTGGTCCAGAAATTGCGGCAGGGAAAACTCTGCGAATTCCAGCAGGAGATATTGTTTTTGATTCAGCGCGAATTTTGCCGGTGAAATCGATGCTGCTTCCACATTCTCGTAGTTCAAATGAAAGTCGCAGCCCGTGGCGAGGTTCAGGCGCCCTTCGAGCCGCGCCCCGAGCTCCCGGCAGAGTTCCAGGTTGCGTTCGGCGTCAAACGAGAACATGTCGTTGGAGTGGGGGGTCGCCGCGATGTGCGTGATACCGTCCGCCAGCGCCATCTCCGCCATCTCGACGGACTCCTCAATCGTTTCGGGACCGTCGTCGAGGCCGGGCAGAAGGTGACAATGAATGTCCACCATGCGATGAGGATACCCGCCGCTCTCGCTCCGCACAATCGTCGCGGCCGGGTGGGCGGCGTTCACCGCAACAAAGTGTCGAAAAGTTCAAACGCGCCCATCAAGAGCACCAGCGCCGCGAATACGATCCGCATGGGCCGGGGCGCAAGCCGTAATGCCAGCCTCGCTCCCAACACGCCGCCTACGAACACTCCGGGCATCAAGAGCAAGCCCACGCGCCAGTCCACCTGGTGCGCTCGCGCGTAGTTCAGAAAGGCAAGCAGACCGGTCGGCGGCACCATGGCGATAAGCGTGGTGCCCTGCGCCCGATGCTGCCCAAAACCGAATAGCAACACCAGCAGCGGCACAAACAGGATTCCGCCGCCCACACCGAGCAGCCCGCCGGCCGCGCCGATCGCAGCAGACGCGAGGAACAGCCAGAGGACCTGCCATCCGGGCCCGTTCATCGTTTTCCTTCGCCCCCGGCCTGCCTGCTTCCCGCCGGTGACCCTTCCACTTGTTCCTGCCGAAGAAGCAGAACGGCAGCCACGATCAGGAAAACCCCAAATATGGACTTTAGGTGTTGTGCGGACAGGAGCAAGGCCAGCTCGCTGCCCCCGTATCCCCCTGCCAGCGCTCCGCACGCGCAGACCACCCCCGCCCGCAGGTCTACATCTCCGGATTTCCAGTATTCCCGCAATGCGCCCAGGCCGATGGGAGGCAGCAGCAGAAACAGCGATGTGCCCTGCGCCAGGTGTTGCTCGAACCCAATCAGATGGACCAGCATCGGCACGACGACAATGCCGCCACCCACGCCCATGAGTCCCACGAGCACGCCCGCGGCCAGGCCCAGAAGGACGACTTCGATTGAACCTCCGACCATCTGCTCTCCGCACCGCGCCCGGAAAACGCGGCAGCCTCGGAACGCGCTAGTCTGAGCGATGGGCCGGCGCCCGGCAACACCCTTTTCTGACCCGGTCGCTCCGATTCCGGGCGGACGGTTTCGGCAATTACCTCAGCCGCTTCCTCGAGAAACTTAGGTCACGAGCGGCGCACCTTTTTGCTGCCCTACTTTAATTCCTGCTATATTCGATGAGTCTTTTTCTTCGAGTCTTGCGAGGAGGAATTTCGCTTTCTATGGCCACGCGGCGTTCTCCAGACCATTTCAGTGGCAAAAATGTGAAGGTGGGCATCATCGGCCTCGGTTACGTGGGCCTTCCGCTCGCACTGCGGTTCGCCGAACAGGGCCATCAGGTGAAAGGATTTGACACCGATCCGGACAAGGTTTCCAGGCTGAACGCGGGCCAGACCTACATCCAGCACATCCCGGCGGACAAAATTGCCCAGTTTCATCGCAGTGGAGCGTTTTCCGCGACTACAGACTTTGCCGAAATCGCCGGCCGCGATGCCGTCATCATCTGCGTGCCCACCCCGCTCGACGAGCGGTACCAGCCGGATTTGAGCTACGTGGAACAGACCGCGCGCTCGATCCAGCCGCACCTGCAGCGTGAGCAGCTCGTCGTACTGGAAAGCACCACGTATCCGGGCACCACCGAGGAGCTGGTTCTGCCCATCCTGGAAAAGTCAGGCTTGAAGTGCCCGGTACAGCGGGACAAGCATGCCGCCGATCCGGCCACCGATTTTTATCTGGCCTTCTCGCCCGAGCGCGAGGATCCCGGCAACAAGAATTTTTCTCTTGCGCAGATTCCCAAAGTCGTCGGCGGCATCAACGCCCCCAGCCGGCGCGCCGCCGCCGCGCTCTATGGGCAGATCGTCGCGCGCGTGGTTGAGGTCAGCTCCACCCAGGCCGCGGAAATGACCAAGCTGCTCGAAAACATTTTCCGCTGCGTGAATATTGCCCTCGTCAACGAACTCAAGATGCTCTGCTCCCGCATGGGCATCGACATCTGGGAAGTAATCGAGAGCGCGTCCACCAAGCCGTTCGGCTTCATGCCATTCTTCCCCGGTCCGGGGCTCGGCGGGCACTGCATTCCGGTCGACCCGTTCTATCTCTCCTGGAAGGCTCACGAGTATGATTTCTCCACGCGCTTCATCGAACTGGCGGGCGAGATCAACACGGGGATGCCCTACCACGTGGTGAACGAAATCGCCGCGGCCCTCAACGACCGGAAGAAGAGCCTCAAGGGATCGCGCATCCTGCTGCTGGGCGTGGCCTACAAGAAAGATGTGGACGATCTGCGCGAGTCTCCTTCGCTCAAGATCATGCAATTGCTTCGCGAGCGCGGCGCGCTGCTCGACTACAACGATCCCTATTTCGCCACCCTCCACCGCATGCGCCACTACGACTACTCGAATATGCGCTCGGTTGAGCTGACCCCGCAGTCGCTCGCCGGCTACGACGCTGTGGTCATCGCCACCGATCACTCCGCCTACAAGTACCAGGAGATCGTGGACGCGGCGCAGCTCGTGGTGGATACACGAAACGCCACGAAGTCCATCTCCCGCAACCACGCCAAGGTCGTGCGCTGTTAGCTCGCTGGCCATGCCTTCACCCGAAGAATTCATCCGCGCGCAGCTCGAGGAGAGCTGCCACGTCAAGCACAGCTTTTCGCCCGAGTTGGTCGCACTGATCGCCGCGCTCGCCGCGCGCATTGTCCAGGCCGTCCGAGCGGGCGGAAAGGTCATCCTGTTCGGCAACGGCGGAAGCGCCGCGGACGCCCAGCACCTTGCCGCCGAGTTTGTGGTCCGGCTGCGGGACCACCGCCCGCCCATCGCGGCAATCGCGCTCACGGTCAACACATCCGTGCTTACCGCGGCGGCCAACGACTTTGGCTACGAGCAGGTGTTCTCCCGCCAGGTGGAAGCGCTGGCCCGCCCCGGCGACGTCATCCTCGCCCTCTCCACCAGCGGCGCGAGCGCCAATGTTCTGCTCGGCGCTGAAATGGGGCGTGCGCGGGGAGCCTGGGTGGCCGCCCTCACCGGCGAATCGGGCGGCGGCCTGCGCAAACGCTCCGATCTGCTCATCAACGTGCCGTCGCAGGACGCCCAGCGTATCCAGGAGGCCCACATCACCATCGGACACATCCTGTGCGCGCTGGTCGAGCAGCACTTGAAATCCGCCGAGGCCAGGTAGCTACGG
>Ga0335079_10007163_pt1 | contig 12717 bp, 7 predicted proteins | sample Lox_Sample_33_FD_206719 | JGI IMG/M metagenome (GOLD analysis project Ga0335079, IMG submission 206719) | Soil microbial communities from Loxahatchee National Wildlife Refuge, Florida, United States - Lox_Sample_3.3 | ecosystem: Environmental > Terrestrial > Soil > Wetlands | place: USA: Florida... | reverse complement strand
GGGTGCGCTGCTCGGGGAGGAGGGCGCGGTCGACGACGCCTTTTCCCTGTTCGGCGAGTGGGTGTGGCGGGGCATCGCGAACTTTCGGGGTGAGGCACCGCTCCGGTCGTGGGCGCTCGGGGTCGCCTGGAACGCTGCGCAGCGCGTCCGCGACGAGGCCTGGCAGAAGCACAGGGCGCGTCTGAGCACCGGCTTCGCATCCAGGCTGGTGGCGAAGATTCGCACCACCTCACCGGGCACGCTGGAGCGACGCGCCGAAGGCCTCGATCGGCTCCGGGGTGAGCTGGCAGCCGAGGACCAGAATCTGCTGGTGCTGCGACTCGACCAGGAGCTCGCCTGGGAGGAGATCGCCGTGGTGCTCTCCGGTGGTGGCCCCCCGGTCAAGCCGGCCGCGCTCCGCAAGCGCTTCGAGCGGCTCAGGGAGCGGATGGCGAAGCGGGCCCGGGAGCAGGGGCTGCTGAACGGCCAGGGCTAGCGGCCTGTCACATCCTCCGGGGCGCCCGTACGTACGATCGGGCGGCCAGCCGTGGCTTCCAGGAGGCCGCTCGTCGACAGGTGCAGCCATGCTGACGCGGAGAGGGCCAGGCGGAAGAGACGCCGGTGCGGCGCTCGTCGTGCCGTTCGAGTCGAGGGCCTGCGTGGTGCCGGCCGAGGTGGGCTGGAAGGCGGCCCGGCTGGCAAGGCTGATCCAGGAGGCCCCGCCGGACCAGGCCCGGTTCCGAGTGCCGGCCGGGGTCGCGGTGACCGCGGCTGCCCTCGTCGAGCACTGCGCCCGGCACCGGATCCGGATCGACGACGCGCCCGAGGCGGTCGCGGCGGCGATCCGGGAGGGCGATCTCCCGCCGCACCTCGCCTCTGCACTCGAGGACGCCAGCGCGCAGCTCGGGGCGGGCCCCTTCGCGGTGCGCTCGTCGGCGGTCGCCGAGGACGACGCCGATGGGTCGATGGCGGGCCTCCTCGAGACGCATCTGGGCGTCGACCGGGAGGACCTCGCACCTCGGCTCCGCGACTGCTGGGCATCGCTGTTCTCGCACAGGGCCCGGTCCTACCTCGCGCGGCCCGGCGCGTCCGCCCGCAGCGCCGATCTGCGCATGGGCGTCATCGTGCAGCGCCAGCTCGCGCCACGCTGGGCCGGGGTGCTCTTCACCGTGGATCCCTCCCGGCGCACGGGCGACACCATGGTGCTGGAGTGGGTCGAGGGCCTGGGCGAATCACTGGTCTCTGGCCGGGTGAGCCCTTCCCGCTTGCTCCTCTCGCGCCGGGAAGTGCGTCTCCCCGAAGACCTGCCTCCGACGCTCGCCCGCGCGCTGCGGGACTTGCATGCCCAGGCCATCCGGGCGGAACGACTGTTCGGCGAGCCCCTCGACCTCGAGTGGTGCGCCGACGACGAGGGTCTCCACCTCCTCCAGGCGCGACCGGTCACGGCGTTCGGCGGTCCGGGGACGAGCATCTGGTCGAGCGCCAACGTGGGCGAGAACTATCCAGCGGCGCTCAGCCCGTTCACCTGGTCGGTGGTCGATCGCTTCCGCGGCCGCTACGTCGAGTCCCTCGCCGACCGCCTGTGGGTCCCGGAGCAGTGCCGCGACGCGCTCCGACCGGTGTTCGACAACCTGCTCGGGGTCCACCGCGGCCGGGTGCACTACAACCTCTCCAGCTGGTACCGGCTGTTCGCGCGGATGCCCGCAGGGAAGCTTCTCCGCCGGGCCTTCGACCACTACATAGACCAGCCCGTGCCCCTCGCCGATCCCGGCGCCGAGCCGGACCTGCCCACGGTGCCGGCAGGGCGCATCGTGCCCGCGCTGCTCCGCCGTTACCTCGGGCTGGGTCGCTCCGTCGCGGCGTTCGTGCGGCGATTTCACCACCATCGCCAGGGCTGGCGACGTCAGCTCGACGACGCCCGTTCTCCGGCCGCGGCTGGCCACGTCCTGGCGCAGATCACCGCATTCCTCGATCGCCAGTGGGGAGATGCTGCGCTGGCGGACTTCTCGGCGATGGTGTTTCCCGCGCTTCTCCAGGGGGTCGCGAAGGCCTGGCTGTCCCCGGAGGACGCCGCCCGTGCGCCGTGGCTTCTCCGTGGCCTCGGGCTGAAGAGCACCGAGGCGCTCCGGCTCCTCCACGCGCTCGGCGTCTGGGTCTCGGCGCGTCCGGAGCTCCTCGGACGACTGCACGCCGAGCGCGACGTGGAGCTGGTCGCCGCGCTCGAGGGGGAGGGACGAGCGCTGTGGGCGACCTTCCTCGAGCAGTTCGGCGGTCGCTGCTACCAGGAGCTGCTCCTGACCTCGCCCACCTTCGAGGAGCGGCCCGACCTGGCCTGGCAACTGGTCCGCGGGCTTCTCGCGGTCGGAGCTGCGGATCCGGCCGCTCGCGAGGCCGCGGAGGCGGAGGTGCGTGAGCGATGGACCCGGGAGATCCTCGGCCGGCTTTCGCTCTGGAAACGCCCGCTCTTCGCGCGACTCCTCCACGACGCGCAGCGGGCCATCGCCGCGCGCGAGGAGGTGCGTCTCTGCCAGAGCCTCCTGTACGGCGAGCTGCGGCGCGCGGCGCTGGCCGCCGGCCGGGGGCTGGTCGAGCGGGGGCGCCTGGAACGACCCGAGGACATCTTCCAGCTCGAGGCCGACGAGGTGCAGCGCCTCCTGCACGGTCGGTTCCTCTACCCGGAGACGCTTCCCGCGCTGATCCACGCGCGGCGGGAAGCTGGTTCGGCGGCACGTGCCGACCCCCGATCCCTCCCGTCGTGCTTCGTGCTGGATCAGGGGAGCGAGTATCAGTTCGGACCCGACGAGAGCTGCGGCCCCGTCCCGTCCGCGGGGGAGCGTGCCTGGCGCGGGCTGGGAGTCTCCTCCGGGAGAGTCATCGGCACGGTCCGGATCATCGTCGACCCCGTCGCGCAAGCCGGGCAGTTGCGCCCCGGAGAGGTGCTCGTGGCCAGGACGACCGACCCGGGCTGGACGCCGCTCTTCCTCATCGCCTCCGCGGCGGTGGTCGAGCGCGGGGGCATGCTCTCGCACGCGGCCATCGTCGCCCGCGAGGTCGGCATCCCGGTGGTCGTGGACGTGACCCAGGCGACCAGCGCCCTCCGCGACGGCCAGCGCGTGCGCGTGGACGGCAGCACCGGCCTCGTGGAGATCGTCGGGGACCCGCAGTGATGCGCGCCGGGGTCGTCGCTCCCCATCGGCTTCTTCCAGGCCTCGTCGCCCTGCGACGCTTTGCCGCCGAGCGGTTCCCTCCCTGGGCCACCGCTCCCATGGCAGCGCTGCTCTACGCGGCTCCGGCCAGCCTGGGGCGTCCCGGGCCACTGGAAGCAGCGGGCGGCGCACTGGCGACCTTCCTCGGCCTCCTGTGCCTGCGGATCGCCGACGACCTCGAGGACCTCGGCCACGATCGGCTGTTCCATCCCCGGCGCGGACTCTGCTTCGGGCGGATCGACCCGGCACGGCTTCGCGATGCCAGCCTGGCGCTCGTGACGGCCCTGGTCGTCCTCGAGTCGACGTCGATGTGGCGCCTTGGCTTCTTCCTCGGCGCCTGCGCCTTCTACCGAGCCTGGTACGGCTCCGGGAGAGCGCGGGTCCACGCCGTCGTGCGGCCGTTCCTCTCCAACCTCGTCTTCCCCTGCGCCGTCCTTCACGGGGCGGGTCCGGCGGCGTGGCGAGCGTCGGTCCCCCTGGCCCTCTACGCCTGGCTCGTGGCGGTGGCGCACGAGTTCGCCCACAACGTTCGGTCGGTGGAGGAGGACAGGTCGTCCGGCCCGGGCTACGCACGTGCGCTGGGCACGCGCGGGACGGCCGTGCTCAGCGCTGCCCTGTTCACTGGCGCCACGGTCGCCGCCCTGTTGCTCTGGCAGATGCTGGGCAGGCCGCCAGCGTTCGGCACGGCGATCGCTGCTGCCGGCGCCGGCCTGGGATTCTTCCTGGCGCGACTGCTGCGCGAGCCGGGCTCACGGCATGCGGGCGCGCTCTACCGGGCGGGAATTCTCTTCGGGCTGACCCCGGCGCTGGGTCTGCTCCTGCCTCGGTAGCGGGGCGGCACAGCCGGTCAGCCGGGCAGCCAGAGCAGCGGCCGTGCCGCGAGGAGGAGGTAGCTGCAGGCGGCGCTCACCAGGAAGCTGTCGAGGCGGTCGAGCAACCCTCCGTGAGCCGGCAGCAGCGCCCGGAAGTCCTTGCATCCCACGTCGCGCTTGATGGCGGAGAACACCAGATCGCCCAGGACCGCCGCGAGCGCCGCAAGGAACGCGAAGGCGGCGCGCCACACCCCATCACCGTCGAGCAGCGGGGCGAAGGCGATCGCCGCCGCCGCCGAGGCGAGGAGGCCCCCGAGGAAGCCCTCGAACGTCTTTCTCGGGCTGAGGCGGGCGAAGAACGGCGTCCTGCCGAAGCTACGCCCGGCGGTCTCTGCGCCGGCATCGTTGAACGCGACCAGGAGGAAGAGGAACGCCGCGCAGCCCGCATGCTCACCGCGAAGGCGGATGACGTAGGCGGGCAAGAGACCCGCGAGCAGAGCGGCCAGGGCCACCGCCCCGGCGGAGGCGCACGCCCCGGCCGGCCGCTGCAAGTACACGGGCAACGCGGCTGCCACGAGGAGCACCACCACCAGTGCCTGGATCTCTGCACCGGCCGGCCCGGCGACGGCGGCGATCGCCATCGCCCCGCCCACGGCCAGCCAGCGATAGGGGCGCTGCTCGGGGCCGGGCGCGAGGAGCACCAGCGTCAGCTCGCGGCTCGCCATCCCCGCCACCGCGACCATTGCCACCTTGAGCCACGGGCCGCCCAGGGCGATGAGCGCCAGCGTCAGGTGGACCACCACGGCGAAGACGCCCAGCTTGATCCACAGCGAACGTTGCACGCCTGGCGGCTGTGGGATCCAGCGCGGACAGAGGAGCAGCCAGAGGGCCAGCACCGCGAGAAAGGCATCCAGGCGCACCCAGGTCGACAGGCTCAGCGAGGTCATCACGGTGCTCCTCCTGCCCGGCGGAGAGCAACCGGGCGGAGCGCCGGTCGCGTGCATTCCTCGCCCTCCTCGATGCGGAGGAGATGGCGCGCGGAGGTGAGGACGCGCTCGAGGAAGGCGCAGGGGCGAAACGCGTGCACCAGCTGGTAGAGCGAGAGACGGGTGACCAGGAAGTCGCGGAGCGCGAGATGGTAGCCGCGCCGCCACTTGGCCGCGTCGATGGTGGCGCCGGCGTGGCGCGAGAGCTCGTGCCGGTGCAGCTCGATCAGCCCATCCACCGTCGACGGCGCGACGTCGGCGGGGAGCACGAACGCCAGGAGCTCGGCCAGGTCACGCTGCGGAACCTGGATCTCGGCCAGCTCCCAGTCCCAGGCGCAGAGGCGCAATCCCGAGGGATCACGGCGGAAGGCGAGGTTCCGGGGATTGAAGTCGCCGTGGATCAGGGTGCGAGGCATCTGCTCCAGCTCCCGGCACCCGTCGGGCAAGGAGCTCACCAGTCGCTGGTGCAGGTGCCGCTCCGGGAGCCCGTACCAGTCCGGAAACTCGCCGGCGGCGTGGTCCAGCGCCTCGCTCCACAGCTCGACCATCGAGGCCCGCGCCCCGGAGTCCACCACCTCGCCGAGCCAGGGCTCCTGGCGGAGCGCCGCCTCGCGGCCGTACCAGATGGAGTGCACCTCGGCGATGCCCCGCACCGCCGCCTCCACGTGGGGCAGGGTCCAGCCGCGGAGGTCGTCCGCGCTGTCCTTGAGCTCGACGTCGCGGAGCAGCTCGAGCACCAGGACGTACAGCTCGCGCGCGTCGTCGCGCAGGACCTGGTACAGCGCGGGGGCGTGACGGGTGAAGCGCGGGTCGGCCTGCTGGTAGACGCCCAGCTCGCGCAGGTGGCAGCCGGCGATGCTGCTGTGCCGGGCGAAGCGCCGGTGAAGCTCCCCCAGCCGCGTCCCGCACATCGAGGCGACCAGGTGGGTCATCAGCAGCACCTCCTGATCGAGCGGCTTGATCCGGACCAGGACATCGCGGTGGCCCGGGCCCGATCGCAGGGAGGAGTACTGGAGCCGGCGAGGGAGCTGTCCCACCAGCCGGCCCGCGGTGGGGCGGGTCATGTCGGAGAGGAGGCTCCCTCCGAGGTCGACGTCCTCGACGGGAGCGACCGCCGTCACCTCGAGGGCCTCGTCGGCGAGCACCCGTCGCAGCCCGGGCTGGAAGAGCTGCGGCACCAGATCGGCCTCGCCGAACGGCCTGACCGGGCGGTTCCGTCCCATCCGCTCGTGGGCGGCGGCGAACTGGCCGCCGGCGACCGCCGCCAGGGTCGAGAGATCGAGCGCCAGAGAGAATCCGGCGATGATCTCGGCGAGACGGTCGACGCCGCCGCTCCCCGCGCACCCCACCAGCTCGAGCAGCTCCTGCTGCGCGGGAAGGTGCGTCCCGCCGCCCACCGTTCCCACGATCAGCGACGGCAAGGTCATGCTGACCTGCACCCCGCCCGGGGCTGCTTGCATCGTGAGCTGCGCCAGGGACGACTCGTGGACGCAGGCGACGTCCTGGCCGGTGGCGATGAACGCGCCGGCCACCACGTTGGCGACGTTCACGTTGTGGCCGATCATCCCCACTTGGACGGCTGCCTCCATGCTCCGGTGGTAAGCGAAGAGCAGCTGCTCCGCGGAGACCTTGAGCACCCTCCGGCAGACCGGATCGGCGACCGCGGCCGAGGCGATGACTCGAAGCCCGCGTCCCCCCAGCCAGGAGGCGAAGCCCACCTTCTTGTCCAGGCTGGCGTTGCTCTCGACGTAGAAGGCCTCCGGCGCGATCGACGGGTCATGGCGGAGCTGCCGGTCGATGAAGCGGCACAGGTGCCAGGCGCAGGCGGTGGACATGTTCTGTCCGGCCGCATCCCCGGTCTCGAACACGAACCGGACCACGACGTTGATCCCCAGCATCAGTGGCTGAACCGCGACCAGCCTCGCGTGCCGCGAGACATCCCGCGTCCTCTCTTGAAGTTCCCCGAGGTGGCCCTGGAGCCATGCGCAGAAGCCTCCCGCCGCGCCGAAGCTGCCGAAGGTGAAGAGGGGCGCGCGCGTCATCTGACGGCCCAGGACCCGCGCCTCGACGCCGCCGGATTCGGTGAGCGCCAGGGCCCCCCGGCTGGCGCTGGAAACGAGCGCGCCCTCGGTGGTGGCCAGGGGGAGGAAGAAGGACCCCTGGGCGGCGGCGCCAGCGAGCTGGAGCGGCCCGGCCACGCCCACCGGGACCTCCACTCCGCCGATCAGCGCCTCCACGTTGCTGCAGAGCCTGGTGGCGTCCAGCGTCGTCCTCTCCAGGCGAAGCAGGGGCACTCCGGTCAGGCGCCGGAGATGATCGAGCCGCGCCAGCCGCGCTGCCTCCGTGTGCTCGCCGCGTCGCGGAAGCCTGCGGCGCTCGAAATCTTCGGTGCACCTCGAGATGCCCAGGGGTCTGTCCATCGGTCTCTTCCTCTGCTGTTCGAGGAGACCGAGAGGCCAGCCGGCGCTTGTGAGCCGTGGATCAGCGAGACGGCAGAGGACTATCGTTTCCAGCGTGGGTGGATCGCCCGATCAGGAGCGTGAGGTCCGTGCCCTCTTGAAGGTTCGTCGCCTCGAACCCGCGGCGACGCTCGCGTTGCGGACGTACGGGCCCGAGCTCTACGGATTCCTCGCCAGCCAGCTCGGAAACGAGGCCGACACCGCCGAGGTGTTCTCCCAGCTCACCGAGGACCTCTGGCGAGGTCTTCCGCGATTCGAGTGGCGCTGCACGCTGCGGACCTGGCTGTATCTCCTGGCGCGACATGCGGCCTCTCGCTTCCGGTCCTCGCCCTGGAACCGAGGCGGCCGCACCGGGGACTCGAGGCTCGACGCGCAGATCGCGGAGGTGCGCAGCCGCACCGAGCCCTGGCTTCGCACCGAGGTCAAGGACCGGCTGAGGCGGCTGCGCGATTCGCTCGCCCCCGACGACCGCCTCCTCCTGATCCTGCGCCTCGACCGCCAGCTGGCGTGGAACGAGGTGGCGCTGGTGACCCTGGGCGAGCAGACCGCCACCGCGGATGCGCTGAAGCGAGAGTCGGCCCGGCTGAGGAAGCGCTTCCAGGATCTCAAGGAGGAGCTGGCGGTCCGGGCTCGCCGCGAGGGCCTCCTCGAGGGCGAGCGCTGACACCCGAGGCGACACGCAGCGGGGATGCAGATGCAGGTTGCAACGCCCCCGTCCTGGGAGTCGGGGGCCATCGAGGGCGCTTGACGCCCGCTTCTCGATCGTATTAGTCACTTGCCCAAGGCACTCGACCAAGGCGCATGACCAACGCAGAGCGAGCGGCGGCCTCCTCGAACCGCCAGGACACCGAGCAGAAGTTCCTCGACGCCGCCGAGAGGCTGCTGGTGCGGGTCGGATACGCGGGGGTCACCACCCGGGCCCTGGCCGCCGAGGCAGGCGCCAACCAGGGCCTGGTCCACTACTACTTTGGCTCCATCGAGGAGGTCATGCTCCGCGTGCTCAACCGCTTCACCGAGCGGCTGATCGCTCGCCAGCGGGCGATGTACGCGGCGGACGTGCCCTTCCTCGAGAAGTGGCGGACGGCCTGGCGGTTCCAGGAGGAGGACCTGGCTGCCGGCTACCCGAAGATCTGGTTCGAGCTGCAGGCGCTGGCCTGGAACCGCCCCGAGTTCGCCGCGCGCGTCGCGGCGGTGAACGCCGAGTGGCGCTCGGTGCTGCGCGAGGCCTTCGGTCGGGCCGTGCGCGAGTACGGGAAGGAGAAGGAGCTGCCGGTGGAGGCAGTGACCGCGATGGTGGAGACCTTTGCGCTCGGCTACATGCTCGAGCGCCTCTCGGGGATCCGGGAGGGGCACGAGGCGCTCCTCGCCTGGGTCGACGGGTGGATCGAGTCTTTGGAACGGGGGAAGCGTGATGGGCCACGCCGAACCAAGCGTGTCAGGAAGAACGTTCGCAAGCGCGAGCGCCGGTAGCCGCGAGCAGTCGCGCGCCCGGGAGCCCGACGCCGTCGGCTTCGTCGAGCGCGACGGCGTGCGGGTGCACTGGGAGTCCTGCGGCCAGGGCGATCCGGCGATTCTCTTCCTGCCCACCTGGTCGATCGTCCACTCCCGCTGCTGGAAGGCCCAGATCCCGGAATTCGCCCGCCGATCCCGGGTCCTCGCCTTCGACCCGCGGGGAAACGGCAAGTCCGACCGGCCCGCCAGCGACGAGGCGTACACCGAAGCGGAGTTCATGCGGGACGCGGTCGCGGTGCTCGATGCCAACGGCGTGGAGCGGGCGTTCATCGTCAGCCTCTCCCGCGGCGCCCAGCGGGCTCTTCTGCTGGCCACCGAGCACCCCGGGCGCGTGCTCGGCGCGGTGTTCATCGATCCCTTCTTCCCGGTGAGCCTCCTCCGCTCGCTGCACTGGCGGGTGATCTGTCACCCGTGGATGCTCCCCATGCTGGAGCGTCCGCCGTTGACCACCCGCGGATTCGGCAAGCTCAACGCCCAGCACTGGCGGGCGGACTGGAAGGACTTCCTGCAGTGGTGGCAGGAGAAATGCTTCACCGAGAAGCACTCCACCAAGCAGATCGAGGACGGGGTCGCCTGGGGTCTGGAGACCGATGCCGAGACGGCCATCGCCTTCTGCCGCGGCGGGATGACGACCCCGATGGGCCGCCGGAGCCAGAAGGCCCTGGCCCGGCGCGTCCGCTGCCCGGTCCTGGTGATCCACGGCAGCGAGGACGACGTCTTCCCGCACTCCGACGGACGGGAGCTGGCCCGCCTCACCGGGGGCAAGCTGGTCATCGTCGAGGGCGCCGGGCACCAGCCGCAGGTGCGCAAGCCGGTGCCGGTGAATCTCGCGATGCGCGAGTTCTTCGACTCCGTGCAGCCGGCGCCGACCGTCGCTGCGGCTCGGCCGCCGAGCCCGGTGAAGCTCCGGTCCGCCGACCGGAGGCGGGTGCTCTACGTCTCGTCGCCCATCGGCCTGGGGCACGCCCAGCGCGACGTGGCGGTTGCCCGCGAGCTGCGCAAGCTCGTCCCCGGGATCGAGATCGAATGGCTGGCGCAGGACCCCGTGACCCGGGTGCTGGCCGCCGAGGGCGAGCGCATCCACCCCGGGAGCCGCCGTCTCGCAAGCGAGTCCGCCCACATCGAGTCCGAGTCGGCGGAGCACGATCTGCATTGCTTCCAGGCGCTGCGTCGGATGGACGAGATCCTCATCGCCAACTTCATGGTGTTCCACGACGTGGCGCGCGACGACCGCTACGATCTCTGGATCGCCGACGAGGCCTGGGAGCTCGACTATTACCTGCACGAGAACCCTCGGGAAAAGATCGCTCCCTTCGCCTGGTTCACGGACTTCGTCGGCTATCTCCCGGTGGAGGAGGGGGGGGCCCGCGAGCGCGCGCTGACCGCGGACTACAACGCGCAGATGATCGAGCACATCGCCCAGCACCCAGGGGTGCGTGACCGCGCGCTGTTCGTCGGCAACGCGGAGGACATCGTGCCCGATCGGCTGGGGCCCGACCTGCCGCTGATCCGTGACTGGACCGAGAAGCACTTCGAGTTCTCGGGGTACATCACGGGCTTCGATCCGCGAGAGCTGCCCCCGCGAGAGGAGCTGAGGCGCGAGCTCGGCTACCGTGACGGCGAGCTGGTCTGCCTCGTGACGGTGGGCGGATCGGGCGTCGGGGGTGCCCTCCTGCGCAAGGTGATCGCCGCCTACCCGGAGGCCAAGCGCCAGGTGCCCGCCCTGCGGATGATCGTCGTGGCCGGCCCGCGCATCGACCCGGCATCGCTCCCGCAGCTCGCCGATCTGGAGATCGTCCCCTACGTCCACAATCTCTACCGGCATCTCGCGGCGTGCGACCTGGCAATCGTCCAGGGCGGTCTCACCACGGCGATGGAGCTGACCGCCTGCAAGCGCCCCTTCCTCTACTTTCCCCTGCGGCAGCACTTCGAGCAGAACTTCCACGTGCGGCACCGCCTCGAGCGCTACCGGGCGGGACGGTGCATGGACTTCAACCTGTCGACCCCGGAGACGATCGCCGCCGCCATCGCCGGCGAGATTGGCCGCGTGGTCGACTACCTGGATGTGGAGACCGACGGTGCGCGCAGGGCAGCGGCGCGCATCGCGGACATGCTGTGATCCCCGGCGCCTCGCCCAGCTCCTTCCCCGAGCTGCTCGGCGAGAGCGCCGCGATGCGGAGCGTGCATGCCCAGATCGGCCGCGCGCTGGATGTCCACCTGCCGGTGTTCATCGAGGGAGAGACAGGAACCGGCAAGGATCTCGCGGCCCGGCTGATCCACGACCGTGGCCCGAGGGGCTCCGGGTCCTTCGTGCACCTGAACTGCCTGGCCATGGACGAGTCGCTGCTCGACGCCGTGCTGTTCGGCCATGCCCGAAGGGCACCCTCCGGGGCGAACCGGAGGGGATCTGGCGTCCTCACCGCGGCGCGCTTCGGGACGCTCTTCCTCGACGAGGTGGGCGAGCTCAGCAGCGTCGCGCAGTGCAAGCTCCTTCGGGCCGTCGACGGCGGCGAGGTGGGACGCCCCGAGGTGCGGATCATCGCCGCGACCAGCTCCAGCCTGGAGCCCGCGGTGGAGGCAGGCAGATTCCGCCGCGATCTCTACTACCGCCTTCGCGTGCTGACGCTCCGTCTGCCCCCCCTGCGAGAGCGGCCCGAGGACATCCCTCTGCTCGCCCAGCGCCTGCTGGAGACGGTCTGCCGCCGCCTCGCGGTTCCCTCCCACCACCTGTCGGACGAGGCGCTCGCTGCCCTCGGGGCCGCACCGTGGCCGGGCAACGTCCGGCAGCTCATTCACGAGCTCGAGCGCGCCGTGGTGGTGTCCGAGGGGCTGGAGATCGAGGTCGATCATCTGTCGCCCGAGCTCCAGAGTCTCCAGGCTGACCGCTCGACCCGGGGCGTCTCCGGCCAGCCCGCGGAGCCGACTGCATCGCCGTCCAAGCCGTCCGACCCTGTGGTGGATGCCCTTCTGCGGAGGCTGGCCTGCCTGTCCGAGCCGCGTGGCACCATCTTGCCCCGGACCGCGGCTTCGATTGCCGGGTACCGGCTGATCGAGAAGATCGCCGAGGGCGGGATGGGCGAGGTGTGGCGAGCGGAGCAGCGGGAGCCCGTGCGCCGCGAGGTGGCGATCAAGTTGATCAGGCCGGGGCTGGAGACGCCGGCGGTGGTCGCCCGCTTCGAGGCGGAGCGCCAGGCGCTGGCCCTCATGGATCATCCAGCCATCCCCCGGATGCTCGCCGCCGGGTCCACCGATCAGGGCCAGCCGTATCTGGCGATGGAGTACGTGCGGGGGGTCGCGGTCGACCAGCACTGCGACCAGGCGCGCCTGGGGCTGCGGGCGCGGATCGAGCTCTTCCGCCAGGTATGCGCGGGGGTGCAGCACGCGCATCAGAAGGCCATTCTCCACCGGGACCTCAAGCCCTCGAACGTGCTGGTGACTCTCGTCGACGGACAGGCGCAGGCGAAGATCGTCGACTTCGGCGTCGCCAAGGCGCTGGCGCAGCCGCTCACCGAAAAGACCCTGCAGACCGAGGTAGGGCAGGTGGTGGGCACGGTCGAGTTCATGAGCCCCGAGCAGGCCGACCTCACCCAGCAGGACGTCGACACGCGCACCGACGTCTATTCCCTGGGGGCGATGCTCTATCAGCTGGTGTCCGGATTTCTCCCCTTCTCCAGTGCCGAGCTGCGCCGCACGAGCCAGGAGGAGCTGCGCAAGTGCATGCGCGACGTGGAGCCGGCGCCGCCGAGCGCGCGTCTGGTCGCCG
>Ga0335079_10007161_pt1 | contig 12723 bp, 10 predicted proteins | sample Lox_Sample_33_FD_206719 | JGI IMG/M metagenome (GOLD analysis project Ga0335079, IMG submission 206719) | Soil microbial communities from Loxahatchee National Wildlife Refuge, Florida, United States - Lox_Sample_3.3 | ecosystem: Environmental > Terrestrial > Soil > Wetlands | place: USA... | reverse complement strand
TGTGAAGCGATGCCGGGAAGGGACGAGTGCTAGCATCCCCAAACATTCCAGCATGTATGCGGCTGAAATTACTCAGCTGCTATTTTTTGGAACGGATCTTGGTACAACAATTCGTCGCACGGTTTCCAATATGGCTCTGCGCAGGTCGACTGTGTCAGAACTGTGTCAAAACCCTATCTGTTTTAGTGATTGGGGTTAGCCTTCGAGCGAAGAGCAGATGCCCCAAGTTATTGTAAATAAAACAAAATGGTAGGTAGAGGTAGAGGGTTTGGAATTGTTGCGTACGCTTGCAAAGCAGGTGCTCTCCCAGCTGAGCTACACGCCCACGTGCAATCCTTTAATTTTAATTGATTTCTTCCGTTTGCGCATCTTAGGTTGCGTCGCCTTGGGAAACTGCGACTGTTGCCGCTTCTCGGCGAAATCTGCGAACCCTTAGTACTAATTACACGCTCTAGTACGCTGCCGATTGCCGCAGCTCGGGCATCCCGGTTCTGCTAACTCTCGGCACAAAAGTACGTTACAGGGATTTGTCGACCATGGCATTTCAAATGCTCCCCATGCAGGCGTTCTTCTCTTTCGGGCACCCTCGCGCAACCCTCTCGCGAGGAGCACTTGCCAGCCCAGCCGTTAGCCCGGGTTACATAATTTTGCGGAATTGTATATTGCGGAAAGTCACGGGTGTGAATCTCATGCATTTGCGCGACGAAAATCTTTCGGAAGCAGAGGCCTTACGGCTGGCGCAGGATGGCGACGCGGCCGCCTTCGAATATCTTTACCGCCGCCACAGTCCGCGCGTCTTCGCGCTCTGCCTTCGCATGGTGAAAAATCGAGCCCACGCCGAGGATCTCACGCAGGACACGTTTCTCGCTGTCTTCCGCGGGATTCGCGAGTTTCGCGGCCAGTCTGCCTTCTCTACTTGGCTGCATCGGGTTACCCGCAACACGGTTCTGATGGGTTTCCGCAAGCGCCGGCTGCAGGAAACCTCCCTCGATGAGTTCGTCGATTCCGACGCCGGCGCCCGCCGCACGCGTGCTGAACTTGGCGTCGCTGACGCGCGCCTGGAGGGCACAGCCGATCGCATGCTGCTTCGCAACGCGGTAGCCCGCTTGTCCCGCGGATTTCGCGCCACGCTCCTGCTCCACGACCTTCTCGGCTACGAGCACAGCGAAGTCGCCGCCATGTTGAGTTGCGCCACCGGGACCTCAAAATCCCAGCTTCACAAGGCGCGCATGCATCTCCGTAAGATGCTCTCCAAAGGAGCACGCCGAAACAAAAACAAAACTATCCGTGCGGATGCTTCCTCGCCATCGCGAAGCCTGGCAGCTTGATTTCGTGGTTTGAACGACGGTGGGGCAGGACTAGCTCAGCGTTCCCTGCAAAACTTCCTTCAGTAATTCCTGCTTCTGTGCCGCAAGCTTTTTCCCTTGCGACGTCAGGTAGAACACATCGATCGCCTTCTGGCCTTCCGTGTCGATGAGCGCCACGTCGATATTGCATCCCAACCGCGCCAGCACCGATCCGATTCCGTATAGCAATCCCGGGCGATCTTGTGTCACCACTTCCACCAGCGTGCTGTTGTCGGAAGAGCCGTCGTCGAAATTGATCGACGTCGTCACCGCCACCTTTGGCGGCCTGGCCACTCCCGCCCCCAGACGTCCCTTCAACATCGGTTCCAGAGCCTGCTTTCCGTTTACGACGTCGCTGATGCTTTGTTGGAATCGCGTTATCTCGCTCGGGTTCAGTTCCAGCGTTTTATGCATGTCCACAAAGTGGAACGTATCCAGTACCACGCCTGCCGCGTTGGCGAACGCATCCGCCTTCACAATGTTCATTCCCCACGCCGCCAGTGCCCCCGCAATGGTCGCAAACAGCGCCGGCCGGTCCGCCGAGAGCAATGTCAGCGTAAACGCGTGGTGCGTCTTCTTCACTTCCGTCTGCACCGGTTCCGTGCCTAATTTCCGATACAGTGCGAAGTGCGACGCGATTTCAGCCGGCGCGTGAGCCGCCAGGTAACGCCGCGGGAAGCCCTCCAGGAATCGCTCCACGTCGGTTTTGCTTGCGCCACCGGCAAGCAATCGCACCTGCTCCAGCAGCCCGGCTTCGTCCGAGGCGTGCAAGCGGTCGCGATCCGCCGTGCGGCTGAAGTAATTCGATGTCGCGACAAATAACTGCCACAGCATTTCGGCTTTCCATGGTGTCAACGCTTCCGGGTTCACCGCATGAATGTCCGCATACGTCATCAGGCAAAGCCGCTGCAGGCGCTCGTGCGTGCTTACCGTCGCCGCAAACCCCGAAACCGTTGCCGGATCGAAAATGTCGCGCCGCTGCACGGTCGCCGACATGTCCAGGTGGTGTTCGATCAGGAAATGCACCTCCGCTTTTTCTTCTGCCGTCAGCTTCAATCGATCCGACGCAATCTCCAGTGCCGCCAGGCTGCCGGTAACGTGGTTCTCTACCGGCATTCCCTTGCCCACGTCATGCAGCAGCAGCGACAGGATCAGCAAATCGCGGCGGTCGGCTGTCTTCCATAACGGAGAGAAATGCCTCCCCAGCGTGTCCGAGGAATCCCCCAGATCCTGCAGATGCTCAATCGTTCTCAGGGAATGTTCGTCGACCGTGTACCGGTGATAAAAATCTCTTACTACAAGAGAATCGATCGACCGGAACTCCGGAAGCGCTTCCACCAGCAGGCCCAATCGGTGCATCGGCCGCAGCGCAACTCCTGGGTAATCGGCATTCAGAATTTCGGAAAGGATTGGCCACGCGATTCTCGAGTTTCTCTGCGGCAGCTCCGGGTGCGCCATGATGTACGCGATGCTCCGCTCGGCATCTCTGCTGAGCGGCACTCCAGTTCGCGCGGCTTCCGTCAGTAGGACGTAGGTAACATTCCGGTCCGCGTAAGCCGGCTCGTCTCCAATCTCCAGCAAGCCATCGCGCACGGTGAACTGCCGGTTGCCGCTCGGTCCCTCGGATTTGGTACCGAGCGTCGCTGCCAACAACCGCTGTTTGAGGGAAAGCGTCGTTTGCGCCCTTTGCTCCGTATACCGCAGCAATTGCCGGTTCAGCGTGCGCGCGTGCCGGAAATACAGCCGCATCCATTCCGCCGCGTTGCGCCGCAAATTGTCGTCAATCCCCAGCGACCGTTCCGCCGCCTGCGCTTGCAGTTCATATGTCAGCGTGTTGTCGTTCCGCCCGTTGCTGTAATGCAGGAAACAGCGAATGGCGCTCAGGAATTCCACGGCGTTTCGGGTCAGTTCATCCTCGTTCACCGGGCTGAATCGCGGATCGCGCCGGTCGCCCGCCAGTTGCCGCATCCACAGCGTGGAGTGGAAATCCCGCAGTCCGCCGGGCGCATCCTTCACGTTAGGCTCGAGATGAAAAATTGTGTTTCCGTAGCGGGTCAGCCGATCGCGCGTCAATCGCTGCAGTTCCACCAGTAGAAATGGCCGCGCCTGCTTCTCCGCCACCAGCAGAACTTTCGCGTCCAGCTTTTCGAACAGCGCCTTGTCGCCATCCAGGAAGCGCCGGTCCAGCATCGCCAGGTGAAATTCCGCGTTGTCCTGTTCGATCCGCTTGCACTCGTCGAGTGTCCTTCCCGCGGAACTCACCCGGAAGCCCAAATCCCACAAGGTTCGCGAAAAGTCCGCGATTAACGGACGCGATTCTTCTTCGATTTTTTCGTTGGCAAACAGGAACAACAGGTCCAGGTCCGAATAGGGGAACAGGACCTCGCGGCCATATCCTCCCAAAGCCAGCAAGCACAGCCCCTGTTTCGCGCCGCCCTGTACCTGTTGTAATTCTCCAAACACTTTGCGGATCGTCTCATCCGCCAGTTCGCACAACTGCCGCAGCGTCTCTTGGCCGCTCGCCCCGCTCTCGAATAATTTCCTGATCCGTTCGCGTTGGGCGTCGCATTGCGGCCCCAACACCGATAACGGTGTGACTGATTCTTCCATTTTGCTCTTCGGACGAACCGCAGGAACCAGACCTGGCCGGGAAGTGAGGACATTACTTTGCTTACAGAGCGCTCTCGCCCCGTTCCTCATTCCGGATCCGGATCGCCTCTTCGACTCGCGTCAAAAAGATTTTTCCGTCCCCTATTTTACCAGTCTTCGCGCTCTTCAATATGGCTTCCACCGCGCGGTTCACCAGTTGGTCAGCTAACACCAGTTCAATCTTGATCTTCGGCAACAAATCCACGGTGTACTCTCTTCCGCGGTACACCTCGGTATGGCCCTTTTGCCGCCCGTGCCCCCGCACCTCGATCACCGTCATTCCTTCGATGCCCATCTCCACCAGCGCTTCTTTTACCGATTCGAATCTCGACGGCTGAATGATCGCTTCAATTTTCATCATACGGATCTCTGCTCCCGCCTCGCTTTAGCCGATTCTGGTCCCGTTCGTCCTTACTTTTCAGGGCGTCGGAACTTCCGACATAATGCCAGCCCAAAAGTGGGCTCTAGCCCCTGAAGAGACTCTGCCGCCGATTCTACGACTCCAGGTTGTACGCTTCTTCCCCATGTTGCGTGATATCCAGTCCTTCAACTTCGTGTTCTTCCGCAACGCGTATGCCGATGGTTACATCGACGATCTTCAGGATCACGATCGTTCCGACCAGCGCGAATCCCCATGCGCAAAGGATTCCCACCAGTTGATTGCCCACCTGGCCCCAGTGTCCATCCAGTCCGCCCACTGGTTTTCCTTCACCGAAGATCGGGTTGATTGCCACCCGCGCACACACGCCCGTCAGCAGCGCCCCAATCGTTCCGCCGGCTCCGTGCACCCCAAATGCATCGAGCGAGTCATCGTAGCCAAACATGGCTTTGAACTTTGTCACCATCCAGTAGCAGAAAATTCCCGCGATGAATCCGATCCCGAGCGCCGAACGCGGCCCAACGAATCCCGCTGCCGGCGTGATCGCCACCAATCCTGCCACCGCTCCGGAAATCGCGCCCAATGCGCTTGCCTTTCCGTTCTTGATCCATTCCGCCAGGCTCCAGCTCAGCGCCGCCGCAGCAGCGCCGAAGTGTGTGGCGATGAATGCGCTGGTTGCCAGTGCGTTCGAAGCGAGTGCGCTTCCGGCGTTGAATCCGAACCAGCCCACCCATAGCAGACACGCACCAATAAAACTCAGCACCATGCTGTGCGGTGGCATCGGTTGCTTGGGGTACCCCACGCGCTTCCCCATGTACAGCGCGCACACCAGCGCTGACACTCCCGACGTAATGTGCACCACCGTTCCGCCCGCGAAATCCAGTGTCGGGAATCTCCCGCCGAGCGATGCGTTCAGGAAGCCGCCCTTGCCCCACACCATATGCGCCATCGGCGCATACACGATCAAAAACCACAGCGTCATGAACAGCATCGTGCCCGAAAACTTCATGCGCTCGGCCGTTGCGCCGGTTATCAGCGCCGGCGTAATAATCGCGAACATCAGCTGGTACACCATGAACGTGCCCTGCGGAATCGTCGGCGCGTAGTCGGCGTTCGGCAGCGCTCCCACTCCCCGCAGCAGCGCCATCTTGAAATCGCCAATCACCGGCCCGTTTCCGCCGAAGCATAGGCTGTAACCCACCAGCGCCCACAACACGGTAATCAGCGCCATCAGCGCAAAACTCTGCATCATGATGGCCAGCACGTTTTTCTGCCGCACCAGGCCGCCATAAAACAGCGCCAGTCCCGGCCCGGTCATCAGCAGCACCAGCGCCGCGCTCATCAGCATCCACGCGTTGTCCGCCGACGATTGTGCTGCGGCTACCTTCGTTTCCAAGGCATTCAGTTTGTCGGTCACGGCTTGAGGTACTTCAGGAGAGCTTGCACCTGCGGTCGTGCTGGCGGGAGGAACCGCGCTCGGCGTTTGCCCCAACAACGGTGCGCCCAGCAGCACCATCATCACCACGCTACAACACCACATGCCCATGCGCTTCATCGATTTCTCCGGTACGAATGCGACAACACTTCGACTCTCTCGCGTTCTTCGCGCTTTCACTTTGGGGGCTTACTTCCGTGTACCCGGATTATATCCATCGCTTCCCCCTGGCCGCACCCCGAATTTTTTCTACCCCGCATTCAGTTTTTGCATAGCCCTTCCTGCAAAAGCCTTCTTTTAATTGAGCTTGCAAAATGGTCCGCATCCCGCGTCGGCCGTGGAATCCGGAACCCGTCGCTCACCGCCAATGTCATGCGAATCGCCGTCTCCAGACTGACCCGATTCCCCTGCGACACATACACCGGCTTCACCCCGTCCCGCGTCCGAACCGCGGCCCCAATTCGCTCCCCATTCTTCGGGTCCACCAGTTCCGCCCAGATTCCGGCCCGCTTGCTCAGCTCCCCATGCTCGCCAATCAAAAGACTCTTTGCGCATCCAATCGTCGGGCGGTCCAACCAAACTCCCAAATGCGTTGCCAGGCCAAACCTCCGCGGATGCGCGTACCCTTGCCCGTCGCAAAACAATAGATCAGGCAGCGCACGCAATTTGCCCACCGCCGCCAGCAACGCCGGGATCTCTCGAAAGCTCAAATATCCCGGAACATAGGGAAACTCCAGCGGTACCACCGCATACGCCCGTTCGATCTCTTCTAGTGGCACAGCTTTACCCTGAGCTTCTGCGAAGGGCGTTCTTGCCTGTGCTCTTGGGTCAAGCTTGAGCTGGTATACCACCACACACCCGATCGCCTGATTCGCGCCCCGCAACCTCTCCCACCGGCTCACTTTCTTTTTCAACGCTTGCGATTCGCTCAACACAAACGCCGCATCCAGTCCCGCCACAGTGCGAATCTCTCCCAGGCGGTCCCTACCCTCCCACTTTTTCCGCAATTCCTCCTGGATCTCGCGTGCCTCCCCCGGCGTCACATTCCACCGGTGCCTGCGACCCTGCGTCACTCGTTTCTTCTTCATACCCTTCATCGTATAATGCTGGCACTGCTTCCGCTGCCGGTGCATCAGACAGGCAGCAGCCGTTCAGTTCGCACCGAGGGTATTGTCAAAATGACGCTTCATCCACCACTGGAAGTCTCTGCGCGCGAAGCCGGCGGCGTTCACTACCTTCACGTCAACGGCCGCCTCACCATCGGCGAGCCCAGCGAGCACCTCTGCGAGTTCACTCAGAATCTCCTCAATCAGGGTGCGCGCAAAATGGTTGTCGACCTCAACGATATCCCGCAGATCGACAGCTCTGGCATCTCTGCCCTTGTCAAGCTTTCCATTTCTCTCGCGCGCAAAGGCGGCGGCCTTCACCTCATCTGTGGCCCAGGACGCGTCCGCGACGCCCTCACCGTCACGCGCCTCGTCGAAGCTATCCCCACCTTCGAAAACGAACGCGCCGCCACCGCCGGCTTCTAGGCGTCCGCGCCACATTTACCAACGGCGCCCTCCTGTAGCTCAGGCCTTCGAGGCCTGAGGCTTTTCGCTTCATCTGGCTGCCACTTCCTGCTTGCCCTAACCTGCCACATCCACGACATTGTCATCCTGAGGTGATCCGACAAGGATCGCCGAAGGATCTCAACCGCGATCCCCAGTACAATCTGCTCTTGCTTGGTCCCGTAGGAAACGCCTTCTGAGGCGGACCGCTCACCCCGTGCTAAACTCGCCCCGATGGCATCGCCCAAGGCGGTCTGGCCGAGATGGCTGATCGCGCTATTAACTATGTGGGTGTCAGTTGCATGCAGACCGGTCGCGCAGTTCGTTTTCTCTTCGTGCTTGCTTTCGTAGCCTGTGCGCATCGTTACGCTGGCGTTGCTCAGGAAGTTCCGCAGAAGTCCGCCCCTCCGAAGTCTTTAATACTTCGTCCGCTCGCACCAAATTCGGCCACGGACCCCGGCCCGATCGACATCGGGACTCTACAGGATTTTGCAGCTCGTCTCTTGCATCACGCCCCAGATGCAGGTTGCGCTGCGGCGAAGTGTACGATTCTGGTCACTGATTTTGTCTTTCCCGATGGTTCCACTTTTCCGAACGGAATCTGGTGGGCAAACGAACTCACGAATCTATTTGCGGCCCAGGAGAACAAACGGCAAGTAGTCGACCGCACACTACTGACCTACTACATGCAGAAGGAAGGCATTCCGGCGAAGCTTGCCAATCAGGAACCTTCGGCACGCTGGCTAGGAAGAAAATGCGATGCAACCGTCGTGCTTGTCGGCCAGGCGAAAATGGTCGGAAGCAATGTTGTCGAACTCTCGGCGCGGTTCCTTAATGTAAGCGATGAAAATCGAATTGGACCCAGCTCCGAAGTCGACCTTTTGATTCACGATTCGCATGACCTCACTCCGATGGACGGCCTCTCGCCGCCTCTTCGTGTCCTACCCTTCCCGGAGTTTGTGAATGGCGAAAAAGTCTACCAACCTGGGACTCCTGGTCTAACCATCGCGAGCTGCTACTACATGCCAAATCCCCAGTACACAGAGGATTCGAGAGCGGCGAAGTTTTCGGGAATTGTGACCTCCGAAGCAGCTTTGGGCTCGGACGGAGCTCTCAGAGCCATACGGATCGTCAAGGGCGCGCCCTTCGGGCTCAACGACGAGGTCGTTAAGACGCTGAGCACATGGAAATGCCGACCGGCTCAGCTGAACGGACAGCCTGTCGCCACCGTTGTTCCGTTGGAAGTGAATTTCCGGCTGTACTCGGGGAACTAGCTCCCCTTCTTCAACTCCGCCAGCACCATCTTCGCCAATTCCTTCAGTGTCTCGAACACACCCTGCCCCTGAATCGCCACACCCTCAATAATCGGCTCGCCTTTTTTCTGCAGGTGCTTCGTCAATTCCGCTACGGACAGCGCATTCGGCAAATCCCTTTTATTCAACTGCAACACATACGGGATCGTGGCGAAATTTAGGTTGTGTTCTCTCAAGTGTTCCTGCAAATTCTCCAGCGTCTCGAAATTCGCGTCCAGCCGTTCTTCCTGCGAATCCGCCACAAACACCACGCCGTCCGCGCCCTTCAGAATCAGCTTTCGGCTGGCCTCATAGAACACCTGCCCAGGCACGGTATATAAATGAAAGCGCGTCTTGAATCCACGCACCGTCCCCAAATCCAGGGGCAGAAAGTCGAAAAAAAGCGTGCGGTCGGTTTCCGTCGCCAGCGAAACCATCTTTCCTTTTTGATTCTGCCCCGTATGGTCGTAGATCCACTGCAGGTTCGCGGTCTTTCCGCCGAGACCGGGACCGTAGTACACCAGCTTGCAATTAATTTCGCGCGCAGGAAAATTGATGAAAGGCACGAGTCTTTAACCTGAGTTCAAACTTGAACTTATAACACACGCGCTCCGGGCAGGCCACCTTCCCGATGTGCGGTCATCCGTCTTATACGGTTCTAGTTTCAGGGAGAAGGGCGTTTCCCCGCTCAACTATTTTTACACATGCCTCCACTCGGTAAAGGCTATCCAACTCAGCACTTTCCACAGCCCTTCGCACTCCGTTGACGGAACCCCCGGGCTTTGTTAGCATTCGCCCCATATGGCGAAACCCCAGAAATCCTCTTCCTCGCGGGCCAAGTCCTCGGCTCGTTCTAAAGCTAAGTCAAAGAAAAAGAACAACATACCTGTTGCGCCACCCCAGCGCGGCGGTGTTGAGATGGTTGACCCCTTGGTTCAGGCACAAATGAAAACCTACGAAGAGGCCATGGGCCTCTTTCATCAGCAGAAATTCCAGCGCGCCAAACAGGAACTCGAAAAGGTCATCGCTGGCCCCAGCAGAGAATTGGCCGATCGCGCGCGCACTCACCTTCGCATCACCGAACAGCGCATGAAGCCCTCTCACGATCAAAATCCCAAATCGCCCGAGGAGCACTATCAGCGCGGTGTCGCCATGATGAATCTCGGCCGCTGGGATGAAGCCCGCGAGAGCCTCGAAAAAGCCCGCAAGCTTGCTCCGAAAGCCGACCACATTCACTACGCGCTCGCGGCCCTCGATTGTTTGACCGGCGAAGCCGATTCCGCGCTCGCCAACCTCAAAATTGCCATCGACCTGCGCCCGGCCAATCGCTATCACGCGCGCAACGACGAGGACTTTAACTTCCTTCAAGAAGATCCGCGTTTCACCGAACTTTTGTATCCTGAGAAAGAAGGCTACTCCGGCTGACCACCGGGGCTGTTGTCTGTAGCTCGGGCCTTCCAGGCCTGAGGCTTTTTCGCTCACCGGGCATTTGCTGGAATTAGAATTGTCGTGAACCGCTACCCCACCCGACGAGTGGTTTTCCAAGTTGCCGCTCCGCATCTATAATTCTTATCGGCACTCGTTCTCGTGAAAAAGCCTCGTCAATCCCAACGGGCCCCCCGTTCCTTTAGTGTTGTCGCTCTCGGCGGCGGCACCGGGCTTTCCGCTCTTCTTCGTGGTTTGAAGAACCATGTCGTCCGGCGGAGCGACAAAGAGCCCACCCTCGCTCGCCCGATCACCGATCTCGCCGCCATCGTTACCGTCACCGACGACGGCGGCAGCTCCGGCCGTCTGCGCCGTGAAAACCGCATTCTTCCTCCTGGCGATATTCGCAATTGCATGGTGGCGCTCTCCAAAGACGAAGCGCTCCTCTGCCGTCTTTTTCAGTATCGATTCCAGGCCGGGCGCGGCCTCCGCGGTCACAACTTTGGCAATCTCTTCCTTGCGGCGCTTACCCACGTTACCGGAGATTTCGCTGAAGCGGTTCGCGTTTCCGCCAAAGTTCTTGCGATCCGCGGTCGCATCTTTCCTTCCACCACTTCTAACGTTCATCTCGTCGCTACCCTCGCCAATGGCAAGCGCGTAGAGGGCGAAACCAACATTTCCCGCAGCACTGTTCCTATTCGCAAACTCGAGCTCGTTCCCCGCCGCGTACGCCCTCTCTCCGCCGCCCTCGAAGCCATCCACGACGCCGACCTCATCCTCATGGGGCCCGGCTCGCTCTACACCAGCATTCTTCCGAATCTCCTCATCCCCGAGATCGCCGGCGCCATCGCTCATTCCAGGGCCCCTCGCGTCTATATCGCCAATCTCATGACGCAGCCCGGTGAAACTACGCAATACACGCTCAGCGAGCATATCCGCGCCATTCAGGATCACGTCGGGAAAAATCTCATCGACTACGTCATCGCCAACCGCAAGCCCGTTTCCCCGGAAGTCGCACGACGTTATCGCGCCGAAGGCGCCGAGCAGGTTCGCCTCGATCCTCAAAAGGTCGCCAGTCTCCGCGTCAAGCTCCTCACCGGCAATCTCCTCCAGGAACACGGGGTCATCCGCCATGACTCCCCTCAACTCGCCCGCCTCCTCGTCGACCATTTCCTTCTTGCCCGCCACCCCTAATCGACGTCTCCGTCATTCTGAATAAAGTCTGCGGAGTGCGGAATCCCTCTGCTCTTGCGGTTACCGTTTCAGTTTCTTCACCGTTCCACTGTTTCAGTCCCTCTTTGCATTCCATCCCCGTGCAACTATTCCGCCCCTGTGGTCGTATACTCCTCAGCGCACGCATTTCACGGACAGGTGTTGCCAATGAAACCATTCTTGCTCATCGCTCTGACTTTTCTCGTCCTCGCACCCGCGGTCCACGCGCAAAAAGACGTCGACCTCTCGCAATCCCAAATGCCTTCCGTGGTCACTGTGCCTCCGGAAGCGCAACCCTCCGACCATTTCTCCGTCGCTGCTGCCACCGACGCTTACCTCGCGCAAATTCCTGCCTCCGCCCGCGCTCGTAGCGATGCCTACTTTGAAGGCGGCTACTGGCTCATCCTCTGGGATTTTCTCATGGCCATCGTCATCTACTGGGCCCTTCTGCGCTTTGGGTGGTCGGTCAGAATGCGCGATTTTGCCAGGCGCATCACTCGCATCGCTTTCCTGCAAGACATGATCTATTGGGTCCAGTTCCTCATCCTGACCGCGATTCTCGGCGCGCCCCTCGCCATTTACGAAGGTTACTTCCGCGAACACAAATACGGTCTTGCCAATCAGACCTTCGGCCCCTGGCTCGGTGATCAACTGAAAGACCTCGCGGTGAACATGGTCCTTGGTGGTCTACTGATCGCCATTCTCTTTGCCATCGTTCGCAAGCTCAACCGAAGCTGGCACATCTGGGGCGCCATCGTCACCATTTGCTTTTTCATTTTCGGCATCATGATCGCCCCGGTGCTCATCTTCCCGCTGTTCAACAAAATTACCCGCCTTGACGATCCCAAAGTCACCACTCCCATCCTCGCGATGGCGCGCGCGAACGGGATTCCCGCCCACGACGTCTTCAAAATCGACGCTTCCAAGCAATCCACCCGCATGAGCGCCAATGTCAGCGGCTTCGGCAAGACCATGCGCATCACGCTCAACGACAATCTTCTCCGCCGCGGCTCGCCGGAAGAAATTCAAGCCGTCATGGGTCACGAAATGGGTCACTACGTCCTCAACCACATTCCGAAGGACATTCTTTTCTTTTCCGTTGTCATCGTGATTTTCTTTGCGATTCTTCGTTGGGGACTCGGCTGGGCCCTGGCACGCTATGGCGAAGCTTGGCAGATCTCCGGCATTGGCGATCCTGCCGTTCTGCCGCTTGCTTTGTTGATCATCACTACATTTTTCTTTGTCCTTACGCCGATTCTCAACACACACATTCGCACCAACGAGCACGAAGCCGACATGTACGGTATCGACGCCAGCCGCCAGGCCGACGGATTCGCCCAAGCCGCGATTCATCTCGGCGAATATCGCAAAATGTCCCCCGGCCCTGTCGAAGAGTGGATCTTCTTCGATCATCCGTCCGGACGCCGCCGCATCC
>Ga0335079_10007160_pt1:0-7500 | contig 12725 bp, 10 predicted proteins | sample Lox_Sample_33_FD_206719 | JGI IMG/M metagenome (GOLD analysis project Ga0335079, IMG submission 206719) | Soil microbial communities from Loxahatchee National Wildlife Refuge, Florida, United States - Lox_Sample_3.3 | ecosystem: Environmental > Terrestrial > Soil > Wetlands | place: USA... | reverse complement strand
ACTCCTTGGTCCGTGTTTCAAGACGGGTCCTGAGATTACCCAAAGCTGAAGCGCCGCCGACGGGTGCGGAACGGAATCTGTTCGAGGACGATCGAGCCAACAGCGATGCGACCGAGGAACCGGCGCAGAGTCCGGTTTCCCGCGGAACTGCGCACCAACTTGCCCGACCGCCGAACGCTCCAGAGAGCGATCCGACACCGGCATGTCATACCGTCGGGCGGTCGGCCGGGACACCGCGAATCCGCGGCGACAAGCTTGCACCTGCCGCCGCGGTCTCTTTCGCGAGCCTTAGACCGACACCCAACGGGTCGCGACGTCCTACCAGGGAAGAAGTGCACACCTCCGTCGTCGGACGCTAACGGCGGCGGAGCGCGCAGCGGACGAACCTCTGCGCGTCTCGCGAACCGCCGAAAGGCCGGCTCCGGTAGACGTATGAATCTCCCCGTTCGATCTTTCGGGTTTCTCAGGTTTACCCCTGAACGGTTTCACGTACTCTTGAACTCTCTCTTCAAAGTTCTTTTCAACTTTCCCTCACGGTACTTGTTTGCTATCGGTCACGTGGTAATATTTAGCCTTAGATGGAGTTTACCACCCGCTTAGGACTGCACTCTCAAGCAACCCGACTCTAAGGAGAAACCCATTCGGACTCGGCGATCGTCGCTACGGGCCTGGCACCCTCTGTGGGAGCGTGGCCCCGTTCAAGAAGGACTTGGACTGATCGCGCGCGCCCGAATTAACGGGTTCTCCCAAACGCCACATTGGTCGCCGGCCGTTTCCGACCGGAACCTTCAGCGCTGGGCTCTTCCCTGTTCGCTCGCCGCTACTAAGGGAATCCTTGTTAGTTTCTTTTCCTCCGCTTAGTAATATGCTTAAATTCAGCGGGTAATCTCACCTGCTCTGAGGTCGCATATGCGATATATATTGTGATTTTACCGTTTATATTTTCGTGAAAAAAAAACACAAACGGACCTTCGGTAAAACGCCGAAAACGAACGCATCGACGGGATTACGTTCCTTCTCTGATCGTTCGAACAACGAGAAGTTCATCTCGGAACGAGACGATCGTGCGAGACGGAACACCCGAAGGCGAAAACCGTAATGCAGCGACCGAAATCACGATTTAAGACGACGATGCGGTTAGACCGGTATATAAACCGGAATCACCGTCGAACGTCCAACATCGCCGCTGATTCGAGAACAACTACCGGAAGGTGCTACTGGCGCAAGCCACCGCGCGCGCGCTCTGTATCGGCAAGCAAGCGGACGCGCGCGCAAATCGCGATCCTTCGCACGAGAACCCGCGAAGGGATCATGCTATGTGGGGATCTGCGACGAGCACGGCGCGCGAGCGAGCCGAAAGCGAGACGCACACGCGGACGCTTCGTTTTCGCGACCGACTTTCGTAACGTTCAAGAAGAGCAACGGCAGTCGTGTAGTTTAGCACGACCCTCAGCCAGGAGTGGTTCAGGAACAGTATCCAAGAACCGCAATGTGCGTTCGAAATGTCGATGTTCATGTGTCCTGCAGTTCACAAGTTGACGCGCAATTAGCTGCGTTCTTCATCGACCCACGTGCCAAGTGATCCACCGTTCAGGGTGATTTAAAAAAATTTAACATTACCGACGAAGACGCGGTTGCGCGCCGAACGATACGGTGATCGGACAGCAGCGCGAACGCGCGCACGTACGGAAACGTTTGATTTCAGGAAATAAGCTTGTTTTTCAAACAGTACACCGCCTGGCGTCGGAGACGAGCGCGCCGAGAGAACCTGGACGAAAGCGTCGAGAGCCGTATGTTTTAGCCGGACCTCTCTAAGCAACATCATCCGCCGTGCACGGAACGGCCGGGTCTAACGAAGCGCTGTTACGCGCGACGAAAGTCCCCCGAACTCCGGACGTTTTCGCATTTGGAAAACGGGCATGTTCTAAGCGCGCGCCGAAACGCGACACCGTTAGCGGTTTACGTATGTGTGTTTACGAGACGGCTACCGACGACGGTACGACGACGACGACGAAAGTGCACGGCGGCACAGACGACGACGAAGCGACCGACGACATCGCACGCCACGTTTTTGCGAGCCGCGCCGACCGCGCCTCGCGAGGAGGACGAGATCAAGACGCTGGACTGCGCCGAGCATTGTTAAGCATCGCGTTGGTCCGGCGAATGTTCCTTTACGACCCGCGGAACGTAGAGCGCTGCCAGACGCTGAACGTCCCTGCCGACGAACGCTCGAAAGCGAAACGTCGTAGGTACCGGAACCGGTGCGATGCAAACGTTCGATTCAGTTTGAGCGCGCGCTCGCGCGAACATCCTCGTACGAGAGAAAAACGATCGTGTATCGAGAGCCGTATGTTTTAGCCGGACCTCACGAAAGATCGTGTTTTCATAGCGCACTCGGGAGTGTAACACGCTTGCAGCACAACAAACTCCGATCTCGGTTTAGACAAGCTGCACCGAGACGGTTTATTGTGTTTTTGTTTTTCATCGTGTAAACACGACAAAATTCATAAACGTTAATGATCCTTCCGCAGGTTCACCTACGGAAACCTTGTTACGACTTTTACTTCCTCTAAATGATCAAGTTTGGTCATCTTCCCAGCGACATCGGCGACGCGCGAAACGCCACCGCGTACCGGTCCGAAGACCTCACTAAATCATTCAATCGGTAGTAGCGACGGGCGGTGTGTACAAAGGGCAGGGACGTAATCAACGCAAGTTTATGACTCGCGCTTACTGGGAATTCCTCGTTCATGGGGAACAATTGCAAGCCCCAATCCCTAGCACGAAGGAGGTTCAGCGGGTTACCCGGACCGCTCGGCCAGGGAAGACACGCTGATTCCTTCAGTGTAGCGCGCGTGCGGCCCAGAACATCTAAGGGCATTACAGACCTGTTATTGCTCAATCTCATGCGGCTGAGAGCCGCCTGTCCCTCTAAGAAGATATATTTGAACGCCGGCAGTAAAAACCGCAACCGACCGACCGGAACACCGACGCCGCCGACGGCGAACCGCCGACGAACACCGGGTCCGGCTGACGGACGGCGCGAGCCTTCAGGATGCCGGAAAGTAACGTCTATTTAGCAGGCTAGAGTCTCGTTCGTTATCGGAATTAACCAGACAAATCGCTCCACCAACCAGGAACGGCCATGCACCACCACCCACCGAATCAAGAAAGAGCTCTCAATCTGTCAATCCTAACGGTGTCCGGGCCTGGTGAGGTTTCCCGTGTTGAGTCAAATTAAGCCGCAGGCTCCACTCCTGGTGGTGCCCTTCCGTCAATTCCTTTAAGTTTCAGCTTTGCAACCATACTTCCCCCGGAACCCAAAAGCTTTGGTTTCCCGGAAGCTGCCCGCCGAGTCATCGGAGGAACGTCAGCGGATCGCTAGCTGGCATCGTTTATGGTCAGAACTAGGGCGGTATCTGATCGCCTTCGAACCTCTGACTTTCGTTCTTGATTAATGAAAACATTTTTGGCAAATGCTTTCGCTTCTGTCCGTCTTGCGACGATCCAAGAATTTCACCTCTAACGTCGCAATACGAATGCCCCCATCTGTCCCTATTAATCATTACCTCGGGATTCCGAAAACCAACAAAATAGAACCGAGGTCCTGTTCCATTATTCCATGCACACAATATTCAGGCGTGTTGTCGGCCTGCTTTGAGCACTCTAATTTGTTCAAAGTAAACGTGCCGGCCCACCTCGACACTCAATCAAGAGCACCGCGGTAGGATCGTGAGTCGGTCAGCCGCTGACGAGCGACGCGACGCCGCGCGAACGACGCGCGCCGACATCGCCAACGAACATGACCACCGGCAGGACGTTCCGCGGCGTGCCAGTTAAAACTCCGCGGGCGGAGAACCGACAGCGCGGAACACAGATTCAACTACGAGCTTTTTAACCGCAACAACTTTAATATACGCTATTGGAGCTGGAGTTACCGCGGCTGCTGGCACCAGACTTGCCCTCCAATTGGTACTCGTTAAAGGATTTAAAGTGTACTCATTCCGATTACAGGGCCTCGGATGAGTCCTGTACCGTTATTTTTCGTCACTACCTCCCCGTGCCGGGAGTGGGTAATTTGCGCGCCTGCTGCCTTCCTTGGATGTGGTAGCCGTTTCTCAGGCTCCCTCTCCGGAATCGAACCCTGATTCCCCGTTACCCGTTACAACCATGGTAGGCGCAGAACCTACCATCGACAGTTGATAAGGCAGACATTTGAAAGATGCGTCGCCGGTGCGAGACCGTGCGATCAGCAAAAGTTATTCAGATTCACCAGTTTTAGCGACGAGCGGAACGCTTGCGCGAACCACCGCCGATTGGTTTTGATCTAATAAAAGCACTCCTTCCGTCTCCGGTCGGAGCTCTGTTTGCATGTATTAGCTCTAGAATTACCACAGTTATCCAAGTAAATGTGGGTACGATCTAAGGAACCATAACTGATTTAATGAGCCTTTCGCGGTTTCACCTTAATTTGGCTTGTACTGAGACATGCATGGCTTAATCTTTGAGACAAGCATATGACTACTGGCAGGATCAACCAGGGAACTGCAAATGCACAACTTCAAAAAAAACGACAAAACGCTAACGCGCCGACAGACGGACGAACCGTCGCCGCGCGCGCGCGCGCGAGATATCGCTTTTGAGCGGCATGCAGCCGGTCCGTTCGTTAGAACGAACCACCGCACACACACGTAACCGGCGTTAGTTCGCACGATCTTAAAACAGCAAGCGACCGAAGCGCGCCCGAAGGCTAACGCTAACGGCGCCGCGATTTCAGAGATGTACAGTTAAACACGCGGACGCGCTGTGAAAGCGGCCCGAGATGATTTATCTCGCGACGTACGTCGCTAATGCGGATCGCACTGATCCTTTGCCTGGATTCAACATTCTCTTCCACCCGTCGCTAGATTGAAAGCGCCGTGTTTTGCGTCAGAGACGTCGGAACTCAGGTTATCGAGCGCGAGCGCACGGAGCGCAAGCGACACGATTTATTCTCGCTCGGAACGAGGAGAGTTGTTGTAAAATCGCCTGCCGAAAAGACGGCCGGCTGATTTCAGGTTTTGTCCGCACAAGAGCCTTGCGTTTATTAACGTCCACTCGCGGTCGTGCTGTGTTAATTGCGGCGGGTCGGCCCAGATCGCGGGTTACAACCGTATGTCGTTTCGCCGGCTTTGATCACCGTATTGGATCGCGACAGGGAGAACACGCGTGTATTTCTACACGCGAGAACGCATTCATCGCGTACGGCCGCTACGTTCGAAACCCCAGACGACGACGAGTCTCGAAAGCCGATCTCTGAACGAGAAAGGAAACAGACGAGCGTCACGCGACGACAGGGCGATAATTTCGTGCGATGGTTCACGGTAGAATAGCCGCTCACCGACAAAAACCTCGCAGCGAAATATCTGTTGCGTACCGCTCTCGGAAGAGCGGCCGGGCTCGAAAACAGCAGCGTTTTAATGTCGATCGCGCGGCATGCGTGTCGACGGCGCTGTTTAACAAGCTGGCTCTGAAACAGGACGGGACGCGAAAGCACGCGAGTGCATTCCGCGCGCGCCGCGCACTGACGAAATCCGAAAATACGAGATCCTCAGAAAGTCGTCCGAGCCGTGCGCAACGCTATCCGAAACTTACTATGAGTCGCGAGACACATTTCGGTCGCGGATACCCGCCACAGGGCGAACGCCGACGTACGAGCGAGCATAGTCGCGACGATACGACGGAACGTCCGAAAGCCTACTAAAACACGTTAAAAAACGATTTTTTCACCTTCCGGGCCCGTGGAGACAGAAAACAGTTCAGCAGCGTCAGATTTGTTCAATTTAAAAAAATCGAATTTTTCGTCGGCGCGTCGCCGGTCTGCTCCACTGGGATGTTTCGACGGTTTTCAACAGTGTTGGGAAAAAAAGCGGGCGAAAAGATGGTTTCTCGGCAACCGCACGGTCACCCATAACCGGGATCCGTCGACCGTTGGGACTCTGTTTCCGGAGGTCGGCGATATGATAGACGGATTTTTCGGTCGTTTCGGACTTTGAAAAAAATCTTTGGATTTTTGTTATTTACAGTAAATTTAAGCCGGGCCGGATGGACTTTGTCGTTTTTTTCAAAAAAAAAATATCGACTTTGAATATTTTTCGTCGAATCGCGACGGAGCGCGCTCGGCGCGCTGTTAAATTGATCTGCCGTTTCGGACTTTGTCGTTTTCACAGAGGTACATCGACTTTGTCGGATTTTCGACGAAACGCGCCGCGCGCGGTTTATTTGCGTTAGGCTCGCTGGACTTGGTCGTTTTTTCACGAAAATATCGACGTTGAAAATATTCCGTCGAATCGCGCCGGAGCGCGCTCGGCGCGCGGTACGCTACGGCAAAGAGGCACCCGATCGTGTTTTTGACCGAAACCGACCGTGCGCTCGCCGAGGAGATATTTCGTCGGAGCGGATAAATTGATCTGCCGGTGCGGACTTTGTCGTTTTCACGAATATTTCTCGCGAGTCCCAAGATTTTGCATTTTGACGGTGACCGACCGTGCGGTTGCCGTCAACACACGTATAAAGCGATTTCGAATATTCCGAACTCTGTTCGGATCGACGTCGGCCGAGCGGGCAATTTTACGTTTTGACCGAGACCGACCGTGCGCTGCCCGAGAAAGGATTTTCCATGAATTTTCTGTATTGAAATCGAAACGCGCCGCGCGCGCGCTCCTTAAGCGGTAAGCCCGCTGGACTTTGTCGTTTTTCAAAGAAATTTCGACTTGGAATATTTTTCGGTCGAAACGCGCCGCGTGCGCTTCTTCAGTAATAAGCCCGCTGGACTTTGTCGATTTTTCAAGGAAATACCGACTTTGAATATTTTTCGTCGAATCGCGCCGGAGCGCGCCCGGCGCGCGGTACGCTACGGAAAAGAGGCACCCGATCGCGTTTTCGAACGGAACCGACCGTGCGCCCGCCGAGGCGATATTTCGTCGGAGCGGATAAATTGATCTGCCGGTGCGGACTTTGTCGTTTTCACGGATATTTTTCGCGAGTCCCAAGATTTTGCATTTTGACGGTGACCGACCGTGCGATTGCCGTCAACACACGTATAAAGCAATTTCGAATATTCCGAACGCTGTTCGGATCGACGTCGGCCGAGCGGGCAATTTTACGTTTTGACCGAGACCGACCGTGCGCTGCCCGAGAAGGGATTTTCAATGAATTTTCGGTATTGAAAATCGAATCGCGCCGCGCGCGCTCCTTAAATAATAAGCCCGCTGGACTTTGTCGTTTTTTCAAAGTTACATCCGCTTTGAAAATTTTTCACCGAAACGCGCCGCGCGCTATTCTTTGATAACAAGTTCGCTGGATTTTGTCGTATTTTCAATGATATATCCACTTGTAAAATTTTTCACCGATTCCTAAATCATAAGCTCGCTGGATTTTGTCGTATTTTCAATGATATTGGATATTGAATGTTGAATATTGTTTATTCTACGTCGATTCACGCCGCGCGCGATCCTTAAA
>Ga0335079_10007158_pt1 | contig 12725 bp, 11 predicted proteins | sample Lox_Sample_33_FD_206719 | JGI IMG/M metagenome (GOLD analysis project Ga0335079, IMG submission 206719) | Soil microbial communities from Loxahatchee National Wildlife Refuge, Florida, United States - Lox_Sample_3.3 | ecosystem: Environmental > Terrestrial > Soil > Wetlands | place: USA... | reverse complement strand
CGCTTCGGTTCCACCTTCACAACCGACTCGCTGCCACAGTGCTCCGTCGCGCTTCCTATGCTCGACGCACTCTCTTCGCCCGACAAGCACGACCTCACCGCGTATTGGGAAAACCTGAAGGCCGAATATGCCAACGACTTTCGCTTCGGCCCCGTCGAGCGACAGAACCTGATCGCATGGCTCGACGCAAATGAACGCAAGCCCGACGCCGACCACCTGCGCGCCATCCCCGGCTTCAAAGCATCCGTCCAGGATCAGAACAACTACGGCACCACCATTGACCTCACCGCAGGCCTCGTGGCTCTGCTTCCCCTCCGTGGCTCCGCAACTGATCTCTGCCACCCCGAAGCCAAACCGCAGATCCACGGCCCCCTTCCCGCTACCGGTCGCGACGGCGGCGCCAACATGGCGTACCGCTTCAGCGGCAATGGCGACTTCATCGAGTTCCCCAAAAACCCTGATTACGACACCGCGGGATCTGTCACCGTTTCGGCCTGGGTGCGTCCGCACAAACCCGCCGCTTATTCCGCATGGGTATCGCAAGTCGGCCCTCGCTGGGGATCGCAATGGCGCCTCGGCTTCGGCCCCAACCCAACCGCTCAGTGGGGCGCCACCACCTTCGGCACGCGATGGACCGACTACTGGGTTACCGGCGAAGGCCTTCCCGTCGACACCTGGGTCCACACCGCCGTCGTATTCGATCAAACACTCGGCATTTTGCGTCTCTACGTCAACGGTCGCGAGGTGCAAACGAACCACGATCTCGTTCCCTGGGGATCAAGCCAGGGACCCATCCTCATCGGCGCCCAGCGTGACGACGGCCTCTTCTTCAACGGCGACGTAGGCGAGGTGCGCGTCTACCGCCGCGCGTTGAATGGCGCCGAAGTCGCCGCACTCAGCAAATCGGAAACTGCATCGACAGACACACAGACAAAATCAAATCCTTGTCGAGCGCAGACTCAGTGATCGGTTTTGAAGCGAACAAGCTTCCGATGTTGCGAAAAACTCCGCCGGGGAAGTAAAACAAGCTCGGAAAGGAAATCCGCTATGACCACGCCTGCGGCTTTCAGCCCCGTCCTCGAGCCCTTCCCGGGATTTGCCGCTCTCGATGGATGTCACTGCATCAGCAGCTCCCTCGCCCGCATCTTTCACCACGCGGGTCACCCGCTCTCCGAAGAAATGCTCCTCGGCCTCGGCGCGGGAATGGGATTCATCTACTGGCGAATGAAGTTCGGCAGCGAGGACTCCGTCTTCGTCGGCGGCAGAAGCAATCTCAATAATTTTTACCAGGATCTCGGAAACCGAACCGGCACCATCATTCGCGAAAAGCAAACCTCAAGCGCCGCCAGGGCAGAAGCCGAACTCCTGCGTTCCCTCGCGGCTCAGAGACCCGTCATGTGCGGCGGCGACATGGGAGTGCTTCCCTGGTTCGACCTCCCCGCAGACTACCACTTCGGCGGCCACACCTTTGTCGTTTGCGGCTTCGACGGCCGCCGCACCGTCCTTTGCTCCGACATCGAGCAGAAAACTGCCGGGGTGAAGAAGGGCTTCTTCGCTCCCGCTTCGCTCGCCCAGCTTCGCAAGGCGCGAAGCTCGCCCTTCAAGCCATTCCCGCCCAAAAACCTCTGCTTCGATTTCGACTTCTCCAGCTTCCACAAACCCCACAAGGACGACATCCTTGATTCGATCCGCCAGACAGTCGATGCGGAGCTCCGTCCGCCCATCAAAAACTTCGGCATTCGCGGAATGCGCCACACGTCCCATGAGCTTCTGAAGTGGCCAAAGCAGTTCACCGATCGCCGACTTCGCATGACGCTCTTCAATCTCTACATCTTCATCGAAGTCGGTGGCACCGGCGGCGGCTGCTTCCGTCCCATGTATGCAAGATTCCTCAAGCAAGCTGCCGAAATCACCCACAACCGCGCCCTCCTGACCGGCGCAGACCAGTTCACCCAAATTGGCGAGGGATTCTCCAGAATCGGCCTGATGTTCAAAGACGTCGCACATGTAAAGTACCTCGGCGAACGCATCACCGAAGCCTCAAATCGCTTTCGAGCACTCGCCGATCAGGAGGAACAGGCCTGCAAATTCATTGAGGCCCACCTCTGACGCCAAATCATGAAGAATGCTCCCGGATAGATTCCGGTTACCCATTCACTCATCAGCTCGGAGCGCCTAGTAACGGCGTACGACCTCATCGCATCCGAACAAACCCTCTCGAATCGGGTCTTGCATCAGGGCACGACTTCAGTCGTGCCACAAACGTTCCCGAGGTTTTTGGGCTTTAGCCCCTGAGGGAATGTAGTTTCCGGGCACGCGGTGATAGGACAATTGCGCATGAATGCGGCGCTGGGCTGGTTCCGATCTCGTTTAGAATCTGAACCGAAAGTGCGATGCGGACAGTGATCAAGATCGTGGAAGGGGACATCACCGAGCGCCATGTTGACGCCATCGTGACGCGACCGGACCGAAGCTTCTGGAGGAGTGCAGGACGCCAGATTCGCGGCTTATTGCTCAGTCGCCGCAAACCACGCCACACCCGCGCCCGCCAGCGGAGCATTGTCCCCAAGCTTTGCGATGCGCACCTCGATCGCCGAGCCCTTCAGTTCTGCCTTCACCGAATCGAGAAACAGATTGGCTGAGCGAGAAATCCCTCCGCCCAGCACCACCACGTCCGGCGCAAAATCCGCCAGCAGTCGCTTGATGGCAATACCCAGCGTCTTGCCGAACTCCTGAAACACCGCCGTCGCTTCTGGTTCGCCCCCGGTCGCGTAATGCGCGATCGAAGCGACTTCTCGCTCCTTCCCCTTGCGCTCCTTGTAGGCCTTTTGCAATGCTCGAGTCGAAATCTGGTCCTCCACGATACCGCCTTCATACGGTGTGTTCCAGATCTCACCGCCCTCTGGCACGCCTTTGCCCTCGGTCACCACGCGCCCGTCCACGGCAAACCCTGAGCCAACGCCCGTTCCGAGCGTGAAGCACACCACGCGCCCAACTCCTTTTGCAGCGCCCGCTCCTACCTCTCCCAGCAGGTATGCAGCTGCATCGTTCAAGAACCGCACCTGGTTCGACTTCCATCCGAATCGCGCCGCCAGCGCACGGCTCACATTCACGCCGTAGAGATACGGCATCTTGTGCTTCAGCCACGCGATGCCCTTCTCATAATCGAACGGCCCCGGCATGGCCAATTCCGCGCCTTCCACCTGCACGCCGTTCGCCGCCTTCAACCCCAGCGAATGAAGCACCTCAACAAAAGCCTCGCTCGTCTGCTCCGTTGGCAGGTCGGCGCGCACCACTTTGCCTAATCGATATTCGTGTTTGTGGCAGACCGCTGCTGAAATATGGCTTCCTCCAACGTCGTACACCAGGACACTGGGATCAACCGGCGCGTTCAAGGCATGCTCTCCTTCGGAATCTCCAATATTGTAAGCGGCACGGGGTCAGCCTGGCCCCGCGCTCCGAACACCTGCCGGTCGCTCCTGGAATCTTCCCGTCGTCATAGTCCTTTTCATCTTTCATTGATATTTCACGCAACTGTCATGCAGGTATAGTGGATTCACCTGCATGCCAACACCAAAGCGACTTCTCCTGCTGGCATTGTCTGTGTTCTCCACTGGGTCCCTCGTGGCTCAGATGCCCTTCTATACCGACAACGCCGACGTCACCGATCGGGGAACCCTCCACTTCGAGTTCTTCAACGAATATGACGGCCTCCAGTCCGCTCAATACCCCAACCTCCGCCAGAACACCTTAAATTCCAAGATCAACTACGGCCTGCCTCATCGCCTCGAACTCGATTTCGATATCCCGTATCTCTCCATCTATCGGGCATCCGGATCCGAAACTTCCAGCGGTATCGGCGACGCCGACATGGGCATCAAGTGGAACTTCCGCAAACAGGCTCACCCGATGAGCATCCCCGCCCTCTCAGCCAGCTTTTACGTGGAATTCCCCACCGGAGATGAAAAACAGGAACTTGGATCTGGTCTCACAGACTACTGGCTTAACTCGATCGCGCAGGAAGTGTTCTCTGAAAAGACCCGGCTCAACGCAAACTTCGGTTTCCTTTTCGCCGGCAACACCAGCACAGGTGTGATCGGTATTCAAACCACCCGCGGCCACGTCTACACCGGCGGAATCTCCGTACAACACGACTTCAATCCCCGCGTCACTCTCGGAATTGAGGCCTACGCCGCCGTCGCCGACGACAAGGGCATCGGCAAGGACCAGATCCAGGGCCTCGGCGGCGGCCAGTACCAACTCAATAGCCGCATGGCTGTTACCTTCGCTCTCCTCGGAGGCGCCCACGTAGCCAGCCCTACCGTTGGCGGGCAGGTCGGCTTTGAAGTAGACTTCCCCCTCCGCCACGTTGCAAAACAGTCTGCACTGAACCTGTCACCATGGCCCACATCACGGAGATCACCATGACCTGCAAACCGGAAGTGTTGAAAAGCGTTCCCCTGTTCTCACTCCTCGACGACGATGAGATTGCAGTCCTTGCCGGACAAGTCGAACTCAAAACGTATGCCCCGCGTCAGCGCATCTACAAAGCCGGCGAGCCCGGCATGGCCTACGTCACCATCTCCGGCAAGGTTCGCGTTGCCACCATTGACGAAGACCACCAGGAGGTCATCGTCGATGAACCCGTGTCCGGGGAATTCTTCGGTTTTGCCTCCATGCTCGAGCAGACTCCGCATCAGACCAACGCTATCGCGCTCGAAGAATCCGTTTGCCTCGAAATCTCCCGCGAGGACATTCAGACCCTGCTGGCTAGAAAGCCGGATGCGGGCATGGACCTGCTTACCACCCTGGGTCACCAGTACCATGCCGCGCACAACCTCGTTCGCCTTCGCGCGACTCGCAATCCCAATGAGGTCATCGAAAAACAAGCTAGCAGCGGTGAGCGTATCGCGGATGCTGTCGCAGGCTTCGGTGGCTCCTGGACCTTCATCATTACCTTCAGCGTCGTGCTGATCGTTTACGCGACCGCAAATGTCATCCTTGCCACCAAAGCCTGGGACCCCTATCCCTTCATCTTGCTCAACCTGTTTCTCTCGATGCTTGCAGCCATTCAGGCCCCCGTCATCATGATGAGCCAGAATCGGCAGGACCAGAAAGACCGCCTCCGCAGCGAACTCGACTTCGATGTCAACCGCCGCGCCGAAATGGAGATCCAGGGCCTCTCGCGAAAAATGCATCTCCTCGATGAGCGAATCGATGATCTCTCCGACCTTCTGCGCGGAAAGGCGGTGCCGGTCCAGGCCGGCACAACGGACTAGAAATCTACGTGTGCCCGCACCGATCCGACCCACACCGGTCCGCGATCGCGGTTGTACCCGGGGTCGTTGATATGCTGCACGTCGACGGAATAGAACATCCCTTTCCACGCGTGCCACGTGTAGTAGCTCTCCATGATGTTCTCGCGCCCGTAGTTCAGCCGGCCGTCGCCCAGCAGAAATCCCAGCCCGCCCAGCCCCAGATAGTCTTGATGGTCCCGCTTGATCGCGTTCGACACCATCGCGATCCCAACCTTGTCTTCCTGCCGATGCCAGCGTTTCCCAACCCAATCTGCACCTCCTTCCGCCGTCTGGTCGACTTCTGTATAGGCGAACGATTCGTGCTGCCCTTCAGTCCATCCGAAGCGCCCAAACACCGTCAGATTCGCCGTCAATTCCTGCTCGGTGTTATAGCCAAACCCGTACTTCAAAGCCCCGAAGTGCTCATGCGCGGTAATCATCGGCGTCGGGTCAATGCCCGCCAGATACGCCTGCACCGCCTCCCGATAAACCCCCATGTGCGCGCGATTCGCATAGAAAAGCACCCGCGCCACGCCTTTTCGCCCCGCAATCCAGCTTTTGCGCAGTTCGAATTCGCCGTTTTGCCCGTGTGCCCGGCTGAGCGCCCAATCCAGGTCGATTCCGTTTGCCACCGTCGGCATGGCGAAGAACCCATACCGAACGCTCCATACGCGATCGTCGTATTCGGCCATTCCCCCCACCGTGTATCCACGCGTGTCGGCCGCGTAGTCCCACGCGCCGTTGTTATCCATCGTCCAGTTAATGAACTGCAGGTGGCTGTCCGAGCCGACCGAATTCACGTCGAAAAAATCCGGCAAGGTCATCTTGCCGATCCTGAACTCGATGCGTCGCTCCGGCACCTCCGGCGCCGGCGCAAAGAAGTTCGCCGCCTGCGCAATGGTTTCGTCCGTCAGCCCAAAAACCTGGTGAATCTGATACCGCGCAATGTAAGGCGTCGAGCCAAGATTCGGATTTCGAACCACATCGAGATTCGTGAATCCCGCCAGACCAAGCGCCTCGCTCAGTCCGCGTCCCGCCGCCAGTTCCATGTCAAAGATGAAATCTGTGTTGTACCGGACAGACCGATTCCTTCGCAGCGCCGTGTACAGTGTCCCCACCATCGAAGTCTTGTACTCAGCCGAATTACGAAAGCTGTTCGGTCCCTCATACGGTGAATGAAACGGAAGCCGCCCCTGGAAAACAACGTTCGCCTGTCCCGAGATCCAATACCGTGCATCCTCCGGATGCGGAAACATCGTCACTACCGGCGTCTCGGGCAGAGCCCCAGATGCCTTCGGAGAATCGGCGGAGTTTTGATCGGGCTTGACGATCCCCTGCGCTCGATCGTCGCCCCGCCAAACCGCAACCCCCTCCATATTTGCCTCCGGCGCGCTCGGCAGCGGATTGCCGAAGCCTGTCCTCTGCGCATGAGCGATCGCAAGCCCCCCAGCTAGAAGAAATGCGACCTGTCTGGCAGAGCGCAACATGCAAGCCTTTCCCGCGAGAGGGTATTAAGGTATAAGATAGGAGAGATAGGTACCCCACTACCGCTTATACTATACCCCATATGGGTATAGTAACGATCGCAGCAATCGAATTCGAAATGGCGCCGCCTCATGTCCCTTCACGAACGCGAAAAATTGAAGCTCCTTCAACGCGTACGCCGACTGCGCGGCCAGCTCGATGCTGTCGAACGCCTCGTCAACGCAGACGGAGACTGTGGTGAACAACTGATGCTCCTCGCGGCCGTTCGCGGTGGTATCAACGGTCTCATGGGCGAAATCCTCGAAACCCATATCCGTTTCCATCTCGTCGACGGCGCTAAAGAGCAGATCGCCCCGGAACTTGCCGAAGACCTCATCGACCTGGTGCGCGCGTATCTCAAATAAATCGGAGGTCTTTGACTTCCTCGCAGAACGAGCAGAGGCTGGGAGCTGAAAGCTCGCTGCTAGATCTTGCTCCACTCTGTCAGGAACAGCACTCCGGCCACCAACAGTGTCAAATCGATAATCAGCACGAACACCTGCTCCGGCAGGCGGTCGACTACCTTTTTCCCCGCGAACGATCCGGCCACCATGATTGGTCCCAGCGCAAGTCCGCTCAAGATCGCGTGCAACGGCAGAATCGCCGATTCGCGATACGCCACCAGCTTCGCCACGTGCATAACAACCGTCGACAGCGCTTCGGTCCCGATGTAAGCTCCCTTCACCAGCCCGTACGCGAGAAAAAACGGCGCCATCAGCGGACCCACGCTCCCCAGTAGCGCTGAAAGAAAACTCGAAGCAGCCCCGATCACAGCAAAGCCCTTCAGTGGCGTCCTGAATGCCTTCAACTTCGGCAGATGCCGCAGCAAGACGATGAGAATAAGAAAAGCGCCCAGGACCCGCGTCAATGCCGCTAGGGGCGCATGGGCAAACAGGAATCCACCCACAAGTGCCATCGGCACGCCACCCAGCGCAAACCACCCCACCACGCGCCAGTCCAGCTCGTGCCGATTGAACCACACCCTGCTCCCATTCCCGATCAGTTGCGCCACCGTGAGAATAGGAATCGCTTCGCGCACCCCGAACACGAGCACCAGCATGGGTAACAGAACCGCCGCGCCGCCAAAGCCCGTTACCGCAGCCAGCAGTGCCGCCACAAATGCGGTCGCCGCGAGAAGCAAAAGCCGAAGTGACTCAGGCATAAGGGAAAACACGGATGGCGAACCAGTTTGCGGTTTCGCTCGAGTTGAATGCTTGAAAATCAGTGAAATCGATCTAGGCCCGTCCCGCAAATTCACGCGTCTCGGTATAGACCTTCACTCTTTCGCCTTCTTCCACGAAAAACGGCACCTTGATTTCGAGTCCCGTTTCAAGCCGTGCGTGCTTCGTCACTGCCCCGCTCGCAGTGTTCCCGCGCGCGCCCGGCTCCGTGTAGGCGACGGCGAGTTCGACCTTCTCCGGCAATTGCAGTCCGATGGGATTGCCGTTGAACTTATCGATCTTGATGATCAGCCCTTCGGTGAGAAACTGCAGCGCATCGCCCAGCTTCTCCGGCGTCAGCGCCATCTGGTCGAACGTCTCCTGGTCCATGAAGTACGAAGCATCGCCATCTGAATAGAGATACGAAGCCTCAACCGTCTCGAGATCCGGCTCCTTGAACTTCTCGCCCGCCTTGAATGTCTTGTCGAATACAGCGCGCGTCAGCAGGTTGCGCATCTTCAATCGAACCAGCGTCTGCCCGCCCCGCGCTGTCGGCGTCGAAACCTCGACGTCGAGGCAATAGTAAGGAGTGTCTTCAAACTCGAAGTACATCTTGCGCTTCACATCAATCGCATCAATCAGTGCAGCCATTTAGAAATCCTCTTGTTTGACCCTGATTTACCGGCTCTCTCACGCGAAGCCTACGGAACCCGTCATACTCTTTGGCTGAGGGCTGAGAGCCGTTTTCACGCATTCGCCGGTGTCCGCAACTCGGCCAGCGCTGCGGTCAGATCCGTGGCAAGCGCCTTCTGCACCTCGTTGTTCAGCTTGCCGCCGTTCTGCGTCAGGTAGAACACGTCAATGGCGGTCTCACCCTCGGTATCGATAAGCGCAACCTCAATGTTGCATTTATGCGTGCTGAGCGTGAGCGCAATCTGTCGTAGAAGTCCGGGAACATCCTGCGCAACCACCTGCAGCAATGTCGAATGCGTCGACGAATCCGAGTCGAATTGCAGCCGCGTCGCCACCTCCACCTTCACGTTTCCAGGATGGTTCGTGTGCCTTCGTGCCCCGAGCAATTGCTCCACCGGAACTTTCTGTGCCACCACATCATGCAAATGGGCAAGGAATCGATCCTTCTCGCTCGGATTCAATTCAATGGTCCGGAAAACATCCGTGAACTGAAAGCTGTCCACCACGATCCCTGCATCATTCGAAAACGCCCCTGCCTTCACGATGTTCATACCCCACGCTGCCAGCGCACCCGCAACATCGGCAAAAAGCCTGCTGCGGTCGCGAACAATCACCGTGAGATCGAAAAGCTGTCGATGGGGTCTGAGATCAAGCTGAACCGGCTCTTTATCTAAATTAAGTGCAAGCTGAAAGTGATTGCGGATGTGCTCCGGAAGTCGTGTCTGTAAATATCGCTGCGGCAGACCTTCGAGGAATTGCCGAAGCGCGTCGTACTGGTTCGCCGGCACCATCGATCGAATTCGATTCAACAGCGTTGGATCGATCGCAGCGTGATAGCGCACCTCGTCCACGCTGCGGTCCATGAAGTTCGCCGTCGCCATATAGAGCTGCCACAGATTCTCAGCCTTCCACGGCGTCAACGCCTCCGGATTCACTGCCTTGATATCCGCGTAGGTCATCAGCGTCAGCATCTTCAGAATGGCGGGGCTTCCGATCTTCTCCGCGAAGCCTCGCACGTTCTCCGCGTCGAAAATGTCTCTGCGCAACGCATTCGACATCTCCAGATGCATCCGGATCAGCTTCAATACCTGATCGCGCTCTTCCGTATCGAAGTCCAGGCGCGCCATGAAACTGTCCGCCAGTTCCACGCTCTGCCCCGTGTGTTCACCGCTCCGCCGTCCTTTGCCGGTATCGTGCAGCAACAGCGACAGCAAAAACAGATCAAGCCGATCGATTTCCGGCAGCAACTGCGCCAGGCGCTGTTCGTAATCGTGCGCCGGCTGCCGCAAGCTGTGCACGTTGTCGATCGTCAGGAACGTATGCTCGTCCACGGTGTAGCGGTGATAGCTGTCGCGAATCACCAGCGCATCAATCCCGTGGAACTCCGGAATCAGCATCTCCAGCACGCCCAGAGCATGCATAGTCCTCAGCGCATGTGCCGCATGCGGTCCCAGCAGCACCTCCCGCAGGGCGTTCCAGAGATACGGCCCTTCCGGAATATGAATCGCCAATGCCGGCAGCGCGTCGGTGATCCGATCTTCAGCCGCTTGCGACAGCGCGTACCCATGCGTCGCCATCAGCGAAAACACCCGCAGAATGGCTGCCGTATCGCTGAACTGCGCTCCGGGCAGAATATCGATCCGCCCCTGGTCAAGAATGAAATCCGTCCCCGCAATCGGCGTCCGCCGCCTTCGGAACTGCCGGTAAAAGCTCACCGGCGCCGGCAAATGCTCCATCAGCAACGCCGCGCGCCGATAGATCACACGCGCATGGCGATAGTACGTCCGCATCCAGTACGCTGGGTCCGCCGTCCCCCGCGTCTCCAGTCCAATCGAGTTCGCCGCCGCCTCATCCTGCGACTGCCAATCCAGAGTGTTGTCGTCGCGCCCATGCCTGAAGTGCAGAAAACATCGCGCTGCCGCGAGAAAATCAAACGCGGCCTCCGCATCGCCACGTGCGCTCTGGAACACCCCGCCCCGCTGCCGTGGCCACTCTTTGGTCTCTTTCAGGTGAAACAGCAGCGCAAACCAGACTGCCAGGTGATAGTCTCGCAGCCCGCCCGGACACTCCTTCAGATTCGGCTCGAGATGAAAAATTGTGTTCCCATACTTGCCATGTCGTCCGCGCGCAATCTCCCCCAGCTTCTGCGAAATTGTGTTCCACTCGCTCAGCACCAGCCCCGGGAACACCGTCTGATGCAATTGCTGATAAAGCGGAAACTGCCCCGCCAGAAAGCGTCGGTCCAGCGTCGCCAGCGTGAACTCAAGATTGTCAGGATCAAACCGTCCCGCTTCCTTCACCGTCCGCGAACTCGGACTGGCCCGCAACCCGATATCCCACATCCCCTGGATGATGGTGCGGACCGTCTCCTTGCTCTGCTCCTCCGTCTTCTCGTCTGCAAACGCGAAAAGCACATCGATATCGGAATAAGGGAAGAGATCCTTGCGCCCGTATCCCCCCAGCGCCAGCAACGACACATTCTGCGCCGGCTGTCCCGCGAACGCCCGCCGCCACATTTCAATGAGGATCCGGTCCACAACCGCCGACCGCCGCCGAATCGCAGCTGTGCCATCCCCGGTCCTCTCACAGGTCTGGCGGACAAGCGCCATCTCTCGGAGATACTGGTCCCGTAGATCGTCAACCGCTAAAGCGACTGGATTCATGAGTGTAATTTGAGAGGCTCGCCGAAGCGTAAATGATGTTTTAACAGAATAAGCGATTTTCCAGCGGGGTGGGGAACAACGTCGACTCAACCACAACTCGGGTGCCTTCGGTCTCGCTTTTTAAACCTGCGAATGCAGCAACCGCGTATCAACGGTGCTGTTCCCCACCCGCCCAACTGTCCCGGGGGTAGACGAGAAGTTCAGATCAATAACAAAGGAGCCGATCAATTCTCGGCTGTGATGACTCCCCATTCTCAGAGTTTCCCGACCATCTCCTTCGCCACGGTCTGCTCCACTTGATTGGCCTGATCAAGTGGGACGCCATGCACATTCACTACAAACCACGTGTTCCCTTTCCTCACGTGCAGCACCGCACCGTTCCCCACAACTGTCTGGATCGCCTCATCGCCAATTCCGTTCACGGCGGTCCCCTGTCCCATCATCTTCGCCCCATCGTTCGAACCTTCCAGCTGAACTGTGAGCTGTCCTGCTCCCCGAACATATTTCTTCGGAGTCCAGATACACACCTGTTCGCGCTCGCTCCCGCATTGACATCTGGCACGCCCAGAGCCGCCGCGGCCTGCTCAGGCGTCAGAAGCGAACACGGATCAGCGGCCCTCGCTGGCCGTCCAATCAACATAACCGAAGCGAAAACAAGGACCCCTGCAATTGCGACCCTGCGTCTCAGTTCCATATGGCCTCCTCAGGAGCATCACTTCTGCAAACGGTGCCGATCACGAAACATGGTAACGCGAATCCCCCCTCAAGAGCCGGGTGCCCCATGTCCCTGTCATTCGGGGACCTGGGCTGCCGCGATCATCAATCGGTGCCCATCCAAATCCCGCCACCACCCCAAGTCGCACGACGCGCCCTGTCGGGTCCCCAGGTCTCGACTTTGAGACCCGGGAACGCAACGAAACACCTGCCAACCACCCTCCAGATCCACGAATCCAGAAATCCCCCAACGACCAGCGATCAAGCACTCTCCTCGAGCGCCCCATCGTTGCCGAATGGCACGGGTGGGAAAGCAACGAACCCACTGAAGCCACGGGTTCCCAGGGACAGGCGGGAATCCGCTGGGTGGTCAGGGGGGAGGGCTATCGCCAGACCGCATCCTCGCCGCCCACCCAGGCTCTTAAACCTCCGGTGCGACTTCACCTCAACCGTTGTCAACCCTCAACCCGTCAGCTGTTTTTGTAACTCTCATATTTTGCAGTGACTTTCGGTCGCGCGCGTCTTGCATGTAATTTCGCCTTCCCAGCGCATAATCAACATTGAGATGGAGTCTCTGCGCAACCACCGAAACACGCCGTTAATCCAGACAGAGACTAAGTCGTTTATCAACAATGATATACCAGTACGCGTTGACCGGCATAATTACCGTAACC
>Ga0335079_10007156_pt1 | contig 12729 bp, 8 predicted proteins | sample Lox_Sample_33_FD_206719 | JGI IMG/M metagenome (GOLD analysis project Ga0335079, IMG submission 206719) | Soil microbial communities from Loxahatchee National Wildlife Refuge, Florida, United States - Lox_Sample_3.3 | ecosystem: Environmental > Terrestrial > Soil > Wetlands | place: USA: Florida... | reverse complement strand
CTTTTACTGGATCATTGATGTACTGGGGTACAAGCGGTGGGCCCTCTTCTTTATCGTGATCGGGATGAACTCGCTCGCTGTCTATGTGGCCACAATGCTTTTCGATTTCCGCCTGATTGCGGATATCTTTGTCGGCAAGTTGCTCCCGCGGCTGGGACGCTGGGACAGCTTCACTGAAGCCATAGTTACTCTGGGTGTGATTTGGTCGCTTTTGTTTTGGATGTACCGCAAGCAGTCTTTTATCAGGCTGTAAACTCTCCGAGTCATCACGCCAGCAGCTTTTGTACGACTTCGCCCTCCACATCTGTCAAGCGAAAATCGCGGCCCTGGAAGCGGTAGGTCAAACGTTTGTGGTCGAGGCCCATCAGATAGAGCGCGGTCGAGTGCAGGTCGTGGACGGAAATCGGATCTTCCGCAATGTTGTAGCCGACATCATCCGTCTTGCCAATCGTCACGCCGGGCTTGATGCCACCGCCGGCCAGCCACATGGTGAACGCGCGAGCGTGATGATCGCGGCCCAGGAATTTCGAGCCGCTGCGCGCTTCATTCATAGGTGTCCGTCCGAATTCCCCGCCCCAGATGACCATGGTCGAGTCGAGCAGACCGCGTTGTTTCAGATCGGCCACGAGAGCCGCGGAGGCGCGGTCGGTATCGCGGCATAGCCGCGCCAGCTTATTTACGATGTCCTCGTTGTTGCTGGCGCCGTGCGTGTCCCAACCACGATGAAACAGTTGCACGAAGCGCACGCCACGCTCCACCAGCCGTCTCGCCAGGAGGCAATTGTTCGCGAACGAAGCTGTACCCGGCGTCGTCCCGTACATTTCATGAATATTGGCGGGCTCTTTCGAAATATCGGCCAGCTCCGGTACGCTGGTCTGCATTTTGAAAGACATCTCGTACGCGGCGATGCGGGAAGCGATTTCCGGATCTCCAACGTCCGCCTGATGCCCCGTGTTCAGAAAGCGAAGCGCATCGAGCGAGCGGCGGCGGGTCTCAGAAGTCACCCCGTCAGGATTGGACAGGAACAGCACGGGATCTCCCGAGCGCCGGAATTCAACCCCCTGGTAATCCGAAGGCAGAAAACCACTGCCCCAGCAGGAACGGCCGCCATCCGGCTGATTTTGGCCGGAGAGCATTACTACGAAACCGGGCAGGTCGGCATTTTCGCTGCCGATGCCATATGTCACCCATGCCCCCATGCTCGGCCGTCCCGCGATTTGGTGGCCGGTGTTCATGAAGATTTGCGCCGGTGCATGATTGAATTGCGTGGTGTGGAGCGACTTGACGATAGCAATGTCGTCCGCGATCTTCGCGAGATGCGGCAGCAGCGCCGAGAGTTCTGCACCGGAGTGGCCGCACTCCGCAAATTGATGCGGCGAACCGAGCAGCTTGGGAACGCCCTTGATAAACGCAAAGCGCTCGCCCTTGATGAGATCCTCGGGGCAGGGTTGGCCGTCGAACTTCGTGAGCGCGGGCTTGTAATCGAAAAGATCGAGCTGCGACGGCCCGCCGGCCATAAAGAGAAAAATCACGTTCTTACATTTCGCCGGGAAATGCGGCCTCTTTGGCGCCATCGCGGTATCGGCGAACAAACTGGGATTCAAGAGTGACGTGAGCGCGGCCGCGCCAATGCCGAATCCCGCTTGGCCGAAGAAGTGCCGCCGCGTAGTCTCGAGTAATCTCCTTTGTTCGTCCGTCATGGATTTGTCACTCTTTCGTAATCGTCTCGTCCAGGTTTAGCAGCACGTTCGCCACCATGGTCCAGGAGGCGGTCGTCGAGTCGCCGCCGATTTTCTTGGCTTCGTCCGTGTGGGCGGCGAACCGCGACTCCTCATCTGCCTGATACTTCGTGAGGTAATCCAGCTCGTTAGGCTTCGCATGGCGGCCCGTGGCCAGCAGATAACCGTAATCGATGCGCGAGCGTGCATCGGAACCGCCTTCTTTCGCCAGGCGCGCAGCCATGGCCTGCGCCGCCTCCCAGAACGCCTCGTCATTCAAGAGGTTCAATGCCTGGAGCGGCGTATTCGTCCGTGTGCGACGCACCGTGCAGACTTCGCGGCTGGGAGCATCGAAGTTGATTTGCGTCGGATACGGCGCACTGCGCCTCGCGAACGTGTAGATGCCGCGGCGATAGCGATCCTCGCCTTGACTTGCCTGATAAACGTCGTCATTGTATGGCATGTCCCAGATGCCCGGTGGCTGCGGTGGAAACACACTAGGACCACCGATTCTGGCGCTCAGCAACCCACTCGCAGCGAGCACCGCATCGCGCACCATCTCGGCCTCCATGCGAAAGCGGGGACCGCGTGCGATCAGCCGATTGTTAGGATCTCTCGCGAACAGATCCGGAGTCACCTTCGACGACTGGCGGTACGCAGTCGAGGTCACGATCAGCCGGTCGATGGCCTTCATACTCCAGTCGCGATCCATGAACTCGGTAGCCAGCCAGTCCAGCAGTTCCGGATGCGACGGTTTCTGCCCCTGGGTGCCGAAATCCTCACTCGTCTCCACGATTCCGTGGCCGAAATACTGTTCCCACATCCGATTCACCGCTACGCGTGCAGTGAGTGGGTTGTCTTTGCTAACGAGCCATCGTGCCAGGCCCAGGCGATTCGGCATCTCGCTATCCGGGAGCGGCGGCAGCACAGCGGGAACGTTGGCATAAACCTTGTCGCCCCTGGCGGAAAAGCCGCCGCGAATCCGGATGAAATCGAAGGGGCGATCAAAACCCGGCCGTTCGCCCATGACCAACGTGCTGGGGATCTCCAGTTTGTTTTTTTCTTCACGGGCTTTCTTCAGTGCATCGCGGGCCGCCTCAAGCGAGGGCGTGACGCTGAGAAAATAATCTCGAAGCTTTTCCTCCTGTTCTTCGCTGCGGCCAGTCTTCCCGAGCAGGGATCGCAGCGAATGGCTGACGTTCACGATGGTGGTGGGATCACTCGCGTCTGTAACGGATAGCCTAAAGCTCCCCACGCTCTGGCAACTGAATTCCGAGTCCTGCACGATCGTCAGCCGAACTTTCGATGCTTTCAAGGGCTGTTGCAACACGATGACTAACTGGCGCGGCAGACGCTTGTCTTCACGCGATGCATCCACCATCCAGACTTGACCGCGCTTGGTGTCGAGCGATCGGCTACCCGTGTCGGCAGCAAGTTTCTGCACTGCCACCGGCGCCCAGCCGGAGCCGTCCGGCACCTCCACCTTTATCTGCGTGACGTTGAAATTGCCGTAAGCGTCGCGGCCGGGCCCACCGCGCGGCAGCCTGGCATCCGGCAGCGCTTCCAAGCGAATGCCTGAGCCCGCCCCAGCCGGAAGCGCACACTCGATCACGTACGCTTCGTTGCGCGGCGCCGCGCCGCTGGCAAAGATCCGGCCATCGGATTCCGCGGTAAGTGTGCTTCCTGCTGCACCTGTCATCTTTGTTGGCGTGATCACCCGCCATGCCTGCTCGGCATTCAGCACCGCCTTCTCCCACTCGGCTTGCTGCGCCTTCAGCGCCGGCGTGAGCGTGACAGTCTCGTGCACCAACGCGTTGATGCGCGCTTCGATCGCTTCGCGCAGTTCTTTCTGTTCCGGAGTCGGCATCTCGAGCACCGGCTCGATGTAATAGGTCGAAGTGTCTCCTGTGCCTATCTGTTTCTTCTCACCGTTGTTGAAGAAGGCCATCATCGAATAGAAGTCCTTCTGCGTAAACGGATCGAACTTGTGATTGTGGCACTGCGCGCATCCCAGCGTGCTGCCGAGCCAAACCGTCGCCGTCGTCGCCACGCGATCCACCTGCACTTCGAAGTAAGACTCGTCCTTATCCACGCCGCCTTCTTCGTTGAATTGCGTATTGCGATTGAACCCGGTCGCGATGCGCTGCTCTTCGGTGCCGTTGGGCAGCATGTCTCCGGCGATTTGCTCGATCGTGAACTCGTCGAACGGCATATCTCGGTTGAATGCGTTGATGACCCAGTCCCGATACCTCCAGATGCTGCGGCGATCATCTTTTTCGTAGCCGTTGGAGTCGGCGTAGCGCGCCAGATCCAGCCAGCGGCGTGCCCAGCGTTCCCCGAAGTGGGGTGAGGCGAGCAGGCGGTCTACGTATCGTTCGTAAGCATCGGGCCGCATATCATTCAGAAATGCCGTTAGCTCCGCCGGCGTCGGCGGCAGGCCGATCAGATCCAGCGAAACGCGGCGAGCCAGCGTCTCTTTCGAGGCTTCTGGCGAATAACTCAGCCCCTCCTGCTCCAGCCGCGCCAACAGGAAATTGTCGATGGGATTCCGCACCAGCGCCGCGTGCTGCACGGCCGGGGCTGCCGGCTTCACGGGTTTGACATATGCCCAGTGTTTCGCCGGCGCCTGCTCTCGGGCATCGACACTTGCGGGCCATTCCGCACCGGCATCAATCCAGCGCTTGAGTGTTGCGATCTGCTCAGGCCCGAGTGGTGTCCCATTGAACGGCATCCTGGCTTCCCCGCCCCGCCCCTCGACCCGCGCGATCAGCCTGCTCTTCTCACTCGCGCCCGGCGTAACCACGCGCATTGCCACCGATTTCACATCCAGCCGCAATTGCCCTCTCGCCTGCGCCCCTGTGTGGCAACCGTAGCAGTTGGAGCGCAGAATGGGTGCAACATCGCGCGCGTAATCGACTGCGGCAGGCAGCGAGTCGATCCAGGCGCCGATCAATGCCACCTGATCCGCTGTGAGCGCAGCGCCTAACGGCGGCATGCGCAGTTTTGCGTCTGTCGCCGAGATGCGCTGGTAAAGAAGGCTGCCCCGGCTATTTCCGGGGAGAAGGGCGGAGCCCGAGTTTCCTCCGCGCAGCACGTTTTCCAGACTGTCCAGCTGCAATTGCGCCTGCGGACGATTGTCACTGTGACACGGCATGCATGATTTCACAAGAATAGGCTGGATCTGCGTTTCGAAGTTTGGCTGGCCGGAACCCGGCGGCCGCGCACCAGCCCAAAGCAGGCCGGTTACGGCCGCAACCTGGACAACACCAACTAAGCGTCTGGGCAACTTGAGGAGAAGTCTATCATTTCGGGACTCAATCCACACGCAGGGACTTCACCGGGTCGATGCGAGCCGCTCTCCAGGCCGGGAAGGCAGTTGCTGTGCCCGCGACGGCCCCAACCAGCGCGATCACGGTGAAAAACGTCCCTGGGTCAGTGGCGGCCACGCCGTAAAGCAGACTGGCCAGGAAGCGTGTCACTGCCAGCGCGGCCAGGAGGCCTGCTGCGACCCCGTAAAGAGAGACGCGCAAACCTTGCATCAGAACCATCGCAATAATGCGCCGCCGCGAGGCGCCTATGGCCACGCGCACCCCGATCTCAAACGTCCGCTGGCTGACCCAATATGAGACCAGCCCGTAGATTCCGATGGCGGCCAGCATCATGGCGGCCCCAGCGAAGCTCAGGAACACGCGGATGGTGGAGCGGAAGTCGGAAATCGATCCGGAGACGATCTTGTCAAGCGGCTGTACCGGGCCCACGGGAGCGCTGGGATCCTGTTCTTCTGCGAGGCTGCGAATCTCGTGGGCCAGGTGTGCGGATTCCCCTCTCGTTTTCACCACTAAGGTCATGGCAGCGATGATCTTCCCGTCCTCTCGCGCCGACTGAGTGTACGGCATGTACATCGCGCCAGGGATCCATAGAGGCCGATCTGTACCCAGGCCGTATTGGCGCACATCGCCTACAATTCCGACTACGGTCCTCCATTGCTGCTCCCCTGCGATCCTAATATGCTTTCCGATTGCGTTCTCTCCCGGCCAGAAGTACCTGGCAGTGGACGGAGTGATTAACAGGACACCGGCCGACGTGGCCCCGTCCGCTTCGGTAAACTCCCTGCCCGCCAGCAGCGGGATGTGCAGCATACGGATATAGTCCGGGCTGATTGCGCCTGCCCAAAACAACGGAGCCGGATGATCGGCCAACTTCGGATGCCGTTCCACGTCGATGGGAAGGCTAGGCTGGGGACCGTCTAACGGGAGCACGTTCACAACAGCGGCATCCTCGACGCCCGAGATTTCGCGTGCGCTGCTGAGAAGTCGCTCATACAACGCGACGCACGCCGCACGCTCCCTGCACGCGGACTGGTTCGGGCTGATGCGTACCGTAAGAATATGCTCCGGCTGAAAACCGGGGTGCGTTTCAGCAAGCGTCAATAAACTGCGCATCAGCAGCCCCGCGCTCACCACCAGCACCACCGTCAGCGCCACTTCCGCTCCAATCAGGCAGCTTCTCAGCCGGCTCCAGACGCTCCCGGTGGATCGCTGGCTGCCCGTCCGAATCGATTGGGCCAAGTCGATCTGCGACGCACTCAGCGCCGGTGCAATTCCGAATGCGACCCCGGTTAAGAGAGCGAGCGCCGCCACGGCGCCGCCCACCTGCCAGTCAATCGACGCTTGCGCCAGACCGGGTGTCGCCGCTGGCAGCACGGACTTGAACACGGAAAGCGCGCTCATTCCCAAGAGAACTCCCATGCCGCCGCCCACTGTCGCCAATAAAACGCTCTCCGTCAGCAACTGTCGTACGATCCGCAGGCGTCCCGCTCCCAACGCCACGCGCAACGCGATCTCTTTCCTCCGCGTGGTGGCGCGGGACAGGAGCAGACTTGCGACGTTCGCGCACGCAATCAGCAGCACTACACCCACCGAAGTAAGCAGGATGATCAATTTGCCCCGAATATCGCCGACTAAATCCGTTTGCAGCAAGATGGCTGCGGCATCCGCGTTCCAATCGCGCGCCATCGGATAGGGGAAAGTTGCTCGAAACTGCGTCACCAATGCCCGGATCTCGGCCTGCGCCTTTTGCAGCGTGGCTCCGGGACGAAGGCGGCACACCAGCGGCACAAACTCGGTCCCCCAGTATTCGAGAAAATTCGAGGAATCCAGCCGCAACGGCACCCAGGCATCTACTTTCGCCGACGGAAAACTGAAGCCCGGCGGCATGACGCCGACAATCTCGCGATTGATGCCGTTCAGCGCGATCACGCGGCCGACCACCGTGGGATCGCCGCCGAACTGGTTCTTCCAGACAGCATCGCTGATCATCATCACGCTGTCGCGGCCTGGCGAATCTTCTCCCGGTTCAAACACCCGGCCGCGCGCCGGCGCCGCTCCCAACACGGCAAACAAATTCGCCGAGACTGCGCTGGTGAACACGCGGATTGCCTCTCCCTGTCCCGTCAGGTTGAACTCCGAGCCCACACTCACCGCCGCGACATCCATCGCCCGGCTCCGCTGCTGGAACACCGGCACGGCCGCGCGCGGGTAAATGCCCGTGACGCGCATCAGCCGGCCGGGATCGCGGTAGGGTAGCGGCCGCACCAGTAATGTGTCAACCAGGCTGAACATCGCCGCGTTCCCGCCAATGCCGATCGCCAGCGACAGCACTGCGATAACCGTAAAGCCCGGCGTCCGCACAAACATCCGCGCCGCATAGCGCAAATCTTGCATCAGCCTTTCCAGCCGTATGAAACCCCACATGTCCCGGCATTCCTCTTTCGCGATAGCGATGTTGCCCATCTCCCGGCTGCTCAGCTCGCGCGCGTCCTGCGGCGACAGACCCGCACGCGCATGCTCGGCCTGCTTCAGGGAACGATGACATTCGATCTCCTCGGCCAAATCGCGCTCGAGTCGCGTGCGGCGCCAACGAAACGTGAGCCGGCGCCATCCGCGAGCCAGGAAGGTCGGAACAGACGGGGTCATGCCATGTCCAGCACTTTCTGAATCGCGCCGATCATGCGCGTGAACTCCTCACGCTCGGCCGCCAACTGCTTCCGCCCGGCCGCTGTCAGCGTGTAATATCGTGCGCGCCGGTTGTTCTCGGAGGCGCCCCACTCCGCCCTCACCCACCCATTCAGCAACAATCGTTGGAGCGCCGGGTAAAGCGAACTCTCGCCCACCTGGAGCACGTCCTCGGAAACCTGCTGCAGCCGCTGCGCGATTCCGTACCCATGCATCGGTCCCGAAGTCAAGGTTCTCAGAACGAGCAGGTCCAAAGTCCCTGGCAGCAGTTCCACGGAACTCGGTTTCCTTCCCATCGTCTATCGATGGAAGTATCACTCGTTTGGCGCCTCTTGTCAAGCGGGACCAATACGACTCCCTATCCGTTCAGTCTGTCGAACTATCCATTCAGATAGTCCCAGCGCGCGACCATGCCGTCCACCTCCGCGCAAATGTCTTTTACACCCAATGGATTCTGCAGCAACTGACGAGTGGCACCCTGCTTGCCTTCGCAAGTCGTGAGTGTGGGAGGAGAGGAACAATGAACGCCAAAGTGGCAAGTCAGGTCAACGAAACAATGGACGCGGCGATACTGTGGCGGGCCCGCTCCGATCTGTCCCCCGCTTCAACGCCACGCGAGCGCTTGCACCTGAATATCCAACGGCTGCGTTCTCTCGACCGGCGGCTCTCAGGCGATTCACGGCAGCAACCGGAGCTGCTCACAGCCATCGAGCTGATTGGTTTCAAGATCCGCCACTTGGCCCGCCAGATTCAGCAGGACGAACAAGTCAGTACCGGCTCGCCTTCCTGAAGACTCTCATTCCCGGCACAATCACTGCGCCAGCTTGTCCAGCACTAATGCCAAAGCCTCCGCGGACGCCGGCGTAGGCTCGTGACAGAACTTCTTCCGCGCTTGCCGCAACTGTTCCGCCAGCTCCAAGTCATCGTCAGCGGCTTCACTTTCTCTGCCCGCTCGGACTCTCGATTTAAGCGCTCCACTGGCTTCGGCAGTTACTGTCCGGATGGCTTCGGGCGGAGTAGGTCCCGCGCATCGATTCAAATCTTCCAGCGCAAGCTCCACGAGTTTCGCACTCCTTCGGTACCGCTCAGAGGCGCGGATTCCCCGCCTCGTCGGATCCAGTGCGAGTATCTCGTTGGTCAGATCGAGCCGTTTCTGGATCTGCGCGTTGTCCGGCTTCAGGCGCGCCGCTAACGAGAACTCCGCCTGCGCGCTTCGGAAGTCTCTTCCGGCGAATTGAGCTTCGGCCAACCCGGCACATGCGTCCGCATTTTGGGGATCCTGGCGTAGGATTTGCCGAAAAATCTCGGCTGCGCGCGCCGGCGAGCCCGACAAGATGAAAAGCCGCGCGATGCGCATGCGGGTCTGGATATCAGGTGGTGCTTCATCCTGAAGCGGGAGCAGCTCCGCTAGCAGCTCTCGCTTGGAATCGTTCTTCACCAGCAGGTCGATCAACTCGAAGCGTACGCTCACGCGATTCGCCGTCGTATCCTTCGGCCATCGTCCATAAATCGCCGTGTGGTAATAAGTGATCGCTTCAGCGGTTCTACCCTCCTTTGCCAGGACACGCGCCATCAAGAAGTTGATCATGCCGTCGGTAGGATCGCGCGCCAGCATCTCCGTGAGCAGCGTTTTGGCATCCGTAAGTTTATTGGCCGCCAACAGCCCTTGTGCGAGCGCCAGTTGGGCTTCCATGTCGCCTGGAGCGGCGGCCAGCGCCGCCCGAAATCGCTCAATACCTTCCAGGAAGCGTCCGTCTTTCGCCAGCCGCTGGCCTTCCGCGAGAAGACGCGCCGCTTGCGCCTGGCTTTCCGCATGCTCCATCCGCGCGAGGAACGTGTCGATCACAAAAAGACCAGCGGCGGATACAAATACCAGCGCGAACGTTCCCAGCAACGACGGATTGGCCGGAGACCTGGCGGGTTCGCTCATCTAGTTTTCCGGCTCCGCCGGTCTGGCAATTCCGTAAGCATGGAGAATGTTGTCTAGCGTCACCACGCCGATCAACTCGCGCAGATTGCCCCGGCTCACCACCGGCAACATGTCGAGCCCCGCCGCACCCATGCGCGTCAGAGCGGGACTCAAGGGCTGATCCGGATGCACATGTGGAAACTCGACCGCGGTGGGAAGGTGCCGACCCGGACTTTCACCCAGAATATCCGCCAGTTTCTTGTCTGCCAGCCCGCGCGCAATTGCCCCTTCGAGCTTCGCCCTCGTGATCATGCCCCACAATCCACCCCCGTCGGCCACCGGTGCGGCACTCAGCTTCAGGTGTCGCATCTCCTCCGCCGCCGCGGCAATTTCCGCATCCGGTGGGAACACAACCGGCGCGGGACGCATCGCCTGATCGACCCGGATTTTCCCGAACGTCGAACGCGACTGCGCACTTGGCAGATGCACCCCATCCTGGTGCGCGAGCGCATCATAAATCGGCTCTTTCTGCAGTTTGTATGAAATGAAGAACGCGATCATGTTGGAGATCATCAGCGGCACGATGATGGTGTAATCACGCGTGACTTCAAAAATCATGATCACTGAGGTCATCGGGGTGCGGACGATGCCGGCGAAAGCCGTTCCCATCCCGACCAGCGCATAAGCGCCTGGTTCCGCTGTGTAAGCCGGAAACAAAGCATGCGCCACGCTGCCCACGGCTCCGCCAATCATCGCCCCGATGAACAAGCTCGGACCGAAGATGCCGCCCGCATTCCCCGATCCGTAACACAGCGCCGTCGCTATGATCTTCAGCACCGCCAGAATCACGAGTAGCTGGACGACCAGATTGCCGTGGAGCGCCCGCTCCACCACGTCGTAACCCACGCCCAATACCTCGGGCACAAAATATCCCAGAATTCCCACACCCAGCCCGCCTGCAACCGGCTGGAACCACACCGTCCACTTAGGAAACCGCAGAAACCGCGCACGAATGCCGAGGAGCAACTTGACGAAACACACCGATCCCAGCCCGCCTACCACCCCTAGCGCAGCGTAGATCCCAAACTCCACCGGATGCACCAGTTGGTATCCGGACACGTGAAAGAGCGGATCATCCCCAAGCACCAGATGCAACACCATCCACGAAGTGGCTGATGCGAGCACCACCGAGCCCAGCACGGGCGCGTTCAAGTCACCCACAATCTCTTCCAGCGAAAACAGCACCGCGGCGATTGGCGTGTTGAAGGCGGCCGCGAGCGCGGCCGAACATCCCACCGGAACCAGCGATCTCACCTGCTCTTTGCTGAGGCCCAGCCGCCGCGCGATCACACTTGCGAGGCCCGCGCCCACCTGCACCGAAGGCCCCTCGCGTCCCAGCGCGATGCCAGTCGCCAATGACGCCGAGCAGCAGAAGAACTTTCCCAGCACTGTCCGAAACCTGATGTAACCGTCGGTCACGAACAGCGCGAACTTCGTTTGCGGAATTCCGCTGCCGCGCGCGTACGGGAAATAGCGATACAGGAGGTAACCGGTGCCCAGTGAGCCGAACGTGGGTACCAGGATGCGCCGCCAACCCGATCCTCCAGCCGGATACATACGCGCCGCAAGTCTGCCCGTGAGGAGGATGAACGCAACCACCACCAGGCCCACCAGCCCGCCGAGCACCAGGCTAAGCACATAGGTGAGCTGATTCTCGCGCTGCCGGAGATCGTCGAACCATTTGAGAGCTTTTGATTTCCAACCCGTCCCGCTTTCATCCTGCATGGCGTGCCGCTCGCGATGAGCTCATTTTGTCAGGATAACCCCCGCGCCCGCCCCACGGCATCCAGCGTCATGCGACGACAGTGTCGGCGCCGGGCACTCCCGGCCTTCTCGATGACGACGCGAGGTGACTCACAAGGCGGGAATTCTGAAGTGGATCAATAACAGGATGAGGGCTTCTTCTTGCTACGGCCAAGCTCGCGGCGTCTACCGAAACAGCATCGCCGCCATGTATCCGAGCATCGCTCCAAGGCCCGAGCCAACGATCACGTCGCTTAGGTAGTGCATGCCCAGAACCACACGTGATGCGGCCACGCTCGCCGCGCAAAACAACAGAACCGGCAGCGCGGCTGGATAGAACGTGCCGAGCGACAGGGCCATAGCGAACGCCGTGATGGAGTGGCCCGATGGGAACGAGAACTGGTCTGGTGGCAACACGGTCGCCCAACAGTGCGGCTCGATCGCGCATGGCCGCTTCCGGCCCACCGTTCGCTTGAGTACTTTGAAGGCGCAAATGCCGCTCGCCACCGCCGCCGCTGCCGCCCCCAGCGCCTGGTGACTCGAGGAATCATTCGACGCGAACACCGCCAGCGCGCAACACCACCACAGCCAGCCGTCGCCGGCGCGCGTTGCCGCCAGCATCCACACGCGAAACCAGCGCGGCGGGCGCCAGCGATTCAGCCGCTGCATAAGAAAGCGATCCGGTCTCGAGAGGTTCGACGCCGCCCGCAAGAGGTTCATAGGCCCGCCTCATTGGCGCACGCCGGGCCGTACGCGGACGTGCGCGGCCGGCAGGTGCGCGGAGCCCAGCGCGATACGAACGCGAACTCCCGCACACAATTCGCCAGTATTACCACTGGCACCAGCGCTGTCAGCGGCACCAGGGAGAGCGTCCAGGGGTTCTCGCGCATCATGGCCGCACTGAGCGACCACACCGCTCGGGTCAGCTTCCAATAGCCGCCCGACTCTCCGACGAGCATGGCCTGCCCCGCGCGCAGCCCTTCCAGAAATTCCTTCTTCGTGCGTGCTCCTGCAACCCGCGTGTAAGTGCGCCCGAGCGATGCCACCGTGTGCGCGTCGCTGCCGCCGATGACCGCTTTGCCCCAACTCTCCGCCAACTCGCCGGCGCGGCGATTGTTCAGCTCCGGAATCTGCCCGTTGAGAGCCTCCATTCCTGGAAAGTGGCGCGCGAACAAAGCGAAGTCAGCCTCGGTCCGCCGCCCGGTCAGACTCGAGTAAACGTGATTGATGGTAAAGAAAAGCTGCTGCTCGCTCAGATAAGCGCAGAGGCTAGGCAGGTCCTTGC
>Ga0335079_10007153_pt1 | contig 12730 bp, 11 predicted proteins | sample Lox_Sample_33_FD_206719 | JGI IMG/M metagenome (GOLD analysis project Ga0335079, IMG submission 206719) | Soil microbial communities from Loxahatchee National Wildlife Refuge, Florida, United States - Lox_Sample_3.3 | ecosystem: Environmental > Terrestrial > Soil > Wetlands | place: USA... | reverse complement strand
AACGAATCTCCGCATCGCTGAACGCGAACACTGGCATCTTTTGCACAATTCGCTCAGTGGCGTATTGTCGGGAATTGTGGAGTTTTCCGTAGACCCAGGCTCGCCACGTATGCTTCACCCACGTGGCCCCGTCCGAATCCGCCTTGAAGTCTACCGGCGAATCTTCTGGCAGCTCCCTCGTGTCGCCAAAATCCATTTGCTCGATCAGTTTTCTGTCAAAGTCGGAAAGGTCCACGCTGACCTTTCCTTCTTTTTCCATTCCTTTGATCGAATGGCAGCCGAAACATCCATTTTCGCGTATGACCTGTTCTCCCTCCGCAATCTTCGCCGGATTGTTGATGTCGAGAGGCGGAGTTTTCTCGATTCGATCATCTTTCAATGTGGTCAGGTAAGCGACAATATTCCTTGCCTCGCCGTCGGTAAGCCGCAAATTTGGCATCCTCGTCTCGGGATTGAAATGTCGCGGGTTCTTCACCCAATCGAAGAGCCAGTCCGGATTGTCCTTGCTTCCGACGCGCGTTAGTTCAGGCGCAATATCGTAGCTGGTGCCTCGCGCTTCGCGCACTTTCGTAAATCCCTGTGCGACGTGACAATCCTGGCACCCGACAGTTTCGAAAAGCTTCTTGCCCTCGGCGGCATTTCCGCCCAGGTAAGCACCACGTGGCCTGGCAAGCTTAAAGTCGGATTCTTTTCCGATGTTCATAAGGTACGCGGTGACAGCGGCTGCCTGATCGTCGCTGAGCTTGAAATTGGGCATGCGTGTATGGGGAGTATAGTCCTTGGGGTCTTTTACCCAATGGAAGACCCATTCAGGCTTGACTTTCGCAGGGAGAGAATTCAACGGAGGTCCGATCCTGCTATAATCGTTGAAGCCGTGGATGTCGTGGCATCCGAAGCACCCGGATTCGGCGACAATCTGCTTCGCGCGAGTAAACGGTTCGGCGTCTTTAAGAACGGTTTCGGAGGAATGGCACGAATTGCACGTGGCGTAGATATCGTTTCCGTGCAGGATCGGTGTGTGCCAATCCGGATCTGCTTCACCGTGAGCATCCCCGACAGTCAGTGCGGGACCCTGGCCCCGGTGGCACGGCGTGCAACCGAATGTCTCCGGGTTGTGAAGTTTGAGGAGTTCCGGGTACGGGTGTTCCCTGAACGGTTCCGGCGCATCCGCCATCGTCGGATCCTTCCAACCGAGATGGCAGGTTTGACAACGATCCACGCGGGCCTTTATTTCCTGAAACGGCGTGAACTCAAAATCATTCAAGACCACCTGGCGAATCTGGAGCGGTGCACTTTGAAGTTTTTCCGCCTTGCCCTCGTACGTGGTCGCCGTCGCCAAGAGATCCTCGTAGTCTTTCAAAGCCTTCTTGTTCGCATCCTCATATTTATTGACGGTTTCATCGCAGAGTGCAATTTTATTGTTGATCACTCCCATCTCCGAGAAATATCGGGCCGCACTCGAATCGTCATCGTCGACTTCCTTCCGCAATTCAGGGTCTTCTCTTCCTTCCTGAAGCTTCACCCTTTGGAACTGATAGTACGCTGCGTCCGAACGACTACGCGAGAATCTCCAGTTGGTCGTCGCAACGTCCAACTGCTTGAGCAAAGCCTCCTTTTGCTCTGCAGCCTTGAGATATTCGGGAGAGTTCAGGGCTGCTTCCGTGGAATCGAGCGTCTGCTTGAGTTCGGCGGCCTGCGTTGAGTCAATTCCTGCAAGAGCGGCGTTCTTGAGTGAGTCGAGTTTTGCAGCTGCCAGTTCGTAATACTGCGTCTGATACTCCTTCCAGGGGCGCCTGATTTTCACCTCATCGATCACGGCCCACAACGTTCCCAATATGAGGAGGGCGCTGAAGATGAGATAGTAGACCCCGTAGTTTCGCAGTTCGACGGGTATTTCTGCTTTTTTTTCTAGCATAGATTTTCCCGGGTGGAACGAACGTTAGTGGTCATTCTTACAGGAATACTTCAGACATTGAACCAGGGAGTTACCCAAATGTACTTAATGGGGTTCAGTCCGAACAGGAGTGGAGCTTGTCGCAAAACAATCTTGATGACGACGCCGACCATCGTCACGAACAGGAACGCTACAATGCTGTATCGAAGGAATCCAAGTTTCTTGAGGATATCCGTGTTCCGCTTTCTCAGCCAGTAGATCGGAATGACCGAGTAGTATCCCAGCACACAGACAGCTCCAAAGATTGACGCAACAGGGTTTACGGACGCATCAGGCAGATGCGATGGGATTCCGAAGTATTCGGACAAATCCGCGTTGGTGAGGACAGCAACATAGTGTGGATCCCATGTTTCCCAGGGCCAGAAGAAATTCCATCCGGGACCCCTCAGAAATGTGCCGACGGCAATCAAAGAGACCCACAAGATCAGGAATCCGAATGAAAATGTCAGGATCGCAAACTTGCGCTCCTTGAACGTGTAGTAGCCGTTCCCTTTCTCGTTGATATCGATGTACGGAATGGCCATCAGGCCAAGAAGAATGATGGTGGGCAGCACCACGCCTGCAATCCACGGATCAAAATAGACAAGCAGTTCCTGCAGTCCCAGAAAATACCAGGGTGCCTTCGAGGGGTTCGGCGTCAGGGATTTGTTGGCCATCGCCTCCAGGGGTGCATTCAAAAAAACGGACCAAATCACCATGACCGCAAGGACAAGGATCGTAGCAAGGAATTCGACGCGGACAAGATACGGCCATACCTGGATTTTGTCGTCCTTCGTTGCTTCGATGGGAGTGCCCCGAAGGTCATTCTTCTTCGCCTTGGTCCACGCCAACCACGTGAAGAAAACAACACTGACAAGGAGCAAGGTGATCGGTATGTTGTCGGGCTTTGTTACAATTGCCAGAAAGTTCGACATAGGAATTCAGTCTAGTGGATTCATCGTTGACTTCACGCAGCCTTCTTGTTGATGTCGGGTCCGGAGATTCCGCCGTCTTTTCGCACGCGCCAGAAGTGAACGATCATAAATACTGCTGCAATGACGGGAAGGAATATACAATGGCCTACATAGAACCGAAGAAGAGTCGGCGGACCGACCTCCGTTCCTCCCAACAACAGGAACCGTATGTCGTTGTCGGGGCGCATGCCGAGCTGCGGCCCGAATGGACCCTGGTGACCGAGGAGTGGGGTCGCGCGCGCCATGTTGGTACCGACGGTTACGGCCCAAATCGAAAGCTGATCCCACGGAAGAAGATATCCCGAAAAACTCAGGAGAAGCGTGAGCAAGAGAAGAACGACCCCCACCACCCAATTGAATTGACGCGGCGGTTTGTACGACCCGGTGAGAAAAACTCTGAACATGTGGAGCATAACCGTAAGCACCATCGCGTGCGCTGCCCATCGGTGCATGTTTCGGATAAGGGGACCAAATGCCACATCGTTCATAAGGTATTTCATGTCCTCGTACGCATACTGCGCCGTGGGACGGTAATAAAACATCAGGATGATACCGGTGATGGTCAGGATAAGAAAGAGAAGAAAAGAAATTCCTCCCATGCCCCACGTGAAACCGACATCTGCGGCGTGGCGGGCGATGCGGACTGGGTGCAGGTGAAGAAACACGTTGTCGACAACCTGGAGAGCGCGGTTGCGTTGCGTGTCCTGGTACGAATGCCGGAAGACAGATTTGTAGACTTCCGTTTTCTTGAACGAGTCAAACATGCGCCACTCCTTATGTTATCCGGTATACGTCAGGAATGAACCAGGTTTTCCCCACTGTCCCAACTCGTAGCGAAACGTAACACTGGTATCAACCTGTATCTCTCCATCATCGGTCAGGCCGATATACGCGCGCTCCAACGGGCGCGGAGCTGGACCTTCAAAATTAATCCCGCTCTTGTAATAGCCGCTGCCGTGGCAAGGGCATTTGAATTTGTTGTCTGACGGCAGCCAGCGAGGCGTGCAACCGAGATGCGTGCAAATCGCAATGAGTGAATAGAACCCGGCGTTATCTCGTATGATCCATACTCTGTGGGCTTCCTTGTATTTGTCGCTCACCTCCCCGATTACATAATCCTGCGGGAATCCCGCCTTGAATTTCGTTGGGGGCTCAAAGAGGACCCGAGGAAACATGAATCTGAGCGCTCCAATTGTCGACGCCACGATGAAACTGAGGAACGCGAGCCAACCTGTGATCGCAAGAAGGTTGCGGCGGTTCATCCGCCATATGCCCGGGTCTTCTTCGGGCGCGCGATCCTGTTTTGCTTTTCTTGGCGGAGGCGTTGATGTTATCTGGACCGGAGCCGGCTGTGGAGTTGCAACCGGTGTTGTCGGCGTAGAACTCTGCGGTTCTGGACGTGACGGATCTGCTGGCGTTTGTTCTGCCATTTCGAATTCCTTATGAAAAGTACGAACGACTGATTACAAATGAGTCGGGAGGCGTAGGAAGGTTACGCAGCAGCGCTTAGCTCTTCATCGCGCTTGACCATGTCAATGGTTTCCCACGGACAATACTTTGCGCAAAGCTTGCACCCGATGCAGATTTCCTCGTCCACCACAACGATTCCGTTTACGCTGGAGTAGCTGTGTTCTTGCGGGTTTTCAGGACCGGGAACTTTGTAGATGCAATCCACCGGACAGAATTCGATGCAGACTTCGCAACCTGTGCACCCTTCAGGATGAACGATTGCGACAAGCGGTGACTTTTTCTTCTTCTTTGCCGCGGCAGGGGGTGGAGCAGGCGTAGGTCTTGGCGCTGGATTAACCGTATGAACACCCTCACTCATTTGTCAATTCCTGCAAAACTACATCCAATCTCAAAATTGAGAAAGAACGCACACAATATACAGCCTCATACAAAATTAGTCAAGAAAAAAAAACAATACTCTGCAGACCCACAACGATTTAAGCACTGGCTCTGCAAGATTGACTTTAGAGAAGAAGTCCAAAAAACTGACATCGTTGGCTCTTATTGAACTATCCTCTCTAATGTGCTATATTAGGTTCGTTCATGAGTAACAACCACAGTCATCGCGGAAGGGTTCCTCAAATTTGACGAACTGGATAGATTACCAAGACCTCGAGTCATCCGACGGCACGTTTTCACGCCTGTTCGTTGACTACGTCACAGATTATCAGAAGGTACGTCAATTCTATGGCGGTAATCCTCAGGATGCAAACGACTGGCGACAACTGCTCCAGTTCGTTGGTGCACGGAATATTGACCGCTCCGGGCTGGCACAAATCCTCTCTCGACAGAACAGGGACTTTCATTGCGGCGTCAAATCACTCGCCAACATTGATCTTCTGCGTGATGACAATTGTGTGGCAGTCGTGACGGGTCAGCAGGTAGGGCTCTTGACAGGGCCACTTTACACGATCTACAAAGCGATAACAGCGGTAAAGCTGGCCGACAAACTCTCCAGGGAATTCTCAGAGTATAGGTTCGTCCCGATATTCTGGCTTGCGGGCGAAGACCATGATTTCGAAGAGGTGAGTTCCGTTTCCGTGTATGACAAAGCAGGAGAGCTTGTACACCTTGATTACCAAACTGAAGGAAAAGAATCGGAGGCTAACCGAGGTGCAGTCGGGGAAATCGAGCTTGATGAAAGTATTGAGCTCGTGTTCAAGTCAGCGGAAGAAGCGTTATTGCCCACCGAATTCAAGCCCAAGGTCCTTGAGCTATTCAAAAAGGCCTACCAACAAGGAATGACGTTCAACAAGGCCTTTGTGCACCTGATGAATGTTCTGCTGGAAGACTCCGGATTGATCTTTCTCAACTCCAACGATGCGGAAATCAAACAACTCCTCCTTCCGGTCTTTCGGAAGGAGCTCGCAGAAACTCCGAAATCCTGCCAGCTCGTCATCGACCAAAGTGCTGTCCTCGAACGCCAGTATCACGCCCAGGTGAAACCCCGGTCGATTAATCTCTTCTTGTTCCACGAAAAGGGACGCTACCCGATCGAGCCGCACCCGAATGGTTATTTTCTGAAAGGAACTAGGCAACATTTCAGCAAGACCGAGCTGGATTCACTGCTGACTGAGAAGCCCGAGCGTTTCAGCGCGAATGTTGTTCTCAGACCCATTTGTCAGGACACGCTCCTGCCGACCATTGCATACGTGGCAGGTCCATCGGAACTTGCTTATTTCGGACAGTACAGCACTCTGTACAAAGAGTTCGGCCTGCGGCAACCTATTATTTACCCGCGGGCGAGCATCACCATCGTGGAAGAAAAAGTCGAAAAAGTCCTGACACGGTTCTCACTCGAGCCCCTGGCGTTGTTTGGAAATATTGAATTCCTCAAGCAACAAGTGGCCGAACAGATTTCCGACCTCAAAGCAGACGATTTTTTTGCCGAAGCATCACACTCGGTCAAGGAATCGCTGGATCAACTGAAGCCGGCAATCCAGTCGATCGACTCCACCCTGTTACCTGCCTTAGGGCACACACTCGAAAAAATCAACACGCATCTCAACGTCCTCAAAGAAAAAACTATTGCCGCTCAGAAGCGACAGCACGAAGTGTCGCTTCGTCAACTGGACAAAGCGGCTGCGAACCTCTTTCCATCCTCCGATTTCCAGGAGCGCCAGGTTAACATCCTCTATTTCCTGAATAAGTATGGGCCGGAGTTTGTGCGCTGGCTATTCAGGGAAATCCAAATCGACAAGCTGAAACATCAACTCTTGCGGATCTGAATACAAAAGGGGAGAGCGGTGGCTGTTCTTTCCGACCTCCCACGTTGCTTGTATGCCTCAATTAATTTGATCGATTCTTGGGTCGAAGCGGGGGCGCGGGTGTGGGATGACGCGGACGTGAATCTTATGCCTGTATGGCATCCCAGAATCCGGGGAACGATATGTCGACGCATTCAGCATTGCAGATTGTAACACCGGGAATTCGTAGTCCTGCAATTCCGAAGGCCATCGCAATGCGGTGATCGCCGAAGCTTTGAAGGGTCCCGCCCGCCAAATTGTCTTTCGGGTGGAAGGATAACCCGTCATGATACTCGACGACATCCACGCCGAGCGTCGTCATGTTTTGAACGACAGCTGCAATGCGGTCGGATTCCTTGTGACGCAGCTCCGTGGCATCGCGCAGCGTGAATTGCCCTTTTCCGAACAATGCCATGACCGCCAGCATTGGGAGTTCATCAATGAGCAACGGTATGCTTTCTCCCCTGAGGGTAACATCGGTGCGGAGAGCGGAGGTTTTGGCTATAATATCGCCGAGTTGTTCTCCCCCCTCCTCCCGTTCGTTTGCGAGCTCGAAGGAAACATTCATCTTTCTAAAAACATCAAGGACCGCGGTGCGGGTCTTGTTCATCCCGACGTTGCGGATGATCAATTCGGAATTGGGAATGATTGCAGCTGCCGCAATTAGAAATGTAGCGGCGGAAATATCACCGGGTACGGAGAGGCTACGGGCCGCGACTTTTTGGCCGCCTTTAATTTCGATGGACCGCTTCCTGCCTCGCGCCTGGACTTTCAGGCCAAGCATTCGTTCGGTGTGGTCGCGCGTAGGGATTTCCTCGATAACGTGCGTCACCCCGTCCGCATACAGACCGGCAAGGAGAATGGTCGATTTGACTTGCGCGCTTGGCAGGTTGAGCTCGTAGTCGATAGGTCGGAGATTATACGTAGAGGAAATATGAAGAGGCGCCGTAGAATCAGCCGATCCGGATATGTTGGCCCCCATCAGTCGCAAGGGTTCTATGATCCTCTTCATCGGTCGTTTACTGAGCGAAGCATCGCCGATAATCACCGAGTCGAACCGCTGGCCCGCGAGGATCCCGGACAGCAAACGCATGGTCGTTCCGGAATTACCGGCATTCAAAGGTGCAAAAGGTTTTTTGAACCCCCGAGGACCTTTTCCGTGTATGACGATCGTCGAAGAGTCGTCTTCGATCTCCACACCGAGCGATTTGAGACAACTGAGGGTGCTTTGCACATCGGCAGAGGCAGAGAGGCCGCGGATCGTCGTAGTGCCCTCGGCGAGGGCTCCGATGAGCAATGCCCGATGTGAAATGGATTTGTCGCCGGGGATGAAACGCTCTCCGCGCAAACCGCTTGAAGGATGTATCAGCAGGTCCATGATGAACAGTCCTCACACGATGCCACCGGGATCGAGACTACGGCAGATGTGAGGACCAAATGTTCGAAGTGTTGATGCTACTAGTGACGAGGTCTTCCGTGGCCGCCTTTATCGTGCGATGAGTGTTCTTTTCGATCGCGCGCGCGTTTCTGTATCTCTTCGGCAGCATTTTCACCGCCGGGGAGCAGCGCTTTTCGGCTAAGGACGAGACGACCTTCGTTGTCGACACTGATCAGTTTCACGTCAATAGTGTCGCCGAGCTTGAGCACATCTTCGACTTTGTTCACACGGTTGACGTCGAGCTGTGAGATGTGGACGAGCCCTTCCTTCCCGGGGAGAATTTCCACGAAGGCGCCGAATTCCATGATCTTCTTGACCGTGGCCGAGTAGACCTTTCCAACCTCGGGCGTTTCCGTCAAGCGTTGAATGGCCCTCAATGCCGCATCGGCTGAAGTCTTCTCAACAGCGGCGATGGTGACTGTCCCATCATCCTCGATATTGATCTCGGCACCGCTGTCTTTGACGATTTGCCTGATATTCTTTCCGCCCGGTCCGATCAATGGTCCGATCATGTCCACGGGAATCATAACGGTCTGCAAGCGTGGAGCGAACTGTGAGAGTTCCGCGCGCGGCTGGGCAATGGCCTTGGACATCACATCGAGAATATGGAACCTCCCTTGTTTTGCCTGCTGGAGCGCGTTTTGAAGAATATCAAATGAAATCCCCTTGATCTTGATGTCCATCTGGAATGCCGTGATACCGTTCGCTGTTCCGGCGACTTTGAAATCCATATCCCCCAAATGATCCTCGTTACCCAGGATATCGCTCAGGATGGCTACCTGGTCTCCTTCCTTGACAAGGCCCATCGCGATTCCGGCGACGGGTCGCTTCAGAGGAACGCCGGCATCAAAGAGAGCGAGGCTCCCGGCACAGACCGTTGCCATCGAAGAAGACCCGTTTGACTCGAGGATATCCGAAACCACGCGAACGGTGTAAGGGAATTCTTTCTCCGGCGGAGCGACGTTCTTCAGAGCGCGTTCCGCCAGATTGCCGTGACCGATCTCCCTGCGCCCTGTGGAGCCGACCCGTCCAACTTCTCCCACGCTGAACGGGGGAAAGTTGTAATGAAGCATGAATCGTTTTGTCGTTTCGGGGAAAAGTCCTTCCAGCACCTGTTCGTCCAGCTTGGTGCCAAGAGTGGCGGTCGTCAGGCTCTGGGTTTCTCCCCGGGTGAAGAGGGCCGAGCCGTGTGTTCGCGGCAAAAGACCGATTTCACACGTGATAGGGCGTATGTCCGCGAGACCTCTCCCGTCGAGCCGCTTTTTCTCGGTTAGAATGGTGGACCGCATTGCACGCTTTTCGATGTCGTGCACGATCTGATCGAGGTCCGCTTCGCGCTCCGGAAATTTTTCGCCAAGCGCCGCGTGAACATCCGTGTAGACAGCGTTCGTCGCCTCGGATCGTGCTTCTTTGTGCATGACCGTCCTGCTCAATTCTTTCAATCTTGCAGCCGCAATCGACTCGACCTGAGTGACCATTTCCGGGCCGATCGTGGACGGCTCGATGGGCCGTTTTTGTTTTCCAATCGCCTTGGCAAGTTCCTGTTGAACAGCGCAAAGGCTTTTAATCGCATTGTGGCCGATGCGGAGGGCCTCCAGCATGTCTTGTTCCGATATTTCCTTCGATTCTCCTTCCACCATCACGATCGAATCACTCGTACCGGCGACGGTTACATCGAGGTCGCTCTTTTCGAGGTCGGAAAATGTTGGATTGATGATCCACGTTCCCTGGATGCGGCCTACACGCACTTCTGCAATGGGTCCGTCGAACGGGACATCCGAAACCATGAGTGCTGCTGAAGCCGCACACGCGCCGAGGACATCGCCGTCGTGCTCCTTGTCCGATGAATAGACCGTGACCAGGATTTGCGTTTCATTCCGATAATTTTCGGGGAACATCGGACGAATAGGTCTGTCGATAAGGCGTGAGGAGAGAATTTCCTTTTCCGATGGCCTCCCTTCCCTCTTGAAAAAACCTCCCGGTATTTTTCCCGCGGAGGCCGTCTTTTCACGATATTCCACCTGAAGCGGAAAGAAATCCGAGCCTTCTTTCGCCTGGCGCTCACTGACGACCGTCGCGAGGACCATTGTGTCGGCGTACTTGACCATCACTGCGCCGTCGGCTTGTTTCGCAAACCTTCCTGTTTCGAATGAAAACGATTTTCCTTCGATTGTTATTTCCTTCGTTACCATAATTCCTTTACCCTTCAGTGTGTTCGTTATCCACAGTTAACTTCGATGACAACAAGAGCTGGCCGGGTCTTACTTTCGTATTTCGAGTTCGTGGATGATTTTCCTGTAACGGTTGATGTCTTTGCGCATAAGGTAGTCTAGCAACCTTCGGCGCTTTCCCACCATTTTTAGGAGACCCAGGCGAGAGTGATGGTCTTTTGCGTGTGCATTGAAATGAGGAGACAATTCGTTGATATGCGCGGTCAGGATGGCGATTTGTACCTCGGGCGTACCCGTGTCGGTTGGCCCCTTGCCGTATTTCCTGGTAAACTCGGCTTTTTGATCCTTTGTTATTGGCATTGGTTTCCTCGAACGTACGTGTGATAGTGATGATGTTCAGTTTCTGGAGATGTTTTGATACTTCTCCCGCAGCTTCATGCTTTCGTTTTTGTCGATATTCATCTGTTCAATCAGCTGCTCAGCAGTGTCGAACTTGATTTCGTCGCGAAGTCGTTTGTGCATGGCGATGCGCAGCTGGGCTCCGTAAATATCGTTTTGAAAATCCAGGATATACACTTCAACGACACGGTTTCCGTGCAAACCGAACGTAGGCCGCACTCCGATGCTCGCGATTCCGGAATGCCATTCTCTGTCGAGCCGTACACCAACAAAATAGATTCCGTTCTCCGGAACGAGCTTTTTCTGGGATAACGGCTGCAGGTTTGCAGTCGGAAATCCCAGTGTCCGTCCCCGCTCATCTCCTTTGACAACGGTACCGTCGATCGTGTACGGACGGCCGAGAAAAATGCCCGCCTGTTCGACATCGCCGGCGGCAAGTGATTCACGAATGGCCGTGCTGTTGACGGGCCGGTCGTTGACGACGAACTGTTTCACGGCAACGCTGGAATAACCGAACTCCTTGCCCAGTTTCAGGATCTCCCGCACACTTCCTTCGCGATCGCGACCGAAATGATGGTCGTACCCTTCGACAATCTCGCTTACCCCGATTCCATTCACGAGATAGTTGAGATAGAATTCCCGCGCTGTCAGGCGCGAAAAAGCATAGTCGAAAGCAATGGTAAAGAACAGGTCAATCCCCATCTCTTCTGCGGCTTCTTTTTTCTCGGCAAGCGTCGTTAGGATCGGGACTCCTGTTTGATTTCCGACGATTTCCCGGGGATGGGGCTCAAATGTGACAAGGACGCTCCTCCCGTTTCTCCGACTGGCCCGTTGTACGACTTCCCGAATAATCTCCCGGTGCGCGAGATGCATCCCATCGAACGACCCAACCGTAACTACAGAATTTCTGTCGTGAACAATCTCACTCAGCAGGTTGACTGACTTCATGGTGCAGTTGACGGTTTCCGAAATTGGCATCACGAAGCGAAATCAGATCATCGATCGTCATCGCGTCCTCGACTCGCACTGAGCCGATGCGAGTCCTGCGAAGCGATCGGAGTGTACATCCACAACCGAGCGCAATACCCAGGTCTTCCACGAGCGTCCGGATGTAGGTACCTTTCGAGCAAATAATATCGAAGTCGATCAGGGGGGGCGAAAAACGGGTGACTCGAAAATCGAGAATCTCGACCTCCCGGGCCGAACGGTTGATGCTCTTTCCTTTACGCGCGTAGAGATACAGCGGCCTTCCTTCGATTTTGACTGCAGAATACATCGGCGGCTTCTGCATGATCTTTCCAGTAAACTGTTTGATCGTCCTCTCGAGAAGCTGGGGTGTGACGTGAGAAAAGTCCCCCACCTCGTACACCTTCGTTTCGGAGTCAAAGCTCGGCGTTCGCACGCCAAGCTCAAATGCCCCGGTATACTCCTTCGCCACATCCAAGTAGGAATCGAGGGACTTCGTCTTCTTGCCCGTGCATACGATCAACAGACCGGTTGCTTTCGGGTCGAGAGTCCCTGCGTGACCGACCTTCCTGACATTAAAAAGAGTTTTAATCTTCTTGACGACATCGAAGGAAGTCCAGTCGAGCGGCTTGTCGACGAACAGGGTTTCGCCTTCTTCCTGAAAATCCCATTTGTCTTTTGACCACTCCATTATTTGTCCCCTTCGAGGGGTCCGTGCGTGTCGTTCTGATGAATCTTCTTGAAAATTTTCTCAAGGTTCATCGCGTTGTCCATTGTCTCGTCGAGATAAAAGGCAATGGAAGGGGTAAATTTGAGCCGGATGTGGTGTCCGAGCGTTTGGCGAACGAACGGCTTTTGAGCTTCCAACATTCCGAGCGTCTTCTTCTTTTGCGCCGCGTCGCCAAAGATACTCACATAGACTTTTGCCACCTTAAGGTCCGGACTCATGCGAACCTCGGTCACCGTCATGAATCCGTACACATTCATATCAAAATTACGCTGGAAGATAACACCGATCTCTTCCTTGACGATGGATGCAACTTTTTCAGTCCGTACCGACACACCGCTCTCCTACTTATTCCAGGGTCCTCTTG
>Ga0335079_10007151_pt1 | contig 12731 bp, 11 predicted proteins | sample Lox_Sample_33_FD_206719 | JGI IMG/M metagenome (GOLD analysis project Ga0335079, IMG submission 206719) | Soil microbial communities from Loxahatchee National Wildlife Refuge, Florida, United States - Lox_Sample_3.3 | ecosystem: Environmental > Terrestrial > Soil > Wetlands | place: USA... | reverse complement strand
AATGGGACGAAGTCGACCTCGCCGTACGCCAGTTTCAGCAGGTGAATCTGGCCCTTAAGCACGCGCCCAAGCCGGTGGTCGCTGCGCCGTTTGGACTCTCGCTTGGTGGCGGCTGCGAAATTCCCCTGCACGCCGCGCGCATTCAGGCTGCCGCGGAGACGTATATCGGTTTGGTGGAAGTCGGCGTCGGTGTAATTCCGGGCGGCGGCGGCACCAAGGAAATGGTCGTACGCGCGAACGAGCATGCCCGCAGCGTGAATCCCGCGGGCGGCGAAGGTTCAGACCTCGATCTCTTCCACGCGCTCAAGCCTGTCTTCGAGCAGATCGCCATGGCCAAGGTGGCCACCAACGCGGATGAGGCGCGCGCCTTCGGTTACCTGCGCCCCGGCGACGGGATAAGCATGAACAAAGACCGCCAGGTGGCGGATGCCAAGGCCCTCGCGCTCGAACTCGTGCGCGAAGGCTATCGCCCGGCGCACGCGCCCCCCGCGGTGCCGTCGATTCGCGTGCTCGGCGAGCAGTTCCTGGCCGGCGCGAAACTGGCCATCCACATGATGCTGCGCGGCAGCTACATCTCCGAATACGACGCCCACGTCGGCCGTAAGCTGGCGAACATCCTGGCGGGCGGGCCGCTCTCGGCGCCGCAACTCGTGAGCGAGCAGTACCTGCTCGATCTTGAGCGGGAAGCCTTCGTCAGCCTCTGCGGAGAGAAGAAGACGCAGGAACGCATCGCGCACACACTCAAAACCGGCAAACCGCTGCGGAATTAGACGCGCTCCTACTGGCCTGCCTTTGGAGTCACGGCAGTAGTCCAGTTAATCACGTAATACGTCGCCGGGCCGGCGCCCACATTGCGCAGGCCGTGAAGCTGGTTTGACGCGTTGAAGACGACGGAGCCAGGGCCCACGCGCTTCCACTCACCCTGCACCAGGGCTTCGACCGTGCCTTCCCTCACGATCACCAACTCTTCGTTCGGATGGCTGTGCGGAGGGTGTGATGTTTCTCCGGCGTTGAGCGTCGTGACGTGAATCTCCAGCTGCTCGAGGGTTGCTGTGGGCCCCTTAACGAACTGGCGCACCGAGCCGACCTTCGTCGGAGTGGCGGGGATCGCGTTCCAATCAAATACAGCCGACTGAAGTGCCGGCATTTGTTGCTGGCCGGCCTGTGCGGCCAGCGAACGGACACCCGCCGCGCCCAGCAGCGCGAGCGTCGTGATAGCGGCGACCGCCACATCGCGCCGGGTGATCATTTTCCCCCTTTCGTGGCGGCGCCGATCCCCGTACCCGGCGCCGCCGTTGGCTCCGCTTGCGCCACTTCCGCGTAATCCATCCGGTAGGGCGGTCGCTGCGGCCGCGAGAGCGTTGCATCCGCTTCATCGTCGTTCTTGAAGCGCTCGCGTACCGGGTCCCAGTACAGCTTTCTCTTCAACAGCATCGAGGCGTGATGCACCAGGCACGCCGAGCACGACCTGTGTCCCACTTCCACCGGCGCGATCGGCTGCTGCCGCGTGCGGATGCATTCCAGCCAGTTGCCGTGATGCTCGTTGCTTACATAGAGATGAATCTCGTCGGGACCAATCACGGTCGTCAGCAGTTTCGGATCGCTGGCCACCAGCTTCTGGCTGCCTGCGCTGTTCGAAGGCGGATCGCTCGGCGTGGCCATCACATCCCCGCGGCACACGAAGAGCCAGCCCTTTGTGCCCTCGAAGCGAATCCCGTTCGGAAAATCGTCGCTCAGGATCATGCGCACGCCGTTGGCGTAAAGGCCCTCGGTGTGGAACTTGCCGTGCACGTCCCACAGCCCTCGCGCCGGGAACTCGGCCGTTCCGCTAACCTCGACGGGGCCAGTGTATTCCGTATCCATCGCCCAGTGCGCGCAGTCGATGTGATGCGACCCCCAGCCGTAATCATCCCGGCGCCAAATTGACGGCAGCGCAGCCAGCCGGGCCGGCTGAAGTCCACTTGCGGGTGCACGCGCTTTTCCGTGTAAAAGGCTTCCGGCGTCGAACCGAGCCACATGTCGTAGTTCAGGTTTCTCGGTATCGGCATTTGCGGCTCGACGTCGCCCGCGGGATCGACCGGCAAGCCGATCTTTATCGTCTGCAACTGGCCTAAGCGGCCGTTTCGCACCACTTCCGCCGCGAACCGGAACTGTTCCCACGAGCGCTGCTGGCTGCCAACCTGCAGGATCCTGCCGCTGCGGTGCACCGCGTTGCTCAGGGCCCGGCCCTCCACGATGGTGAGCGACGCCGGCTTTTGCAGGTACACGTCTTTCCCGGCCATCACCGCGTCAAACGCGATGATCGCGTGCCAGTGGTCGGGCGTGCTGATCACCACTGCGTCCACGTCCTTGTTGGCCAACAGTTCGCGATAGTCCGTATATGTGGTCACGCCGTTGTAGCTGGTTCCCGCCTTCTTTGCGTAGTAGCCGTTTACCAGATCTTTGGCGGCTGCCAGCCGCGTCGTGTCCAGGTCGCACACGGCCATGATCCGAGCCGTGTCGTACTGCCACACGCCCGGCAGGTCGTGGATCCGCGAAATACGTCCCACGCCGATCGCGCCGACGTTGATGCGGTTGCTGGGCGAAGCCTTCGCGAAAACGGAAGCGGGCACAATCGCGGGAAAACCCGCGGCCCCCGCGCTGCCCAGTGCCGCCGAGCCGGCAATCACGCCTTTTCCTACCGTTTTGCCGAACTCGCGGCGCGTTGTCTTTTTGCCGGTGTCGAGCTTCATCGGGCGCCTCCTGCGGCGTTGAGGGCACGCCTCAATTCTGAAAACTCACGCGCTGCGCTTCCTTCTGCGCCTTCAGCACCAGTTCCGTGGCCAGGAAGCAGTGCTCCTGCGTCATGGCTGTCTCCGTGCGATGCAGCACATCGTTTACCAGCAACTCGCCGTAGGGCAGCGGCTGGTTCGCGCAGTCGATGTAACGGGTTTCTTTCTGGTCCACCAGAAACAGATGGCTGCCGCCCTGGCGCCCCGCGATGTCCACGTTCTTGCGCACCTCGATGAAGCCGTCGGTGCCCAGGATGGTCAGCCGGCCGTCGCCCCACGTGGCCAGCCCGTCCGGTGTGAACCAATCCACGCGAATGTAGCCCGTGCCTGCGTTTCCCCGGAGCATCACGTCGCCGAAATCCTCGAATTGCGGATACTGCGGATGGTGCACGTTTCCGGTCTGTGCGGCGACGACTTCTGCGCGCGTCGAGCGCGTGAAATGGAGAAACTGATCCGCTTGGTGCGACCCGATGTCGCACAGGATTCCGCCGTAGTGTTTCTTGTCGAAGAACCATGCGGGCCGCTGCGTCAGGTTCATACGATGCGGGCCGAGGCCGATCGTCTGCACCACGCGGCCGATGGCGCCCGCTTCCACCAGTTCCCCGGCCCGTACTGTCGCGCGGTTCTCAAATCGCTCGCTGTACATGATCGAATAGATGCGTTTGGTGCGCGCCTGCACGCGGCGCACCTCCCGGAGCTGCTCGAGCGTGATGATGCCCGGCTTGTCCGACATGTAATCCTTGTCGTGCTCCATCACGCGGATGCCGAGCGGCGCGCGGTCCTCGGGTATGCCTGCGCTCACCACAAGCTGGATCGTACTGTCTTCCAGCACTTCGTCTTCGCTGCGCGCCATGCGGGCGCCGGGATAGCGCTTCTGGAAGGCTGCCGCGATCTCCGGTTCCTTCGCGTAGAGATAGACCAGCTCGCCGCCGCCGCGCTGCACGGCTCCGATCTGACCGTTGATGTGCTCGTGGTTCAGGCCCACGGCGGCAAAACGGATGCGCGGCGCGGCATTCTCCGGCGTCTGCGCGGCCGCCTGCTGCGTCTCGCGCGCGCTGCCGCGCTCGCCGCTGCCCAGCGCCAGGACCTTCTCCGGCAACGCTGAGATCGCCGCCGATCCACCGACCGCTTTCATGAACGCGCGCCGGTCTACCGTTTCTTTTCCCGATGGTTTCAAGGGCGACTCCGATTCGCACGATCCTGGCACGCTGCTACGGTAGGCGGAGTTTGACAGTTTCGCTCCATACAGACAACGGGCACAATTGCCGTATGGGCGTCGCGACCCATCTCGGAATCCGGCTTGCGCAGTACGACCGCCGCATCCGCACGTTCATTCCCTGGTACGACGAGATGCTCGATGCCGCTGCGGCGCTTGTCTCCCCCCAGGCGAAAAGGATCGTTGATCTCGGCATCGGCACAGGCGGGCTGGCCGAACGGTGTCTGCAAGTGGCGCGTCGCGCGCGTGTCACCGGCATCGACAGCGACGCCGCGATCTTACGCATGGCACAGCGCCGGCTGGGCCGCCGCGCGGAATTCGTGCACGAAGGCTTCGAGGCAGTCGCTCTTCCGCGCGCCGACGCCGTGGTTGCTTCCCTTGCCTTGCACCATGTCCCCACGAAGGCCGGGAAAATGGCGCTCTACCGCAGCATTCGTCGCGCGTTACTTCCCGGAGGCGTTCTGGTCAGCGCGGACTGCTGCCCCGCGGACGACGCGCAGTTGCGAAAACGCCAGGAACGCGCCTGGCGCTCTCACTTGCTGCGAACCTACTCGGGAAGGGAGGCCAGCGGTTTGCTTCGAGCATGGAGCCACGAGGATTTCTACATGACGCTCAGGGCGGAGGTACGTATGCTCGAGGCGTGCGCGTTTCGCACGGAAGTTGCCTGGCGCCGGGGAATCTTCGCCGTGCTCGTGGCCCGAAAGAGTTGAACGTGGCGAGCGCGAAAGCTGGCGTGGGATTTCAGTCCGCGTCTGCTGCTTCCATGTAGCCGATCTTTGCCGCTCCGCCCAGCTCCACCACTGCCATCCACAGATCGAAGCTCGCGTTGTAGGGTGAATCGGAAGCGGGATCCGGTTTGAACTGGATCACCATCCACTGGCGGAAGTTCTGTTCCGTGATTTCCGCGGGCAGCGGTCGCGTCGGCGGGCTGAATTCGTCTACTTCAAGGTCTTCCAGCCCGCAACTGTTCGAATCCAGCTCGAAGTCTCCCGGAGGCGGCAGATCTTTGTGCGCTTCACCGACCATCGCTTCCAGTTGAGCGGCCGACACGGTATCGCGCAGCCAGGGCGCCAGAAGGTCGCGCGCGGAATCGTATTCGCGTCGGATGATGCGCTGCGCGAATTGTCCGGCCATTTCTTCTACGGCTTTTTCCATGTCCAGGTCCCCCGGTTCCCCGGCCTCACGCGGAATGATTGCGGCGCCTGCCCGATACGCCCGCCGTGGCCCGTAGATTCTCTGATAACTGTGCGCACGGAGCAAATCGAGATTTTCCCGGTTCGCGCGGCGCCCAGGCAGCTTAGATACGGTTTTGGCCTGCGAGGTTAGTTTGAAAAAAGGGGAGCGTCGGAAAGGGGGCGTTTGATCATTTGTGCTGGGCGAGGCTCAGCACGTTTCCATCGGGGTCTTTGAACCAGGCGATGCGATCCCCGCCCGGAGCGGTCCATATGCCGCGTGCCTTGTCCTGCACGAACGGGTACTTCTCGAACTCCACGCCGCGTTCGCTGAACTGCGTCACGGCCGCTTCAATGTCCCGCACTTCCCAGCCCAGCACTGTGCTTTGCAGGGGAGTGAAGCTTGGCATCTTCACGATGCGGATGTTGTTGTGCCCTGTGCTCATCACCAGCGCGAACTGGTCGAGACTCACGAATTTGAATCCCAGCTTTCCTTCGAAAAAGGCTCGCGACCTGTCGTAGTCCTTGGTCAGCAGGAATCCGCTCATCTTGCCAAGCTCCGGCATATAGCCCCCTGGTTTCGCCGCCTCCGGCGCTGCACGTCCGTCTCCGTGTAGAAGTAGCACTTGTGCGAGGCAATTGCTGCCGCTATTCTGACAGGAAATGTCGATTAAGTGTCAGTCCGCCCTGCGCGACAACCGAGGGCGTCTTGTGGCCCAGGTGGCCAGCGTTTCCGTGGACCTGCCTGGCCGTAAGACCATTCCTGAGCACTACCATCCCGAGGATCAGCTCATCTTTGCCTCGCGCGGCGTGATGACTGTCTCCACCCGGCGCGGCATCTGGGTTATTCCGCCGATGCGTGCCATGTGGATTCCCGCACGAACTCCCCACTCCGTCCGGATGTCCGGCCCGGTTTCCATGCGCACGCTTTATTTTCTTCCTGGCCTGGTCCGGCCATTGCCGGCTGCAGGTTGTTCCGTCATCAACGTCTCGCCTTTGCTTAAGGAACTGATCCTTCATGCCTGCTCGTGCGCTCCGCTCGACCCTGCCATCCCGGCGCAGCGGCGCGTGATCGCCATCCTTGGCGATCAATTGAAGGCCGCGCCGTCGGTGCCGCTGCAACTGCCTTATCCAACGGACCCGCGGGGCCTGCGCGTAGCGCGTGCTCTCGAAGCCGGCCCCGCCGAGAACGGCTCCCTCGAACACCTGAGCCGCGGCTCAGGCGCCAGCAAGCGAACGGTCGAGCGCATCTTTCTGGCGGAGACGAAAATGAGCTTCCGCCAATGGCGCCAGCAGTACCGCCTGCTCCACGCCATGCAGAGTCTGGCCGCCGGCGAGAAGGTCACCACCGCCGCGCTCGACGCCGGCTACAGCAGTCCCAGCGCCTTCATTGCCATGTTCAAGAAGCAGCTCGGCGCCACCCCGGCCCATTATTTCCGGTCGTGACGAGCGGAAAGCACCTCAAGCATGCCCGCTTGCGGCCATGTCGCAGGTGGCACAGAAACCTTTTACGAACTCCTTGCGTCGTGTATTCTCAGACGCTTTGAAATAGGGGGTTGCCCATGCAGCAGAAACGAATGCGCCGTGGTCTGCCCGCGCTGGCGGCCGGCGCGTTTCTGGTTCTCGCGACCACAGCGACACACTTCACAGCGCGCCGCGCCGCCGCGGACGAGCCGCGCTACTTCGCCATCAAGAACGCGAAGGTCGTGCCGGTTTCAGGCCCGCCGCTCGAAGGCGCCACCGTAGTCGTCGCGAAGGGCCTTATCACCGCCGTCGGCAAGGACGCCGCGATTCCTGGTGAGGCTTGGGTCATCGACGGCACCGGCCTTACCGTCTACCCGGGATTGATTGACGCCCTCACGGACGTGGGACTGGCCGCGCCGGAGGCTCCAGCCGAAGCCGCCGGTGGTCGCGGCCGCCGCGCGGGCGCCACCCCGTCGCCGGAAACTCTCTCGAAGGGTCCGCAGGACCGTCCCGCCTCCACCCCTTGGATCGACGCCGCGGATGAGGTGAAGGCCGACGACAAGAAGATCGAAACGTGGCGCAGCGGAGGGTTCACCACCGCCCTCATTGCGCCAAAGACGGGAATGTTTCCGGGCCAGGGCGCTGTGATTGATCTGGCCGGCGCGCGGCCGGGCGACCTCGTCGTCAAGCCCTCCGCGACGGAGCAACTCACACTCAACGCGCCCGGCGGTTTCTTTGGCTACCCCGGCTCGCTTATGGGCGCGATTTCCTATATCCGCCAGGTCTTCCTGGACGCCGACCAGGACGCGCAGGCGCAGCGCATTTATGCAGGCAGTCCCAGGGGCAGCGAGCGGCCTGACTACGACCGCGTCCTCCGCGCCCTGGAAGCCGCGACCCGCAATGGGGAGCCTGTGCTGATACCTGCGAACACCGCGCCCCAGATTCTCCGCGGCATGTGGCTCGCCGATAGAATCAAGACGCGTCCCTTCCTTTACGGTGTGCAGCAAGGCTACGCCGTCGCCGACGCGCTCGCCGCCAAAAAGGCCGTCGTGCTCGTGAACGCCAAGTGGCCCGAAAAAGAAAAAGACGCCGACCCCGAAGCCGAAGAATCGCTTCGGACTCTCCGCTTCCGCGACCGCGCACCCGGCACTCCCGCTGCGCTCGCCAAGGCGGGCGTGAGCTTCGCGTTTTACGACGGAGGACTCGCCGGCCCGAAAGACATGCTGAAGAACGTCAAGAAGTCTATCGATGCCGGACTCGCCCCCGACGCCGCGCTCCGCGCGCTCACACTTTCCGCCGCGGAAATCTACGGCGTTTCTGACCGCCTCGGCAGCATCGATACCGGAAAGATCGCGAACCTGGTGGTGACCGACGGGGACATCTTCAGCGACAAGACCAAAATCAAATTCGTCTTCGTGGACGGCCGCAAGTTCGAAATCCGCGAAGCCGAGAAGCCGAAGGACGCGCCCAAGGGCGACATCACCGCCAAGTGGTCCGTCAGTTTCTCCATGCAGGGCACTCCCGCGCAGGCCACTCTCGACCTGACCATGGCACCCGGCGGCTCCGTCACCGGCACGGTTACTCACCCCTTCGGCACTTCGCCGATTATCACCGGCTACCTGAGTGGGAACTCCTTCTCCGTGACCATCAACGTCGATGCCGGTGACGGCGCGAGGGACTACACCTTTTCCGGCACGATGGAAGGCAACACGATGAAGGGCAACATCAACGGTCAGGGATTCAGTACCGAGTTCACTGGCACGCGCCCCGGAAACGCGGCGAGCGCCGGCGAGGGAGGACTGCAATGAAGAGGACAGGCATGCGAATGCTCCGCTTCGGTCTGGTTCTGACCCTCACTGTTGGCGCGCTCGCTTCTCGCGCCGCGGCGCAGGACCCCGGCGTCACGGTCATCAAGAACGCCACGATTCTTACCGTCACCAAGGGCATCATCCAGAACGGCTCGATCCTGATCCGCAACGGCAAAATCGCCGAGGTCGGCCAGAGCGTCAAGGAGCCGGCCGGCGCGGCTGTGATCGACGCCAAAGGCATGTTCGTCACCCCTGGCATCGTTGATTGCCACTCGCACATCGCCGTGGAAGGCGACGTGAACGAAGGCAGCGTCTCCGTCACTTCGATGGTCGGCGTGGGCGACGTGATCAATCCAGACGACATTGACATCTACCGCGACCTCGCCGGCGGCGTCACCAGCGCCAACGTCCTCCACGGCAGCGCGAATCCCATCGGAGGCCTGAACCAGGTGATCAAGCTGCGCTGGGGCAAGAATGCCGAAGAATTGAAGTTCGAAGGTGCGCCCCCGGGGATCAAGTTCGCGTTGGGCGAAAACCCGAAGCGCAACAACTTCCGCCCGCCTCCGGGCATCCCGCAGCGCTATCCGGAGAGCCGTATGGGAGTAATGGACGTGATTCGCCAGGCCTTCGTGGATGCGCGCGAGTACAAGAAGACCTGGGACGACTACAACAAGCGCGTCGCTGCGGGCGACAAGAACGCCATTCCGCCGCGTCGCGACTTGAAGCTTGAGCCGCTCGTGGAAGTGCTTGAAGGCAAGCGCTACGTCCACTCGCACTGCTACCGCGCCGACGAGACCCTCGCCCTGATGCGCCTTGCCGAGGAGTTCGGCTTCCGCGTCCGCACCTTACAGCACGTGCTGGAGGGCTACCGCATCTCCGATGAAATCGCCGCGCACGGCGCGGGCGGCTCGACCTTCTCCGATTGGTGGGCTTACAAGGTGGAAGCGTACGAAGCCATACCGTACAACGCGGCCGTCATGACGCGCCGTGGCGTGATCGTTTCCGTCAACTCCGATAGCGCCGAAGAAGCGCGCCACTTGAACCAGGAAGCCGCCAAGACCATGAAGTACGGCGGCATGACTCCCAACGAAGCCCTGCGCATGGTCACCATCAATCCTGCCATCCAACTCGGCATCGACAAGCGCGTCGGCTCCATCGAAGTCGGCAAAGACGCCGACCTCGTGCTTTACAACCACGACCCGCTCAGCGTTTACGCCGTCGCGCAGAAGGTGTGGATCGACGGCCATCTCTACTTCGACCGCGAGCAGGACATCGCGCGGCGCGCCGCCGACGATAAGGAACGCAAGGAACTGGTCGCCAAGGAAAAGAAGGCCGCTGAGTCCGACAAGAAGCCCGGCGAGAAGAAGGAAGACAAGCCCAAGGAACCCGTCAAGCCGCCGCAAGACGCCGCGACGACCGGGCATCTGGACTGAGGGGCGGAGAGACAACATGAAGACACCCAACCGTCTCGCCACCAGAATCGCGCTGGCCGCCTTCGCCGCGATCGTGCTGGCCGCCGGCCTCGTGCCGGGCGCGCCCGCGCAGGTCACGCCGAAGCCCAGGCCTCCGAAAGAGGCCGGCAAGACCTACGCGATACGCGGCGCGAAGATCACCACGCTCGCCGGTCCGGTAATCGAGAAGGGCAACATCGTCATGCGCGACGGCCGCATCATCGCCGTTGGCGCGGACGCCGCCATACCTGCCGCCGCCGAAGTGATTGATGGCACAGGTCTCGAAGCCTATCCGGGCATGATTGACGCCGTCGATCAGGTCGGCCTCGAGGAAATCGGCGCCGTCGCGGCCACTGTGGACGCGCACGAGCTCGGACAGTTCAACCCCCAGCTCGTTGCCGCCACCGCTGTCCATCCCGCCAGCGAGCACATTCCCGTCATCCGCGCCGCGGGCATCACCACCGTGCTTTCGTCACAGACCTCTGGCGGCTTCGGCGGCGGCAGCGGCGTGATTCTCGGCCAGGCTTCCGCCATCAATCTCTCGGGCTGGACTGTCGAGGAAATGCTCGTCAAGCGCTCGACCGTCATGATGCTCAACTGGCCCGACTTCAACACGCGCACCTTCGATTTCTCGACCTTCAGCGTGAAGGAAAGGTCGTTTACCGAGGCCAAGAAGGAATACGACAAGAAGGTGCAGGAGCTGAGCGACTTCTTCGAGGAGGCCCGCCACTACCAGCAGGCCGTGGAAAAAGGCTCTCCTGCAAACTACACGCGCGATGTCCGCCTCGAAGCCATGATCCCGGTCCTCAAGGGAGAGCTTCCGCTTCTCGTGCTCGCCGACCGCGCCCGCGAAATCAAGGGGGCCGTTGAATTCTGCGACAAGCAGAAAGTTCGCATGATCGTCGGCAGCGGCGCCGAATCCATGAAAGTCAAGGACCTGCTCAAGGCGAAGAACATTCCAGTGATTCTCGGGCCTACCCTCCGCCTCTCCAGCAACGACGACGATCCCTACGACAAGTTCTTCACGCTGCCGGGCGATCTGCAAAAGGCCGGCATTCGCTTTGCCATCGCGTCCTTCGACTTGCAGTTCGTCCGCCGCCTGCCGCAACAGGCCGGCAACGCCGTCGCCTACGGCCTTCCGCATGACGAAGGTCTAAAGGCCGTCACCCTCTACCCCGCCCAGATTCTCGGCCTCGACAAGGATCTCGGCACCCTCGAGGTTGGCAAGACTGCGAATCTCATGCTTACCAACGGCGACCCGCTCGAGCTGCGCACCGAGGTCAAGTACCTCTATATCAATGGCCGCCCGACCTCTCTCGACAACAAGCACAAGAGTCTCTACGAAAAGTACAGTAAGCGCTGACCGGCCTGCGCCGGTCGCCGCACGGCGGCGGCTTGAGCGTTTCGTCGCGAAGAAGTCGGTACGCTCGAAAGCGCTGCGGGTGTATAACGTTCCCCGTCTGTTTGGTCGGTGCGACAGGCGCCCCGGGTCTGGCTCGCGCCGGTCATGCCTCGCATGCATCTGGCAAGCTGCCGCGCCGTCCTTGAACTGAGCGTGGGATCGTGAACCCACCCCCGGCCGTTTCCCTGCGTCGCGAGCTTACTGTCGCAAGCTCGGCGATCCTCGTCGTTTCGAACATGGTTGGCTCCGGCATCTTCACCACCACGGGTTTCTTGGCGGGTGATCTCGGCCAGCCCTGGCTCGTGTTGTCCATCTGGGGCGTTGGCGCCGCCATCGCCCTGGCCGGCTGCCTTTCCTACGCGGAGATGGGCGTCAATCTTCCTCACGCCGGAGGCGAGTACGTCTACCTGCGCGAGGCCTGGGGCCCGACCTGGGGCTTTCTGAGCGGATGGGTCTCGTTCTTCGCCGGTTTTTCAGCGCCGATCGCCGCGGGCGCGCTCGCCGTTTCGCTGTATCTGGAAAGGGTTCTGTCTCCCGCCGGAGCATCGTTGCCGCCTCCGCCCGTGTTTGGCTGGCTGCACCTCGATCAAGCACGCCTGGTGAGCGTGGCGCTGATCGCCGCTCTTGCTCTGATCAACATTCGCGGTGTCGGCGCCGCAGCCAGGCTGCAGAATGTCCTGACGGGGATCGCTCTGGCGAGCATCGCCGCGTTTCTGATCCTCGCATTCACCGTCGGTCACGGTGACTGGGCCCACCTCGGCATGCCCGCCGTGCGCACCTCCGCCCGCAGCTTGAGCTCGCAGTTTGCCGTCTCGCTCATCTTCGTCATGTTTGCTTACAGCGGATGGAACGCGGCGGCGTACGTCGCGGAGGAGATGCAATCTCCCGAACGCACTCTGCCGCGGGCGCTGCTCGCCGGCACGGCGCTCACGGCGTTCTGCTACCTAGCCTTGAATCTTGCCTACATTTACGCGTTGCCTCTGGAATCCCTGAAGGGTGTCCTGCCCGTGGGTGCCGCGGCGGCCGAAGCGCTTTTCGGCGGCCGGGTGGGAACCCTTTTCGCCGGGATGCTCGCGCTCGGCCTGCTTTCCTGTGTCAGTGGCATGTCGCTCGTCGGCCCTCGCGTCTACTTCGCCATGGCGCGCGACGGTTGTTTTCCCGCCGCGGCCGCCACGCTCCACCCGCGTTGGCAGACGCCCGTGCGAGCCATCCTGTACCAGGCGGCTCTCTCCTCTATCCTCGCTCTGACTGGGACGTTCGAAGCGCTCGTGTATTACATCGGCTTCGCCTTGATTCTATTCGCGGCGCTGGCGGTTGCCGGCCTGCTCCGTCTGCGCAGGCGGCCCGAATGGCGCCGCCTCCCTGTCGTGAGCTGGTGCTACCCCGTCATCCCGGCCGCCTTCGTGCTGACAAGTCTGTGGATGCTGCTGTGGACCCTTGTGGGTCG
>Ga0335079_10007150_pt1 | contig 12732 bp, 9 predicted proteins | sample Lox_Sample_33_FD_206719 | JGI IMG/M metagenome (GOLD analysis project Ga0335079, IMG submission 206719) | Soil microbial communities from Loxahatchee National Wildlife Refuge, Florida, United States - Lox_Sample_3.3 | ecosystem: Environmental > Terrestrial > Soil > Wetlands | place: USA: Florida... | reverse complement strand
CGGGACGGCGGACGCGCTGGGGATGTCCAGGGCCCGACCGTGCCGCGCATGCTGGTGAGAATCCAGCTGCACCGGTTCCGTGAGGCGGCCGGCGTCACGCCCGACCAGGCGGCGTACGAGATCCGGGCTTCCCGGTCCAAGGTCAGCCGGATGGAAAACGGCCTGGTGCGGTTCAAGGAGCGGGACGTGACCGACCTGCTCACCCTGTACGGCATCACCGACGAGCCGACCCGGTCCACCCTGGTGACGCTGACCCGGCAGGCCAACACGCCGGGCTGGTGGTCGAAGTACGGCGACATCATGGCCGACTGGTTCGAGGCCTACCTGGGCCTGGAGACGGCCGCGTCGGTCATCCGCACCTTCGAGCTGCAGTTCGTGCACGGCCTGTTCCAGACCGAGGACTACGCGCGCGCTGTCACCCTGCTCGGCCACACCTCCGCGCCCGCCGAGGAAATCGACCGGCGGGTGAGCCTGCGGCTCAAGCGACAGGACCTGCTGAACGGGCCCACGCCGCCGCAGGTGTGGTCGGTGCTCGACGAGGGGGCGCTGCGCCGCCCGGTGGGCGGGCCCGCCGTGATGCGGGCTCAACTGGAGCGCCTGGTCGAGATGAGCAAGCTGCGCCACGTCACCATCCAGGTCGTGCCGTTCAGCCGGGGCGGCCACGCCGCAGCCGGGGGCTCGTTCACCGTGCTGCGCTTCAGCGAGCCCGAGGTGCCGGACGTCGTGTACATCGAGCAGCTGACGAGCGCCCTGTACCTGGACAAGCACGAAGACGTCGATCACTACCTGGAGGTCATGAACCACCTGTCCACCAAAGCCCTGACTCCCCCGCAGAGCGCGAAGTTCATCACCGAGATGATCCGGGACACCTGATCCCCACCGCCAATCGACCCCTGAGGGATTCCTGTGACTGACGTTTCTCCAACTCCGGGCGAACCGGACGCCGCCGGCACCGGCACCGGGATCGACACGACCGTGTCCCACTCGGCGCGAATCTGGGACTACTGGCTGAAGGGCAAGGACAACTACGCCGTTGGCCGGAAGCCATGATCCGCCACCAGCCACTCAACACACCTTAGGACTCCCCGTGACAGACGTTTCCTCATCACAAGGCGCACCGGACCCGGCCGGGACAGGGATCGACACGACGGTGCCGCACTCGGCCCGGATCTGGAACTACTGGCTGGGCGGCAAGGACAACTACGCCATCGACCGCGAAGCCGGCGATGCCTACAAGGCGGTCTTCCCCGGCATCGCGGTGGTCGCGCGCACCTCGCGGGCCTTCCTCACCCGCGCGGTGAGGTACCTGGCCGGAGAGGCCGGGATGCGGCAGTTCCTCGACATCGGCACCGGCCTGCCCACCGCGAACAACACCCACCAGGTGGCGCAGTCCGTAGCGCCGGAGTCGCGGATCGTCTACGTGGACAACGACCCCCTGGTGCTGGCGCACGCCCGGGCCCTGCTGAGCAGCAGCCCCGAGGGTTCGTGCGACTACCTCGACGCGGACATCAGGAACCCGGAGGGCATCCTGGAGACCGCCGGGGGCCTGCTCGATTTCTCCCAGCCCGTCGCGCTCATGCTGATGGGGATCATGGGCCACTTCACCGACGACGAGGCCTACCCGATCGTCAGCCGCCTGCAGGCCGGGCTGCCGTCCGGCAGCTACTTCGCGCTGTACGACGGCGCCAGCACCAACGAGGCGTTCAACCAGGCGCAGCAGGGCTACAACGAGAGCGGCGCGGTGCCCTATCACCTGCGCAGCCCGGAGCAGTTCCGGCGGTACTTCGAGGGCCTGGAGCTGGTCGAGCCGGGCGTGGTACCGCTGGTGCAGTGGCGGCCGGACCCGGACACGGAACAGGCCGAGATCTACTCCTACTGCGGAGTCGGGCGCAAGCCGTAACCCGGGAGGGCCGGGGGCGGCCGGGCCGCTACGGGCCTGCTGCCCCCAGCCACGACGGCGGCGTGACGTTGAGAGAACGGTAGCGCTGCCGCAGCCGCTGCCCGTTCGCGCTCAGTTTTCCCGCGCCGAAGCCCAGGAAGCGCAGCGCGTTCGCGTTCATGAACTTCGCGGTCTGGGCCGCGCCGAAGGCGGTCAGGTAGCGGCTCTTGTACTCGTCGAGGAAGGCATTCGGGTCGGGGTTTATGGCCTCCATGTACCAGTCCGTGCCGAACATCAGGCGGTCCGGCATCACCGGGTAGGTCGCGGCTATCTTCTGGAGCACGCCGAAATGCACCTGCATCAGGGCGGCATCGTCGGCATGCTGACAGCCGACGTCGGCGAATAGCGAGGTGTACGTGGCCATTCCGCCGGCGATTTTCCAGGTCCAGTCGTAGGCCGCGGGATCATCGTGGGCGCCGCCGAAATGCCCGAGGTTCAGCCGCAGGCCAGGGTGGGCGGCCAGGACGCCGAGCCATTGGTCCGGTGCGCCGTAGTCCGCGGCGTCGGCGTTCGGGTTGGGATAGTTCGAGTGGTTGCAGTGCGCGGTCACCGGCACCTGCTCGTCCGCGCACCAGCCGAAGAAGTCGTCGAGGATGGTGTCGAGGGCTTGCGCGCGCTCCGGGCTACCCGCGTTGGCCGGCGTGTTATGGAAGGGGTTCCAGCCCATTTCCGGGTACACCTTCACGCCGATGAAGCCCTTGTTCAGCACGGCGTCCTTCACCAGCGCGACGGTGGTCCCGGCGGCGCCGTCGTTGAGGGCCCGCATCGGGTCGAACCCCGCGAAGGGATGGACGCGCAGCCCCGGGGCCCCCGGGATCAGGCCTCGCATCGAGGCCTGGCTGAGCATGTCGAACAGCTCGACCTGCTGGGCCAGCGTGGTCTGGGCTGTGTCGCTCAGGCCGGACGACAGGTCGACGAGCATCGGGACGGCCAGGCCGACCTCGCCGGAGAAGAACCGGTAGTACAGGGTGGCGAGGTCCACCCGGGACTGGCAGAACAGCTTGGCCCAGCGGACGAACCGCACCGGTGTATCCAGCGAGATGGCCTCGGGCGCGGCGGCCTCGGGGGCGGCGGGGGCGGCGGGAGGCCCGGGCTGGCCGGACAGCGGCGCGTTCCGGATGAGCGCGACCTCGTCGTCGCTGAGCTGGCTCACCGCCTGCTGAACCTCGGCTTCGAAGGCGTCGTCGATGACGGCGCCGAGGTCGGCCTCCGGGCCGGCCGGGGCGGCCACGGCGCGCGGTGCCGCGCCGAGGATCCCGCTGAGCCGCGCCTTGTCCGCGGCGTAGCCGGGAGCGCCGCTGACCAGCCGGGCGGCCAGGTCCGCCAGCGGACCGCTCATCAGGCCGTCGTGGAGAGCCACGTGATGGACGAAACCATTGACCGGTATGTCGGTGGCGTTAAACATGTGACAATGAATGTCCAGATTTAGGCTGACATTTCCGGCATTATCGGCCTGAGCATCCATGATTTCCCACCCGATCACGATCGCGACCCTTTGGTTAAGGATAGGCCCGCGGATAGTGTGCGGACCCGCGAAGGCCACGCCCGTTCGGCACATAAGGCCGGATGGGGCCGAACGGGCGGCGACCTGCCCGCCCCGCAGGCCGGCCGCACTCCGGTATGAGAGGGACATCACAGTCCGAAGCCCGGCGGCGTGGCGCTAGCGTGTTGCGGGAGTTCTAGCCTGGGTTCGGGGTAGCTCACACGCACAGGGTTGTGCGTGCCGCCGCACGTTAGTCCTCTCCGGGAGTGATAGTCATGGCCAGCGCAGGCCCGACCGAGAAACACGCAGCGACGAGGCTGCCTGAGCTGGCCGAGTGGGTCGAGGAGATCGCGGACCTGGCGCAGCCGGATGAGGTCGTCTGGTGTGATGGCTCGGACGATGAGTGGGACCGGCTGACCAGCCTGCTGGTGGAGGCCGGGACGTTCACCCGGCTGAATCCCGAGCTGCGGCCGAACAGCTTCTGGTGCCGGTCGGATCCCTCGGATGTGGCCCGGGTGGAGGACCGCACGTTCATCTGCTCCGAGCGGGAGCAGGACGCCGGGCCGACGAACAACTGGGTCGCGCCGCAGGAGATGCGCGAGACGTTCGGGGAGATCTTCGACGGGTGCATGCGGGGCCGGACCATGTACGTGGTGCCGTTCTGCATGGGCCCGCTGGGCAGCGACATCTCCCAGCTGGGGGTGGAGATCACCGACTCGGCGTACGTGGCGGTCTCGATGCGGATCATGACCCGGATGGGCGCGGCGGCGCTGGCCGCGATCGAGCAGCACGGGTCGTTCGTGCGGTGCGTGCACTCGGTGGGGGCGCCGCTGGAGCCGGGGCAGGCGGACGTGCCGTGGCCGTGTAACCCGGTCAAGTACATCTCGCACTTTCCGGAGACCCGGGAGATCTGGTCGTTCGGGTCGGGGTACGGGGGGAACGCCCTGCTGGGCAAGAAGTGCTACGCGCTGCGGATCGCGTCGGTGATGGCCCGGGAGCAGGGCTGGCTGGCCGAGCACATGCTGATCGTCAAGATCACCCCGCCGGGCGGGGAACCAAAGTACATCGCGGCGGCGTTCCCGTCTGCCTGCGGCAAGACCAACCTGGCCATGATGACCCCGGCGATCGGCGGCTGGAAGGTCGAGACGATCGGCGACGATATCGCCTGGATGCGGTTCGGGGCGGACGGCCGGCTGTACGCGATCAACCCCGAGGCCGGGTTCTTCGGCGTGGCGCCGGGCACCGGGGCCAGGACCAACGCCCACGCGGTCGCGGCCATGTGGGGCAATTCGATTTTCACCAACGTGGCGCTGACCGATGACGGGGACGTGTGGTGGGAGGGCCTGACCGAGCAGCCGCCGGCGCACCTGACCGACTGGAAGGGCCGGGACTGGACCCCGGACTCGGCCGAGCCCGCCGCGCACCCGAACTCCCGGTTCACTATGCCTGCGGCCCAGTGCCCGGTCATCGCACCGGAGTGGGATGACCCGGCCGGGGTGCCGATCTCGGCGATCTTGTTCGGCGGCCGCCGGGCGTCGGCGGTGCCGCTGGTGATCGAGTCGTTCGGCTGGGATCACGGGGTGTTCCTGGGGGCGAACATCGCCTCGGAGAAGACCGCCGCGGCCGAGGGCACGGTCGGCGAACTGCGGCACGACCCGTTCGCGATGCTGCCGTTCTGCGGGTACAACATGGGCGACTACTTCGGGCACTGGCTTCGTCTCGGCGGCGCGGCCGACGCGGCCAAGCTACCCCGGCTGTTCTACGTCAACTGGTTCCGCAAGGACGCCGCGGGCCGGTTCGTCTGGCCCGGCTTCGGCGAGAACATCCGCGTGCTGAAGTGGATCATCCAGCGGCTGGACGGCCAGGCCGAGGCGGTCGAGACGCCGATCGGGCTGCTGCCCGCGCCCGGCTCGCTCGACCTGGACGGGCTCGAGATCAGCCAGGCTGACCTGGACCTGCTGCTCACGGTGGACCGGCAGGCCTGGAAACTGGAGGCGGACCAGATCCCGGAGTTCTTCCGCGGTTTCGGCGACTACCTGCCGGCGCGGCTCCGGGAATTGCAGCAGGAGCTGGCCGACCGGCTTGGCACTGCCTGACCTGGGTACCTCCCGGAGGTGGGCAGCTTGGCGAACCGGCGGGTCCTGGGCATCGTCCTCGCGGGCGCGGCGGGCAAGCGGCTCGCGCCCCTGACCGAGGACAGGGCGAAATCCGCCGTCCCGTTCGGCGGCCTGTACCGGCTGGTGGACTTCGCGCTGTCGAACCTGGTCAACGCCGGCATCAGGAAGATCTGCGTGCTCACCCAGTACAAGAGCCACAGCCTCGACCGGCACATCACCACCACATGGCAGCTGAGCAGCCGGCTCGGCAACTACGTGGCGCCGGTGCCGGCCCAGCAGCGGCTCGGGCCGCACTGGCAGACCGGCTCGGCCGACGCGATCTACCAGTCGCTGAACCTCATCCGCAGCGAGCGGCCCGACCTGGTCGTCGTGTTCGGGGCCGACGACGTGTACCGGATGGACCCGGCGCAGATGATCGAGGCGCACGTGGCCCGGGGCGCGGGGGTCACGGTGGCGGCGATCCCGGTGCCCCGGGCGTCGGCCGCGTCGTTCGGCGTGGTGCAGGCGGACGGGCACCTGGTCGAGGCGTTCCTGGAGAAGCCCGCCTCGCCGCCCGCCTTGCCGGGCCGGCCCGATGAATCGTTCGCGTCCATGGGCAACTACGTGTTCGACCGCGAGGTGCTGGTGGATTCCCTGCGGGCAGATGCCGCCGACGAGAGCAGCCAGCACAGCATCGGCGCCGACATCATGCCGATGCTGGTGCGGCAGGGCGCGGCGCACGTCTACGACTTCCTGCAGAACGAGGTGCCCGGGACCGGCGGGCAGGACCACGGATACTGGCGCGAGGTGGGGACGCTCGACTCCTACTTCGCGGCGCACATGGACCTGTGCGCGCCGGACCCGGCGTTCAGCCTGTACAACGAGCACTGGCCGATCCTGACCCACGTGCCGCCGCAGCCGCCGGCCAAGTTCGTCTTCGACGAGAACGAATCCGGCCGGGTGGGGCGGGCGGTCAGCAGCGTGGTCAGCAACGGGGTGATCGTGTCCGGCGGGCTGGTGCGGGAGTCGGTGCTGTCGCCCGGGGTCCGGGTGGACGACTGGGCATGCGTGGAACGCGCGGTGGTGCTGCACAACGCGCGGATCGGGCGGCGGGCCGTGGTGCGCGACGCCATCCTGGACAAGAACGTGGTGGTGACCGAGGGTGCCGCGGTCGGGGTAGACAAGGACCGGGACCGCGAACGCGGGTTCACGGTGTCCCAGGCCGGGATCACCGTGGTCGGCAAGGGACGGGTAGTGGAGCCGTGAGCGGCGGCCCTCCTCATCAGCCCTGAGGGCTGGGCGCCGCGGACGGCGGCAGGTAGCCCTGGCTGATGAGGCGCTGCGCGCCGGCGGCGTAGAGCGCGGGGTCTTCGGGGGCGGTAGTGGCCAGCCCGTCCACGTACCGGTTCATCATGCAGAAGGCCGCCGCGATCAGGACGGTATCGTGAATCTCCAGATCGGTCGCGCCGGTCACGCGAGCCTGGGCCACTAGGTCGGCGGTGACGTCTCTCCCGCCGCGCTGCACCGCAGCCGCGATCGCGAGCAGGGCCTTCAGCTTGGCCGACACGGGGGCATGGTCCGCGTCGGCGCGGACCTGCTCGACCAGCGCCATCCCGCCGGGCATCTGGGCCGCGGCGGTGGCCGAATGCGAGGCCGTGCAGTACCGGCACTCGTTCAGCGCGGACACGTGCGCCGCGATCAGTTCCCGCTCTCCGCGGGTCAGGGTGCTCGGGCCGCGCAGCAGCACCTCCGCCAGCTCGCTGATCGGGCGCCCTGTCTCCGGCCGGTAACGCAGCAGCCCGCGGATACCCGGCTCGTCGGAGTTCAACGTGATATGCGGCATGGCAGCATTCTGGCCGGCACGTTTACCGGCTGACGGCGGGGTAGGCGGATGCATCGCCATACGATAGGAAGAAGGCGGAACATGGCAGCCACCGCATCCGTTCCCTCTGTTCCCGCGCCTGCGGGACGGTCACGCTGGACCCGGCTGATTCCGGTGGCGATCATCGTCTACATCATCTCGTTCATGGACCGGACGAACATCGGCTTCGCCTTCGACGGGATAAGCAAGGACCTGCACCTGGACTCGACGGCCCAGGGCCTGGCCGGCGGGATCTTCTTCATTGGCTACATGGTCCTGCAGATACCTGGCGGGCACCTCGCGGAGCGGTGGAGCGCGAAGAAGTTCGTCGGGATCATGGTGCTGATCTGGGGTGTCTTCGCGGTCGCCTCGGGCCTGGTGCAGAACTACACCCAACTCCTCATCGTCCGCTTCCTCCTCGGCGTGGCCGAGGGCGGCATCTGGCCCGCCATCCTGGTGCTGATCAGCCACTGGTTCCCGGCGCGGGAGCGGGCCCGGGCCTACGGGTTCTGGATGATGAACATCGCCCTCGCCTCGATCATCACCGCGCCGTTGTCCGGCTGGATCCTGACCTGGGGCGACTGGCGCGACCTGTTCTTCATCGAGGGCGCCTTCCCGTTCCTGATCGCCGCCCCGCTGTGGTGGTGGCTGGTCGCCGACCGCCCGGCCGAGGCCGCCTGGGCCGGCGCGGACGAGCGCGCGTACATCGAGACCTCGCTGGAACGCGAGAAGGCCGACGCGCCGCCGTTCGCCGGGTTCCGCGAGGTCTTCCGCAGCAGCGTGGTGTGGCGCCTGGTGCTGGTGTACTTCTTCATCCAGGTCGGTTTCTACGGCCTCAACCTGTGGCTGCCGCACCTGGTCAAGGACACGATCGGAGGCTCGTACCTGGTCGTCGGCGCGATTACCGCAATCCCGTACGTGTTCGCGATCGCCGGGCTGTGGCTCAACGCCCGTTCGGCCGACCGCACCGGCCGGTACTCGGTCCACGTGCTGGGCTCGCTGGCGCTGGGGGCGGTGGCGCTGGTGCTGTCGGTGGCGTTCGGCAGCTACATCGCGCTGTCCGTCTTCCTGATCAGCATCGCGATGATGGGCGCACTGGCCTACGACGGGCCGTTCTGGGCCAGTTCCTCGCGGGCCGTGCCGGTGGCGCTGGCCGGCGGGGCGATGGGCCTGATCAACGCCCTGGGCAACCTGGGCGGGTTCGCCGGTCCCTACGTGGGCGGGTGGCTGCAGGACGCCAGCGGCGGCAGCTTCATGTCGGCCGCCGTGGTGCTCGCGATCGCGCTGCTGGTGGGCGGCCTGATCATGATCACGCTGCGCAGGCACGCCGACAAGCCGACCGTCGCGCGGCCCGCGGCTCCGGCTCGCGACCCCGCGCGCCGGGCGCCGGCCGGCTCCGCGCAGAGTCGGCCGCGTCCCCGTCCGGCCCACGACAGCTGACCGGCCGCTGCGGAGGGATGAGCCCGCCGAACGCTAGGGCTGGAGTTGGCCGCGGGTTGGGTGCGACTGGTGTGACTAGGACCTGACCGTGTGGGCGCGGGGCGGGGGCCGGGCGCGGGGCGGGGGCGGGGTGGATGGATGGTGGCGTGTCATGATCAGGTGAGGAAAGGGGGCCTGGAAGGGGGCAGCGTGAAATACCTGATCGTGGCCGAGGCCTATCGTGACCTGGAGCAGGCCAGCGGGCGGCTGGTGCTGATCGAGCGGATGGCCGAGCTGGTGACGCAGACTCCGGCCGAACTGCTGCCGACCGTGTGTTACCTGTGCCAGGGGCAGATCGCCCCCGAGTTCGCCGGGATCGACCTGGGGCTGGCCGAGAAGATGGCCATCCGGGCGCTGGCCGCCGCCACCGGTGCCGAGCCCGCGCAGGTCGCGGCGCACGTCCGGGAGGTCGGCGACCTGGGGCAGGCGGCCGAGCAGCTGCTGGCCGGAACGGTGCCGGCCGAAACGGGGCTGGCCGAAACGGGGGCCGGCCGGGCGGCCAGCCTGGAGGTCGTCACCGTGGTGCGCACCCTGCGCCAGATCGCGGCGGCGGAGGGGCAGGGCTCGCAGGGCCGCAAGCTGGAGCTGCTGGCCGGGCTGCTCGGCCAGGCCACCCCGCTGGAAGCCAGGTACCTGCTCCGCCTGGTCACCGGGAACCTGCGGCTTGGCATCGGCACGCCCACCATCCTGGACGCGCTGGCCCAGGTCTACGCGGGCGGGCGGGCCCAGCGCAAGGTGCTCGAACGCGGCTACAACATCTGCTGCGACATCGGCCTGGTCGCGTCCACGCTGGTCAGCGGAGGGCTGGCTGCGGTGGAGAAGCTGCACGTCCAGCCGGGAAACCCGGTGCGGGCCATGCTGGCCCAGCGGCTGTCCGACGCCGCCGAGATCCTGGCCAAGCTGGGCGGCCGGTGCTCGGCCGAGTACAAGTACGACGGGGTCCGGGTGCAGGCGCACCGCCTGGCGGACGGGCAGATCGAGCTGTGGACCCGGCGCCTGGAAGAGATCAGCACCCAGTTCCCGGATGTGGTCGAGGTGCTGAAGGAAGGGCTGGGACCCCGCGAGGCCATCCTCGAAGGGGAGGTCGTGGCGTACGACGCGGCCACCGATGAGCTCAGGCCGTTCGGCGAAGTCATGCTACGGCGCCGTAAGCATGGCATCGAGCAGGCCGTGCAGGACGTGCCGGTGGGCCTGTTCTGCTTCGAGCTGCTGTACGCCGACGGCGAGGACCTGACCATGCTGCCGTACCCCGAGCGGCGGGCCAGGCTGGCCGCGGCGATAACCCCCGGTCCCCGGCTGCGGCTGACCACCGCCACCGAGGTCGGCGAGCCGACCGCGCTGGACGCGGCGTTCTCCCAGGCGGTCACCGACGGCTGCGAGGGGCTGGTGTGCAAGTCGACCGGGCCGGAGTCGGCGTACCAGGCCGGCGCCCGCGGCTGGCAGTGGATCAAGCTCAAGCGCGACTACCGCACCGAACTGTCCGACACAATCGACCTGGTCGTCATCGGCGCGTTCGCCGGGCGCGGCCGCCGCACCGGCGTGTACGGCGCGGTGCTGCTGGCCGCGTACGACGCGGACGCCGACCTCTTCCGCACCGTGGGCAAGTGCGGGGCCGGGTTCACCGACGCCGGCCTGGTCACGCTGCACGCCAGGCTGGCCCCGCTGGTCCGCCCGGACAAGCCCGCCCGGGTCGACGCGCGGCAGTCACCCGACGTGTGGTGTGAGCCCGGGCTGGTGCTGGAGATCCTGAGCGCCGAGCTCACCCTGTCGCCGAACAACACCGCCGCCTGGGGCCAGATCGAGCCCGATAACGGGCTGGCCATGCGCTTCCCCCGGTTCACCGGGCGCTGGCGCGACGACAAGTCCCCCGAGGACGCCACCACCACCCGCGAGCTGATCGAGCTGTTCCTCGGCGCCCGGCACACCGCTACGGGCTCGTCTGACTGACGATCCTGGCCTGGCCTGCCTCCAGCGGCTCGCCGCAGGCCTGGCAGGTCAGCTGCGCGACCAGCCGGTGCCCGCAGGTGTGCTCCAGGACCAGCGGCGGGCCGTCGCCGCCGGCCAGGTACTTGTCACCCCAGCGCATGAGCGAGGCGATGACCGGGTACAGGTCCCGGCCGGCTTCGGTCAGGTGATATTCGGAACGGGCCGGGTGATCGCTGTACTGCCGCCGCTCGAGGATCCCGGCGGCGACCAGGGTGCGGAGCCGGGCCGCGAGCGTGTCGCGCGGCGCGCCGGTGCGGCGCACCATCTCGTCGAACCTGCGGTCGCCGAGGAAGACCTCGCGGATCGCCAGCAGCGCCCACTTCTCCCCGACGATGTCCAAGGTGCGGGCGATCGAGCAAGTACGGGGTTCGGCACTGGCCATGAACGCGATAATACCTCCTAAGTTGGATTTCTGGACGTACTGGCGGGCGATGGGTTATGGTAAGTCCAGATTTCAGACTCACCCCTTGGAGGGCTGGTGGAAAACCGCAGGGTCACCGCCGTGGTCGGCGTCCTGTCGCTGGCCGTGTTCATGTCCAGCCTGGACCTATTCATAGTCAACCTGGCGTTCCCTTACATCAGCCGGGATTACCCGGGCACCAGCCTGAGCTCGCTGTCCTGGGTGCTCAACGCCTACACGATCGTGTTCGCCGCGGTGCTGGTGCCCGCGGGCCGGTGGGCCGACCGGATCGGGCGGCGGCGGCTGTTCTCGGGCGGGCTGATCCTGTTCAGCGTCGGCTCGGTGCTGTGCGGGCTGGCGCCCGGGGTGGCCGCGCTGATCGCGGCCCGGGTCATCCAGGCCGCGGGCGCCGGGGCGATGGTGCCCGCTTCGCTGTCGCTGCTGCTGGCCGCGGTACCGCCGCCCGTTCGGCCCAAAGCCCTGGGCACCTGGTCCGCGCTTGGCGCCCTGGGGGCGGCGCTCGGACCGGTGATCGGCGGCGCCCTGGTGCAGGTCGACTGGCGCTGGGTGTTCTGGATCAACGTGCCGGTGGGGGTGGCTGCCGTGTTCCTGGCGGCGCGCGTGGTGCCGGAGAGCAAGGACCCGAACGTCTCGGGCCGGCCGGACATCCTCGGCGCGGGGCTGCTGGCGGCGGCGGTCGGGCTGGTCGCGCTGGCGCTGGTCAAGGCGCCCGGGTGGGGCTGGGGCTCGGCGTCGTTCCTGGGCCTGCTGGCTGCGTCGGTTTTGTGCGGGGCGTTGATGGTTCTGCGCTCGCGGCGGCATCATTCGCCAGTCATCGAGCTGGAACTGCTCCGCTCGCGCACGTTCAGCGGCTCGTTCGCCGCGTCGATCCTGTACTACGCTGGGTTCGGCGCGTTCGTGCTCAGCTCGGTGGAGTTCCTCACCGGCGTGTGGCATTACTCCGCGGTGGAGGCCGGGCTGGCCATCGCGCCGGGGCCGCTGATGGTGCTGCCGTTCGCCCGGCTGGTCGCGCCGCGGCTGACCGCCCTGCTCGGCGGGCCCGGCCGGGTCGCGGTGATCGGGTGCTTCGTCAACGCGCTAGCGCAGGCGCTGTGGCTGTGGCGGATCCAGGTCGCTCCGTCGTATGCCAGCCACCTGCTGCCCGCCCAGCTGCTGGGCGGGGCGGGGGTGGGGCTGACGATCCCGTCGCTGCTCGGGGCGGGGAGCGCGTCGCTGACACCGGCCCGGTTCGGCACCGGCAGCGGGATCCTCAACACCGGGCGGCAGGTGGGCACCGTGCTCGGCGTGGCCGGGCTGGTGGCGATCTTGGCCAAGGTGTCGCCCGCGGACCCGCTCGCGGCATTCCGCGGCGGGCTGGTGCTGGTCATCGCGTTCTTCGCGGCCGCGGGCGTGGTATCCGCGGTGCTGCTCGGCGGCCGGCCGGTCGCGGTGGCACCGGGCGCGGTGGCTCCGGCTGCCAGGGCGGTG